>OGKR01000160.1_pt1 | contig 77176 bp, 100 predicted proteins | sample 1572431 | NCBI WGS metagenome assembly OGKR01 (sample SAMEA2582079, study PRJEB24529) | metagenome | biome: Human gut stool | place: China | collected 2011 | reverse complement strand
TAAATGAATTTTATTTTCCATCTGAATCGATTGCGCGTAGCTATAAGAAATCAGTGACTCATTACTTAAAACATTTCAAGCCATATGAATGTGAAAGTTGCGAGATTGAAAAAGAGTTCCTATTAGAAATTGAGGGCGTTAAGTTATTAGGTTTTATTGACTTAATTCTCAAACATGATGACGGAACAGTTTCAATTATCGATCATAAAACAAGTAGCAAATATGCAAAAGCTGAAAAGTTGAAAAATGGTCGTCAGCTAGTGATTTATGCGATTGCGTTAGGTCAATTAGGTTATCAAGTTCGTGAAGTCGGATGGTCCATGCTTAAATATGCACGCGTTAAGGTTGCTGATGGTCGTTATAAGACAGTCGCTAGGGATAAAATCGCATTAGAGTTCTTTAATCAAATTAGCGCTCAGATGGAATTATTAGATATTCCGACTGAGTTTAAAGGTCCAATGTTAGAAGAAGCTAGGGTTTCATGTAGCATTGATAACTTACCGGAAGAAATTCAAGACGTGATTGAAATTAATCCTGTCATTGTTGAATATGAGCTAACCGATGAATTAATTGAAGAAGCTAAAGCGTTCATAGTCAATACTGTTCGTGATATTGAAAGTAAAAGTGATGATCCTGACGAATGGGAGCCTATAAAAATTGATGAAAGGTCATCATTCTTCTGTGGGACGTTATGTAATCAACGACATAATTGTAAATTCTATCAGGCTTATAAAGATAATTTCCAAAAGAATAGCATCATGGACGAATTAAGAGAAATATTCGGTTAGGAGTTGGGATTGTGCGGATTATAGCGTATGACTTTGAAGTTTTTTTAAAAGACTGGATGGTAGTTCTAATCGATTATGAAACACGTCAGGAAAAAGTTATTGTTAATGATCGTGATGAATTAGTTCGTGTTTATCTGAAAAATAAGGATTCTATATGGTTGGGTTATAATAGCCGTCACTACGATCAATGGATCATGAAAGCTATTTTGTTAGGGATGAATCCATCTAAAGTGAATGATGATTTAATCCTGTTTAATGTTGCTGGTTATCGTGCTGTCCCTAATGCGAATCAAATTCCATTTAACAATTTCGATATTAGTACGGGATTTCATTCGTTGAAACAACTCGAAGCCTTTATGGGCGAAAGTGTTCATGAAACTAGCGTTCCTTTCATGATCCAGCGTAAATTAACTGACGATGAAATTCAAGAAACGATTGAATATTGTAGATCAGATGTACTGAACACGATTAAAGTGTTTGAACATAGAAAAAAAGAGTTTGACGCGCAAATAGAATTATTAGAAATGTTTGAACTACCTATGGAATACATTTCTAAAACTAAAGCTCAGTTGGGGGCGATCATATTAGGTGCTAAAAAAGTAGCTAGAGATGATGAATTTGATTTAACTGTACCTGATACCTTGCAGTTAGGTCGATATGAGTTTGTTAAGGACTGGTTTTTTAGTGATGATTCGAAAAAAGAAAAAGCGAAATTAGTTTTTGATTGCTATGGAGCTGAAATGGTTATCGGTTGGGGAGGTAGCCACCTTGCGAAAAAGAATATTGTACGTGAGGGACTATTATACGCCCACGATATTTCTTCAATGTATCCTGCTACAATGATTGAATGGGATACGCTCAGTAGAAATGTTGCAGATCGAGATAAATTCAGAGAAATTCGTGATTTACGTTTAGATTACAAAAAACAAGGGGATAAATTAGCGGACGTTCTTAAAATAGCAATAAATTCTGTTTTCGGATCATCAGGAGATAAATATAACGACTTATATGATGCTAGAAATAAACGTTTAACGTGTATGTACGGACAATTATTCATGTTAGATTTACTAGATAAAATTGAAAATCATTTTGGCGATGAAGTTGAGTGTTTAATGGTGAATACCGACGGAACTTTATTTCAATTAAAAAATGAAAATCAATTAGAGGAATTTGAAGAAATTATCCGTGAATGGGAATCACGTTCAAGATATGTCATGGAACGTGATGATGTACTCAGCGTAGTGATGAAAGATGTAAATAATTACGTCATGAAAATGAATGTTAACGGTAAAGTGAAAATTAAGGGTAAAGGTTCGATGGTGAAATTCAACCATCCTTTAGATAATGATTTACCTATCGTTAATACCGCTGTTCGTGAATGTTTAGCTAACGGAGTTCCAGTCGAAGAAACTATAAATACTTGTAATGAACTAATTCAATTTCAAAAAATTTATAAGGTGACAGGAAACTTTAAATGCGCTATGCACAATGGCGAAGAATTACCTCATAAAGTTTATCGTGTATTTGCATCGAAAAATGAAAATAATAGCGCCTTTTATAAACTGAAAATAGGAAAAGAAACACCTGATCTATTTGCTGGTTCGCCTAAACACGTATTTATCAATAACGATAATATTCAAGGTTTATGCGTTCCTGATGAACTTGATAGACAGTGGTATATCGACTTAGCAAATAATAGGGTTAATCAGTTTTTAAAGAAAAAATAGGAGGATACTATGCGAGTTTGTAGTGTTGATGGTTGCGGAAAAAAGTATAACGCGAAAGGTTATTGTAGAAAGCATTATACTCAATATAAACGTCACGGAAGCCCTGTTGAAACGGCGAACGATCCTAATATAGTTGAAGTTTTTCCAACTCACGCTGAAATAACATTGAAAAACAAACACTTTGAGGTTACTGGAAAAGCACTTGTTGATTTAGAAGATTTAGAACTGGCATTACAATATAAATGGTATCTTTCAGCGGATGGTTACGTTGTCGGAAGTGAGTCGATGACTAGAAAACGTGTGCGACTACATCGATGGTTAATGAAGCCCGAAAAAGATTTAGTCGTAGATCACATTAATGGCAATAGATTAGATAATAGACGTTCAAACTTACGCATCTGTACTAAAGAGCAAAATATTAAAAATAGAAAACTATCTCGAAATAATTCCACTGGTGTGACTGGTGTAATCTATTTACCGAAAACAAATAACTGGAAAGCTCACATCTGTATAAATGGTGAAAAAACACATTTAGGATATTATGCCAACAAAGAAGATGCCATTAAAGTCAGGAGAGAAGCTGAGTTATTGTGCTATGGGGAGTTTTCGCCATTATGGAATGATTTTATGCAAAATTCTGTACCTGATGAACTTGATCGTCAATGGTATATAGATGAAGCTAAGAAACGAATTAAAGGGTTTACGGGTGAGATTTTATAAGGAGGTGATTCAATGAATTTAGATGTGAATGAGTTTATGAGTGATCTTTTCGGTGAGGAAAATGTCGTTAATGTCGATGTAACTAAAGAACGTAAGAAACAGCAGTTACAACAATTACAAAAAATGACGTTAGATGAAAAGATTGAATATTCAAAAATGAAAATAAAGGAATTTGTTGATGTTTGTGGTGGTACAGATAAAGTATTTGTATCATTCAGCGGTGGTAAAGATTCATGTGTATTATTACATTTAGTTCGTTCAATGTATTCCGATGATGAAATTGTCGGTGTATTTTTCAATACGGGATTAGAGTATCCTGAAATTTTAGATCATGTTCGTACTTATGAAAATATCGAATGGGTTAAACCTCGTAAAACAGTAACGCAAGTATGGAATGAATATGGTGTACCAGCTGTCAGTAAAGAAACAAGCAACTATATCGATGATGTAAGAAATAGTGGTAGTGAGAAATTACGTGCTAAACGATTGAATTACCGTAATAGCTATTCATTGTCTAAAAAATGGATTCATTTTACAGATGAAGAATTTTTTGAACACGATGTATCAAATAAATGCTGTCATTATTTCAAAAAGTTACCTAGTAAGGATTACATTAAGAAATCAGGTCGTCATGCTATTGTAGCGACTATGAGTGGTGAAAGTAGTTTGCGCTTAAATAGCTGGATTAAACACTCATGCAATATGTTTACTGATGATGTGAAACAATCACGTCCAATGAGTGTTTGGACTGAACAGGATGTATGGGATTACATCGAACGATTTAATGTTCCTATTTGTGACTTATATTATCGAGGTCACGATAGAACGGGTTGGGAACAGCCCCTTATGCTGGTGACAGTATAAGCAAACGACGTGAACTCTATTGCCTAGAGGTGTGCGATTTAATATCGTGCTAACGGTTCAGAACTAGAAATAGCTTATGAGTAAGGGAGCCTACGTCCTAAATGGATACGGTAATACCGTGTTACTTTCAATTTATTGATTCAATAAATTGAAAAAATGTATCGACTATTCCGTTTGGAAGTACCGACGAGGATAGGCTACGTCGGGAAGTGTGTCGCATCTTATTTATAAGATGAAGATATAGTCAGTACCGTTGGAAACAACGGATTCATACGTGTTTTTTATGTCCTTATGGAGCTAACTTAGATGATCGTCGATTAGGTACAAATAGATTTGAATTGTTAAAGGAGCAACATCCAAAACAATATAACTCTTTAGAAAAATTAGGGATTCGTGATGTGCTGTTAAATATGCAAGTTCCGATTCGTAATGATGAAAAGTACATGAACGATTTGGATCATAAAAAAGAAGAAATCAAACAGTGGTATGAAATGGTTGAAGCTGATATTAAAGAACATGGAACAGACAGCAAGTATTATCGATACCATAAATATTTCGATTTGTAAGGAGTGATACAGATGGGAAATAAACCAAAATTAATTATTATCGACTCAGCTCAGGCATCAGGTAAGAGCACAGTTTGTAATCACCTACGCGAACAGATGACAAGTACGAACTTACTTAGCTTATCGGGTGTAGCAGATAAAACAATTACAGGATCAACTAAAAGTGAAATCTATCATCATCAAGTGTTAGATATGATTCGTAATACGTCTAAGTGCTCATTAAATTACATTTTATGCCGTTCATTCATGAGTGAAAAAGTATATTGCAATTTAGGAATTAAACCTTACTCATTCCAACGCGAATATGATGTTTTAGTTGAATCGTTACAAAATCTAACTATTCACTATGATGTTTACTTCTTTGTTTTAGTAGCTGATTCAGTAGCTTATGAAGAACGTTTAAAACGCAATAAAGGCGAATATGTGAAATTCTCAGTCGATAACAGCTTACGTCAACAGGAACAATATGTAGCTGAATTAGTGAAGTTACGTGAGAGTGCTCCATCTGTTGAATGTCGATTTGTAAGTACCATGAATCGTACAAGTGAAGAAACAGCTCAATCAATTATGGATTTTATTTACGGATAATTTCACTTTTAAAGGTGAAAACAAAGGGTGGTGTAGGTGGGATTAATATGAAAAGGAGGAATTTGTATGATGAAAATTGTGAAAAAAGACGGTTCTCATGAATCATTCAATGAGGAAAAAATCATTAAAGCTGTTAAAAAGAGCGCCGAACGCGTGATGATACAGCTTACTGAAAATCAATTAGGTTTAATTTGCAAGAACGTTAAAGATTTATGTACGACTTATCGTATTGAAAATGAAACTGATTACGTTCCAGTTAGTGAAGTTCATAAAATGGTTGAAAAATCATTATCGAAAGTGGATCAAGATGTTGCGGAAAGCTATCGTAGCTATCGCAATTATAAAACTGATTTCGTACAAATGTTAGATGGTGTTTATAAAAAAACGCGCTCAATCATGTATTTAGGGGATAAGGAGAACGCAAATGTCGATAGTACATTAATCGCTACGAAACGTAGTCTAATCGCTGGGGAACTATCTAAAGAATTATATCAAAAATTCTTCTTAACTCAGGAAGAAGTTGAAATCGTCAAAGACGGTTACATTTATATTCACGACATGAAAGATCGTATTTTAGGAAGCATCAACTGTTGTTTATTTGATGCGAAAACAGTTTTAAAAAACGGATTTGAAATGGGGAATATTTGGTATAACGAACCTAAAACATTAGATACGGCTTGTGATGTGCTGGGGGATGTTATCCTTTCCGCAAGTGCAATGCAGTACGGCGGGTTTTCAATACCGATGGTTGATGAATTATTAGGTTATTATGCTGAAAAATCATACAACAAATACGTTAAAGAAATTTATAATGATCTACTCACTTATGGTATCGATGTGTTGGACATTGACGAGAGCCTTGTTAAAAATCGTGCTATGACTAAAGTTCGTCGTGAATTAGAGCAAGGTATTCAAGGGTTAGAAATTAAATTAAATACAATCGCTAGTTCACGCGGAGATTTTGCGTTTGTCACATTCTCATTCGGATTAGGAACATCTGTTTTTGAACAATTAGTTACTGAAACACTGTTAAAAGTTCGTATGAAAGGACAAGGGGCAAAAGGAAAAGAAATCCCCGTTTTGTTCCCAAAATTGACGATGTTTTATGATGAAAATTTACACGGTGATGGTAAGCCATTGGAATATCTTTTTGATCTAGCTATTAAGTGTTCAAGCGAAGCTAACTATCCTGATTATATTTCTTTATCGGGTGATGATTATGTATCAAAAATGTATCAACAATACGGGCTTGCGATTACACCGATGGGGTGTCGGGCTTGGTTATCACCATTTTATGAGCGTGGAGGAATGTCACCAGCCGATGAACAAGATAAACCTATTTTTACATCGCGTTTCAATTTAGGAGCCATAAGTTTAAATTTACCGATGATTTACCAAAAAGCTAAAGTTGAAAATAAAGATTTCTACGATGTACTTGATTATTATTTACAAGTTATTCGTAATTTACACTTACGAACATACGACTATATTGGTGAAATGACGGCATCAACTAATCCTCTAGGATTCTGTCATGGAGGGTTATATAAAGGTTACTTAAAACCAACTGATAAAATTGCACCATTATTAGAATCGGCTACGGCTTCATTCGGGGTAACAGCCTTAAACGAATTGTGTCAATTACATTATCAAAAATCAATTTATGATGATCCGACTTTTGCATTAGAGGTAATGGAACACATCAACAAACGAGTAGCTGAATTTAAAAAAGAAGATGGGCGACTTTTCGCTATCTATGGGACACCTAAATCTGTGGGTGGGCTTACAGTGATGTAAGTAAAAATGAACCTTAACAACTAATTGATTATTAGGGTTTGCGATGGCAAGCTAACGGTCATAGACGTAAACTGTCTGGTAAGAAAGCCTAAGTCCTTTAAAGGATAGAGGTAACACCGTGTATTATTACGAATAATTTCCTGATGGAAAGAGGGGAATTATAATGAAACCATTAGATCGTGAATGGAAACCGATCAAGGGATATGAGGGACTATATGAAATAAGTGAATACGGTGATATTTATAGTATTAAAAATAAAAAAGTGAAAAAACAAACTTTAAATTGTGACTATAACTATATCACATTAAATAAATCAGGAAAACCTAAAACATTTCGCGTTCATAGATTAGTTTTAAAACACTTCGTATCTGAACCACCCTTTGAATGGTCTAGGGGTGGACATAAGGACAACGTTAAAACGAATAACCATTATTCTAATCTTTATTGGACAACAACTCAGGAGAACACTAAAAAAGCTATTGAGGATGGTTTGATGGTGTCAAAAAAAGGTCACGATAACCCAACGTCTAAATACATTAAAGTTATTGATGTTAATAGTGGGGAATTAGTGGGGGTTTACGGATCAATTCGTGAGTGTGAGCGTTGTATCGAAAATGTAACATCATCTTACATTTCTAAGATGTTAGATAAACCTAATTATAAACCTAGAAATAAAAAATACATTTATCAACTATCTAATGTTGAGGAATATTTGGCTCATGAGACATTACAGCAGATGAAATTGATTGAAAACGAAATACAAACTAAAAAACCAAAACTTTTTATTATGAAAAACGATAAAACAGGTTATTGTGAAACGTTGGACAATCAGAAACAAGCATCTAAAGTTTGCGGTATTCCACAAGCCAGTATTTCTCATTTAATTTCAACAAACGGTACATTCGGTGATTGGTCGTTCATTGAAATAGGTCGAATAGATGATGTGAAAAAATCGACAGCGTATCGAACGCAAATTGAAAATAACGCTATAAACAATACTATCGAAAACATTTATACTGGGGAAATCTATCATTTTAAAACGATTAATGAAGCTAAGCAATTTTTACAGCTCGATGGTAATGATTTAGGGAGATATATAAAAGAAAACAAATTAATCAAAAGTCAGTGGAAAATTATTCGTAATAATATGTAGAGACTATTGCCGATGAGTGTAGGCAAGTAGGGTTGATTTAATCACAATCCGAAACGTTAAGGCAACTCGTTTTAGAGTTGGTGAGCTAGTCCATCCCTCATGGAAACATGAGGATTTCAGGCAGAAAATTTATGTGGCGTGCAAGTACGTCAATTCCGTGAAAAATATGGGGTAATCAAAAATGTATCTGATCGTGAGTTTTTCACAAATAGTTTCCATAACCACGTATCAGAAGATATTACACCGTTTGAGAAACAAAGTACCGAAAAATTATTTTGGGACTTATTTGACGGTGGGAAAATTCAATATACGCGATATAAAGTCAAATACAACCATGAAGCAATTAAATCTGTTGTTAAACGTGGTATGAGCATGGGGTTTTATCAGGGCGTTAATATTGCTCAATCGTTTTGTAATGATTGTGGAGAACGTGCATCAGACATTGTTGTTTGCCCGTCATGTGGAAGTTCAAATATAACTAAAATTGATCGCGCGTGCGGATATTTAGGTTATTCAAGAGTTAAAGGGGAAACACGTTTCAATGAAGCTAAACAATGTGAAATTGATGAACGCAAGTCAATGTAAGGAGGTAATGAATCATGAATTATCATAACGTCACTAAATGCGATATGTTAAACGGCGAGGGGGTGAGAACGGTGTTGTGGGTAGCTGGTTGCCCACACGCCTGTCATCGGATGTCATAACAGACAAACATGGGATAAAAACAGCGGTATTCCATTCACATCTGATGTTGTAGATGAAATTCTACAAGCCTTATCTGAACCGTTTTGTAATGGTTTAACTCTAAGCGGTGGTGATCCGTTAGCTACTTACAATTATGAAACGGTGTTAGACTTATGTAAATTAGTTAAAAATCAGTTTCCGACTAAAACAATATGGATTTATACAGGATATGTTTTCGATGAAGTTAAAGTTAAATATCCTGAGATATTAGAATACATTGACGTGTTAGTTGATGGACCTTATATCGAACGATTAAGAGATAAAAAGTTACAGTATCGAGGAAGTTCAAATCAAAATATCATTCGGTTAAAGTAGAACGGGGGATTTCTATGATTAACGATCAATACTTATTAAGTATTAATGATGTGTTAATTAATTTCATTGAAACGGTTAGAACTAAACTAACTCATGGTGATTATCGTTACGAACGATTAATGAATGAGTTAGAACGTATTCAATCTAATTTAAAAATAATCATATCATCAATAGCTAACAACGATGTAGCTAATATTAGTGATTTTGTTATTGCTGATATGAGATTAAGAATTAAACAGTACACTATTGAGTTAAAACGAACTAACAATACACGTTTAAAGTTACAGGACGTAAACATCAACATCGCTAAAGAGCTAACTCAGATCATAACTAGGCTAATCACTTGTCAAAAGGGGAATGACAATGCCTACAAATACTTAATTCACGTCATTGATTACTTTACTATCTTGACTCATTTCGAGGTGTAATCATGAAGCGAAAATGGATGCAAGTGTATAGAAAACAATTAGAATTAAAGCAATCTGAGTTAGCTGAATTAGTTGGTGTATCAACTAGAATGATTGAATATATCGAAAGCGGACAAAGAAATCCTAGCTGTTTTTTAGCTGAAAAAATAGCTAATACATTAGGATTTGATGTAGAAATGTTCGATAAAGATTTTGAATGGTAATTAGAAAGGAAAATTAAAATGAAACAATGTTTACAATTAAGAAATGTAAATGACACATTATTTACGACTAATGGAAAAACTTATAGACCGATTAATGAAAATAAAAACTTCATGATTCATGTCGATAAGGAAAAAGGTTGTAACAGTGAACCGTTAAATTGTATGAGCGAGGAAGCCTATGATTATTTAACATGGTTCATTAACAATCACGATCATTTTTCAATCAATGTGTATCAAGTGGAGGGAACAACGACGGATTATACTATCATCGAAAACAATGTGTTCAAAAATGCCACTGAAATGCGTAAATGGTTACGACAAATTGACGGCTTACATTACAAATATGTTTCAGTAGACTTTGAAACATTACAATCAACTAAGATTGATTTATGTAGAGGTTAATTAGAAAGGGGAAATAACTCATGGAAAATAAAAAAGAAATGCTTTTATATAATGCTGGCGGTTGCTTAATGTTAGGGGAAATTATGCAACGTAAAGCGGAACAGCAAAAATTAGAGGAATTAGAAATACCTATGTTTAATCCGATTAATGCGGATCATAACGATAAGAAAAAGAATAAAAATGACGGTGGATTAGCTGAACGAATTGTAGCTAATGACACTGAGCACATTTTAAACGCTACTCACGTCATGATTGAACCATTACCAAGTTCATTAGGAACGACTGTCGAATTAGGTCAAATCTTCCAACATAATTTAATCATGGATATGTTAGATGAAGCCTATCAAACATCGGAAAATGTGAGTGATTTTGGCGTTAAAGTTCGTGAAATCATGCAAAAATACCCTAAAAAGAAAGTATACCCACACTACCATGATATTCGTCGTGTAGAGGGGATTACTGAAACCGAAGATCGTAGGAGCTTAGGAATTAATCAATATGTATATGGCGTATGTTTAGCATTATCGGACGGTAAAGGTTTCTATGAATACGATGAAATTTACGCTGATCTAGCTGATGAAAAATTAAAAGGTGAATAAAATAAAAAGCCGTCTACTATGGACGGCTAATCTAATGTATCTAAATGAACACGTAATGTAAATATTTCATACTCACCATCTTTATATGAATCCTCAGAATAACATTCAATATAAAGATGTTCGTAATCATCAACGATCGCATAAATAGTTTCAAGATGAAGTACCTCATTCATACCTAATAAATCCATTGTTTCGTGTTCTGATAAAGTGTTAGGTTCATCCCAATCACTTGCATCTAACCATATGAAGTTGTGGTATTCATCTAAACAAGCGTCATCTGTAATATAAGTAGTGTGACTTACTCGATCTAATGGAAAAAAACCTGAATAATCACCAGTTAAACTACCTAATGTTTGATGTACGCCTAAACGTTCAAGTACCGTTAATGGTCTACGAACTAATTTTGAAGCATCTTTAACAAAACTTAACATAGTCATTTCACATCATCCCCTTATACTTGATAGTAAATTATATGTCGGATGATGTGAATATAGTACAAAAATTATTAATAATTAATAGGGGGAAATTATGAAAAAACATATTTATTATGCGATTTTTCACGTATTAACTGTTTTAAGTAGCATTATTTTTGTAACAACGACTGTCGGGTTTAATTTACCTTTAATGTTAATTCTATCGGGTGTGGGAACCCTAATCTTTATGTTCTGTACTAAAAAAGAGTTACCGATCGTTTGTTCAATTTCAGGTAGCTACACAGCTGGTATTATCGCTGTAAGTTCAACTTATGGAGCTGAATATGCTGTTGGTGGAACTTTAATCGCTGGATTAATCTATATCGTAGTAGGATTATTAATTAAAAAGTATCCATCAATCTTAAATCTATTTCCTAAATATATCTTATCCGTTGCTGTATTATTAATTTCACTAAATTTATTACCCATCGGTGTCAATGTAGCATCAACTCAACCGGTAACAGCATTAGTAACGTTAATCGCGGTATTAATCACGTCTATGATTCCAAAAGTTAAAACTTATTCATTCCCTATTGCCTTAGCCGTAGGAACGTTATTCCACGCGTTAACAGTAGGATTAACACCGTCAGCAATGGCAACTGAATTAGTATTAACATTCCCTAAATTTAACTTATATTCATTCACATTAATCGGATCAGTAGCATTTTGTATTTTATTTGAAGCATTAGGTGATTGTCGATTAATGGCTGATTCTGTCGGTAAAGAATTAAAACCACATAGAGTCATTCTAGGTAATGGATTAGCAACGTTTGTTGGTTCATTATTCGGTGGCGCTCCATTAACTTCATACACTGAATCAGTGGCGTATGTTCGTGACACTAAACACTTTAGCCCTGTATCAATCGTGATCTCAGCTATCTTATTAATCGTTTTAGGCTTCATTCCTCAGCTAACTATGCTAATTAGTTATATTCCGACGGCTTGTTTTGGTGCATTACTGATCTATTTATTTAGTATGGTTATGATTAACACAGTTAATACATTAGATTTCGCTAACGAACGTCAAATTAAAGTTGGAATTATCGCTATTGCGTTCTTCTTTATCGGTCCGGTAGCTATTCCATCAATTTCACCGATTGCATTAGGAATTTTAACAGCTACGGTTGCTAATAAAGTATTAAAATAAGGGGATGAGAACTTTAGAGTGGTGAAAAGGAGCGATATAAATGGAAAACAATTATGAATTATATAAAGGTGACTGTTTAGAGATAATGGATCAACTTATCGAACATGGGATAAAAGTTGACGCTATTATCACTGATCCGCCATACGGTACAACAGCTTGTAAATGGGATACCATCATTCCTTTTGATGAAATGTGGAATAGATTAAACAAGCTCATTAAAGACAATGGCGTGATTGTTTTATTTGCCAATGAACCATTTGCAACGAAATTAAGAAATAGTAACATTGTAGATTATCGCTATGACTGGATTTGGGACAAACAAAGAGGAAGCAACTTTTCAGCGGTGAAGATAAGACCGTTTAACTCATTTGAAAATATTTGTGTATTTTATAAGAAGCAACCAACATACAATCCTCAAATGATAGAGGGGAAGCCCTATACAAGAAAACAAGGATATGTCGGAGAGGGGAAGCAAAATGGAAATATGAATAGAAAAGACGTTGTTACAGTTAGTGATGGAAAACGTTATCCATTATCTATCATTTCTTTCCCAAAAGTTCAAAGAAGCGTTCACCCAACACAAAAACCAGTTGAATTATTAGAATACCTTATCAAGACATATACCAACGAGGGCGAAACGGTTTTAGATTTCACGATGGGATCAGGTTCAACAGGAGTAGCTTGTATTCTAACTAACCGTAAATTTATCGGAATTGAATTAGATGAAAAATACTTTGAAATTGCCAAGAATCGCATTGAAGAATCCATCGAAAAGAAAGAAGAACTTCTTAAAATTTTGACAAATAAAATAGGGTAAACCACTCTGAAATTTATATACTCATTAAAATAAGGGGATTACAATGGAAATTAAAGCATTAGAATATAACATTAATTATGAAATTAAAGAGTTCATCGAGGATTACAATGGCGGTGGTAACGTATTAGAATTATGCTTATATAAATTAGGTGTTCGTGATTTTGACGAGGATAAGCTAGATGAAATTTTATCAAGTTTAAATCTATTATCGTGCGTTGAAGATTATGAGGTGACATTAGATCAACAATTAGTAATCTTTATCGATCAAGACTATTTAGATTTTAAATTAAATAATCGCGTTAAAGAATGGGAACGTGAACGTCAGTTATTAGATCATGAATATATCATGTCGCGAGGTGTGTTATGATACTAGCCTTAGATAATGCTTTAGGTACGACTGGATATGCTGTCTTTAAAAAGGATAAAACATTAGTTTATTGTGATAAATTTAAAACAAAATCTAAAGGACTAGACGATAAATTAAATGAAATTACGGATTATCTATTATATTTAGTTGAACGATTTGAGATTACACATATCGTTATAGAAGATACTCAATCACAATCGAATAAGGATACATTTAAAAAGCTATCTATTCTTAATGGATTAATTCGTGAGTTCTGTATCTTAAATGAATTGACGTATACAGTCGTTCCAGTAACGACATGGCGTAAATATTTATGTATTCCTCAGCGTCCGCGTGATTTATCAAAAAAGAGCGCTCAGGCGTTTGTCTATAATCGTTATGGATTAAAATTGAGTGAAGATGAATGCGATGCCATCTGCATTGGTACATGGTACGTCAATAATAATTAAAAGGGAGCTTAATAGCTCCCTCTTTTTTTATTTATCTATTCAAATAATTTTTATATGTAATTAATACTAAATTAACAACATCTGATTTATTAAACTTAGGAAATTGTCTTGATAATTCCGTCAAATATGAGTCACAAGTCTTTGAAATTTTAATGACTTTTTGCTTCTTTTCCACACCGTATTCAGTAGCTTTTACAATGTTATCCGATGTAAATTCATATGACTTAATAGCCTTAATATTCGCATAAAATTCATGAATTAAAGCATCTAAAATTAAATAAATCGGTAAATAGGCGTACTCAGTTTCAAACCATTCAATCGCTTCTAATGCTGATGGTGTTAGGCGTGGACCTATTGAAACCAATTCATCATTACGCATTGAAATATAAGCATCATCCACTTTTTCTAGTAGCTGACTACGATTAAGCCATCCAATAGGATATTTATTATTAAATTCTTCTAATTGCTTCTGTCGTTTAGATTTTCTACCCTTACGAACCGCCGTTTGATCTAACATTAATATTTCACCTCTTTTATTTTATATACTTTATTATGGATATATCAGTTAGTTATTATACAATTATTATACCACACATTAACTAACTTTTATACTGTAATATTTTAAAAGTTAGTTAGTTTAATTCTAACATCAAAATTAAATAAAAAGAACAAGAGATTTTCCCCTTGTTCAATCGACTATATAACCATATCTGAATCATCTTTAGATTTTTTACCATGTTTTAATCCATCGATTACAGTATCTAAAATAAAATCTATCATATCTTCCACATCAGGTTTATTTGACTTCATATGCTGTTCAAACTTTTTAAATTCTTCTGATTCTCTAATAGTTTTTTCCTTTTCTTTGTCATGAATTACTTTAAAATCGACACCTTGATCGGTTTCATTAGTCTTAATAAGTTTGAATGGAAAGTCTAAACTATTATCTATCATATCCCTCATGGTATTGTATATATTTATGACAATGCTTTTCGGTAATCCTGTATTATTTCCAACGGTTACTTCAAGATCAGGTGCATTATCGTCTAGTATTTTTGCCATTTGCGAGATTATATAAGTCTTTTTAATATGATTAATTGTATCATAAATCACATCTAATATTTTTAATTGATTCACCACAAAATCAGGTTCAACTACCCCTAATTCATCATATACATATTGTTTATATTCATCTTTGTTCACATTAACGAATACATTATGTTCATTTTGCATTAAGATTAAGCTGTTATCACCTGATTCTAAATACAATATAATGCGTCCAGTTTCATATGAAAAATATAAGTGATTAGGCTTCATTTTATGGTTTTTCGCATATGATTTACTCATTATTACGTCCACCCATATCCATTTTGACTTTTAACCCTGTAATTTTCCCATATTTTTTCGCATATTTAATATCTAAAATAGGGAAATCTACCTCAGCAATTTCAACAATCGTATGACAGATACTTTCTAAAGTTTGTTGATCGTATTCATTTAACATTTTATAATCCGTAGCTGATCCACGATTAGTTAATGTTGTCATAGCGCATTGACGGAATACATCTGAAAAGAAATTAACAATTTCCTCATTAATTTTAACAGCTTCATTATAAATTTCCTCATTCAATGTACCTAACACTTTGAATTTTTCCAATTTATTACTTGTAATTGTACTAGGTGATTGCTTTAAAAAGATATTATAATTATTTAAAACGTAAGGTGTTACCTCATTTTTTTCCATTACCGTAAAGAACATTTCCGTTCCATCAAAATAAATTTTATTCTCTTGCATTTTCATATACCCCTTATATTTGACAATTTTTTACGATTTCCACCGTTATTTTATTATATATTAATTATTATTTATTGTAAATAATACAACAAAAAAGCGCTATAAATTAGCGCTAATATCATATTAAAATGGTGAACGTTCATAAGTTTTTCGTCTACGTTCTCTATTTTCACCAACATAGATCATTGTAGTTGCTACACTTCTATGACGTAAAGTTCCTTTAATTTCTTCAATATCAGCGCCATCATTAGCTAGTGCTTGTGCGAATGTATGTCGTAGCTGGTGAGGATGAATGTCAAGTCCTATGTTTTTGCCTAATCTTTTAACTAATCGTCGAATATGCGTCGTATCATATTGATTTCCGTCACGATTAATAAATAAGTAATCATCATCCGTTAAATGTGGACGGGTATATAAATATCTTTCCAATAGATCAGCAACCTCAGATTTAAAGTTTACAACATCCTCTTTATTACCTTTTCCGTGTACGATTAAATATTTACGATCCAGCTTTACATCCTTGATTTTGACATTACATAATTCCTCATTACGCAAACCAGTATTTACAAATAAATATAAAATGGCTTTATACTTAATATTATGTGTGGAATTAATCATGTCGTGAACTTGTTCAACAGTTAAACCCTCAGTCACCTTTTTTGGTTTTTTCGCAAATTTAACTTTTTTGATCCATTCACAATCTATGTTTTTTTCCTCTATTAAATAATTTGCAAAACTTCTGAACGCTGTTAAATATGTATTTCGTGTAGATGCTGAGTAATTCAATAAAAATTCCTTTAAGTTTTCACTATTTAAAGGTACATTCAAATCAAAAAAATACTTTAATGCTAAACTATATGTACGAATAGTTTTTGCACTACTATTTTTAAATTTTAAATCTGTAACAAAATCGTCAACGTAAACACTTAAATTTTCCATATCATCCCCACGCTTTCATTATTGTTAATACATTCTATGCGTTAATGAGCGCCACTATTAAAGTTTATTGATTCTATTATCAAATTTTGAATTTTCAACAAGAAAATTCATTAATAAACGTAATCGATTATCTCTTTCATATAAAAAATTATATAGATCATATAAATTAACAAAACATATTGTCGCTAAATAAGTTTTATCAAAATACACGTCCCAACTTCCATGCGCTTTAGACGTTGGGTAAAGTGTTATGTTACGTTTTTCGTTTCGAGGTACACGCCCCCCAGCATTTTCTAATATGTCATATAATTTATTATAAAATTCAGGTTCCTTATACTGTTGTCCCCTTAAAATTCTATGTAAATAACTTAAACTACTAAAACCGAACTCATTAGCTATATCTATTAATTTGAGATCAGTTGACTTGAAAATACTATGTAACATTGGGTGTACCTCCTTTAAAACTACTCTTTTTTGCCATTAGCTACACTGATAACTTTATTTTTAAAGTTTGAATGAGTGTTTAATGCTTTAACAAAATCTAAACGTCCATCTAAACCACGTAAAAATACCATAATATCAGTAGCATCTTGAAAAATCATCGTGCATCGATATTCACCGTCAATGACAACATCGAATGATCCAACAGCTTTCCCCGTCGGATATAATGTTACCCCGTTATGGCGTGGAGCTGAGATTGCATTAGGACGTTCTCTTTCTAATACGTCATAAACTTTATCATAGAATGAATATTCTTTATAAGTTTGTCCTAATAAAATTTTAGATAAATAGCTGGTTGATCTATTTATTTCATTAGCTACATAACTGATTGTTAAACCGCTATTTTTTATCATTGTATCGATCATATATCATTATCCTTTCAACATATTTTTATATGAGATTCCAAAACGACTAACGTTTTTCGCTTGTGAATCATTAACTTTTATTTTTTGCTTTTTAATAGGTTTATCATGGCACTTATTCCAGCTGTTATATGGAATTGACATATATAAATTTTCCGCATTAACGTTCATCTTATCCCCGTCAATATAAATAACCTTGCATCTACGATCTGAGTCAATATGTTCAGGTGAATGATGAAATAGGCGATAAACTAAGCGCCCTAAAGAAAGCATGGTTGACTCACCTTTTTCATTTTTAAGACTAACCACTTTCATTCCATTTTTAACGCGTACCGCTATTTTTTTGCCATGTTTACCAATAATATCACCATTTTTATATATTTTATAACCGTTCCATGATACGTAATTTTCTTCTTTTTGCATGATAATGCCCCCTTTATTTATAGCGAGATTATAACATAAATAGAAATACGTGTATAGAGTTTTCACATTTTAGAGGGAAATAGCTTTATTTTTTCGCATAATGGAACAGCTGAGAAAGTCCCCAGCTGTTAGGCTATAATTCAATTTCCATAATTGCCACCGGCTGATAATCGGCTTCTAACGTTTCTTTTCCGACGAATTTATCATGTAATAATCGCTGATCCTTAAACGTGTATAAACCAATAATATCATTGTTTAACTCTAATTTTTCCACATAATAAAGCTGATCCGTGTAGCTGTTTTTCACTTCTAACATTGTCATTTTTTCCATTGCTTTAGCCCCTTTCAAATTTATAAATTTTATCGTGAATATTTTTTAAAAAACTTTTCTCTATCTACATATTTTCGCTTTCTAGTATTAAGTCCCTTATTCATAGTATTTACAAATTCCTGACAATCTAATAAGTACCAAACATAATCAAGAGTCCAACGTGGTTCATAATTTTTCCCCTCTTGTTCTTTAATGATTTGTAGAATATTTGAAGTCATATCTTTTGATTCTGAACAATAATAAGGGTTTTCACCTTTTACATATTTTTCAAAACTTTCGAAATTGTCAAACTCTTTAACCTTATTAATAATAAAGTTTTTTACCACGTTTGAGTCATGTTCAATTTGTGTATAATCTAATTTGAATTTTTCCATTAAAATCAGTCCTTTCATATTTCCTTAATTAAGTTTTCCAATTTTATTATTTATATTATAGTAGTACAATATCGTCACTCTTTAAATCATCTAAGTAATAAGCTAATTCCAGCTTTTTTGCATCTGCATAATCTTTTATTAAATCATAGTTGCTATATAAATTATCCTTAAAATGAGCCACTAAAACCTTTCTATCAAAAACACTAAAACAAGCCAATGTGTTTTCCAAGCTACTTACATAAGTATAATCAATTAAGTCCTCAATATTTTCTCTTATATAGTCACAGCTTTTTTCCTCAATAACATCATCTTCCGGCAAGTTAAAATAGTTGTATGCGTCTAGTAAAGCATACTGATGATTATAGTCATCTTCAAAAATCTTTCCACCTAAAACAAGTATCGCCGATGTTCTATCAAGGTTTGGTGCAAATTCATTTAATTTTACACGTTTCATTTTCCATCTATCCTTTCATATATCATAAAATTTATAAATTAATATCCGTTAGGGGATCAGCCCCCTAACGTTTTAGCTTGCTAATTTTTCCGCATAGATGCCGGCGTATTTTTTGGCATCCGTTAACGTTTTAAACTTGAAATCTGTTTTAATCTCAAAGCCATTTTTATCATAGTAACGCCATGCGCCCCACAATTCAATAATATAAAATTGATTGTTCACGTTGTATGCTGTTGTATTAAAACTTGCATCCGTAAAAATTCCAGTGTGAAATCCTGATACATTAATAAGTTTCTTTTCACGCTTAATCGTTGCTGTTTTTCCGTTTGCTAGTTGCTGGTTAATCTCAGCTATACGGATTGATTTTTTATAGTCCGCGACTTCTTTTTTTGCCTTATCAATTAGGTTGTTCAACTCTTTTCCGCTATCAACTAATTTATTCAATAATTGATCCCAGCGATCCATAGCCCTATTATATTTACGTTCATTGATTCCACTACGCCCCGTTACTATCCATGACGGGTTTTCTCCTTTATGTTTCAAATAGGCGCTGTAATCGTTGGTATATTGTTTCTTTAATGCCTGAGTTTTTCGAATATAATAATGCTGTTTTTCGTATGGTAATTGATTAATCAAGTTTTTCATTTTCTCATTAAATGGCGTTAATGTATTCTGTAATTCTTTTGTATGGTCTATATCCTCATACCGTGCAAAACTATTGTTATTTTCTAAACGGCTAATATTTTCCGCTATTGTGTACGTTTGAATATCATCTAAAATAGTTAGATCATGACTTTTTTCGCTTTCAGCTGGTGACACTGATTTTTTGCTTTTATCGTCTTGATTTTCGCATACAGTAACGGGCGCTGTTGTATCAGTACCCGTTAATTTTTCCGCATATTCCATTGTTTCCGCGTTCTGTTTAGCGTACCAAAACCCGCGACGACTCCAACGGAATCCGATCGCCTTAATTTGTTCTAATACGTCCTGAGCTGGTTTATCTGAAAAATGTAGCTCGATTCCGTTTTTTTCCTCATTGTAAACAACTTCAACTGTCACGCCCTCAGCTTCAACGGCTTTTGTTTCGTCAACTGTTTCATTTTTTGCCATTGTTTCTACTGTTTCAGCTGTCGGTGCTGGTTCGGGTTGTTCTTCCTTATATGCTGGCATAGTCCACTCATTCGCTAATATCTCAGCCTTTAACGTTTCAATATATTCTATAATCTCAGTTGTCGGTTCATATTGTTTAATACTTTGAGCGATAATATCAAACGCCCACGATTCACCGTAATAATGATGCCATGCGTCATACATTTCACTGTACCATAATTTTTTATTTGATTTATAGTCAACTAATTCATTTTGTTTGATCTCGAATATTTCAGCCCCAGCCCCACACGTTACCATTTCCATAGTATATTCATCGTAATAACTCACTTGTCTTTGACGCTTAATATATCCCTCAGCCCCGCGTCTAGTTTTAAAAAAATTACATCCGTTATTATATGCAACGAATGTTTTCCCGTGATATAAATGATCCCACGCGTCACGGCATAAATACGCGCTACTATTGATTTTTTCTAACAATTCCATTTTGTTCATAAATAACAGCCCCTTTTTAAATATCATTTACTAATATTATAACACCTAAATAGAAAAATAATACTAATTAAATAGAAAAATTATACTACATTAATCGACATGATAAAACTAGCCTGATCCGTAAGCAATAAAAAAAGGGACTTTATAGGTCCCTTATATTTGATAGATGCTAATAATTAACCGCATCTATTATTTTGAATAATGAATCATCATCAAATGGTTAGCGCCTAAACGCGTCAAATCTAGTCCATTATATTCCGTAAATACATTCAATGTATACCATTCAATTAAATTGTTTTCAGGAATCCACGCAATGGCGCTTTCCAAATATTCGTTATTATCGAATATACCAGCATCTACACAATAATTATATAATTCGTCCGCATCGTATATGCTAATATCATCAATTGATAACGTATCATATTGACGGGATAATTCGCTTATTTGATCGTGGATCATATCATAATATTTTGTGTTGCTGTAATTCAATTCAGGGAACATATGGCGCGCGATCGCGTGATAACCTTTTTTAGCTATTTCAACATAATTGTATTGACGATCATATTCCTTTTGATCGCTTGAATATTCCATAACATTTAAAACGCGTTCCGCTTGTGATAACGCCTGACTTGCATTAACTAATTCGTTTAACATTTCTATCACCTCATATAAATTATTAACATCTATGAGCCTATTATATAGGACGGGACGCGATTAATCAATACATAAATATAAAATTTTTTCTATTTAATTAGAAAAAATAACTTGAATAAAATGGATCATATAGAATATAATAACAATATAAACAATATTTAAAAGGAGCTGTTATTGTATGATGTTTCCATGTGAATATTTAAAAATGAAAACTATTGGAATTATTGTGATCGATGGCGTGCGATATGAGAGAAAAACGGCGCGCGTTGCTGTTGGGGCGTGTGACGGTGAATGTGTAGAAACAGCTGAGTTATACGCGGGGCGCTGGTATACTAACGTGATAGGGTTAGATGAATATAAAATCTAAAAAGGGCGTGTGTATCGTCCTTTTTTATTGTTTAATTTATTTCTAATTAAATGGAAAAATATTTCTAATTAGATGTTGATATTTTAAAAGAAATGCTATATAATAGACTTATAAATTAAATAATAAGGGGATGTTATTAAATGAACAAAACAGAGATCTTAAAAATTATGGATTTATTAGAAAAAAATAAGCAAGCTGAGTTAAACGAATATTTGAAAGAACAATTACTACTTGTAAATATGAAAGCATCAGGCGGAAATGCTGAGGTTAAACGATATAAAACGGCTATGCGCTACATTAAAAATATTACCGACAACCGCCCGACAATGAAATGCGCCCACGTTATCGACGGCGTGCAATATATAACGGACTCATTCACGGGATTCGCATTGACTAACCATATCGACGGATTACCAGCATCAGATGGCGGTTATCCTGATTTAAAAAGCATTATCGACGGCGCGCGATCTTTTGGCGTGATCGGTAAGTTATATGATCTTATTCCATTAGCTGAGATTAAAACACGCGCGGATATTTTTAAAAAGAAAACAGTGTCACAAGCCGGTAAAGATGATTATATAAACATTAACGGCGCTTATTTAAATCCATGTTATCTTTTAAACCTTTTAAACATTTTAGGCGGGGACGATGATATAACCGTAAAATTTGCTGGCGATATGCGCCCGTTATTACTTGAAAATAATAACGGTTGCGCCTTAATCGTTCCGGTTCGCATAGGATAAGGGCGGGTTATGATCCCGCCTTTTTATTATGTCGGAATATTTACGGTATCCGTATCATATAATGTATTAATTAAATGAAAAGGGGATGTTATTATATGATTAATTTAATTATTAACGGCGTTCACTATATCGAAAAAAACGGCATTATCTATGCGAATGGCGAACGTTGGGGCGATGCTGGACTATTCAAATATTTATTAAATATAGGCGTGCTGAGATAGGCGCGCCTTTTTATTACTTAAATTATTTCTAATTAAATAGAAAAATATTTATATTTAATTATTGAATTTTAATTGAAATGATATATAATAGACTTATAAATCAAATAATAAGGGGATGTTAAAAAATGATTATTGTTAATAAAAACGAAACGGTGAAAAGCTATTTCATTGATACTTTTTTAAATCGTCACGCGATCATAGTAGTTAATGAGAATAACGGACTGTATCGAGCTAGAACGGGAACGACTGAAAGCAACGTATACAAAACATATAATGGCGCTAAAAAATGGCTGTTAAAACGTGACTTTGCAATAACTGAAAACAGCGCCATGATAAAAAATATTGAAAATAATATGTGCTATATTTAAGATAGGCGGGTTATAATTCGCCTTTTTTATTTCTATTCAAATAGAAAAATATTTCTATTTAATTATTTACAAGTATGATTAAGTAGTATATAATAGACTTATCAGATAATGAAAGGATTGATTATAAAATGAATATGTATAAGGCAATGAAAGAAAAACACACAAAAGAAATGAATGATTTCCCTATGATGTTCGCGTTTAGTGACGATCAATTTATAAAAGGAATGGACGTGTTAGGCGTTACGGATAAAAGTGATTTATTGTCTATCGGATACGGCGGATTTATTAGAAAAGCTGATAGAAACGCACTTGATGAGTTAATGGAAAAACATGATCGAGAAATGAAAGAAGCTATTTCAAACGATACAACGGGCGACGGCTTTATTTATGATATGTTTAATTATGAATTATCTAACCATGAATATAGCTACACTTACGATGTATCCGACACGCTGAACGCGTTGGGATTTACAATAGATTATGTTAATAGCAATAAAAATGTATTAAATGGATTATTAAAGGCTGTTGAGTATCAGGAATCACAAGACTAGCATTAATAGGATCATGACGGGTTATTATTTCCCGTCTTTTTTATTGCTTTAAATAGTGTTACGCGTTTGTTTAGGCGTGCTGGTTTAATCGGTTAGCGTGGAAATAACGCCAGCTGTATGAGTGAATAGAATGGCTATGATCGGCTGTTATAGCGTGGTTAGGTTGGGCTGTTGCCTATGGTTGGGCGTGTGGTTCCATGTCGTGTTAGATATAGTATAAGTGAATGAACGTGATAGGATCAGGATTAAGTCCAGCTGTTGCCGTTCCTGATCTGATGCCGTGTGCTTGTCATGCTATGAGTAGATATATAATAGATATAACGGTATAGAGTATCAGGGCGCGCCGTTGGTTGGCGCTTGCTTATAATTGCGCGTGTGTAGCGTGTATATAGTTAGATAGGATATAGGATAGTAGATAGATAAATAATATTATAAATATAAGTATATAAGACGATAGGGGCGAACGTGTGGCGTGTGCAATAGCTGTTATCGTGTATAGTGATGATATAATGAAATAAGATAATAGGATAAGTGATCGTGTGAGTGTATGGCGTGGCTGTTGCTGGTTGGTGATCGGTTGCGGTTGGTTGGGGTTGGTTAGTGTGGGGATATATACCGTGTCGTGTGTAATGCACTCGAGAAAACCCCTTGAATAGAAATAGAAATATATTGTCATTCAAATAGAAAAATAACGATCAAATATCAAAATACATCTAATCGACATGAAAAGCAGAACAAGGTCCGTTATTACTATAATAACAGCACTTAACGGCTTGTAGGGGGGTAGAAAAAAGTCGAATAACGGCGAAAATCACAGCTAGGCATACCAGTACATCTACATTGAAGCGTCAAATATCAAAAATGAACCGTCAAATATCACTTTTCCCTACCTAAATCACACAATTATGGAGCTATTTCTACTCAAAACCATGTTATTTCCCTATCATTTCTAACTATTTTCATTCCAAACTACACATTTTCTACTCATTTCCACTATAAAACGATCAGCCAAAAATCACAAATTTACCTATTTTAAACCCTTATTTTACCTCTATCTTTAGGCTGAAATTACACCCACCTAAAACCCTCCTATTTATGATAATACCAACGATTATCGGCATTTTATAACCCTATCTATCCGTATCAGTAAGATGCTGTAATATCAACGGTTTGTGCGGATTTGATTGATTTTAATGGTATAATTGACACGTAAATTATCAAAATTGAAACGAGGTTATTTTTATGAATATTAAGCTGGTTCAACGAACGAAAGAGTTTATTGAGAACTATCATCACATTAACTATTGTGAGATAATTATTCATCCTGATGGAACGATTGAGGAAGCACGTCCAAGTCATATTGAAAGTTTAATTCGTTATATAGGCTTACCGCGTGAGGTAATTGATGAACTAATGCCGATTAGTGATTCCCCTATTTCATGGTTAGTTCGTAAAACGGAATGTGTAGCCGTATGGTATGAACATCAGTTATTACCGTTCAAGGGAATTACTAAATCACAAGGATATGTTTTAAAGGAATTATCTAATGCGAATAAGATTAAATTAAATACGTCTATTGTTCGTATTGAAGAAGATGTTTTATCCGATCTAGGGGTAGGGGGTGTCTAAAAAGTTACATAACCCTTATCCGTATCAGATCAGGGTACTTAATAAATGAGTTGATTAAAAATATAGTTTTAAATACACTCAAGGAGGAATTGGAAATGAAACAAAAACTTAATTTTAATGATGCTTTAGAACTGCTTTTACGTGGCGAAAAAATTTATAGCGAAGTAAGCAAATGTACTTTTTTGTTAGATGATGACACAATATTTATTACAGATAATAACGGAAGTCTTAGCGTATTAGATAGAGATAATGAAATGTTTACGTTAGATGAAGTTGTTGGCTTATGGACTTGTAAATAAAATTGATGTTTGAAAGGGGAAATGTTTATGAAATTTGTTGATTTCAATCCAAAAGAACCTAAAGTAAGTAATCGTTATGGAAATATACTTGATGATTTAGGTAAACTATGTGAGTTGAAAGTCTGTCAAGTTGGTCATGGGTTAGTATTTACTACAAAAGATTCAACAACGAGGACAAGCGAAGTTATCTCAATAGACGAAGGTTTTAGTCATATTTTAGTGGAAACACAAAATAGTTTTTACGTGTTTGAGAAGTAATTTAAAATACAAATTTTATCGTATAAATAGGGGGGATATATGAAATACATGGGAAGTAAATCACGCATTAAGAAATATGTTGTGCCATTTTTACAAAAGTTGATTGAGGAGAATGGAATTGATACGTATATTGAGCCTTTTGTTGGCGGAGCAAATGTTATTGATGATATTCAATGCCAAAATAGAATTGGTGGAGATTTACATGATAAGTTAATTTCCTTGTTGAAACACGTTCAAAATGGCGGAGAGCTACCATTGGAAGTTCCAAAAGGATTATATGACGATGTTCGGTCAAACAAAGACACAGGTAAATATGAGGATTGGTATGTTGGAGCTATTGGTTTCTTGGCTAGTTATAATGGTCGATACTTTGATGGTGGATATGCAAAGAAAACAATGGAAAAGAATGGACGTATTAGAGATTATTATGACGAATGCAAAAGAAATTTGCAAAAACAAGCTCCTAAATTAAAAGGTATTAACTTTGTAAACTGCGATTACAAATCGTTTACAGATGTAAAAGGGGCATTGATATATTGCGATATTCCGTATAAGGGAACTAAACAATTTTCAGTAGGAAAGAACTTCAACCATGACGAGTTTTGGCAATGGGTTCGAGGCATGAGCAAAAACAACATTGTGGTCGTGTCTGAACTTCAAGCACCAAATGACTTTGAATGCGTGTGGGAGCAACCTGTTTTAAGAACCCAAAACGCTAAAAAACGTGAGATTTCAATCGAAAAGTTATTTATGATTAAGCAATAAAAACAGAATTTTAAGAGATGATATGACGCTGGATTATATTGTTATAGTTGGAATGATTAAATAAACCAATAAAAAAAAGAACCTACTGCTAGGTTCTCACTTATAGTATTCATTTAATTCTGCTTCAAACTTGTCTAGCAGTGGTTGTAGTTTTTCTTTGGGTAATTTATAGATCGAGTTATCAAATGCAACAATATGCTTAATTTCACCGTCGATAGTCTTTCCTCGAAGAACAATGTCACCGCCAATACTAAAACTCGGATTAGAAATTTTAACATACTTACTTGTATCAAAAAATAATTCTAATTTCATATCCAATCACCTCAGATTTGTTATATTGTAATATATGAGCGAGAATTGCGTTTTATTCTAAATTAACATTTAAAATTAGATTTATATATATGTTTTAAGGAGAGATTAAATGTGAAGTGTAATAAATGTGGGTGTTTAGTTAATGAATATTATCATTCATATAAATATGACGATTTAGATTATTGTCATCATTGTATGTTGGAAACTTTAGTTGACTTAGGCATTATTAAAATAACATCTTACAATGAGGAATATAAAAGATTTTTAGAGTCTTTAAATTCTATTGAATAAATAAGGAGTGAAACATATGATTTATGTAAGCGAAATGGAATGTTACAAATGCGACAATCACGTTCAAGGATTCTATGATGTTGTTAACGATTGGACTTTTTATGAGTGTGATGAATGTGGTTGGACTTACGTTGATGAAAGTGAATATGAATAAAATTGATGTTAGAAATGATAGGGGTATTGAATGAAGGAATATAAATGTATTAGAACGTGTTTGCCATTTGTTCAAGGGAATGTTTATCAAGGTAGAGTAATTGTATTTTATGTTTGTGGAACGATTTTTGAAACTTATGAAATGTATCCGCATGATGGTGAACCTCCTATTTTCATGCCATGTGAAAAATTCGAGGAAATTAAATAGTAAACTACAAATTTTATATACAGTTGTGGAGGGAGTTAAATGAAGTGTGGGAATTGTAAATTGTGGGTTTATAGCTTACAACACGAAACCACAAAAGACATAAAACACCAATACAGTGAACATGGAAAGGTTTTAGGAGCTTGTACATACAAAGGGTATTTCTATCCACGATTTAACTATGAGAAGTGTCCGTTCATAGATGATGGACACCTATTTAAAAATGAATAAAATTAGACTTTTGTCACTATTAAGGAGAAATTTGATGAAAACATTGAAGATGATGTTATTATGTGCGTTATTGTTTATTATGATGCCATGCGTGACATTGTACAACCTATATAAAGAGTACAAATTTTATTGTAAATAAAATTAAATTTTTATACACGTTTAAGGAGTGGAATATATGACACATAAAGAAGTTTTAGAATCCTTATTAAGTGGACAAATAGTTGAAAGGGAGGGTTTATTGTGTAGTTATTTGTATAAAATGGTTGATGAAACAATATATTATACAATCCCTTACGGAATAAGTCGTTATGATTGGAAACCAATAGGATTTGACGATGTTTTTAAATTTTACGGTAAATTTTCCATTTATAAAAAGTAATTAAAATCAGAATTTTAACAATAGCAAAAATAAAAATAACCTAACTAATTGTTAGGTATATTTTTATTATTTTACTTTTCTCCACATACCATCTTCGTCTTGAAGATATGGAGTATCACCAATATCATAAGCATCATTATCAGGATGATCCGGATAGGGATTTTGTTCCCAAAATTCTTCATCTGTATAACAATCTTTTCTACCGCACATAAGAACACTTCCTTTACAAGTATTAGTAACAAAACTATTATTTCTAATTAAATAGTAATTTATTCATAAAAGGAGGGATAAAATGACGGCATATAAAAAATACATTATCGGTGAAGTTTTAGACAATGACACAGATCAAAGGAGCACTAAGTTTGGTTATAGGGTTGGGAGAGAATGTTTTATAGTTAATCTCGAAATAGATAGTCCTATGGTAGTTAAATATCCTGATGGAAAAATGTTTTATACAAGTGTCGTTAAGGAAATAGATGAAAATGAGTATGGTTTATGGATTGTGACAAACAATCGTACTTATAGGTTTGATGATATGATATTGATAAATGATTAGGGAATTAATAGAGCATAAAAAAAAGACACCATTAATGGTGTCCCTAACAATTCATCTTTTTAAGTTTTGTTTCCTGTTGTTCTTTCAATACATTTAACATGACTAAATTTTTAGTATAGAACGGATAATCAGGATGACTTTTATCCATTCCGGTCAGATAATTCTCAGTCATTTTAATTAAATTTAACGTTTTAATATAATCACTTTTAAGAAGTTCCATATCAATCAAATCCTTTCATCTTTCAACCGTTCTTTACACTATCATCATATGAAAAAGAATGAAGAAAAATGACAGGATTATAAATTTTAAGAAAAAAGGAGTGATCTCATGAACTGGTTAAAACCATTAAAGATCATTAGTGATTATGCGTTAATAATAGTGAATATTGCCTTTATAATTTCATTACGAATGGACGGATTGGACTGGATTAACATAGTTATATTGTTGTTACTTTCAGGAAATATGTTCTATATCGGTAGAGATTTTGAACGTAGAAAATAATAATGACAAATAATTCCTATTGTGCTATAATAGGTGTCGTACTTTTTAAATCATATCTTCATACTTGTCGGAAAAGGGTTTGAGTGCTGATAACACTTGAACCTTTTTTTTATTTTTAGGTACTATTTCCCCTGTTCGTACATATGATGTATTAAGACTAATATTAAGGGTGATATGTATGGATGATGTAAATATTAAATATGTAGGTGGTAACTGGTATAGAGGAACCTATAAAAATTATGAGTTTGAAGCTAAAGTATTTGAGGAACCGTCTAAGTATGGTATTCCCATGCACCGAAATGAAGATGGTAAGTGGGAGGGTAAAGTCAGCAAATTATTCGTTGTTGAAGATCAAGATTGGGTTATGAACTACGATCGAGGTTGGGATATTAGACCTAATTTAATGAATAAGAGTGATTGCTATAAAATCATTTACGACTTAGAAATGAGCGATTTATCTGTACTCGAATGTGAACATGATGACGATTATGATTTTATTATCGGTAGTGAAATTTTATAAACCGATATTGACAAGATATTGCATATTAGATATACTTGAAACGAATAATATTGTTGATCTGTTAGCAGAATATTTAATCTTCCAAAATCTTCCCAAGCTGATACAAAAATATACAGATCAAAAATTAAAAGGACTATAAATTATAGTCCTTTTTTCTATTTAGATGTATAAAATTTCAGTTTGATCTAACAATAAAAAAAGCTACCTCAAAACAAGATAGCTATATAAATCGACAGATTAATGAATAAATTTACAATTGTGGATAAAAAAAGATTGAATATTGTAGATTTATTTGATACTATAAAAGCAACAAATTAATACACCTCAACGTGAAAAAGACTCCTTACAAATTCACACTCAAAGTTTTGGCAGACGGCGAGTTTGTTAGTTTGTTCGAAGTCTTAAATAGGGATTGTTACTCAGCAATCAAACTCAAATAGGTTCAATCGCTTTTTGTATAAATGAATTAAAATAAATATTAAAATAAAAAATGAATCTTCTGACGAGGAAAAGTCATTTGCTTTTTATTTATGTATTTATTATAATATTATGATAAGCAAAAATCAACACTTTTATTCATACTAAATTATGTAAATTTTTGTCGAATGTTGTCAGGAGCCTTTTTCACGTTAGAGATTAACTGGATGGAGGTTCTTTTTATTATGAAAAAATTACAATTAGATTACGAATTAAATAAACAAGTAAAAAAAGAAAAAGTATTATGGTACAAGATTTCATACTTTCAAGAGAGATATGGATATTGTGACAAAACAAATAATGATTTCTCACGTATGTTAGGTGTGAGCCTAGCAACAATTAAACGCTGGATTAAAAAGTTAGAAAAATTAGGATTGATCTTAAAGGTTAAATCATCGTTTTGGGATCGTAAATTATTTGCAATCAGACCGGAAAACAAAGTTGAAAATTCTGTGGATAACTCAACGTCTGAACCTACAAATGAGCCTACAAATGAGCCTATATATAATAAAGAATATAAAGAGATAAAAGATAAAAATAATTTAGTAGTATCTAATGATGTCATTGAGAATGAGCAAGAAATTATTGATAATGCTATTCAGGTTTTAAATAAAATGTATCCAGCGGAAATTGTAAAAGAAGCAACTTCTATTTTTGAACTTGCCAAAAATGAGAAAACAATCTCTAATATCGGTGGTTATTTATACGGAATTTGTAAAAACTTAATCAAAAATCAAAAATCTAAAGCAAAAAAACAAAAACGTAAAGAAGAAAAACGAAAAAACTATATTGAACAACAACTAAATGATTTTAGACGCGAATTAGAATTTACAGGCTTCCCGACAACAGAAATTGACAAAATGGTAAAACAGTATGAAGAAAATTTAATGAACCCTAAATCAGTACCAGCAGACTATTACCACGACTGGATAAATGAATATAAAGCTGAAATCGGTATGAATGATAATGTTGATGTAAGCGATGTGGAATTAATTAACCCTCATCCTAATGCCCCATTCAGTTCTGTTTTAAACTGGATGTATGATGATACTCTACAATTTGAGTATTAATATATAATTTATGGTAGTATTATCTTTGAAAGGTGGTGAACTACTTCTAGTATCCCGTGTTAGTTTAAAGTCCTGAATAACAAAAAAAAAGACCGGCTATACACCGATCTTTTGGAAAAAAAGGATTGTTTAGAACTAATTATAAAAGTTATTGAGAGAATATGTACCAATATTTAACAGGGTAACTGATACAAGAAAATAATACCACATTTTTCAAAATATTACAATTACTATTTTTAGTTACGGTAGAAGTATATGAAATTAACTAAAACACTTGATCGTGACATTGCAAAGTTTGAAAAAGAATTGTAAAAAAGTATTTACTTTTAATTAGTGAAATTATAAAATAGTAGGTAATTAGTCGATTAAAGGGGAAATCTAGGATGAAAATGAGTATACATCAAGCATTATCGGAATTAAAATTATTAGATAGTCGCATTGAACGTGCAATTAATTCAGGACGTTTTATCGGAACTAAGAAATTAGTTGAATCAAAAGTGTCACAAACTCGTACATCGGTCAAAGAATTTAATGAACGCGCTAAAGCGGATTTAGATTCTGTACGTGCATTAATTGAACGTCGTTCAGCAATCAAATCAAAAATCGTTGCTTCTAATGCGACAACAAAAGTAATCATCGGGGGAACAGAATACACGGTAGCAGAAGCTATTGAGCGTAAATCATCAATTAGCTATGAGGACGCTTTATTACGCAAATTACGTCATCAATTCGCTAATTGTGTTGAAGAAGTTGAAACAGCTAATAATCGTGTAGAACGTGAAGTTATCGCTGAGATTGATCGCCAAAATCAACGTGAAGAAAACTGGAACGTAGAACAAATTAAAAAGTATACTGATCTTCAACATGAAATGCGTAAATGGGAAGTTATTGATCCATTAAATTTAGAACAAACAATTAAAGAATTAACTGATTCGATTGAACAATTTAATCATGAAGTAGATTTTGTATTGTCAACTTCTAACGCAACAACATTCATTGAGTTAGATTAATATTGATTGCTATTTAACCGAAAAGAACGAATATTAAATCCATCTGATATTTTGGTGGTTTACAGATGTAAATAAAATAAATCACCACAAGAAAATAATAGCTGTTGTTATAGGGACAATGAAGCGATTTATATAATGATGTTGGTAAATAGACCAAACAGACTATAAGCTCATACAAATATAATTTTATAGTCAGAAAATTGTCGGAAAGTTCAAATTTCAATGTGCTTAAATTTCAAACATTAAACGTAAAATTTCTTCTAAAATCAAACTTTAAAGTCTAAAGAATAAACTTCGATAAAATCCATTGTAAAGGTTTGTCGGGTTGATTTAATTTACCGCGTTCTGATCCGTATGGCTGGTTAGATGGCAATTACTCTAAACCATATCTACTTTGTGCAATTAAATTTAATATTGATAACACTGAATATTTAAGTAAATATTCTCTTTACCTCAAACTACATTTTTAAATTAATAATACATTCACTAAAAATTAATACATATCTATTCGTTTTTTCTAATACCTTATACATTATTCCTATCACATATAATGTATAACTTTCTAAACTCTTATACTGTTATGATAAATACAATCAAATTCTTTAAATGACGCGCAAGCATTTAAAGGTAATTCAAAATATAAAAAGCACTCAATTACGACTAGAGTGCTTTTTATTATGGTTTCTATTCAGTTTCATGTGCTAACTGTTCAATTTGTTTGCATAATTTTTCAAAATCTTCTGTTGACATTTCCTCACTCAATTCCGTTAACATTTCTATTATTTTCGCTTTCATTTCCTCCATTATAAAACATCTCCTTTTTTCAATTTAATGAAGTATCTCCATTCGTGCTCAGTCGGACACTTAAAAATAGTGTACGATTGCCAGTTAGGATGATCCTTTTTCTTGAAACGATAACAAATATCACGTTTAGGACATTCTAAGTTCTTACATTTACATAACCCCATTGTATCCCATTCCTTATCCATTATAACCCCTCTATCGTTCTAAATTATAAAAACCTCTACACGCGTCACCTAGCTCTTTAATCGTGTTAAAGTTCCCCTCAGTCACTAATGTTAAAATACGTTCATGATTAGTGATAGCATCCTCTAAGCTACTATAACGCTCCTGATACAAGTCACCGAAATTCTCACCATTCGTATGATCGAAAATCATGGTTTCCCAATAAATAGGTTTATCGCTAAAGAACGAGTGATCTATTCCTAAATCGACAGTAGACATGAAATATCGTCTATCACCTAATTCAAAATAGTCTTGTTTAATAATGCGATTGTTTGGATCAAAGTCCTCGCGATAACCTAATTTACGCATAGCGGATTTCATTTTAAATTCTTCTAAGCTGATAATATTATTTTTCATCTTTAATTCCTCGAATCTGCATAGTTACTTCATATTCCTTATCGTATTCAGCATCGATAACGTCTAAGATATGTTCTAATATACGAGTATAATAGTCTTTATCCTCGTTTTTATCCATTGTAAGGACTACTGATGTAGTTTCAGGTTTATCTTTATATGAATGGTGATAGACGTTACCTGATGTAGCAAAAACAAAACAATCAGGTGAATTTTGAAGCTCTTTTGTGTTTAACGCTAATCCCATACAATATCCTAATTTTTCAATATCATCTTTTGAAGTTTCATGGATCACACTAATCGGTGCTGGAGCTTTATCGAATAGTTTAAATAATCTTTCAACGCCGTCAGGGTGTTCTTTTAACATTCGTTCCGCGTAGGCTCTTTCAATTACACAACAATATATTTTTTGCATTTTTCATCCCCCATCTCCTGTTTATATTAATTATATCATAAAATAAAAAAAGCCCCTATTCATTGGAGCTAATTTTTTGAAACATAATGTCTATTGCGGTTAGTTTTTGAAGTAAATCGTCGCCAATATCATTTATAGTAAAGGCAAGATCAGCGCCACCCTCATTTTCGTAAAAGGTATATACGAACGCGACATATTCAGCTACACCATCTAACACATCAATGATATTTTGTTTAATAACTTTATATTTATCGCCATCAGGTATATTTGCATCATCGTTTAAATATTCAATATAGGTATCTTTATAGTTGGACCATTCGATAAAATAATCAAGAATGTCTTTTGGTATTTTAGTGTTATTTTCTATTTTAGCGACTAGAACATTACTTTTATTATCCTTGAAATTAGTAATTAATTTATGAACGTTACTATTTAATACTAGGTAGTAATCTTTAAAATTATTTATAACATCTTCTTCCTGTTGCTGGATCATAGCTTCCACGACTTCATTTTGATATTGTTCAAGTTTCACAGTTTGATCGTGCTGGATTAAAAAGTATGCTGTTAGAATTGCTGAAACAATTACAATAAACGTACAAGATAATAAAATAACTTTATTCTTCACAATAGCTCAATCCCCTTTACAAAATCATTGTCTAGTGAATAATCTTTCTCAATAACTTCATCTGATTCGATTATATCACTTTCCATTGCATTAACTGTCGCTTGTCGTCGATACTCTAATAATTCATTAAGATCATTTAAAAGTTCAATCGCATCAACTTTAGGTAAAGGATTTTCACGCTTGTAATATTCCCAATAATCTTCTTTAGTCAGTTCGCCATATACAGCTTTATTAAATCCATTTTTAATTTGATTCCAAATCGTCATAATATCAACCCCTTTATATAGTTAATATATTCTATGCGAATAGACTCAATAAAAGCACTATTTTTTATCTATGTCGAAAAATATTGAATGTTGTAATTATTTATGATATGATGTGGATAAGTTAATTATTCGTTTAAATACGAAAAAACCCCAGCCCTACTAACGCCAATCAGTAGCTGGGGTTTAAGTCACAAAATAAAACCACATCATTATCTTACAACGATTTAACTACTTTGTAAACAGTAAGATTTTGGTTAATGCTAACTAATCGGCAGATAGTAGTTAGATAAAGTTGGATTGAGGTTTTACTTAGCCTTGTAACTGTCACGAAAATAAAGTAAGTGTAGGGGCTAAGGTGTTTATGCTTCGCTTTTGACCTTTCAAACTCAATAGATCATCCAGTTGTAAAGCCCTGACTTCACATGGTGATTACGACCATACTGGAAACGGTAGGGGAGGGGTAATCCAGTGTGCTTATGCACGGGCTACTCACTCAAAGTAAATATAAGATAGCGAGTAACGTTGCAGAGCTTACAAGCTATAACGAACAGCCTAAGGGCTGTTTTATTATTTTTATGAGATCATGGACTGGACGATGATCTTCTGAGAGTGAGGTTTCCAAATCACGACACGATTTTGAAACTTTAGCGAGTTTCAGGGACAGGAATCCAATCACAACACTGTAACTTCGTTACGTGTGGATAAAATAAGAAATATAAAGGTGAATTGTATACTATGAGTAAGAAGAAAAATAGAGTAAAACTAAATGATATGATAAATTATGAAGCAACCGCGAAACAAATTAAATATATAGAAGATTTATGTAAAAATAACGGCTATGAATTTTATAACAAAAATATTAATATGAAACACGCTGGTTCAATTATAGCTTTTTTAGCTAAAGATAAAGTTCAGCCACATTATTTATTTGATTATATCCGTTACGAATAACTTTTTAATAAAAACACAAAAAACACCTCACTGGACGTTAAGGTGTTTAGAGATAAATTAAACAAAAAAGAAAGTTCAACTTGCGTTGACTAATCGTAAAAAATTGTTTTTTAAAGGAGTTGTTTTATAAAATACTGAAAAATGAACGAACTTATTTGTGATTTCGTAAATAATCGTTAATCAATATTAATTCATATACGATATTCAATAAGATTAATCCGAGTAGAACATCCATTTTTATCGTACCTTGAAATATTGCTTCAACAATCAATAACGTTACCACAATATACACAAAAACTTTTCTACGGTCAAAGTAGGTCACATTAATCACCTCATGATAATTATATCATATCAGTGATAGTGTGCATGGCTCTTAGCACGACGAATGATCCATGCCTTAAATTCTTCGTCGGTGCTCACACGTAACACAGCTTTACGCATTAAATGATTTTTTGGATAAATTTGTTCTAATGCGAGGTGAATACACATTTTAGCATTGTGTAAATTAACATTTCCGTAACGATCTGTACGTCGCTTGAAATGTGCGTGATTGGAATATTCCCCCAAAGTATTCACAACCACTAAGTCACTACCCGTATCGACAATGATATACCCACGTCGATCATATACTATGTTTCTCATTGAATTACTTCCCACCCAAGTAATATTTTATCATGTGATAAATACTCACCCGAACAAGAAAGTAAAAAATATAAAAAAAAAGAACAGTGTATGGAAAGATTATTTTAGAGTTTACTGTTCTTTTTTATGAAGTTATTGTTCTAATACCGAAAACGGATGAATGTGAAAATTTAATTTTGGTTTGTTTTCGTTTTGAAATTGTTGTGTCTGCTATCGACAAAACTATAATACCATTTTTCACCATAAATTGTAAATTCAAAATTTAAAAGAAAGAAAAAAAGTGTATAAAAAAAGAAAGAAAATATAAGGATATTATTTATATATTATTAATACTTATTTATATACTATATATAATATATGTACCTAGTTACCGTACTGGACCTAGCCAATTCTATATACTTACTTAAATATTATTTTGACACATAACACTTTTCTTGTCAACCCCCTTTTTAACACTTTTTACAAAATTTACACATTTTTACCATTTATTTTACACAATTAACTTCCGTTAAAGTTCCCCTTGTTTGTTCGGGTGAGTGCTTTTTTAATGTTATAATTTAACTATGAGCTGACGGGAGGTAACGCCATAAAACGGAAATGGAAACCCGATTATTCATTATCAACCGTCGATGAACGTAAAAAATATATTAATGACTGTATTGAAAGTGATGAATATGAAATTAATCGTTTCACCCTCGATCAGATGGGCGCATATTTAGTTCATCCTTACGAAAAAGAACAGAAGCTAAAATCTACTGTTCGACACGTTAAAAAAATCCCTAACGAACGATTGGTTAAACATCGCGAAACAGGCGTTAATATTAAAACTAAAGACGCGCGAATGAATAAGAATGAAAAAATGGAACACTATCCCGAAACTATTCATTACTATCAGCTCATTGATTACTTAGACGCTAAAGCTGGTGATGTTACTCAGTTTAATTCAATATTTGATATGCGTGTAAGAAATCCTTACCTAACCGCAAAATTAAACGAAATTAATTCCACTTCATCTGCTAAATCTGTTTATGATGAATTACAAGCCGATATTGCTGAAACGATCAAATTATATAAAAAAGATATTAACATCCACCCTCACTTACTAGCTGGCGTTTCAGGACCATTGGATCACTGTGATATTGATTATACAGATATTCGTTTAATTAAAATTATTTTAAAAAATTTTCAAGAGATATGTATGATTGCCGATCAAAAACCAGCACATATATTTTTCGCGGTAAAGAATGATATTTTATCCGCAATTAGCAACGTTAAGTTCAGCTCAAAACAAAAGGCGGTAATTAATCGTGTAATCTACTATTCTGATCCATTACATGAGCGTAAAGATAGATATTTATTTGAACGTGCTTGTATTCGGATTGTGGAATATTTCAGTGAAATAAATTAAAAAATATTCCAAACTAAAAATATAAACGGTAATGCCTTTAGCGACTTATCACTTGATTTGTTGCTAAAGGAGTGAAATAAGTGGCAGAAAAAATTCAATGTTTGATGGAACTAGCAACGAAATGTAAAAAGAGTTCGGGCTTACGATCAGAAGATTTCTTTTACGCTAACGTTGGTAAGAATTTCAATAAACAAAAGAAATTGCATATTTGCAAAGAGTGTATGGAGCAATATATCGGTGATATGTCATCCGTTAATAAGGATCGTGCTAGAGTTAAAGCAATGGAACTATTTCAATTCCTAGATATTGCATATAATCATGATGCGTTTATGAACGCGACTAGCATTGGTGCATATATGCGACATTACACCTTAAAAAGTACAGGAGCACATAATGCGTGGAAAGATAGTACATTCCCAACGACAGATGATATGTTAGACGTGAAGAACGTTACAGCTGAACAAGATACGGAATGGATGATGTTTTGGGGTGAGGGTTATTCATTTGCAGAATATCGCTATCTTGATGAAGAATATGAGCGTATGTGTTTCGAGTACGAAAAAAATGACTATTCACAAGAAATTTTATTTAAACAAATTTGTATCACTCAATTATTAATCCGTCGTGCTCAGGCTACGGGGATTTATAACGATAAACTGATTAAACAGTTACAAGATTTATTAGGTTCAGCCAACTTGAAACCGTCACAGCAATCTTTATTAAAAAATACCGTAAATTCGTTAGGGGTGGCTATTCTTAAATATGAGAATGAAAAGCCGATTGCTGAACCTCGTGATGAATTTAAGGATGTTAATGGGATTAAAAAATATATCAAATCTGAGTTCGGACATTTAGCTAAAATGTTAGGATTGAATGACGAATAATGGATGGATTATCTCAGGTATGGCATAGACGGAAGAATGTTCAAGCAAGCACTAATAAATCACAGGAAAAACTAGAAAGTATGATGGTGTGGGTAGCTTTCTTTAGAGCTAACATTGAAATCTTTATTGAGGACTATTTTGGCTTTAAATTAAAGACGTTCCAAAAAATTGTATTACATTTAATGGATCAATACCCGTTGTTCATGCTAGTTGCATCGCGTGGTTTAGGTAAATCGTTCTTGTCGGGACTATACTCATGTGCGCGATGTGTGTTATATCCTAATACCCGTGTCGTTATTGTTGCGGGTAGTAAAATACAGGCATCGTTAATTATTACTCAGACGATCAATACGGAAATTAGGAAATTATGTCAGCAGTACGATAACGATAATCTTTTTAGAGAAATTAAAAAGATTAATACCGGTATTGATGACTGTTCTATTCTATTCCATAATGGATCACGTATTGACGTTATTGCTGGGACAGACCGTGCTCGTGGTATGCGTGCAAACTTAATCATTTATGACGAGTTCCGATTAATTCCTGACGATGTAATTAACCGTGTTATTAAACCTTTCTTAAACTATGTTCGCATGGCTGGATTCCGTGAGAAACCTGAATATAAATGTCGATTAAAAGAGTTTGAGGAAGAAAACAAAGAGATATTTATTTCATCAGCTTACTTTAAAGCTCACCCGATGTTTGATCGTTTCATGGACTTTGTTAAGCGAATGTACGATCAAGATATGTCAGGCGATGTATTTGTCGCTGGATTGAGCTATAAAACATCTTTACGAGAAAATATGTTAACTGAAAAACGTATTGAATCGATCCGAAATGAAGCAACATTCACTGAAATAGACTGGTACATGGAATTTGAAAACTTATTCTATGGACTTTCAGAAAATGCGTTCTTTGCTTACGACGATATCAAAAAGAACCGCAATTTACAAAAGCCAACATACTCAGTGGAATTGCTGGATAAAATCGGAGCGACACGTAAAGGTAAAACAAAAAAAGGTAAAAATGAAATTCGTATCATGGGATATGACGTAGCCTTATTAGGTGATCGTAATAAAAAAGATGATAACGATAACTCAGCTTTAACGTATTTACGTGTGTTACCCGAGGGTTCAAGTTTTAGACGACAATTAGTTGATATTAAAACTTTCTCAGGGTTAACATCAACAGAACAAGCTAAGTTAATGAAGCGTTATTTCTATGAGCACGAAATTGATTATATAGCACTTGACGTTCGAGGAAACTCGATTTCAGTCTACGATCAATTAATTAAAGTGACTTACGATGAAGAACTAGACAAAGAGTATCCAGCGTGGTCCGCTTATAACGATGAAGAATTTAAGAAACGTGCGCCTAAAGATGCCGTTCCTGTTATATTTGCATATAATGGTACAAGTGAACGAAATCATAACATGGCGAACTGGTTACGAGATACGCTTCAACGTGGTCGAATGGAATTACTAACACCATCAAATCAGGCTATCGACTTTTTAAATGCTCATTACGGATATGATACAAAAGACGTAATGGTAAAACAGGAAATGTTATCACCATTCGTTGAAACGGAAATGTTAGTTAACGAAATGCTAAATTTAGAGTATGAGTTACGAAGTGGTTTTATTCGATTATTTGAAAAATCACACCGACGTAAAGACCGTTATGTATCGTTCGGTATGGCTAATTATTTATCGCGCGTTTTAGAACAACAATATTACCGTAAAGGTAAGAAGTCTGAAATGAAAGATTTTTGTAAAGTTTTCGGGGGGAAACGTCGATAATAATTGATTATTTTAGAAAAAAATGGTAAAATATAATTGTGGGTACTTATTCTTTCACAGACAATTAGGGGATGTTCATGTGGAAAGAAGATTTTGATAATTTATCTTGTGTATGATAAAGGAATCTCAATTACGAGGTTCCTTTTTTAATTTACATTGAAAAGGGGAGAAAATATGGCAAAAGCTAAAGTTGATCCAAAACAATTTTCATTCGCCCTCAAACGATCAAATAAAGGTTATCAATCACTTTATGATTTAGCTAACCGACATTCAGCGTTCGGTGATGGTCGTTATACAAAAGAAGATATTTTAACGGCAATCGAAAATGACGATAAAGCGACATTAAGGGAATTTAGTTCCTTTTTATTTTTGTCTAATTCTTATTATCGTATGTCTTTATTGAATCTCGTTGGGGGATCATTATTAAATTATTTAGTTGTTCCTTTAATGTCAGATGGCGTTACTGAGGAAGTAGTTTCTAAAAATGAGGAAAAAGTGCGTCAGTACCGACGTGGAATCATGAATAAACGATATTTACGTGAAATCATTTCTAGCTGGGCTTTATTAGGTTTATACGTTGGATATGAACGCTCAGTCGGTAAAAATTATTACTTACAACATTTAAACGTAGATTACTGTCGAGTAGCTTCACAAGTAAATGGCGTGAACGTAGTTGAATTTAACTTTGATTATTTTAAAGGGTTAAATGATGAACGATTCGCATTATTCCCACCTGAGTTTAAAGTGTTATATAAAAAGGCAACTAAAAAAGGTGGCGATCGTTGGTATCCATTAGATTATACTAAAACAATCGTCTTAGAATGTCCTAACGGATTCCCTATCTTAACAGGAAGTTTCGTGACATTTATCGATGAAGATAGTGTGGTCGCATTAACAATGGATGGATTAGAAGTGGATAATTTAAAATTAATTGCGATGAAATTACCGATTGATGACGAGGGGGATATTTTAGCTGACCTTGACGTAGTGGAATCGTTTAGTGAAATGATTGCTGAGTCAGTCGATCAATCGATTTCAGTGGTTCGCACACCATACGAATTAGATTTCCATTCGTTTGAAGAAAATAAAATGTCATCAACTAGCGATAAACGAAACTACTTAAAAGAACGTATGATGGAATCTACATTAGGTAGCCCAGCGATGTTCGGAAATGCTGATGTGTTATCGGGATTTGATTTATTCCATAAGACATTAGAAAATATTTTACACTTCTTCAACGATCAAGCGTCATATGTATTTGAAACTAAAATTAATCAGCTGACAGCTAAAAAATTAACTTATAAAGTTCAATTTTTAGATCATACAACATGGAACCGTGATGCTATGTTTGCGTCAGCACAACAAATGTTATCGATGGGTGGAAGTGTAACTATTCCAGTATTATTATCGACTGGTTTAGATATGGATACTTACACAAGTCTTTTACAACATGAGAAAATGTTAGGATTTAAAGACTTACTTGATCCACCACGAACATCAAGTACATTGACGGCTGATGAAAGTAACGGAGATACAAATAACGTTACCACAGACTCAGGTGAAGAAAGTCAGGGGCGTTCATAATGTTTATTTACGCTAAAAAAGAATTATCTGAACAATTAGAACATCGCGGATATAAGAAAATTAAAGGAAATGATTATTATGATGTATATGTCTTTGATACACGAATGATGGAAATTTTCGAAAGTGTTGATAAAGATTTATATATAAAAACCAATAAACTAACATTTTAGTTTAATTGTGGAGGTGAGCAAATGGAATTAAATCAAAAAATTAAGACAAAATACGATGTAATCAATAAAGAGGATAGTCGCTTCATTGAATTAGATGTTGTAGTTTGTCACGATGGGGAGAATTTAAACGGTTCACGATTTTCGTTAGAAAGTTTTGAGTACGCAAAAGATTCATTAGCTAATATTCCTATCTTAGCTCATGTTTGTGAGAAAGATGGTGAGTTAGTGTTTGGTGGACACGACATGGAATTTTCAGAAGATGAAAATGGTGAAATCATGTTAACGTACTTAGAACAGCCTATCGGGGTGATTCCTGAAACGAATGATTATGAAATTCGTGAAATCGATGGTAAACAATTCGTTTGCTGTAAAGGGTATGTATGGAAAGAATATTCAAACTTAGCTCAAAAAATTATTGAAGAAAATCAAGAAGTTGAATTAAGTATGGAAATTGAAATTCATGATGAAACGGATGCTTATACATTTGCTGAGGATGGCGTGCTTGATATTCACAAATATTCTTATCGTGGTATCACTTTAATTGGTTCTGATCCAGCAATGGTTGGAGCTAAAGCCACAGTAAAATTCTCACGTAAAGAAGATAAAGTAATTAAACATGAGTACAGTGAAATGTTAAAAGCATTAGAATCAGAATTAAATGATAAACGTTATTTCTCAATCTTAGATGAAATGAGTGTTAACGTATCTGAACGTACTATCGCGGATGATTTCAAAGATGCTTATGAGATGGAACTTGATAAAGTTAATTTCAGTGAGTACAAATTCATGTCAGTTGTAGAATTTGAAGCTATGCAAAATGAAGTTTCAGAATTAAAATCTCAGATTGCTGAATTAGAAGCATATAAAGCTGAGGTTGAAAAGGAACAATTATTTGCAAAAAAACAAGATTTAATTTCGGAATATTCCGAGTTATTATCGGAAACGGAAATTGATTTAGCGTTAAATGATGTAGATGAAACAGATTTAATGCAAATTGAATTTAAGCTATCAAAAGCGGTTGTTGCTAAACAAAAAGACTTACAAGCGCTGAAAGATAAACAACAAGCTAGTGTGATCCTTACGCCTAGAGAGGATATTAATTACAAAGCTAGTAAAAAGAAAAAATTAGCATTATAAAAAGGGGGAAATAAAATGGCACATTCTATCATTTTAACTTCTAGCATGGCTTCAACAAATAATGATGCTTTCTTATACGTTGAGGGTACTGCTAAGACAGATTTAGACAATGGACGTTTAGTAAACGTTGATTTCGGTAAGAAAGAAGTTTCTTATGCGTCTGATACAACTAAAGAATTATTCGTAGTAACTACACCTGAGCATACTCGCTACAACGGTGAAGCATTAACTGAGTTCTTCAATCCAAAAGGTAAAAAAGTTCGCGTTGCTAAGTTATTAGTAGGTGATATTTTTGGAACTGACGCGGTTGTTGGTGGTGTAGCATCTGTTGAGATTGGTGCAAAATTAACTGTTGGTGCTGAGGGTAAATTAAAAACTGGTGAGGGACCATTCGTAGCAGTTGATAAACAATACGTTGGAACTACATTAGTTTTAGAAGTACGTTACATGGGTTAATTATTCTAATTGAAAAGGGGGAAAAATAATGAATTTCTATAAAGAATTTACAAAAGAGCAAGTATTCGCTTGTGCGATCGATGCTTATAAAGGTATTTCTACTCATAAAGATTATTCAGCAGAAGAACGTCGTGAAACGATGGAAGAAATTTTAACTGAGTTAGGTAAAGACTACCGTTCAAATAAAAACAAAATGTTCGCTATCATTGAAGCAACATTAACAGAAGTGTTACCACAAAAAGTTAACGAGTTCATTCAATTCGCTGAAGTGAAACATTTCAAATGGGGCGAAACAATGCGCTTCAAAGTTAAATCTAAACAAATTAAGGCTTACGCTGTTGCATTAGGAGCTACTGTTAAACGTAACCGTATGGATCATGCTTACGTGACAATCGAAGCAAGCAACATTCAAGCAAAAGTTTATGAAGAAGAAATGAACTTACGCATTAATGCGGTTAACTGGGTTGAATTAGTTGATGCTTGTATTGAAGCTATCGCTGATGAAATCAACGCTTTAATCTACCGTACATTCTTAGACGTATATTCAACTTTACCATCAGCAAACAAACATGAGGGAGCTGGGGTTGATGAAGCTGTATTAAACCGTCACTTACAAATCGTTTCATCTTATGGAACACCAGTTATTTTCGGTACTCGTCGCGGATTAGCTGAATTACCATTAGATTCAAACTTAATTACAGATCAAGATAAAGCTGATTTACGTGATCGTGGATTTGTTGGTACTTACAAAGGTGCTAAAGTTTATGAAATTAAAAACCCTGTTGCTGATGTTACTAATGCAACATTCGTATACGATGACTCATACTTATTCGTTATCCCAACAGGAAAAGAAAACATCGTTAAAGTTGGTTTCGAGGGTGACGCTATTGTTCGCGAAAAAGCTGGTAACGATGACTGGACAGTAGATTTCGATATGGCACAACGTTTAGGTGTTGCTGTATTACAAACTCACTTCATGACAATCTACAAAAACACTAATTTCGGAAAATAATAAAAATTGAAAGGGGAAATCTCATGGCAACAAAAGCTCAATCAGAAGTTAAAGAAGTAAAAACTGAAATGAAAGCTAAACCTAAAAAAGCTGTAATTAAAGCTGACACTATCGTTCGTGTTTACAATAACACGACTGGCGGTGTTAGCTTTTTAAATACAGTTGGAAATTGGGTGCGCTTATTACCGAAAGGATTTCAAGATGTTACATTCTCGGATTTAGAAAAATTAAACAACACTTGCCCTCAAATGTTGGCAAGTGGTTCTGTTTATATTCAATCTGAGGAAGTTCGTCAAAAATTAGCATTAGATTATGAAAATCTATTTGAAATTAAAGACATCGACAAAGTTTTAAATCTACCATTACACGAAATGACTGAAAGATTAGCTAAAGCTCCTAGAACATTACAAGTTGAAGTCGCTCATTATTTAATGGATCAAGGAAAAGATTATCGAATGGAAGTTATTCGTACAGTAGAACGTATTACAAATATTCCAATCGTGGATCAAATCTAGGGGTAGTTGTCATGACTACTCCTTTCATTTCTATTTATGAAATCTTTTTAAATCAAATCCTAGATGAACGATTTTTAAAAACTTTATCACTCGAAAATCAAGAAATGCTTTTAGAAACAGCGTTATTACAAGCCGTCATTGATTTTGATAATTCCATTATTGATTTAACATTCGATTTAGAAAATAAATGCTTCTTAAATGAATTAACCTATGAGGAAACGTTTATGTTAGCTAACCTGATGCACTTATTTTGGGTTCGTCGTCAATTAGAAGATGAACGTAAATTACGTCAGCAATTAGGGAATCGTGATTATCAAATTTATAGTCCAGCTAATCATCTGAAAGAATTAATGAATTTAGATGCAAGTATTTACAAACGAATTAAGCGTATGAAATATAATTACACGTTAAAGAACCATATGAAGAAACGAAAAGTCGGATCGAATGGTGAGTAATATGGATTTTGAAATGTTAATTAATAGGCAAAAAGAATTATATCCGTTTTTAAATACAACAGCGGAATATAGTTTTGATGTTACAAATGAGTTTGAACATATGTTACTAGACAGCGCTAGTGCGACTCAGGTTCAACGTGAGAATGAAGAATACATGGATTGTATCATATTAGACGTTAAACAAGGTGTCGAATTAAATGACGATAAGTTTATTTTAACGCGATTAAAAGATGAATTGAAAATCGGTGAAGTGTTGAAATGGAAAAAGTTTGATTGGTTAGTGGTTTCAGAAGAAACGAATGTCGATAATTCTCATAATCATCACCGTTTGAAACAGTGTAACGGTAAAATAAAATTTACAAATAAAAAAGGTAGCATTGTTGAAGTTCCAGCTAGTATGTATAATAAGGTATTCTATACTGAGGGGACAAATCACTTAGCTCGAATGATTGTACCCGATGGTTTAATGCAATTTTATGTTGCAGATAATGATGATACCCGTGATATTGTTCGTGGAACACGTATCATTGTTAAAGGTGAAATATTTGATATTACTTATATTGACCGCATTACACAACCTAACTTAATTATGATTACTGGTAAAGAAACTACAAGTCGTGCATCAGATGACATTGAAAATGAGTTAGCTGAATCAATTTATTCGGATGGTATTGTAGGAAATGATTATATTTATGTTGGTTCAACGACTAAATTTGAAACAATCAATCCAGCATTATTTGAACTATCGAATGAAAATGCAATTATTCGTGAAGTTGGTCCGAATTATGTGATTGTTGAGGGATTAGTTGAGGGAACTGTATATATTAATGCAACATCTAACCCTTATTCATATCGACGTGAAATTCTAATCAAATCAGTTAATTTCGATTAGAGGTGAAATAGATGACAGCGAAATATAAAATAGATTTCCTAGCAATAAATAATAGTCTGATGAAGATGATTCATACATTAGGTACAAATGAAAAATTTTTAAAATATGCTCGTTTGATGGTTGAAACGCCATTAGCTAGTAATAAATCTATTTTCGAATTAAAAGCTAATTTAATTTCAGACACAGGATTATACAATGGACTATTTAATTTACAGCCATCAAGTGACGAAGTGGTGATTGAGGAACGTGTTTATATCTTTGCTTATCCGCTAAGACCTAGTGCTGAAATGTTTCAAACACCAACGAATACGACGCTATATGTCTTTGACATTGTTGTTCCGAACCAATATTTTTTATGCGATCACGGTACAAAACAACGTGCTATGATGATTGCACACGAAATGGCTCAAACACTAGATGGTGAAAGGCTAACTGGTATCGGTGAAATTAAATTTTATGATTTTGATATGGGGATTGTTAAGAATACTCAAAAATTCTCAGCGTTATCACTGGTTGTAGGTGTAAATCATGCGACTATCAACTAACGAATTAAAAACTAAATACCGTTTTAACATTATAAAAGAAGAAGTTCAAACATCAATCGGAACCTTGTATTTAAGTAAGGTAAAAGATTATCAGAGATTTTTTTCAGTTTGTGGAATTTTATTTTTAGAGCGACATGAATTATCAAGTTTATTAGAAAAAATTGATGAACGATTGGCGAAAATGTACGAATCACGTCATATTTTTGATTTCTTATCAATTATTAATCGTAGTGGTGTGTCATCGCCTGAGTTCGGTATTTTTGTAGACTTATATCGTAATGCCTTTAAATTTATCTTTCATGATGATGTACTATTTAATATTAAAGATTCGGTTGAATACGATGAAATGTTATTACTGATTAAATTAACTCACGGATTGCCTGTCGAGTTAGAAAATCCTAATCCAGTTATTGCACGATTGGACCGTATTAAAAAGAAAATGAATAGTAAAAACGGTGTTTCAGTTGATTTCGATTCACGATATTCGACGGTTTGGATTGCATCAGGACAAGAACCTGATAACATGACGATATATAAATTTAATGAATTATTTCATCGGTTCAGTGCAATTAAAAACCATGATATGTCTGTTCTATTTAAAACTGTGGACGTAAGCGGAAACGTTGAAATTAGCGAATGGTTTGAAGATAAATTTAAGGACACAACGAATTATGTGGACTTAGATCAAATGAAAAATAAAACATTTTAATTGAAAAGGGGGAAATACAATGGGATTAGATAACTATATCCAACACGACGTATTTGAAGCTGTTCTTGTTGATCGCGATTCAGCTGGTGCGGTAGTTGATGTTAAAGTTTTAGGTTATACATCTGAAACATCATTTAGTCATACAACTGAATCAGAAGATTTACGCGCTGGAATTGGTAACAAATTCTTTGCACGTTTATTCAAATCTAAAGGGGTATCTTTCACAATTACAAATGAAATCGGATCAGATTCAATGCTTGAAATGTCAACAGGGGGAAAATTCAAACCTTTAACTGAGTCTTTAGCGACTGTTGAAACAGCTTTTGTTGAATTAGACAATTCAAAAGCTGTAATTAAATTACAAAACTTACCATCAAATGAGTCTGATTTAGTTGGTACACCAAAAGTTTTAGATCAAAATAACCAACCAGTTAATGGTGAATTTACATTCTTGTCTAAGAAAATTCAATTATCAGACACGAAATTAGTTGGACAAGAAGTTAAAGTCGTTTATTTCATTAAGAAAACAGAGTTAGATGGTTTAGCAATTTCAGCTAAAACATTCCCAACAGCACGCGAAATTCATTTACGTTCTATCGTATACGATCATGACAATAACGTAGTAGCAAATGTATATTATGTTGCTAAACGTGCGATTCCGAATGGTAACTTAGATCGTTCTCATGCTAAAGGAACTAATATGACAAATCAAATTACTTTTGATTGCTTAGAAGATTCAAAAGGTAACTATTGCTATTATTTTGTAGAAAAATTATAAAATAATACATCTCAGCCCACGATTAATTTTAGTCGTGGGCTTATTTTTTTATGCTCAAAAACAAGGAGGGGAATATATGATTGATATTCCAAAAGGTTTATTATATGCCATTAGTCAGGATGAAAAAGTAAGAAAAGAAATTCGTGGAGTAACTATTTTTGAAATGGATCGTACACGCGAAAGAATTTATCGAAATCAATTAGAGCACATTGCAACGTTAGAGTTAAGTCAGGACGTGTTAAACGCTTATACGTTATATATTCATTTATTAATTTTTACAAATATTCGCGTTGAATTTGCTAGTGAAAACTGGCGGTTTTTAATGCAGAAAAAACGTTCCACCCTCACTTTAATCATGGAAGAAATAAACGAAATCATTCGTGATTATGAGGAACGTTTAATGATTGAAAATAACGCGATACAAAAAGTTTTTGGGTGATTTTATGGCTAAAAAGGGGTTTCAGAATACAACAGAATTTAAGCGCGCAATGGATCAGTATGTTAAACATTATAAAAATGCGGAACGTTATGGTGCTATTCAACTACGTGAAGATACATATAACAAACTGAAAGAAAATGTGAATGAAAAGATATACGGTTCAGGTTCACCAACATCCTATCAAAGAACCTATGCGTTGAGAAATTCAATCAAAAAGGATTCATATAAAATCGAAAATGGATATGAAATTATTGTTTATTGGGATTCAAGACAATTAGCTTCCTATAAGGATCGAACCATGCGTACTATTCGTAGTAAAACAGGAGTTAAGGATGTGATGATGTATTACGGTACTCATAGATCATGGAAAGGTTCTGATTCGTGGGGAATAACTAAAGGTCAAGCGGTGGAAACGCCTGTTATCCTCGATATGTATAAAGATATTTATTTTCGTAAATATCATCAAACAGGAATGATTACTGATACAGCTAATTATATTCAACAAAACGGTAGTCAAATCGCTGTAAAAGGGATGAATACTTACTTGCAAGGAAAAGGAATTACTATTAAATAGAAAGGGGGTGGAGTTATGAAAACATATACGGGTGCAAATATTAAATCTGAGTTATTAGTGGACATATCAAGTGCGACGAAAAGTATTGATTCGTTTGTGTCTAGTGCTAATGCTAAATTACAAACATTAGGAAATTCTTTGTCTAAAGACCTTAATCTAACTGGTATGAAATCATTGTTTGGCACGACTCAGTTAAAAGATTTTAATAGTCAATTAAAATCTACAACGACAGCAATGACTAATCATAACAATTCAGTTAATAAAGTGAATAATCAATACACTCAGTTAAAGTCATCATTAAAACAAACTGGACAACAAATGAGCACGGTAACGAGTGAAACAAATAAAAGTGCATCGGCAAATAATAATTTAGTCGGTCAGCTCCAACAGAATGTCGCTACTTATATGCAATTCTACGCTGTATTACAGCAAGTTCGTAATGCGTTAAGTGTTCATCAAGAAATTGATAAATCATTAACTGAAACACGTAAAGTTGCTGGATTAACGAAAGAAGAAATGAGAGCCTACCAACAGGAAACAATCGGGGTAGCTAATTCATTAGGTGTATTACAAACAGATTTAATTGATGCAACAACTGAGTTCGTTCGTCTAGGTCATGCGTTTGAAGATGCTAAAGAATTAGGAGAAATTGCGACAATCGGTGCGCGTGTAGGGGATATTGCTAGTACGGATACGGTATCGGATTATCTGATCTCTACGATTGCTGGTTTTGAAGAATTAGAAATGACTGTCGATGGTGCTACTACGGTTGTTGATAAATTCAATAACGTAGCGAATAATACATCAATTAACTTCCAAGCGATCGGTGAGGGTGTTAAACGTTTCGCATCATCTATGAGTACAGCTAACAATAGCTTAGATGAATCTATTTCATTGTTAGTTGCTGGTTATGATGTTACGCGTGATGCGCCAAAAGTAGCTAACGCCTTAAATACAATTTCAATGCGTTTACGTGGGGTTACTGAGGACGGTGAAGAAGTAGCTGAATTAATTCCTGAAATTGATGATGTATTAGGAAAATACGGTTTAACAATGGAGAAAGTTGGTGAGGATGGAACTAAAGCGTTAAAATCAACTTTTGAAATTTTAGGTGAGATTTCAGAGATTTGGGATTATTTAAGCGACATGGACAAATCGGAAATCATTGAAGCCGTCGCTGGTATTCGTCAATCCAACGTTGCGTCAGCGATCCTAAGTAATTGGGAATCGGTTCAGAAAACGATGGAGCTTGTTGGGAATAGTGCTGGTAGCGCGTCTAATGAATACGGAATGTATATGGATTCGATGGAAGCATCTACAAATCAACTTAAAAATGCAGTAAATGCTTTATATCAACATATTGCGTCATCCGATGAAATGATTAGTCTGATTAATACGTTCACTAGCTTTATTGAAGTTTTAACTGCTGTTCCACCACAAATTTATAAAATGATTGCTATTTATGCGTCGTTGTCAGCTGGTACTTATGCTGTATCTCAGGTAGTTATGGTATTAAGTAAAGGGCTAAGTGCGTTGAAAGCTATTATGACGGGTACAGCTTTAGCAACAGGAACATTAAGCGCGTCCTTAATGGGAATTGCGCCATTAGTAGGTGTAGCTGTCTACGCTTTAGTTGAATTGTTTGGATGGTTAGATAAAGTTACAGGCAAAGAGGAACAATTAATCGGTCGTCAAAATGAATTAGATGAACGAATTAGTGCTAGTGAAGTAGCATTTAATGGAATGTCGCAGGCGGTTAGTGCGACAACAACCGTATTAGACGAATATGGAAATGCCGTTCAAAAAATTAATGAGGTCGAGTTCTATAAACACATTGATGATTTAAAAGAACAATTCCCTGAATTAAGGGATGAAATTAACCGAGTTATTTCTACCATGACGGATTATGGTGAAGCTACGGAAGAAGTTCAAGATATTGTAAATAGAAAATTAGCTGAGGAACAATTAGAAATTATTAACAATCAAATCAGTGCGAATGAGGATTTGATAAAATCACGTCAACGTTTAGCGGAAACGATTGAAGAAGAACGAAAAGACTTAAATCAGTTAATGAGTGATTATCCGAAATATGCGGATGACATTGAACGAGTAAAGTTTTCAATCAATGATAAAAGACAAGTATTAGCTGAAATGGATGCTGAGTTACTTAATGTTAAGGTATCGTTAGAGCAAAATATCGCACTTATTGAATCCTATGGATTTAGTTTAGTTGAAGTAAACGGGCAATTACAATTAGTTATACCCGAAGTGGAACGTTTTGGACAAGTCATTGACATTACGGATTCGGTTTTACAAAATGCAATTCAAGGTGTTTATGACTTAAATACAGCTGAGGGTGTGTTAGCTCAGGCTATGATTGAGTTGTCAGCGTGTGGTGAAATTAGCGCTGGAACGTTAGCGTTATTACAAGAACGTTTTGACGAAAATACTGTTGCATCATTCACAAGTGCGGACGCTATTATTTCATTCTCTAATGCGAATAACTTAGCTACCGTTCAGATCGTAAAAGATAACAATACATGGATTAAAAGCTCACAGGCAAAAATCCAACAAGCACTTCAAGAAATGCGAGTTTTAAAACAACAAGCAGATGCGAACTTGAAGTATGTTAATTCAATCGGACAAGCGAAGTATGATCGCTTATACGATAAAGGTTTTGATCCAGCATTATCCGACGGTCAGAGTCAAAGTTCATCGTACTATCAAAATTTAAGTTCTCAATTAGCGAGTGATATTGCGTTAGCTGAAAGTCAGTTAGAATATTATGATAATATTACAGCTACCCTTAATCAATTATCCGTACCAACATCCAGTGGTGGAGGTTATAAAAAACCTAGTTCAAGTGGATCGGGTGGATCAAGTGGTTCAAAAGGAAATTCTAGTTCCGGTTCAGGAGGTTCAAGCAGTTCTAGTTCATCAAAGGAATTAGAAGAAAAGGTCGATTATTCAGAAAAGTTTGCTGATAATCTACGAAAAATTGCTGACACTGAGCATGAAATCGCGAAGATTAAAGCTAATATCGATTACGGTCAAACGGATAAAGAAGCACTTAATCTGTTAAATCAAATGGTTAATAAGCAACGTATCTTGACTGAACAGTTAAAAGATTATCAAAACGCACTAACTCAGGAATTAAATACGGTGCAACGTGGTTCAGAAGAATATTACGAACTTCAAGATATGATTCGTGATGTGGAATTACAAATTTTAAGCACAACGGAAGCTCAGAAATCATATAACAATGAAATTTATAAACTAAAGAAAGAAATTGAAGATTTCGATGTTTCTAAATTAGATTATGAATTAAAGGTGCTTGAAAAAGCGTTTGATGATGAAAGTAAGTCGATGATTGAACGTGAAGAAATTGCTAATAAAATGATCGATAAATATAATAACCAAGCTAAGGAAATCAAAGACGTTATTAATTTATTGAAAGATCAACAAAAACATTACAATGAGAACAGTTCTGAATGGCGTGACTTACAAGAAAAAATTTGGGATTATGAACTTGATTTATTAGATATTGAATCAAAAAAATCTGATATTATTCAAGATATTAATGACGAATTATTGAAAGTTCAAGAAGAATATGTCGATAAGCAAATTGAATTAATCAATAAAGAATTAGACGCTAAATTAGATGCACTTGACGCTGAAAAGAAAGCGTTAGAAGATGCTAAAAAAGAAAAAGAGGAAGCTGAAAAACGTCAAAACATTTTAAATGAAATTGCTGATGTTCAAAAGGAAATGAACTCTTTATCTCAGGATGATTCATTATGGGCTAAGAAACGTTTATATGAATTACAGAAAGCATTAGAAGAAAAAGAAAAAGAGCTTAAAGACATGGAAGAACAGACCGAGTATGAAAAGAAATTAGCTGAGATTGAAGAACGTAAAACGGAATTACAGGAAGAAGCAAATAAAAAAATTGAAGCCTTAGAAACCGCCTTAGAAAAAACAGCTGATGAATTTTCAAAAGCTACTACAAACTTCACGGATTCATTAGGTGGTGTGTTAAATCAGTTTATGATTAACTTAAATGCTGTGTTAGGTTCAAGATCATTGTCATCATCAGCTATGGTAACATCGGGTGGAAGTACATCAAATACGTTCAATGTTTCAATTAACGCTAATAGTAATTCATCAGGTGCTCGATTAGCGAACGATTTCATTAGCGCATTACAAAGTAAGGGATATAAAATTTAGGGGGTGATTAGATGGAATATTTCACTTTCAATGGTATATGTAGTCGTGATATTAATATGTATATCGTGAATGACACGGAGGGATACCAGTTAACACAATATTTACCCAACATTAATCATTCGTTTGAGATTACTAATAAGTACATTATTGACGGTGGGAGTTACTATGGGGAACGTATTATTACGTTTCGTGTAGTAGCTGAAACCGATGATCCAATCGAATACATTAAGGATATGAGTCGATGGTTAGATGTTCAGGAATTTACACCGATTAGTTTTTCACGCGAACCATTTAAACAATACTACGTGAAGCGTTATGGAGAATTTAGCCCACAAGTTTATTCAGATATGATTGTATGTAATTTACAATTTATTGCACTAAATTATTTAGCGTATAGTACGTTTACGACAAGTGAAATTAAGGATGAATACTACTACGATGATGATTATGCGTTAGCTGGGCTTAATTCTAAAGCTCGTTATTCGTATGATAATTTAACTGGAAAGAATCAAACGTTTAAGATTTATCATGGTGGAAATAATGATGAATGTAGACCAGTCATTACTATTCGTGGATCGTTTAATCAATTAACAATGACTAATCTAGCAACGGGTGAAAGTTGTTTATTGGATTATAATATTTCAAATGGAACGGTCACTATCGATTGTGAGAATCAATGTATCTATGTAAATGGCACTTATAACGTCAGCGGTCATAGCGGTGACTTTTTTACATTAAAAGGACGTAAGAATGTATTCGTGAATCAATTAGGTATTTTCAATTCAAGTGATGGTGATAATGTATTTCAGTTAAATTCCCCTAACAATTTTAATTTAAGTAATGTGACGTTTGATTTCAGATACGTGTATAACTAAGGGGGATTAAATATGAAATTATATAATTACAATATGGAATTATTAGCTGAATTACATAACGTTAATCCAAAAGTTACGAAAGTGTTGGGAGGAATCTCGACACTTTCTTTTACTATTGATAAGTATTTCTTCAATAAACAAACGGGTAAATTAGTAATGGATCAACGTTTTGATTATGTTCAGAATGAAACCATTGTCGAATACGATAACGATTTTTATGTCATTAAAGAGTGTACGCCCTTTCATGAAACGAATATCACAAAAGAAGTGAATTGTAAGCATATTGCCATTGAATTATCAGGAACGAAAGTGAACGGTTTATGGGGATTCTCACCATCTATCGAAAGTTTTCAATTACCTTATAATGAGCCGACTGATCTGATTACTGGTATGCAAGATTTATTGTATTATCATACAACGGGTTGGAAGTTAGGGTTAATTCCTGAAAATAATAAACAGCGTACATTTAGTTATGAATGGTACACGCCTATGCAAATTATCCTAGACCTTGCCGAGAAGTTTGAGTATATTCCGTATTTCCGTGTCGAATTAGTCGATGGTGAATTGAAGAAATACGTTGATATGTTACCTGACGATTACGGTGAAGTTAAAGGTTACTATCGTCATGAAAAGAATTTAAACTCAATTAGAAAACCTATTTCTACCGAGGGAATTACGACACGTTTATATGTGTTTGGATATGATGATATTACGTTAAATGATCTCGAAACGGAGAATAAAACTGTAAATGGTGTGACGTATCCTATCCATTCAAAAGGTAAAAGTTATATTGATAACTTTGATTATTATTTACAGTTAGGTTATTCTTATGCAGATTGCATTAATAAATTCTTAAAAGTTGATAAAGTGAAAGATGATTTATACGTCGATGTGAATGACTTATATGATTTCGCTAAAAAGCAACTAGAATCCGTAGCGATGCCTGTTATTTCTTATGAAGTAAGTATTAAGGACATTGAAATTAAAGGTAAACCCGAATTAGCCGTAGGACATAAAATTAGAATTGTCGATACTGAACTAGGATTAGACGTAGTTGGGCGTGTAACTGAGATTAGTTATAGTGAAGATGATAAGGTTAATAAATCTGTAAGTATTTCAAATTATTATACATTCTCAGGTGAAACAAACGTCTTAACGAATGTGATTATCGATCAATCTAATTTAGATCAAGTAGCCGTACAGAAAAATAAAAAGTTCGCTCATAGTGTTATCTTCAACGATACTACGGGGATGATTGTTCAAAAGGATGTATCTGATCCTAATTCAGACGATCCCGAATATAAAGATGTAGTTCGTATCGGTCAATATGAAAGAGATAAATACGGTATTCAAATCCTAGACGGTCAGTTACAAATGGATCGTGAAGATGCAAAAACACGCGTCTTAATTGATAACGAAACTGGTATTTGTATTTACAATGATCTCAATGGTAACGGTGTATTCTCAGAAGATGAAAAAGTATTTTGGGCTGATACTGAGGGTAAAATTCAAGCAAAACGAATCAATGTTGAGGAAAGTGATTGGGTTTTAAAGGATGGAACTAATTTAGAAAGTCGTATTGAAGATCATGAGGGACGTATTCAATCATCGGAAATTAAATTAGAACCGGATAATATTCGTCTAACTGTTGGACAATGGTTCGTTGAACAAGATGAATACAATGAAAAGGTTAGTGGATTAGAGTCAACGATTACTCAAACGGTTACTGATGTAGAGTTTAAATTCACTCAAAAAGGAGCTTACAACTATATTCAAAACTCAGATTTCCGTAATGGTTATGAATATTGGACAGACAATGGTGGAGGAATTGAAGTAGCTAACGGCGTTGGGGTATTTAGTGGTGAAACAATGTGTATCACCTCATTTCCAAGTGGTATTAAATATTCTGACTGGATTCTATTAACCGCCAATACGCATTACGTTTATGAGGGATGGATCGCTTCAATTAATGGTTTTTCGGGAAGTTCGATTACTCCACTTCATTTTTGGTGCAATACTGAGAAAACAAATGGAAATACAATGTGTGAAATATTAGATTATCGTCAGGAATGTATTGCTGGCGAATGGACTAAAGTTTATGTTCACATCAAAACTAAATCCTCAAATAGTGCAATTTATTTCAAACCGTTTATTTATGCGGGTAATGGAACTGGTGAAGTTTATGTTAAATATTTATCGCTCAGTAAAGCAATTAATGAAAGTCAATGGACACCACATCCGTCAGAAATTTATGATGGAATTACAAAAATTGATAGAGATGGAATTTCAATTTCAACAAGTAATTCAAAAACTGTAACACGAATCGATCACGCTGGTATGGAAATTCAGGCTGGAAATAAAACGTTAGCTGTATTCCGTGAAAATTCATATATCCCAACAGTAACGGCAGATGATGTTGTTTGTTCTAATTTAGCACGCAAACATCCATATAGTAATAATTATTATGTTGATTCCGCATCAGGTAGTGATTTATATACGGGGTTATCGTGGCAAACCGCGTTTAAGACCGTTCAAAAAGCGATAGATCAATTACCGGATTTATTAGAACATGACGTTAGAATATGGATTAAGAATGGAAGTAATGTGCCAAGTTTTAAGATATTGAATAAGGTGGGGAATGGTTTAGTTATTATCAAATTCGGAGATTCATCTGTTGTAAATGGTGGAATAACAGTTTCGGGTTGTAATGGCGTTTTATTAGAGCGTGATACAACTGATCGTAGTGCAACAGTTATTGATGGAATTGCGATTTATGAGTGTCGCCATGCTGAGGTCAGTGGGATTTGTATTGATGGTAAAGGTTCACGAGATAGAGGTGTTTATATCGAACGTTGCGCGAAAGTTCATATCGCTAATTGTGAGATAAGAAATACAACCGAATGTGCCATTTACAACTATCAATCCATAGTTTCAGCGACGAATAATCGTGGGGCTGGTATTTATAATTATGTGACAATGGGGTTAGGATCAATCACTATTTTACCGGAAGCTGGTACATCTACGACAGTTTGTAACTATTCTAATACCTTAGTTCAACGATCTGACGGTGGTACTGGACGATTATTTGATGGTGGTACTTATAATAAAACTGGTAGTGGTGGTTCAACGCCGACATATAATGGTACATCGAAAACCCAACAATGGAATTTTAACAATTATTATTCAGTTGAAAACTTAACGTGGAACTATACTAATACTGGATCGTTAGTGCAAGGTTATTGTAACGCGTGGAACACAGGGAGATGGCAAGGTTTTTTAAACTTCAATCATTCCAATGTTCGTAGTATTATTTCAGGCGGTACGAATTATAGTGGACGTATTTATATTCAACGTTTAAGTTCAAGACATGGTAATTCATCAGGTTCAAAAATCGCCTTATATGGCTCAGATGGAACAACCATTAATACAACGGAAACATTCTCATTAGGTGAGGGGAAATGGATTTCGTTGAGCACTGATGTTATTCAAAAAATCGCGAATGGAGTTATTACATCGTTCTACGTTAAGTGGGACAGTAGTGATGCGTCACGTTATATTCGTTTTGAAACTAATGCTAAATTAGAAATTACATATACGAAATAGGGGGAAATTTATGTTTGATAATGTTAATTTAACTAAAGCGTACACTTTAGAAGATTTATATGGTAACCCAGTTGAAGTTTGTACGTTTAATGCTACATTAAGTCGAATGAGTGGAATCTCAGTTAACATGGTTATTAATCGTGTGGAACTGTACGAAAAACATAAGGATGAAATCTTAACTTCTTATCGTGAGTTTAATGCTGATTTATCAGCTATTGCGGTAACAATGGGATTAGCTGAATCTGTCGTAGCTAAAGCATCAACGCTAAATGAATTAAATGATGTTCGTGAAGAAGTTAAGACAATGGCGCTAGAGGTATTTACACAAGTAATTGAAAGTTTAGGGGATGTAGTGGTTAATCCAGTACCGGTGTACGATCAAGGAGTTAGATACTAATTTATAAAAAAGGGGTTGATAAAATGAACGAACCATTAACACCGGAAGATATACGTCAAAAATTAATTGAACATGGTTTATTAATTAGCCAACAGGGAGATAAGATTGATGAATTGCAAAATAATGTGACTGATTTAAGAGAATTAATTCAGCAAATGGATAAATTGGTTGTTCGATTTGATGTGACAATTAAATTGATGGAAAAAATAATGTGGGGTGGCGTAGGCGGTATTCTAATTTATTTTTTAAATCAATTATTGAGATTTATTTAAAAAGGAGTGATTGTTTATGGATTTAACTGTAATGGATGAATTAGTATTTATTGTGCCGGCATTGTGGTGTATTGGATATTGGTTAAAGAGTACCCCTAATGTTAAGGATTGGATCATTCCTTACGTGTTATGTTTGTTATCTATTGCGGGTTCAATTATGACGGTTGGGTTTAGTGTTGAAGCTGTTGCGAATGGTGTTATTGCTGTTGGGTTAGCTGTGTTTGGTAATCAGTTACTTAAACAAGCTAAAAATGTGGAATGATATTCCTAAATTAAACGTGGTACGGTCAAATAAACGAATTAAAAGTACGTTTGACACGTACCTTTTTATTTCTAATAAAGAGGTGAAAAAATGAAAATTAATAATCATATCGTGTTAGATTTTAATAAAACGAAGCAAGTCGATACACAAACCATTCAATGTGATATGAATAGTCGATTTGTACGTGTAAGTTTACGTCATAATAATTCACCGATTGATTTATCTGATGTTCGTGTCTGTATCATGGCGGTGAAACCGGATGGTAAAGAATTTTTTAACGATTGTACGGTTATTGATGCTCAGAACGGGATAGCTGAGTTTGAGATCACGCAACAATTAGGAATGGTGATTGGTGAGGTTGAATGTCAGATCAAATTATTTGGTCCGAATCAGTTATTAAGTTCAAATATATTTAGGTTGTCTGTCAGAAAAACATTAAGTCCATCAAGTGAGTCTAGTGAGGATCAATTGAACACGTTAGTTAATGCTTTAGGTGAGTTACAAGACATTGATAATCGATTCGCTCAAACTAATGCACAATTGTCTGAAAAAACCAATGAAAGTTATGTGAATGCGGTGGCTTTTGGTATTAAAGAGGGGTTTAATGTAAATGTTGAAGAAAATACTAGACTTTTTCAAGAATTAATTGATTATTGTGCCGATGATAAAGTTATTATTTTCCCGTCAGGAGAATTTGTGTTTAATTCTGTTAATTTAGGTGAAAAAAGAAACATTACTATCAAAGGCGCCTCTAGTTCATTCGCATCATTCGCTCAGAAAAATATTTATACTGGAGCGTTTATTGATGAATTTACAAAGATTTATTGTAATGCTCCATCAGGAGAAACGTTCTTCAATCATAAATCTTGTGTTTTGATCTTAGAAAATATTGCTTTTTATAACGTTAAAAAAGATTCTAATGGAAACTTTACGCAAACAGAAGCGAAAAAAAATATTTTTATGCAACATACTCGTAGTGAAGATGCAACAAAAAATGTCGAAAAAGGTAAAGCATTTTGTTTCAATACTGCTTTTTATGGTTGGAAAGTCGTATTCGGAAGTGACTTTACATTCCAACATTTAGAGGATGAATGGAGAACCGGATTAGTACAAAGTGAATATGAGTATTTTAAACAGTCATGTGTTGTAGCTAGTCGTTGCCGATTCACGCGAAATGGGGTTGCAATTAATCAATCCGTAGATGGACGATTAGTTGACTGTTCATTCAATAAAAATGATTATGCCATTGTATTAAGAGAAAATAGTGGTTTTACAACTATCTCTAATTGTCGTATCGAATGGAATAATTACAATGGTATTTATTGCGATAAAGCCCACGATGTAACGGTTAGTAATTGTGAATTTGATTGTAATGGTTGGGCTGGTTTATACGCTACAAATAATACCGAGTCAAACTTCAACGGTGTCTTTAGACGTAATGGAGCTAAGATAGAAACATTAGAGGACGGAAGTCACCAAAACGACTTTACAAAAAATGTTCATATTTATGCCAACGGTAATTTAAACTGTAACTTTATCGGATCAAATACAGTAGTAAAACCTATTAGTGATGTTGCTTCGGCTCCTGAGCGTCCAAGTAACTGTTCAAATTTCACTAACAATAAAAACTGTGTTGTATCTTTAAATAATCTTGCGGGATGTACGAAAAAAGATAAAACCAATGGTAATCGTTTCGATGGTAACATTAACTGTATTATTGACAATAACATTCTAGTTGGACGAGAAAGCTATCCCGTTTAATATTAATGACTTTTTTATATAACAAAGAAAAAGGGGGAGTGATATATGAAAGTTGTAAATTATGTTCAAATTGATTTTAATAAAGAAAATGATTTAAAGGTTCCTAGTGTTCAATACGATTCAGGAAGTCGGTTTGTTAAGATTAAACTACAACAAAATAAAGTTCCGTTTGAAATTAATGGTTATCGTGTGACGGTAGTTGCAAATAAAGTCGATGGTACAGAAATTATGAATGACTGTACGATCCTAGATGGAGCTAACGGGTTAGTTGAATTTGAAATTACAGAACAATTTAATGCTGTCGAGGGTGTTGTTGATTGTCAATTAAAATTATTTAAGGGTAAAACATTATTAACTTCCATGCCATTTAGTATTAATGTTGTTAAGTCAGTTTCTACAAAAGAAATTGTCAGTTCAAACGAACTGAAAACATTAGTCAATGCTTTAGGCGAAGTGCAAAATATTGACAATCGATTTGCTCAAACTAATGCACAATTGTCGGAAATAGCAAATAAAGGTACTACTGTCGAGGTTATCGAGCGTGCTACTAAAGAAGAAATCGAGAAACAAATTGACGACGGTAGACTAACAAACTTAATGATTCATGATAATAGTATTACAGGTGAGAAAGTTAAAAATAAATCTATTCCTATTGAAAAGTTATCTTTCGCAAGACAAGGGAATAATAAAATTAATAATGTAATCTTAAATGAATACATAAATGATTCGACAGGCAAGGTAATTAGTGCTGATGGTTGGGCAAGGACAGATTACATCGATGTATCTAATGATGCTAAAATAACAATCAGAGCTGTGCGTAAAATAGCATTTTACGCATCGGATTTAACTTACATTAGCGGTTTAGCACTAACAGGCTCTTATTCATCAAAAACGATTGAAGTACCAATAGGATGCAGTTTTGTTAGATTTTGTTGGTATGAGAGCGATTTAGGGAGTGGCAATATAACTCTTAATATGTGCAACGCTGGTTCTATTTTATTACCATATGAACCATACAAAGTGCTAATTCCGTCTGAAGTAATCCAACCAAAAGACTTCAACTCAGATGAAATGATTGAAAATCAATCCATCCAATTAATAAAATTAAAAGATACAGTTATTTCAAAAAATCTTTTTAATAAAGAGGCAATATCTCTAAATTCAACAGTAAGTAATTCATCAGGGAATCTATCGGTTGCTGAGGGATTTGCCACAAGCGACTATTGCAATATTATAAATTCACAAAAAATATTCATTACAAATTGTCGATCATATGCTCTATATGATGAGAATAAAAGTTTTATACAAGGTTCGGATGATATAAAGCCTAAAAAAAATGTAGTAATAAATGTTGATTCGAGTGTCGCATTTATAAGATTTAGTTGGTATGAAAATGATGCTAATATCGACTCAATCATGCTGAATGTTGGCGATTCCTCTATTCCATACGAGGAGTTCGGAGTAACTAAACTTAAAAAAGAAGTGATTGATTTTGATTTTGAAAATATTGGAAATTCTGTGCATCCAAAGTTAATATTACCACCTAAAATATACGGCGTTGTTGGTGAAGAATTAAACATCTATTACGATAATATTTCAAATATGTCGTTAATAGGGTATGACTTAGATATAAGTTCGTCGTTGGGTAAACAGTTAGAAGATAAATGGACGTGCATTCCGACATCTGCCGGAGTGTCTGACATAACGTTTTCGTTGTATAAAAATTTCAAAAAGATTTCATCAATAAATACAAAGGTTGTAGTCAAAGATAAAAATGTTGGTAATGGTGCTAACAGGAATGCTATTATTATTGGAGATAGCACAATAGCACAAGATTTTTTAATTAATCATTTAGAAGATAAATTCTCAACGGATGGGATGAATTTGTCTTTATTAGGGACGTTAGGGACTTATGGAGAAAAACATAACGAGGGAAGAGCTGGTTGGAAAATGCATGACTATCGAACTAATCAGAGTTATGACGGTGTTGTTAATCCATTTTTCAATCCAACAACAAATGACTTTGATTTTAGTTATTATATGAGAAATGTTGATTTTTCATCATCTACAATCGATTATGTTGTATTATGTCTTGGTATAAATGATACATTCAATTTTAATAGTGATGAAGAACTATTAAATGAAATTCCAACTATTTTAGAAGATTTTGAATATGTAATAAATAACATTTTAAATTATAGCGATCATGTAAAGGTTGGAGTTTGTGTTACTATCCCACCAACTTTCAGTCAAAACGACTTTGGGGAAGCATATTCGACAGGTCAAGTTAGATGGAGATATAAAAGAAATAATGCTGTATGGATTGAATCACTGATTAATACATTTAAAAATAAAGAATCAGAAAGAGTATATTTAATACCCGAGAATAGTGGAATCAACTCTAAAGATGGTTTTAGAGATGGGGTTCACCCGAATAAAGAAGTTGGGGATTTACAACGATCAATCGGGTTTTATTCGTGGTTCAAGTCGTTTGAGTCGTAATTTAGGAATAATTGTGCAATAGTTTAATCATTTATAGGACGTAGAAATACGTCCTTTTTTAATTTATAAAAGGAGGGATTCACATGAGCAAAGTATTAGTTTTAGATGCGGGGCATGGTGGAAATGGTTCAACTGCGGGCAAGAGAACGTTGAATGGAGCTAATGGTGTTATTTACGAATGGAATTTAAACAATAATGTGTGTAATTATATTGCTGATATTTTAAAGGATTATGATGTAACGATTCATCGTACAGACGATACGAGTGGAAAAACCGATGTGTCATTATCAGAACGTGTTAAACGTTGTAATCAATATAATCCTGATCTATTTATCTCAATTCACCATAACGCTCATAACAGCGTGTGGGGAGATCATTCAGGAACAGAAGTTTATTACCATACGAACGGTACAGCTGAAGATAAAAAAGTAGCTGGATTATTAGCTCCTAAATTAGCGTCAGCGTGTGGTGTACGAAATCGCGGTGTGAAACACGCGAAATTTACAGTTTTAACGTGCCGTGCAACAGCTATTTTAGTTGAGGGTGGGTTTATGGATAGTGTTAATGATTATCCGATCATTACAAGTGCGAAAGGTCAGAAAGCCTATGCTCAGGCTGTTGCCGAAGTTGTCATTGATTATCTCAAATTAACGAAGAAAAAAGTGTCACAATCTGTTACGCCATCAAAAAAAGATTCATTTTTAGTTAAGATTACTTGTGACGAGTTAAATATCCGTAAAAGCGCGAGTTTTGATTCAAAAGTTGTAGGTGTTGTTAAGAAAAATGAAGTTTTTACAATCGTGGAAGAAAAAAATGGTTTAGGTAAGTTAAAATCGGGTGCTGGTTGGATCAGTATGAACACTAAATACATTGAGAAATTATAGGGTACTTCTAATAGAAGTACCCCTTTTTTATTTTTAATTATTAATTTCTATTAAAAATGAATAGTTTTTATTAATAATCATACAATATTATTAGTTATTGTGGGATTATTAATGAGAATTATTAATTAAAATTGTTAGAAAACTGTTAGAATCCTAATTTGATCGCTGAACGAAAATGATAAAAAATTAGAAAACTATTAAAAATCCGTTGCGTTTCTAACTTACATTTCATATAATTTAATAGTTAATTAGAAAACTAATCGTAAACTAATTGTTTTCTAATTTGAGCGTAAAGGAGAGGTTAAGTATGGTAAAGAGTAATGATTTACTGAAATTGAAAGAAGTAGAAGAACAAATCATCGGAATGGATATTGGGCGTGGATGTGTTAAAGCTCAATCAGAATTTGATGGTGAAACATATTCGTGTATGTTCAAATCAATTATCGGATTAGGACGTAAACTTGATTTTGATAAGTATGATGATCCAATCTATATCGAGGTAGACGATGATGGCATGGATTATTTTGTAGGACATTTAGCTGAAATTGAAGCAGATTTACCTATTCATAACACATCAGACGATAAAGTCAGTGATATTGCAAAAACATTAGTATGTGCTTGTTTAAATGAAATTGCTGTTTCGGATCAAGTGAAAATTATGTTAGGTGTTCCAAAAAAACTTTACACGAAGAAAATTTTAAACGAAGTCATCAATGCGTATAAGGGTAAAACATTTAAAATTAAAAACAAAATTAAAAGTACATTCAAAAAAGTCACAATCAACGATATTATGATCTGTCGTGAAGCTGATTCAGCCATTCTTGAACAATATGAACTAGATGCTAACTTAATCAATTCAAAAGTAGCGATGGCTGTTATGGGATTCAAAACATTAGAGTTAGCCTACTATAACGAGGGATTTAAGTTTAATGATAAAAAATCTAAGACGATTGAATTAGGGAATCTTACTATGTTGAAGTATGTTCAAGACCGTTTACAAGAAAATGAAAAATTAACTAAAGATTTAGCTGAGATTGATTCATCAGCTAACTATGATGATTGGAAGTTGAAAGGGAATAAGGTGCTTTTAAATTCGTTCAATATCGCCTTAGAACGTACATGGGTGAATTTAACCGATGTAACAATTTTTTGCGCGGGTGGAACTTTATTAAATTTAAAAGACTTCCCTGATTTTAATTATGAATTAGTATCTGATCCTCAAATGGCTGTCGCTCGCGGATTGTATATTGCGGGGACTAAACACTTCAATTAAAAAGGGGAATTTTTATGGGTAAAAAAGCAACAACAATTAGTTTAGAAGAACACGCGTGGGATTTAATTCAATCCTATATGGATTCAAAGAAATTATCTAATCGTAATACGGCTATTGAATGGATCATATTAGAGCATAATTCTTTTTGTAATGGAAATGTCGTGGTTAGTGATCCTAAAGCCGTAACGCCCGTTAATGATAAACCAGTTAAACCAAAAAAAGAGAAACGAAATTCAAATGTTAGTGATGAATCGTTTAGAGCTAATACGTTTGATATGATGCCTGACGAATAGGAGGGTTTTGATGGGTAGACGTAAAAAGGAAATGGATGATGTTAAAAGTACCAGCACGTCATTTAATATCTCACCTGAATTTGCTGATATTATTCCTCACTTGGATCGACAATATAATAAAAGTCGTTATATTTGTCAGTTGATTCAAGACGACATGAATGGTGCTTCAAAGTTAGATAAGATCATTTCGATGTTGGAACGTATGCGTTCTGAATCGGATGATTTATTTTAATTAGTAGGTATATTTAGTGTTCCGAACGAATACATTATATTGTACGTCAGAGTGTTCGTTGCTATTAGATACAGAACGTGTACGTCAGAGTCCGTTATCCGTTGGTGTCATCGGTAACGAACACTTTTATTTTTTGAGGTATCGGTTGACCTCACCCGTTCCAACGGCGGGCTGATTTCAACCTCTAGCGACGGGCGGGGAAAATTTTACCAATTTAAACAAATTTAGGGGGTATTATTTATGAGTGAAAAAGCTAAACAATCAAGTGCGCTTATGGATAAGTTTTTTGAATGTGAGTTAGCTCCATCATTTATAGGTATCTGTGTCGCCCCATTCGTAGCATCAGCTTCACCCGTACTTGGAACAGCATTAGCACTCGGAGCGACAGCTTTAGGTTGCATTGAATTAAAAGATACGATTAGGAAATCACTTGATCCTAACCGTGAAAAGATTCAAAAATTATTTGAAAATGTGAAATTCTGTAATTCTAAAGGTGAGTATCCTAAGCTGTTAAAATCTTATAAAAATGAATATTATTATTTTGATTTACCTGATGCAATGGACAAACGCGATATTATGAAATTAAAAGGATTACTCACTACATCGCTCGAATGTGATGATATTAGATTTCAGATCAATGAAAAGCCGTACTTTATGAGAGTGATTCACGATAAACAATACGGTCCATATTCTGATGAATTATTTAGACGTGTTACAGCGCCTAATGGTGAGGGTGAATATATTAAAATTGAAAAGGTTGATTTAAGTAATCCTTATTTCGATTTGGTCTATGTTAATCCTCCTTTACGTGTCACGCGTGATGTATTAGAGAAATTGACACAAACGTTCAGTTCATATTTTAGAAATGATGTTGAATTTCACTCATATAATGGTGTTTATTTTTATAAAATTTTTAAAAATCATTTAAAAACAACTTATGAATATCAACTTGGAGAATATAAAATTTCTAATGTCGATGATGGATTGCAAGTGTTAGTTGGTTTTTCTAAGTTAGGGATGGCATGGATTAACTTATCAAAACAGAATCCTCACATTATTTTAGCTGGATGTACGGGTTCAGGAAAATCAACATTATTACATTCGATGTTGTGTAATTTAATTGAGAATTATCCACCTGAACGATTAAATTTTTATTTAGCTGATTTTAAAGAGGGAATTGAGTTACAAGATTATGAAGATGTGGCTCATGTTAAAAAAGTCATTACCGATATTAATTTATTAGAAGATTTATTGTTAGAAATTGACACTGAACGGGCTAGACGTAACAAATTATTTTCAGAATGTCGAGTTAGAAATTTATTAGAGTATAACAAAAAATTCCCTGACGCTAAGTTGCCATATTTATTTTTAGTTATTGATGAAGTAGCTACTGTTCAAGGGTTAGCTAAAACACCTAAAGCGGAAGTTAATCGATTAATGGCGAAGTTAGGACAATTAGGACGTTCATCAGGCGTTCACGTATTATTATCTACTCAGCGCCCCGATAAAGATGTTATTACACCGTTAATTAAAACTAACTTCAATAATCGTATCTGTCTAGCCGTTGAAGATGATGCAAACTCAGAAATTATATTAGGGACTAATGAGGGTAAATATTTACGTGGGAACGGTCATGGTATTTTAAAATATGGTCGTGATCGTGTGGAATTTCAAGGCTTTTATTTAGATAAACGAAATCAAGGTAATATATTATCTAAACACTTAGTTCCTAAACTATTCGATAGTGAATATGAAGTAAAAACAAAAGCTGATGCGATTCCCGTCAATAATCATGCTATTCGTAACATACCGAAAATGGATGACGGATATGGGGCTGATTATTAATGAGAGAAACTAAACGAGATATTGAGATTAAAGAATTTCTTTCAAAGTCGTATGCTACAACTAGCGTATTATGTGATCTATTTTTCAATGGAAGTTTAAGAGCCAGTCAAAGTCGGTTGCAAAAATTATATGAAAATGATTATTTGATGCGGAAACGTGCGTTTGTATCTCAGGAATTTGCTTACTGGTCGGGAAGTAGACGTAATATTAAATCAAGTCATTTAGCTCACCGACTCATGATTACTGAAACATTTTCTAAGATCAAACAATTAGAGGGCATTGATATTTTAAATTATGATTTTGAATTTAGTTTTCATGAAATTGTGGCTGATATTCGAATGGAAGTCATGTACTGTGGGAAGAAGTTTGTATTGCTAGTCGAGTGTGAATATTCAAAGTATTTCGATACAACAAAATATGACAATTTTTACAATAAGTATGTCGAAAACCCGTCTGAATATTATCCCTATTTCATGCGGTATCCATCAATTATTGCGGTAACTGACAGAACAATTCCACCTAGTAAAGTACCTGATAATAGAGTTAGTAATCGAATCGTCAATGTTCATGAAAATTACGATAATATCAACGATATTCGACAACATTTAAGCGGTTTTTTTAAGAATCAGTTATCGGTTAGTGTTCCAAAAAAATAGAAATAACGGTCAGTGAAATTGCCTGTCAATTATTAATGAAAAATCATTCGACAAATGTTCGGGTGATTTTTTTATTATGTTAAAATTTAAGACGTTATAACTGAAATTTTTAGTTTTTAAGTATTCAATATTCAAAATAAATGACTATTGGTGATATAATACTTATTGTAAAATTTTGGGTAGTAATGACAGAAAAGGGGGAATAATCATGAAAGTGAAATATCATGATCCTGATATGCCTAAATTAGAGTATATTGGTGGAACAGATAAAAGTAACTGGATGGATTTACGCGCTGTTAAAGTAACAGTAATCAAGCCTAGCGGTGAAGTAAAAACTTACGTTGGATTTGATGAAGTTACATACAAACGTGATGATTTATTAAAGGTATCGTTTGGAATTAGTGCTGAGTTACCGGAGGGGACAGAAGCCTATATTATTCCACGTTCAAGCCTATTCCAAAACTACGGTTTATTCTTAACGAATCATTTTGGATTAATTGACAGAAGTTATTGTGGGGATAACGATGTTTGGATGGGACAATTCTTAGCGATGCGCGATGGAAAACTATCTAAATATGATCGATTAGCTCAATTCCGCATTCAGCAACGCATGGACGACTTCACGATTGAAGAAGTTGAAACATTAGGTAACGCTGATAGAGGTAGTTATGGATCAACGGGGATTAAGTAATAGAAAGGATAATTAAAATGGCTCAAATTAAATCATTTACATTTACGTGTGAGTTTAAAGAACCTCGCGAAATGTCAAAATTAATGTCATCAGACAATAATAAAGGGTGGAAACGATTAAACTTCCCTGTCACTGATGGTAATTCAGTACAGTTCTTAGATTTATTCGGGATGCCTTTTACAACATTCAAAACATATATTAAAGATGGTGAAAAATCATCAAAAGAAGTTACAGTTAAGTGGGAAGATCGTTTCAATCCATCGATTGTAGATCAAGTCGTATCTTACTGTAAATACGTTTTAGACTTAGGTGAGCGTCAAGAGTTCATTACTGAGTATGATTTCTTAGTAGCACTTCATGACGCTGTATTAAATGGTAAAGTTCAAGGACAAAAATTATACATTCGCGGTCAAATCGTATTCCAAAAATACAATGGACAAGTTCAACGTCGATTTAAACCTCAATTTATCTCATACGCTAAAGGTGATAATTTATCATTTGATGGTGAAATCTCATTCGTATTCGATTCTGAATCATTAGATATGGAATCAGGTAAAGAGAAATCACAAGTATACGTTGACGGTTATGTATTAGACTACGATAAAGACGCTAAAAAGAAAGTATTTATGAAAGAAACGTTCGTATTAGATTACTCACATATCAATGAATTAACGGATGCTGACGATATTGATACAGCACGTCGCCAACTTAAACTTATTTCTTCACTTTTAAAGGTGAAAAAAGGATACCATGAGTTCGGATTTGTAGTTAAATTCTTAAATGGATCAACTGAGCAAAAGTTAACATTAGAAGATTTATCAGATTTCGAACGTGACATGGTTGATGCTGGTATTACAACATTAGAACAAATCCAAAAAGATCGTGGTATGCGTTCAGAATATCGTAATGAAGTTCGTTTAATTCGTCCATTGTTATCACGATATTCAACTGGTGTCGTAGAACGCGACGATTTAACAGAAGATGATTTCGTTGTTAAAGTAGCTGATCCATTAGCTGACTTATTCGCTAATGTTGAGATTACTACGGACGAGTTTCCGTTCTAGGTGTTAATATGTCTGAAATTTGGAAAGATGTTGTCGGTTATGAGGGCATTTATGAGGTTTCAAATTTAGGTAGAGTGAGAACACATGAAAATAAAACCACCTACACAGAAAGACATGGAGTTAGAACATGGAAACAACGTATTTTAAAACAAAAAGTTAATAAGGATCGTTCGTGTCGAGTTTGTTTATGGAAAGATGGAATCGAAAAGACACTTTTAGTACATCGATTAGTTGCTCGTGCATTTATTGAAAATCCCGAAAACAAACCGACAGTAAATCATTTAGATGGAAATAGATTAAATAATCGTTTGGAAAATCTTGAATGGGCAACGTATGAAGAAAATAATCGTCATGCGTTTGAAAATAATTTGATACAATCCTCACAATATGTAATGACAATCAACAAGACTACCGATGAACGAATCATACATGGTAGTATGTCTAAAGCATCATCTCATATGGGAAAAAATAAAGGTTATGTTTCAGGCAAACATAGTCGAGGTAAATATGAGAATGAAAATTATAGTTGGATTTTTATAGATAGAAATTCACTCTAAAGAGTGAAAAAGGGATTTTTTATAAATGGATTTTTACTCTTTAAAGTGAAAATAAGGGGGATGGAATATGGCACGTCGTAAAGTAGGGCGTTATAACGAAGTTAAAGTTGATTTAGCAAGTTACGATTACTATTTACGTGGTGAGGGTGGTATCGGTGAAGTTTTGCCGTCTTAGTTGGTAACGATTAAGATTATCAGGGGGCGAAATCGGTAAACTCTAAGTCATTTGATATGAGAATACCGAGGTAATTAACTAGATAACGCAAGGTTAGTTAACACCGTAGAGCGTAGATGGTGAATAAATATAATCCATCCAAGAGCGTCCTCCATCCTACGGGATGAAAATGTACGCCAAGCTAGGTATGAATTAACATACCGATGAAAATGGGGGAAACCCCTAGAGCAACGGATAAAAAGCCGTTGGTTAATAACAATCTGAAAACTACACTCGCTTATGAAATCGGACGTAAATATGGTCGTAACGCTATGCTAATCCTCGAAGTCGGTCAAGAAAACGGGGTAGAACATTTATATGATGCCTATGTCGATGAAGTTAAGACATGGCAAGATTTAACGGACGTAATCGATGATATTGTAGAATATCGTGACACTGATTACTCACATTTAAAATTTATTTGTATCGATTCAACTGATGAATTATTCCGTTTAGCGGAGCAAGAAGTTGTTCGTTTACATAATAAAGAATGTCAACCTGACAAACGTACTAAGTCAATCAACTCAGCATTTGGTGGTTTCGGTAGGGGCATGGACAAAGCTGTTGATTTAGTAGTTGAAACGATTTGGAAGTTAAAAGAAGTTAATCTTTCTTTATTCTTCATCGGTCATACAAAAATGCGTACTAAAAAAGATCCACTAACTGAAATCGAATTTGAACAGTTAACAACTAACATGAATAACAAATACGATAACACGATTAAAGATAAAGTTTACGTGACAGCGACAGCTTATCTAAAACGTGAAGTGGATCATGATAAAGGTCGTATTATCGCTGAGGAACGTGTGATTAGTTTCCGCGATCAATCATTCGCGGTGGATACTAAATCACGTTTCCGTAATATCAAACCATCAATTTCATTCTCAGCTGATGAATTTATCTCAGCGATTGAAGATGCTATTCGTGCTCAAATTGAGGATCATACTGGTCCGGTATCTGAACAAAAATTAGCTGAAATGAAAGAACGACAAGCAACTGAAAATGAAGTTGCAAATAAAGTTGTATCGCGTGAAGAACGCATTGGATTCATTACAGAAAATTACGCTAAGTTAATTCCATCAGCTCAAAAGGATTTCTTAATGATGTTAAAAGAACATAACATCAAAAAAGTTCAAGATGCTGATGATGTATTACTAAACACATTATTTGAGTTTGTAAAATCTAACCGTGCGTAAAGCTAAAGTTAAATGTCAAAATTGCCGAACTGATGGTTATAACGTAGATTTTTATTGCGTTATAACCTCGTCAGGCAAAAGATCATATTACTGTAATGAAGAATGTTACACTAATCTTTCAGATACGACTAAAACTACTATCGAAATAAAGTATTTATTAATTGATATACTAGACTGTCACGTTAATAAAGGACTAGAAACGTATATTAACAAGACATTATTAGTATACGAAAAACATGGAAAATTAAACGCACTTCATCAAATTTTATTAAGTCGTCGTAACTCATTACACGCTTATATGAGTCGATTTGACTTTAACAATATAGCTAAAATTAAATATCTTCTTAAAATGGTTAATGACGACATAGATCAGGAAATCGAAGCCCAACGATTAAATGAGGTTAAACAATCTCAGACCTTAGAGCCTATGTTCGAAGTCAACCATGTTAAGAAATTGAAAAAAGGACGGGATATTAGTGATTTCTTATGAAAATTTACCCGTCGAATTATCAGAGAATCGTCACATCGTTGAGGGAAATGTTTGTTTATCTTTATGGAAGCAACCTGAATTATTCATTGAATATCCGCTATGTAGTGACGATTTTTTAACTAAAGACGGACAATTATTATATCAAGTCGGTAAACATATGTTAGCTGAGGGGTATTCTGAGTTCGATTTGATTAGTGTAGAAACATTTTTAAATGATTTCCCTACGATAAAAGCTCAGGTTGACGAGTTCGGTGGAGCTAATCAAATATTGAATGAGGTTAGAAATATTAATCCTAACAATATGGATAAATACTACGACGAATTAAATAAATGGAATAGCTTAATAGGCTTTCACGATAAAGGATTTAATATCTTAAAAGATTTGGATAAATTCAAACGTATGACGTGTGAGCAAGTAGCTGATTACATTGAATATCAAATGTTATCGTGCGTTAAGGATCGTTCCATGAATGGCGCTAAAGTTTCAAATTGTTATATAAGCGATGATTTCTTTGAACGATTATTGGTTGGTGATTTAGTTGAATCTGTTTCAATCAATGAGTTTGCGCCATACCTAAACTATACGTTAAATGGCGTGGTGCTAGGTAAAGTACATTTAGTATCAGGACATTCGGGAGCTGGAAAATCAACGTTTGTATTTTCTAACTATGTCTATCCAGTGCTGAAACAAGGTGAACCATTTACGTTAATATCAAATGAGTTAACTAAAGAAGAATACATCATTATGTTGTTATCAATCGTGTTACTGGATGTGTTTAGTTATACTAATCTGACACGTAAAAAGCTACAATCAGGTACATTTACTGAACAAGATAAAGAATTTTTAGATAAAGCACGTCAATATATTAATGACAATTTCGCGGATCAATTAAAGTTTGTAGACTTTGATGATTATGATTCGGCTAGTGTTATTAAAATTATCCGTAAATTATCTAAAGAGGGGTGTAGATTATTCCTTTTCGATACCATGAAATCAGATGATAGCGCAAATGAGCGATCATGGGCGCAAATCATTGAGAGTTCAAAACAATTTCAATCCGTAGCGAAAAAGAATAATATTGCCATTATCTTAACCTATCAGATTGCTAGTCATAGTTTCGATAAGCGATGGTTACATCGTGGAATGTTATCACAAGGTAAGCAGATTATTGAGGTCGTACATAGCCATATCATGTTACGCCCAATTAAAGCCGATGAATTTAAAGGTGGACGTAATGACATTCATCCATTCAGACATAAAAAAGTCGATGGTAAATTCACGAATGAACGTGAAGCAATAGAGCTTGATCCTGAGAAAAAATATACTTTATTATTCGTTGATAAGAACCGTTCAGGTAAAGATGGCGATGTTATTGTGTACGAATTTGCGGGGCATTATGCACGATTTAAAGAAAAAGGATTCTGTAATCCACGCGTTGATACATAAAAATTAATCTAACTAGAGAGGAAAATTCAGATGACAGCACAGGAATTAAAAGAAAAGTTAATAAATAATTCCGATACAGTTATTCAAATCTTAACTGATTGTGGATTCTGTAATATTGTGCGTCGTGATAATGTTATTCGTTTTGCGAGATCATCTGAGTCACGCCCCGATAGTATTAAGATGAATTTAGATACGTTAAGTGTGGTTGATTTCGCTCGCGATGTTAAAGGTGATATTTATACACTAATTCAATATAAGATGAACCTCGATTTCAGAGAAAGTTTCTATTATTTGAAACAATACGTGAGCGATGATGAATTTAAAATGCCTACGAAGAAATTATTTGGTGGGTTTTTTAATCGACACGTATCTGAACATATTGAGTTACCGTTATATCCTGATGATTATATGTCTAAGTATTTTGTGAATGTCGCGAACATTCGATTTAAAAAGGATGGAATACCACGATATATTCAGTATCGTTATGACATTCACTATGACGATATAGAACATAGGATCATCATTCCTTATCATACTGAAAGAGGATTAGTTGGATTTGTAGGGAGGTATAATGGCGATTATGAAAAAGACGAAGTTCCGAAGTATTATGCGTATGATAGATTTCAGAAGTCGAATGTCTTATATGGATTATATCAAAATTATAATCTACTGGCTGAACGTCGAATAGCCTTTGTGTTTGAGGGTGAAAAAAGCGTCATGTTATTATCCGCTTATGGAATTGATTTAGGGGTATCCGTAGGCGGTCATTACATTAGCGATCATCAAGTATCACAATTAAAATATCTAGTCGATACAGTAATTATTTGTTTTGATGAAGATATTGAAGAAGTAACTCTAATTGAACAGGCTAATAAGTTCAAAAAAGGGTTATTTGCTAATACGAAAGTGGGTTATGTTTACGATGAATATAATGAGGTACTACCTAAAGGTAGTAAATATTCACCCGTAGACGTAGGTAAGAGTGGTTTTGAAACATTAATTCAAAATCATGTCAAATATATTTAGAAATGGAGTAGGAAATTTGAAAGTTATTAATCATGATTTATCAAAAGACTACGAAAATCTATTCATCTATATCCTAGCTGATTTACATTTAGGTGAGTCATTAGTTGATATGCGACGAGTAGATCAATTATTAAATGAAATCAAATCTAATGATAATGCTCGTTTAATTGTTAACGGTGATTTAGTCAATAACGGGATTAAAGAATCGGTGTCAGACATTTATCATGAAACAATGAAGCCATCAGATCAAATTAAAATGTTAGCTCAGTTATTAGAGCCGATTAAGGATAAGATTTTAGTCATGACTGATGGAAACCATGAAGCTCGTACAAGTAAAAAAGTGGGGATTAATCTCATGGAAACTGTTGCGATTGAACTATTTGGACGTGAAAAAGCTGAGGAAATTTACTCAGGTGAACCGTATTTACTATTCTTATCGTTCGGGCGTAATCGTGGACGCGATGAACGTCAAACCGTTTATAGTGTTTATGGTCGTCATGGATCAGGTGGTGGGCGTACAGTAGGTGCTAAGTTAAATCATTTAGAGCGTATGTTTGAACAAGTAAATGCTGATGTATTTATTCATTCGCACACTCACGTTCCAGCTGTATTTAAGTTAGGTTCTCATAACGTAGATTACAAAAATCGTAAGGCTACTTATAAGGAGCATTTATTTGTAAATAGTAACGCCTTTTTATTACATGGCGGTTATGGTGAAGCGTTTGGGTATAGACCGACAAATACTACGTTTCCAGTAATCATCTTAAACGGTTATAAACGTCATTCACAATGTCTTTTATAGGGAGCGATTAGATGCAAGAAATTATTATTTTAGCGATTGTTTATTACACTTCAACTCTAATCGTTGAGCAGATGGTTGGATTATTCGGTGAATTTTTAGATCAATCAGACGAAATCGGTTTAATTGTTTATATTTTTGGTAGTTTTCTATCCTTATTATATACTGGATTAATTTATGTCGGTGGATTGATTATTTTCATCAAAATGATTTCACTTTTAATAGTGAATAATATTTTATTTTAAGGGGTGATAAATCATGACGACATATAGTTATAGTCGATTAACGAGTTATCATCAATGTCAGTATGGATTTTATCTTAATTATATTAGGAAGTTTCCAGCCCAGCAAAATGTTTATGGTTTGTTGGGTGGGAAAGTCCATGAGTTGTTAGAACAATTACAAGTTAATGAAATTACAAACGATCAAGCCATTGAGAAATTCAAGGACGCGTGTGCTGAAATGGAATTAAATGAATTTTATTTTCC
>OGKR01000142.1_pt1 | contig 83773 bp, 103 predicted proteins | sample 1572431 | NCBI WGS metagenome assembly OGKR01 (sample SAMEA2582079, study PRJEB24529) | metagenome | biome: Human gut stool | place: China | collected 2011 | reverse complement strand
ATACTGTCGGTTCCGGAATCTCACCGGATCAGCCACTTGCGCAGGTCGCGGACTTCTCTTCTCTCAAAGAGTCACCGCCGGTGGGGAATCGCACCCCGCCCCGAAGAATCTTTGTTCTATTTATTTCTTTTACATTAGCATATTTTTTTTGAAAATGCAAGTTTCATTTAATAACAGCTTTACGGGAAATGAACTGTTTTATGCTTTTTATGAATCCAATACATCCTGAATTGCTTTCTTTAATAATCGCATATAATGTTCTTCACGTAACCGATCCGTTTCCTGCGTATTTAATAACTGCTCAGCTGAAACCAGGCAGACATCTTCTACCTCTTCTTTTTGTAATGTACAGTCATCCAGAGAAAAGTCTTTTTGCACAAAATATATATCAATAAAACGCTTTTCTTTCTTAATACGTCCTGCATATTGTAACACACTGTCAGACAGATCTATCCCGATTTCTTCGAGCGTCTCTCTTTTTGCCGCCTCAATGCTTTCTTCATTGTGAAGGACTGCACCACAGGTTACATCCCATTCTCCGGGATGTGAGATCTTATTCTTAGAACGCTTTTGTAACAAAAAGAGTTTGTCCGGTGTATACAGATACACATGCACACACAGCATATATTGTCCTTTTGCCGGAATGCCTCTTACCATCGTATCTCCGGTACGCTGTCCTTCCTCGTCATAGATGTCCCAGACTTCTGTTGTCATCCCTTCTCCTTTTTGACTATTCTTTGCCTTTGCAATACATTTCTGTTCTTTTTGACTATCTTTTTCTTTTGCAACACGTTCCTGCTCTCGTTGTCTCTTACTGAATTCGCAGCCGCAATAATCCTGACGGTATAGATCGTACTTTTTAGACAGTTCGATTGATTGTAAATAACCGCCTTTCTTCTTAAAATCAGAAACCAGATACGCAACTCCGACCTCTTCCTGTAACCAAAGTCCGATCTCATTTAATTTCTGTGCATTTTTATGAGGACTGACCGAAAGCGTCGTTGTAAAATAATCAAATCCATGCTCTTTTGCGTAATACGCAGCTTCTCTTTGCCGCATCTTATAGCAGGCAAAACAGCGGATACCGCCTTCTTTGACTTCTTCTAATCCTTTTGCCATTTCGTAAAACTTTTCCGGTTCATAGGTTCCTTCTACAAAAGAGATCGGATATTTCACATTTAATGATTGGATCAGACGGATCTGTTCTTTGACTCTTTTTTTATATTCTGTTTCCGGTGAAATATTCGGGTTGTAATAAAAGATCGTGATCCGAAAATATTGTGCCAGATAAGTCAGACAATAACTACTGCACGGAGCACAGCAGCTATGCATTAACAAAGAAGGCACTTTTTGCTGCTTTTGATTTTCTTCAATGATCTTATCTAATGCCAGTTGATAATTGATCTTATTCATTCTCATCCTCATTTCCGGTTTAAAAATCTGCGAATATCTGAAGTAGATAGGTCTTTGCTATTGCTTCCTTTGTAAATCCCCATCCATCTAACATGGTCTGTGGAAGTAATGTAAACAAAGCATTTCCAACCACATACAGAATAATAAAAGTGATCAAAAATCCAACGATCGCACCGCCTGCTTTATTGATCTTGCCGATCACCGGGATATGATCCACTATATGAAGCAGACCGATCAGTCTTCCTAATATCACCATGGCAATCGTAAAAACAATCGCATACAAAAGATAATAGGCAATTCCCTGTGCTGCTAATTCCATACCATTTTGTGCATATGGAATCGAACAAACAGAGTTTCCTGCCTTTTTCTGCATCAAAGGAACGATCCAGCTATTGCTCACATACACTTTTAGCGACGCTGCACATAGATTAGCGACGACACAGGAAACGACCAATGCGACGAAATGTGCCAGACGCATTGCCAGACCGATATGCCATCCTTTAATAAGCGCAAATAAAAGAGATACGATTAAAATAATATCTACTATTGCAACAATAGAAATTTGCATTATAAAAGTACATCTGCCATGTCATACAGACCGGCACCCTTTCCCTTCATATATTTTGCTGCAACGACAGAGCCTTTTGCAAAAACAGCTCTTGAATATGCTCTATGCGAGAATGTAACAACTTCATCTTCACCGGCAAAGATCACGTCATGATCGCCAACGATCGTTCCGCCACGGACAGCTGAGATACCAAGTTCTTTATTTCCTCTCTTCTGACGAACCTGCGAACGGTCATAAACATATTCATATTGTTCGTCGTTTGCTTCATTGATCGCATCTGCTAAAGCAAGTGCTGTTCCAGACGGTGCATCTAACTTTTGGTTATGATGTTTCTCAACGATCTCGATATCAAACCCTTCACTTGCCAACTTCTGTGATGCTTCTTTTAACAGCTTGATCAGCAGATTAACACCAACAGACATATTTGCAGAACGAAGAATTGCCACTTTCTTTCCTGCATCTAACAGATAATCGGTCTGTTCTTTTGAAAGACCGGTTGAGCATTCTACAAGAGGAATCTGTTTTTTTATCGCATAATCAATTCTTTCTTCTACACCGACAGCAGAAGAAAAGTCAATCATGGCATCTGCCTTAACATCACATTCCTTTAAAGAAGCAAACACCGGATATTCCTGCTCTTTTCCGGTAAAAGGATCTATGCCTGCGACGATTCTTGCCTCTTCATCTTTTGCTACAATATCTGTGATCATCTGTCCCATACGACCGTTACAGCCAATTAAAATAATATCTGTCATTTTCTTTTGTCCCTGACCTTTCTTTTTCTTATGATATAACTTCAAAATCCGGACATTACATGCTAAGTTTAACGCACGTTGCATGTAATGATTTTGTCGTTTATGAAGGAAAAACCGGCAGATTACTCCACCGGTTTTTCTGACACCATTCCGGTGTTACCCTTATCATTTTACAACTTTGATTCCTGCATCGATCATTGCCTGACGAAGAATTGCCTTGTTTTCGTCTTCCATCTCCGTTAGCGGCATACGAAGAGAACCTACATTATAGCCAAGCATATTCATTGCTGCTTTTACAGGAATCGGATTCACTTCACTGAATAAAGCATGAATAACCGGAATATATTTTAACTGAAGCTCGCTGCTTCCTTTCACATCGCCCGCCATCATCTTAGCAACAATATCGTGTGTATCCTGTGGTGCTACATGAGATAATACAGAAATAACACCCTTACCGCCTAATGCAGTGATCGGCACGATCTGATCATCATTTCCTGAATAGACATCAAGGTCTCCCTGTGTCATTGCCATTAATGTAGCGATCTGAGAAAGATCTCCCGAAGCTTCTTTGACAGCTACGATATTATCGACTTCCTTTGCTAATTCTGCAATTGTCTTTGGCTGGATATTAACGCCGGTACGTCCCTGAATATTATATAAAATGATCGGAATATCCACACTGCCTGCCACAGCTGTAAAATGCTGTTTTAAGCCTTTCTGTGTTGCTTTATTATAATACGGAGATACAACTAAAAGACCGTCTGCTCCTGCTTTCTGTGCTTCTCTTGATAAAAAGATCGCCGTATCTGTACAGTTTGATCCTGAACCGGCAATGACCGGCACACGTTTCTTTGTCATTTCCACACACGCTTTGATCGTTTCTATATGCTCCTCATGCGTCATTGTAGAAGCTTCTCCTGTTGTACCGCAGATAACAATAGCATCCGTACCATGATTGATCTGGTCATTTACAATTCGCTCCATCTCCTCGTAATTTATGGAACCGTCTTCATGCATTGGTGTGATCAATGCAACGGCTGCACCTGTAAAAATAGACATTCCTATCTCCTCCTTGTATCTTTTATCTTATTATTAATTAGTATATTCCATATTATGAATCAAGTAAGTCTTTTTCCAGCTCAATTTTGGAAATTACATCTGCATATTCTGCAATTTCTGCCGGAAGACTTCTTCCGGTCAGTACCAAACGACAGTAATCATCCTTTGACCGGATCAGATGGATAATATCATCTGCTGATACAATGTTCCAATCCAACAGATTTAATACCTCATCCAGAACTAAAACATCACATTCTCCGGTATCGATCACTTTTTTTGCAAAATTAAATCCATTTAAAATGTTTTGTTTTTCTTCCTTTTTCTGGGAATCCAGCAATTCATCGTATGAACCATTCGATTTTTCAAAACGAAATAATTTAATATCAGGTTCCAGTCTCTCTAAAAAGTTGAATTCTTCTGCATCTTTTCCTTTCAGAAACTGTATGATAATAACAGATTGTCCTAAACTGGCTGCACGAATGCACTGCCCCACAGCTGCAGAAGTTTTTCCCTTTCCGGCTCCATAAAAGACCTGTACTATTTTTCGATCCATCGAAATAACCTCCTAATCTCACATTTTTTACTGTATATTTTAGAATTTAAAAGCCTTTTCCATACAGTAAAAATGGCCAGGGTAACAAACTTACTTCATTGTCAACTCTAGCCATTCTATCACATATTATAAGAAAAATCTATCCTTTTTTCTTTTATCTGCCTAATCAGCTTCATTTTTTGTTTTCTTTTTTATTTTTCTGATCATTTTTTCAGATTCTGATCATTTTTTCGTTCTTTTCTACTTACTCTTCCTCTTCTTCAAGATATTCCAGTTTGCTTACTGACACTTCATATGCCACTCTCTTTTCATATTCATCCTCTCCGATTTTCTTTTGATATTCTCTGCTTTGGATTCTTCCCCAGAGCTGAATATGTGTTCCCACTTCAAACTGCTCTACAAAACGTGCATTTCTGCCCCAGCAGATACACGGAATATAATCTGATTTGCCATATGGTCTGTTGACGGCAAGCAACACATCAGCAATCTCTCTGCCAAGCGGTGTTTTACGGTAGACCGGCTTCTTACATACATAGCCATCCAAAAAAATATGATTCGGATTCTGCTCTTCTTCATTTTCTTCTAAAAATGTGATCTCTCTGGCAAAAACCGATAATACCAGTCTGTTCTTCGCCTCATCATGACGGTTATAAGAGCGGAACTGGCCACATGCCTGCATAATGCATCCACGATAATCACTCTTTACATCTACTAAACGTTCCGATACCATGACCGGAATAATATCATAAGAGCTGCTTAAACGACATACCGCAATATTTACCATAAAGAAATGCTCTCCATATACTTCATGACTGAATGTAAATGTACTTACCACCTCCCCTGCTACTGTAACCTGGTTGTTTGTAAAAACCTTATCCAACATATTTTCTCCTTCCTTTTTCACAAGAGCTTTCGCTCTTTCGGGTATTTTGTTTTTATATCTATACGAGCTACACTCCTATCTTAGAACAGTTAATTGCATTTTGAAACCCAAGAAATCAGACATACTTCGACGTTCTTAACCTTAGAATCCGCAAAAAAATAAGGATTATACATATTACGAAATAATTCGCTCAATTCCAACAAAATTTTGTCTATTTTGCTCTCTTGTATATTCATTCAGAAATAGTATACTAATATATTGTGGGTATTTTTGTAGTTTCTTTCCGAAAAATATCCTATTATCGAAAAGCAGCACAGAAAGAGGTTAGAATATGAAAATGAAACGTGAAGATGTGCGAAACATAGCTATCATTGCCCATGTAGACCACGGAAAAACAACATTAGTCGATGAATTATTAAAACAAAGCGGTACGTTCCGTTCCAATCAGGAAGTTGCGGAACGAGTAATGGATTCCGGTGATATTGAGCGTGAGCGTGGTATCACGATCCTTTCAAAAAACACTGCCATCAAATATAAAGATACAAAGATCAACATTATCGATACACCGGGACATGCTGACTTCGGCGGCGAAGTAGAACGTGTATTAAAAATGGTAAACGGTGTTGTATTAGTCGTTGATGCGTTTGAAGGTGCTATGCCTCAGACAAAGTTTGTATTAAAGAAAGCTTTGGAATTAGAACTTCCGGTTATCGTATGTATCAATAAGATCGACCGTCCCGAAGCACGTCCTGATGAAGTTGTTGATGAAGTCTTAGAGCTTTTCATTGATCTGGATGCCAATGAAGAACAACTTGACTGTCCATTTATCTTTGCTTCCGCAAGAGATGGTATTGCTTCTTATAGTTCGACAGAACCCGGAACAGATATGGTTCCATTGTTTGATACGATTTTAGATTACATTCCGGCTCCCGAAGGAGATCCTGATGCCTCTACACAGGTTTTGATCAGTACGATCGATTATAATGAATATGTAGGCCGCATCGGTGTCGGTAAAGTAGACAACGGTACGATCAAAGTCAATCAGGACGTTGTGATCGTCAATGCCCATGACAAAGAAAAGAACAACCGTGTCCGTATCAACAAATTATATGAATTTGACGGCTTAAAGAAAGTCGAAGTACAGGAAGCAAGCATCGGTTCGATCGTTGCAATCTCTGGTATTACGGATATCCACATCGGAGACACAATCTGTTCTCCCGAAAATCCGGTTGCCATTCCTTTCCAGAAGATTTCAGAGCCAACAATCGCTATGCATTTTCTTGTAAATGACAGTCCGTTAGCCGGTCAGGAAGGTAAGTTTGTTACATCCCGTCATTTAAGAGACCGTCTTTTCAGCGAATTAAATTCTGATGTCAGTCTTCGTGTGGAGGAAACCGACAATATGGACAGCTTTAAAGTTTCCGGTCGTGGCGAATTGCATTTATCTGTTCTGATTGAAAATATGCGTCGTGAAGGTTATGAGTTTGCTGTCAGTAAAGCCGAAGTTTTATACCGTACAGATGAACGCAACCAGAAATTAGAGCCATTAGAACGTGCTTATATTGACGTTCCGGAAGAATTTGCAGGAAGCGTTATCGAGAAGTTAAGCAACCGTAAGGGCGAACTTCAGGGAATGAGTCCGATCGGTGGCGGATTTACACGTTTGGAATTTTTAATTCCTTCCCGCGGCCTGATCGGTTATCGTGGTGAATTCTTAACCGACACCAAAGGAAATGGTATTATCAATACTGTCTTTGAAGAATATGGTCCATATCGTGGTGATATCTCATATCGTAAGCAGGGATCCCTAATCGCATTTGAGTCCGGCGAAACGGTTGCATACGGTCTTTTCAGTGCACAGGATCGTGGTACACTCTTTGTCGGACCGGGCGAAAAAGTATATGCCGGCATGGTAATTGGCCAGAACGGTAAAGCCGAAGATATTGAATTAAATGTATGTAAGACAAAGCATCTGACAAACACACGTTCTTCGAGTGCGGATGATGCATTAAAGCTTGTTCCGCCTAAAGTATTAAGCTTAGAGGAAGCCTTAGACTTTATTGATACAGACGAACTCTTAGAGATCACGCCGGAAAATCTTCGTATCCGTAAGAAAATCCTTGATTCTACGCAGAGATATCGTTCTAAAAAGAAATAATTTGAATGCCAAATACAAAGTGTTTCTAGACGGAATCAAAACAAATATCCCAAAAACCTATTTGTAAATAGCAAACCTAAAAACGCAGAAATATCCAAAATGATATTTCTGCGTTTTTATCTTCTCCATCTACGAAAGCAACTGCAGTTTTTAGCTTTCACCTGCTTTTTTCGGACTCATTATGTGTCTAAATATTTTATGCCTATTATTTTCTAAAAATATCCTGTGAAAGTCATCTTGTTACAGTTGATACATATTCATCCATTCATTGATCTGCCACAGATAGGCAAGCATTTGCGGTCCTGCCATTAACTGCCCATACCATGGCTTTCCATAATCTTTTACACTCGCAATAAAACGCAGTGTCTTTTCTTTGTCGATCAAACGCAAAATCGGCGCCTGTTCCTCCTGTATCACTTCTTTTAATTTCTTTCCAAGCAATTCTTCATAAAACGGATGATAACTTTTCGGATAAGGGCTTTTTTTGCGAAACAGGATTTCATCGGGCAGTTTACCGATACTGCTGCTTCGCAATACATTCTTTACAACACCATTCTTCGCTTTCATCTCCCATGGAATATTAAACACATATTCCACCAGCTTGCGATCTGCAAAAGGAACTCTTGCTTCTAATCCCCAACGCATACTGGTCCGGTCCATGCGGTTTAATAATGTTTGCATAAAAAATCGGATATTTAGATATCCAATCTGTCTGCGCCTTGTCTCGGTTTCGTTTTCTGTCGGCAGCACCTCAATCTCTCCGACCGCCTGCTCATATGCATTTTTTACAAAATCAGTAAGATCCAGTTCTTCTCTGACCTCGTCTTTTAATAATTCCATCCTTGGCATAAGATCAAGCGTCCATGGAAACATATCATCCTGAAAGAACTTTTCCTTATGAAACCACGGATAGCCGCCAAACACCTCATCGGCACATTCTCCAGTCAATACCACTTTATGCGTCTTACTGACCTGATGGCAAAAATACGACAACGAAGAATCTATATCTGCCATACAGGGCAGATCATGTGCTATCAGGGATTCTTTCAGGTATGCAGCCTGTGTCTCATAATCGCAGGACAGATAATGATGATCGGATTGCAAATACGATACCATCTTTTCCACAAACGGATGATCCTGCGATGGTTGAAACTCATTTGCCTGAAAATACTTCTCATTTCCATCAAAATCAAAAGAAAATGTCGTAAGTCTCTCTCCTTTTTCATGCAAATGCCTGCTACAGACAGAAGAAACCAGACTCGAATCGACACCCCCGGATAAAAAGGTACAGATTGGAACATCTGATGCCATCTGTCTGGCGATCGAATCTTCTAATAATGCACTTGTCTTTTTGATCGTATCTTCATAAGAATCTTCATGCGGATGACTTTCTAATCTCCAATAGACAACTTCATGCAGACCATATTTACTAAAACTTAAATAACACCCCGGTCTGACTTCCTGTACATTTTGAAAGATGCCACTTCCCGGTATACGTGCCGGCCCGATCCCAAAAACTTCCTGAAAGCTTTTTTTGTCTACCCTTGCCCGGCAGCCCGGATACGTAAAAAGTGCTTTCGGTTCCGATCCAAAAACAAGTGTATCTTCTACAAATGTATAAAAAAGCGGTTTAACACCAAATGAATCACGATATAATAACAGTTTTTCATGAAACTCATCAAAAATTGCAAAAGCAAAAATGCCATCCAGCTTTTTGACAAAATCTGTACCATAATATAAAAAAGAAAGCAAGACAACCTCTGTATCAGATGTTGTTTCAAACTGTTCTCCCCGTTGTATCAGTTCATTACGAAGCTCTTTTGTATTATATAATTCTCCGTTATATATAATCACATAGCGATATCCATTCCTTTGGCGGATCATTGGCTGAGAACCTGCTTTTAAATCCCTGATCGACAGACGAGTATGTGCCAGGCCACACTCTTTTGCTAAAAAAGTTCCGTTTTCATCCGGTCCGCGGCTGTATAGTCGCACTTTCATCTGATTTAGTATATGATCATATCGGGGAAACTCTTTACAATAATCTTTCTGTGTTGAAAAAAAGCCCGCAATTCCACACATAAAAAGCACCACCTGTTTTTTTTCATTGTATGATGAATCCAAACAGAAGGTGCCTGTTTATCCGTGATAAGAAAATCAGGAAAGTTCCTCTAATATCGAATGGCCGATCGTGCCTTCCGGCATCGGTACATTAAAGTTCTTTGCAATCGTTGCTCCGATCACGGCAAAGGTGTCCTGCTCCTCAATTGGCTTTCCTTGCTTCATCGATGGAGAATACGCAATAAAAGGTACTTTTTCTCTCGTATGATCCGTGCCTGTATACGTTGGATCATTCCCGTGATCCGCAGTAATGATCAAAAGATCATCGTTTCTCATGACTTCTAATAATTCGCCAAGCTTTTTATCAAAGCGTTCAATCTCCTGTCCATAGCCGATCGGATTGCGACGATGTCCCCAAAGTGCATCAAAGTCAACTAAATTAGTATAGCAAAGACCTTTAAAGTCCGATCTTGCTTTTTCGATCGTTTGTTCCATACCATGCACCGAGCTTTTTGACTTATTTGATTCTGTTAAACCTTCACCATCAAAGATATCATAGATCTTCCCTACCGAGATCACATCATATTTCTCTTCCTTTAATGCATTTAACACCGTTTTTGAAAATGGCTTTAATGCATAATCATGACGATTGGAAGTCCGTACAAACTCACCTTTCTTCTTGCCCACATAAGGTCTGGCGATCACACGTCCTACCTTCCATTCATCTTTCATCGTCAGCTTTCTTGCAATCTCACAATAATGATAGAGATTTTCAAGTCCCATTGTTTCTTCATTGCCACAGATCTGCATAACGGAATCTGCAGAAGTATATACGATCAGATGTCCTTTTTGAATTTCTTCTTCTCCAAGTTCATCTAAGATCACGGTTCCACTTGCACTTTTGTTGCCAATTACTTTTCTTCCGGTCTCTTTTTCTAATTCTTTGATCAGTTCATCCGGGAAACCATTCTCTGTAAAAGTAATAAAAGGCTTTGTGATATATAGCCCCATCATCTCCCAATGTCCTGTCATCGTATCTTTGCCAAGACTTCTTTCGCGAAGCTTTGTATAGACACCAAGTGGCTGTTCCACCGGCTCAACCCCCGGAATCGAATGCAAATTTGCCATTCCAAGTTTTTGCAAATTAGGAATTTGCATGGTTCCCATCTTTTCCCCAATGTGTCCAAAGGTATCAACACCAATATCCCCATACTCTTTCGAATCCGGCATAGCACCAACCCCAAGTGAATCCAAAACGATCACAAAAATTCTCTGATACATTACTCTCTACCTCCTCTCGTAAAATATACCATATCTTCATATACCACTCCCGATCATATCGGTTATGACCTGCTATCTTTTCTGCATACGAATAGCAGCCATTTATTCTATAATATCTTCATTGGTCATCAGACTCGAAACAGATGCCCGGTATTCCATCAGTTTATCGGTCTTTTTAATCTTTTTTAAGTATTTCTCATAATTGGTAAAATACGGTGCCATATAGATCCATATTTCCTTCATTTTAAATAATGCATGAATATCCGCAGACATCACTTTCCGATATTCTTCTAACAGACAGTCTAAAAACTCTTTTAATCTCTTTTTCGAACGTGTTCTGTTCTCTGTCAGACTGCCATCTGCCGCTTGCATGATAAAGCCGGGTTTTGCGATCAAGCCTCTTCCTATCATTATATTTTTCATTGCGGGATATTCTTTTTCTAATGCTGTAACCGCCTGAAGTGACCGGATCTCACCATTAAACGTAATCGGATTTTTGCTGTGCTCATAGGCATACTTAAAAATTTCCGGGTGGATCTTTTCTTTGTAAAACTCCTGTCTGGTACGCGGATGTATGATCAGTTCGCGGATCGGATATTCATTATATATCGCAAGCAGACGATGGAATTCTTCGGGTTCATACATTCCGATCCTTGTCTTGATCGAGATTGCATAATCCGCTTTTTGAAAAATCTCTTCTAAAAACGATTGCAATTTTTCCGGCTGGTCTAGAAAGCCTGCTCCTCTTCCTTTTGAAACAACGGTTCCCGATGGACAGCCTAAATTCAGATTGATCTCTCGATAACCTAATTCTTTTAACTGGGCAGCAGCCTGTAAAAAGTTTTCAGTCTTATTGGTCAATAATTGTGGTACAAGATCGATATTCAGATTGTTTTCCGGCAAAATATCACGAAGTTCTTTCTTCTTCATGATCCCCCGATCTCTCGTTACAAGAAACGGACTGTAGTACCGGTCGATCCCACCATAATATTCCTGATAGGTATTACGGTAAATATATCCTGTAATCCCTTCTAACGGAGCAAATGTGATCCGCACAGTCATACCTCCTTTCCTGTCACATGTCATATAAAAAGTAAAACTATCAAACAAAAATTCTGCAAATTATTTTTCCTCTACTTCTTCTGCCTTTTTAGCTGCTCTGTGCGAGACCTGATCAGATACCGATTTATCACAAAGAATCGGTAACGCATATTGATGGTTTTTCATTGTTACCTCTTTGCAAAGTCCGCCATCTTCTCCGTCCAAAGTCCATTGTACTTCATCATCACAGATGATCTTAATCTCACTGCTGCTAAACTGAAGCATTCTGTCGGAATCAAATTTCTTTGACATCAAACCGTTTAATGCTGCCTGTAATTCCAGCGGATTATGGATTTCTTTGATAAATAACGCTTCGAATTTACCATCATCCATCATAATATTCATCTTGCTGTATGCCTTGTATCCGGCTACAGAAACTGAATTACTGACTAGTCCTAAGATAAAATTATCCTCTATCTCATTGCCATCATAGATAATCTTCATATGATGTGCTTTGATCTCTGCAATATGCTTTAATGCCTCTATAAAATAAGCAGCTTTTCCAAGAGCATTTTTCCACTCCTGCGGTGTCTGGTACGATACTTCCGTAAAGGCACCAAAACCGCATACATATGTAAAATAACGATCATTAAACTGACCAAGATCACAGCGGAATACACTGCCCTGTGTAATCAGCTGTGCTGCCTTTTTCATGATCTTTGGAATCTTCAAGCTTGAAGCGAAATCATTGACCGTCCCTGCAGGAATATAACCACAGATTGGTTTTTTTGTAATATTCATATAACCTGTTGCTACTTCGTTCATCGTTCCATCTCCACCGGAACATACAATATAATCATATTCCTCGCCGCGCTCTTGGACAATATTTGTCGCATCTTCCGGTCCCTGTGTCGCAAAGATCGTAATTTCGAATCCGGATTTGCAAAATATCTGAACAATATCTGATAATTTATTCTTAATCTGTTCTTTTCCTGCCATCGGATTATAAATAAAAAGCATTCTTTTCAAGCCGGTATCCTCCTTTTTTACTTCTCACTTTGAATAAACATAGCATCTCCGAAAGAGAAAAAACGGTATTTCATCTCAACAGCTTCTTTATAGGCTGCCATAATATTCTCTTTACCCGCAAGAGCCGAAACAAGCATTAACAAAGTTGATTCCGGCAGATGAAAGTTTGTGATCAGACAATCCAATACCTTAAACTGATAGCCCGGATAGATAAAGATACTGGTATCCCCTTCCTTTGCTTCCACAATTCCCTGCTCATTTGCAGCAGACTCGATCGTACGACAGCTTGTCGTTCCGACACAGATCACGCGGTTTCCTTTTTTCTTTGTATCATTAATGATATCTGCCGCTTCTTTTGTCACTCGATAATATTCTGTATGCATATGATGATTTGCCACATCATCGACTTTTACCGGACGGAATGTTCCAAGACCGACATGCAATGTGACATGAGCGATTCGAATTCCTTTTTTCTTAATATCTTCTAACAGTTCTTTTGTAAAATGAAGTCCTGCTGTCGGTGCAGCAGCAGAACCTTCGTATTTGGCATAAACCGTCTGGTAGCGGTTTTTGTCCTTTAATTCATGAGTGATATATGGTGGAAGTGGCATTTGACCAAGCTGGTCCAATATCTCTTCGAAAATTCCATCATATTCAAATTGGATCAGACGATTGCCTTCTTCCACAACTTCTAAAACCTGTGCTTTTAAAAGACCATTACCAAAGCTTAATCGCACTCCCGGTCTTGCTTTCTTCCCCGGTTTAACTAAAGTTTCCCAGATATTGTTTTCTTTTCGTTTTAACAAAAGGACTTCGACTTTACCACCTGTTTCTTCTCTTTCTCCGATCAGTCTTGCCGGAATTACTTTCGTATCATTGATCACTAAGCAGTCTCCTTCATGAAGATAATCAATAATATGATGAAAATCGGTATGTGTTTTTTCTCCGGTTTCTTTATTTAAAACCATTAACTTAGATGAAGCTCTGTCTGTCAATGGATCCTGAGCGATCAATTCTTCCGGTAGATCATAATAAAAATCTGCTGTTTTCATAAGTTTTTCTTCCTCATTTCTGAACCATTTTTCAAAAAAGCTATATACAAGTACATTTTGCGAACCTGTATACAGCTTTTTAGAATTTTTCTATTATTTATTCCATAGCATGATCGTCTTACCCATGCTCTTATGAATATCTGTCTCAAATGCTTTGTTCATATCTTCAATAGATCTGACTTCAACCTGTGCTCCGACAATATTTCTTAAATAGCCGATAATTTCAGGATGTTCCTTATATAGCTCTACTGTCTTTAAGAAATCTTCCCTGCCGCTTCGGCTGCTTCCAAAAATTCGCAGGCCTTTTTCTAAGACCATACGTGTATTGATCGGAACCGGATATTCTGATACCCCCAGAATAGAAATCGTTCCTTCCGGCTGGATATGATCAATGATCTGGTTGATCGCCTGCTGTGATGCAGCCCCACCGACACATTCAAATGCATGATCAATATAGAGATCATCCGGGATATCCGATACGGAAAAAGTATCATCCGCAAAAGAGAAACCGGATAATTTCTCCTGATCCACACCAAGAATATATAATTTGGTATTCGGAAACATTGCTTTAAAAAAGATTGCCGTAATATAACCAAGGTTACCATCGCCCCAGATACCTACTGCTTTTCTTCTCTTATGGGCGATCGAATCAAAACGACGGATTGCATGAACGCTGACAGATACTAACTCTGTAAATGCTGCGATCACTTTATCAATGGAATCGTCTACAGGCACAACGCGGTCAATATCCAATGCAACATGCTCCTGCATAAAACCATCAAATCCACTGGCACGGAATTTGCTGGAACGCAGATAGTTTTCTGCGATCACTTCATCCTTTTCGCATGGTGTATTCGGAATCATGATCACCGTATCACCACATTGATAGGTTCCTGTCGGATCATATAAAACTTCACCGAGACCTTCATGGATCAATGCCATTGGCAGTTTTTCCTTTAATACTTCTGCCGGACGCACACCCTGATAATAACGCTGGTCGGCATGACAGATCGACAGATGGGTTGGTCTGACAACGATCTGTCCTGCATGCAGGTCAATATCATTAAATTCTACTTCAAAACGTCTGGGTGCAACCAGACGATATACTGTATTTAACATAGCCTGCCCCTCCGTTTATTTCTTTTTCTGATCCTGGATCAAAGATTCTGCCACACGCAGATCATAAGGATATGTGATCTTAATATTAAAGACTTCACCCTGTACCAGATAAACTTTTTCACCTTTGATCACAAAGATCTTGGATGCATCGGTCAGGATTTCTTTCTCATCGTCTGTTAATGACTCATACAGATCTTTTAACTTCTTCGCTTTGAAAGTCTGTGGTGTCTGTCCCTGATACATCTTAGAACGATCCGGTACAGAAGAGATCACATCTCCTCCCTGGCTCTCTACGATCGTATCTGTTGCAGGAATAACCGTATCAACCGCACCATATTTAATACCGTATTTGATATTTTCTTCAATAATACGATAGGTTAAGAATGGACGAACGGAATCATGTGTTACGATCAAAGTATCATCATCCAGACCATATTCACTTTCTATATAGCGGATGGAATTCATGATCGTTTCGTTTCGTGAACTGCCACCTTCTAATACAACAACCTGCGATGCCATTTCTCCAAGGTATTTGTCTACTAACTTCTTCGTATTTTCTACCCAAGGCTTTGGACAAAGCACGATCAGCTTTGCAAAAGCATCATGTACAATAAATTTCTCAATCGTATGAATGATGATCGGCTTATCTCCTACTTTTAAATACTGCTTTGGTTTTTCTACATTGCCCATACGGCTTCCAATTCCACCTGCTAAAATTACTCCGAATACCATTTTTTCCTCCTTTGATCCTGCCAGCTGACAAGACTATTTGTTCTCATTAATATAATTGATCAAGCCCTCTGCTTTGATGATCTTTTGCATAAAAGGAGGGAACGCCTGACCTTTGTATTCCGTTCCTTTTGTCTTATCATAGATCATTCCGCTATCAAAATCAATCTCTACAGTATCACCGGCTTCAATTGCTTTTGCGGCTTCAGGACATTCAATGATCGGTAAACCAATGTTAATGGCATTACGATAAAAAATACGTGCAAATGTTTCTGCGATCACACAGCTGATACCGGATGCTTTGATTGCAATCGGTGCATGCTCTCTTGAAGAACCGCATCCAAAGTTCTTGTTTGCAACCATGATATCACCTTTTTTTACTCTTTTGACAAAATCAGGATCAATATCTTCCATACAGTTCTTTGCTAATTCTGCAGGATCTGATGAATTCAGATATCTTGCAGGAATAATGACATCAGTATCTACATTATCACCATATTTATGTACAGTACCACATGCTTTCATATTTTACCTCTTTTCCGCAGTGTCTTTTTCTTCTGCAATCTGCACCACACTGCTCCTACAGATCACGCTATGTTCTTCTATTACAGTCCAAGCTCTGATGGCTGTGAAATCTTTCCGGTTACAGCACTTGCAGCCGCTACAGCCGGGCTTGCCAAATAAACTTCTGACTCAACATGTCCCATACGACCAACGAAATTACGGTTTGTTGTAGAAACCGCTCTTTCTCCTTTTGCAAGGATACCCATATGTCCTCCCAGGCATGGACCACAGGTTGGAGTACTTACAATGGCTCCTGCATTGATAAATGTCTGTACCAGACCTTCTTCGATCGCCTGCAAATAAATTGCCTGTGTTGCAGGGATCACGATAACACGGATACCAGGTGCTACTTTACGGTCTTTTAAGATCTTAGCAGCCACTCTGAGGTCTTCAATACGTCCATTCGTACAAGAACCGATCACTACCTGGTCGATCTTTACTTCTCCGGCTTCACTTACAGTCTTTGTATTCTCAGGCAGATGTGGGAATGCGACTGTCGGTTCAAGCTTTGACAGATCAATCGTGATCGTTTCATCATAAACCGCATCTTCATCTGCTTCATAAACCGTATATGGCTTCTTTGAATGTTCTTCCATATAAGCGATCGTCTTATCGTCTACCGGGAAGATACCATTCTTAGCACCTGCTTCGATCGCCATATTTGCGATTGCAAAACGATCATCCATAGAAAGATTGGCAACACCATCTCCTGTAAATTCAAGTGAGCGGTATAGTGCACCGTCGACACCGATCGTACCGATCAGATGAAGGATCACATCTTTACCGCTTACCCACTTTGAAGGCTTACCGGTCAAAACAACCTTAATGGCAGAAGGCACTTTAAACCATGCCTGTCCTGTGATCATTCCACAACCCATGTCTGTACTTCCTACTCCTGTAGAAAATGCTCCTAATGCCCCATAAGTACAAGTATGAGAATCCGCACCAATACAGGTCTCACCAGCTACGATCAAGCCTTTTTCCGGTAACAGTGCATGTTCGATACCCATCTGTCCTACTTCAAAATAATTTGTAATATCATGCTCTTTTGCATATTCTCTGACACATTTGCAATGCTCGGCAGATTTGATATCCTTATTCGGTGCAAAATGATCCGGCACCAGTGCAATCTTATCTTTGTCAAAAACAGTCTTTTTATTCAGTTTCTCAACTTCGTGAATTGCTACCGGTCCTGTAATATCATTTGCCAGTACCAGATCCAGATCGGCCTCGATCAACTGACCTGCCACTATATGATCCAATCCGGCATGTGCAGCTAAAATTTTCTGCGTCATTGTCATTCCCATAATATATCCTCCATTCTGTATAAAACACTTTCCTATAGACTTATTTTAATTCGGCTTTTTCAGGCTTTTATAAATAAGATCTACTGTTCTCTGACTACTCTTACCATCTTTTCCATCAAAGAAACGATCTCTAAACGGTGCGATCTTTTCCGATTCAAAATCACCTTTCTTTACAGCCTCGATCAATTCATCAAAATGATATACGATCTTGCCCGGAACAAATGTCTCAAACTCATAATAAAATCCTCTGGTTGCAATATACTGTTCAAGATCAAAACCATAAAACAGCATAGGAATTTCTAACAGAGAAGCTTCAAATACAACCGATGAATAGTCAGTTACTAAAAGATCTGTCACAAAAAGAAGATCATTTAATTCTGAATTCGTTGACAGATCAATAATATAATCCTGATATTTCGGATCGATCGTATTACGGTTGTGCACAAAAGGATGATGCTTCACGATGATCGCATACTCTTCTCCTAATGCCTCATACAACACATTGACATCAAAAAGTTCTGTCGGATAATAACCGCTGTTCTTTCCATTACCACGAAATGTCGGCGCAAATAACAATATCTTTTTGTCTTTGAGTTTTGGATATTTCTCATAAAACTCTTTGGTAACTTTTTCTTTATATGCTTTATCAAAGAAAATGTCCGTACGTGGCACACCGGTTGCAACAACCTTTTCGATTGGAAGACCGAAACCTTCTGCATAAAACTTTCGGATCTCGTCAGAACTTACTGTCGCATAATCATAATTTCTATGATTCGGACTCTTTAAGTTCTGTCCTCCTTTCTTACCCATACGGCTGCATCCAAACGTTTTAAATGCACCACATGCATGCCACAACTGGATCAGAGTGTTGCCTTTTCTTCGTGGCAATTTAAATAAAAGTTCCATATAATCATCGACTAAAATTACTTTTGCATTGGCAAGATAATAGCCGATCGCAAGCATATTTTTAAAGCTCATATGACGTACATCACGATCATCCAATACAAAACGGATATCCAGATTTTTGTCATTCTTTAACAGCCTATAAACAAATTCAAAATTACCGCTTAAATCTGTTCGTCTGTTTGATAAAAAGACAATACGGTTATCTTTGATCTTACATCTTGCCGCAAAGCGGTTTACTACATGCATGATTGCTAACTTTGCCGGAAGGATACCAAGACGTATCTTGCAAAAACGCACCATACGGAAACGGAGATGTTTGACAAAATAACTTATTTTCTTTCTTGCATTGATCTTTTCTTCTCTTGGCAATATACCGATCACTGTCAACAGACCGTCTATTATAAAGACAGGAAGCAGACAAATCGAAACCAATAATAAGATCAGTCTCCAGATCACAACAACGACACCTTTGATCTTTTTGATCACCTTCTTTGCTGCCGATGGCTTCTTTACACCAAATCTGGCACAAAGATCGATCTTTCCATTCTCCTGATCAAATAAGATATTATAATGACGACTGGAAATTCCTTTCATTCCTTCAAAATCTTTGCCGACTAACTCTCCATATTGATGTTTTGCAACATCACCGAGCGTAAACGGTACATTCTGGTAGGTATCGTCTCCATACATCACTTCGAATGTAACCGTGATCTTTTGACCTAAAGGTTCATTAAAGAAAATATCACGCACTTCATAATGATACTGTGCATAGATCATAAAGTCACCATTTCGTTCCGTATACGACTGCACAGCCAAAGGTACACGACGTGTCTGTGTTCCGCTGTCAAAAATCACGGTCACTTTCGGATTATGTACCCTGCTGTCATATTTTCCTTTTACAACGGCAGATATCCATAAAGTCCAGCCTTCAAATTCAACCTGCTCCACTGTAAATTTGATTTTCTGCATCCAATTTCACCTCATTATTTCGCAACTTGATAAGACATTATATCATTCAATGCCACATTATATCATTTTACAATATTTCTTTTTTGATGTCTATACTTTTATTTTTGAAATCAGATCAGGCGTGTCAATGCCTCTTTCTTTCCCCAGATACAGCCCTCTACACATTGAAAATCATCAAAACCGCATCTTGCACAGGGACGATTCTGCTCTAATATACTTTCCAATCGCTTCTGATTGGCTTTTGAAAGATTTTGCCGGTTTTTTTCAAACTTCTCGATCATATGCATCGTATCTAACATAATTTCAAGCTGTGCTCTGCCACACATTCTTTCTTTGCATTTGACAACGAAATCTTCAAAAAGTCCCTGCTCGGTAACTTCAACCAATGTTCCCTGCGGATAGACTTCTTTTATCAGTTCCATATCGGCAAGCCATTCTTTCTCAAGGCCGGTTCCTTTTAGGATCGGTGGTACAAAAAAACCATATTCGGATGCATCTTTTCCGCCAAAGTTGATCTTTACTCTGGTCGTCCTATGACGCTGCTCCTGTGCAACCTGTGCAAAACTTGCATAAAAGACAGATGTATAGACATCTCCGTAATATTCTGCATTCTTATCGTATTCTCCGGTTGCCTGTACCGGAAGGAAACGAAAATAATCATTTTTGATATCGTGAAAATTCGCTTTTCCTACAACACCAAGCAAGGCTTCATATAAAGCACCCACTTCTTTGCACAAACGCCGGTTAAAACCGCCTTCCATATGTTCTAACTTTGCTTCCATCTTCTTTGCAAAGTCCATTACATAGAAAATATTACGAAATGGCAAAGAATATACCATCGTTGTCTCACAAAAAACAGATATCATATAACGTGCATTTTCATATGCCAGTTTATCAATTTCTTTTTCTTTTAGGCGTTCTCCATATTTATTTGTAATCTCGGTTACAAAAATATCATGCCACTTCTGATACAGGCGGCTCTCTTCTTTTGTCTCAGGATGCATCGTTGTATAACGGGCACTCTTTTCGGATGTATTGGAAATACCAATTGAATTCAAAAGCATCGCAATCATCTTCGGGCAGGTGATCTCCATATTGATCATGCCATGCTGAAAAACGGAATGATGTCCGTTCTTTGCAGTTCCTAAAGCTCTTTTCATGGCTTTTTCTTCCGGCTGGGTACGTATCGTTGCATATCCTTCTTTTGCATAACAGGTTCCTGCAAACTTGCCACTCATCAAAGTCTGTTCATCATTCAGCTGCTGTGCTGTCATGTTATTGATTTCTTTTGTTGCTGCTATTGTTTCTATTTTGATCATACAAATCCTCACTTCTTAATTTTTCTCAAGATTGTTCCATTATATCAAATTTTATCCCTAACAACAATCTCTTACTTGCTTTTCGCTGTAAATCATGTATAATTTTTATAATCTCTATCGTGTAATGGAAGTATGATAAGATACAAAAACGAATCAGAAAGGAACAACCTGCATTAATATATATGTAGGAAAGAAACAGGAAAAAACAATGAATACTATTGAAGAGATCCAAAAGTTAAAAAAGGAAAAAAATGCTGTTATTTTAGCACATTATTATGTAGACGGTGAAGTACAGGCAATTGCTGACTATGTGGGCGATTCTTATTATTTAAGCAAACTTGCTACAACGCTTTCTGAGGATACAATCATCTTTTGCGGTGTTAATTTCATGGGAGAAAGTGCAAAACTCCTTAATCCAAAGAAAAAAGTGATCATGGCAGACGAATATGCGGACTGTCCGATGGCACATATGGTTGATATTGATACCATTGAGCAGGTTCGGCAGGAAAATCCCGATGTGTGTGTCGTCTGTTATGTCAACTCTACAGCACAGATCAAAGCACATAGTGATGTCTGTGTAACTTCCTCTAATGCTGTCCGAATTGTGAAAGCTCTTCCACAATCTAAGATCTTTTTTATTCCGGACAATAACCTTGGTCATTATGTTGCCTCGCAGCTTCCCGAAAAAACATTTATTTTCCATGATGGTTTCTGCCATGTACATAAAAGCATTCATTTAGAAAATGTGCTTGCTGCTAAAGAAGCACATCCGGAAGCACTTATATTAACACATCCGGAATGTACACAGGATGTATTAGAACATTCTGATTTTATCGGAAGTACTTCTGAAATCATTGATTTTGCGACAAAAGATTCTCATGATACCTACATCATCTGTACTGAAATGGGTATTTTTTACGAACTCAGTCAAAAGAACCCTGACAAGAAGTTTTACAGTGTCGGTCACAGACAGTTCTGTCCTAATATGAAGCGTATCAGCTTAGATAAAGTGCTTTTAGCACTTCGGAATCTTTCACCGGAAGTCTGTCTTGATCAGGATATCGCCGATCTTGCAAAACGTCCTTTAGAGCAGATGTTACATTATGCGAAATAAAATTACTCTCCGGCACAAATATTGTAAACATAAAACCGGCTTTCCTATAGGGAATTATAATTCATAGATGGCCATCAAAAAAGAGGTATTACTGCTTATTGCAATAATGCCTCTTTTTCGTTTCCATTTTCCATATACTGTACCGCTTTGCATATTCTGTTATATACAATCTGACATATTGTCTTCGAATTCAATTCCTTATATTCTTCATAATACATTGGTTTTAAATAGACAACTTTTGTTTCAATCTTTCTGAGAGACCAAAGATCAAATACCTTCCATGAATCAACTAATGCTACCGGTACGATCGGTGCTTTTGCTTTCATTGCACTTTTAAAGCAGCCGGGTTTGAATGCGTCTACCCGGTTTTGGTTACGATGCTCATATCCACCGGATGGAAAAATAATAAATTTTCTTCCCTGTTTTACTTCTTTGGCAATCTCATTAATAATCCCTGCAGCCTGCCGAAGATCATCTAACTTCAAACGTTTTCCCTGTACAAGATCAATAAACTGGCGAACAAGCGGTCCATGCGACCTTGCATCATCCATAACCACAGAACATGGTTTTTCATGAGAAAGCATAATGCCTAATGCATCATATTTCCCCTGATGATTAGCAAACATAACATATCCGTTCTCAGAATCAGGAATATTTTCTTTGCCATATGCTGTTGTATGAATTCTGCCTGTATGGTTCATCAGACGGATTACGTGTTGATCATATTCATATCGAAACTTTTCAGAATACTTTTCAGGATGTCTTGCATAATAGTCCATAACCGGGATCATCCATGCACGATATAAATTTCCTAAGATCACATAACCGAAACGTAACAATTTCTTCACCTTTTCTTTCTATATATTGCTCTTTGTATTTTTTAATTTAACATATATTGTATTCTTTTCTTCTGTCGCACTCTTTTTGAATCGTACTTCTCCTATAATGCCGTTTAAGAAACGCCAATAAATATTCAAAGCCGAAAAAACTCAAAGAATACTCTATCATACAACATTCCTTTTTACAACCAAATCACATATTCTTTACGTTTTTTTTACATTCCGCTCCATACAGCACACACAAAACCATCTGCCATTTTCTTTTCTCTATTACCAGGCATTTCTTTCGTGTGTGTCAGTCATCAGCCAGATTGCCTAACAAACCTGCCCTGTTATATCCCGGGTTTCCTTTACTTCCCTTTCAAAAAAAGCTATAATATGAGCAAAGAATTATATTGTAACAGAAAGGACAGACATGGAATGTCTGAATGAAATCTTATGGCATTTGATGGAATTGTAATTGCAAATCTCGCAAAAGAGTTAAATCATAAATTAGCAGACGGACGAATCACAAAAATCGCACAGACAGAATCTGACAAGCTGCTTTTAACGATCAAAAAGAGTATTTCCTCTCCTGAACAAAAGACGATCCGTACACAGAACCGTTTAGTTATCTCTGTCAATCCAAGCCTCCCGCTTTTGTATCTGACACAGGAAAATCAAAATGCTCCTTTACAGGCACCGACTTTTTGTATGGTACTTCGCAAACATTTGAATAATTGCAAGATCAACCTGATCGAACAGATCGGTTTAGAGCGTGTCCTTTGTATGCATTTAGAGCATCTGAATGAAATGGGGGATTATTGCCGCAAAAAACTTTATATCGAATTAATGGGCAAACACAGCAATATTATTTTTTGCGATGAAAATGACCAGATCATCGACAGCATCAAACATATCTCTGCATTAGTCAGCTCAGTTCGTGAAGTACTTCCGGGACGACAGTATTTCATTCCAAATACATTAGATAAATATGATCCTTTGACGATTTCCGAAGACGACTTTTACGCAAAGGTTCTCTCCCGTCCTATGCCGCTTGACAAAGCAATCTATCGGACATTGACCGGATTTAGTTCTGTTATGGCAAATGAACTTTTATATCGTGCTTCTTTATCCGACTGTTCCAATGCTTCTGAGCTTTCCGGCGATGCGAAAAAGCATCTATATCGAAACTTTTTAGAAATGATCGAGCAGATCAAGACGGGTGATTTTTCGCCCAATATCATTTATAAAGAAGAAACACCGGTTGAGTTTGCGAGTCTGTCCCTGACAGAATATGCCTCTTCCGGGGAATATACGATTCATCCTTATCAAGAAGCCAGCCGGATGCTTTTTGATTATTATCATACAAAAGAAGCTTTAGGACGTATCCACCAAAAGTCAGCTGATCTGCGTCGTATCACACATACTGCCCTAGAGCGCAGCCAGAAGAAATATGATTTGCAGCTAAAACAGCTTAACGATACGAAAAAGCGGGACAAATATAAAGTTTATGGAGAGCTTTTAACAACCTATGGCTATGAATTAAAAGGTGGAGAAAAAAGCCTGACCTGTGATAATTATTATACCAACGAACCGATTACGATTCCTTTGGACGAAAATAAAAGTGCTGTTGAAAATGCGAAACGCTATTTCGAAAAATACGCCAAATTAAAAAGAACATTTGAAGCTTTAACCGAACAGACTAAAGAAACAAAAGAAGAGATTGACCACTTAAACTCGATCAGCAATGCATTGGATATTGCACGAGAGGAAGAAGATCTTGCAGCGATACGAAAAGAGTTAAGCGATACCGGATATGTCCGTCATCATTTCCAAAAAGGAAAACAAAATACAAGAAAAGCACCAAAGAGCAAACCGCTCCATTATATCTCTTCCGATGGTTTTCATATGTATGTGGGCAAAAATAATTATCAAAATGACGAGTTGACTTTTAAGTTTGCAACCGGTAACGACTGGTGGTTTCACGCGAAAGCGGCTGCCGGCTCTCATGTCATTGTAAAAACAGAAGGCAATGAACTTCCTGACCGCACCTTTGAAGAAGCCGCACGCCTTGCAGCACATTATTCCAAAGCCAGAGAACAGGAAAAAGCCGAAATCGATTACGTGCAAAAAAAACATATTAAGAAGCCAAATGGTGCAAAACCGGGCTTTGTTGTATATTATACAAACTATTCGATGACGATTTCTACCGATATTACCGGAATTGAAGAAGCCGAATAAAAATGCAAAAAAGGCATTTTTATTGAAGTTCCACTCTCCATGAGTAATCGTCTATACATCGAAAGAATTTCGACTGCAACAATAACACGATAACACCAATAGAAAAGAGGATGCATATGATCTTATCAGACAATCACGTACACACATTTTTTTCTGCTGACAGCAAAGCATCGATCGAATCCCACTTGCTAAAGGCAAAAGAAAAACATTTTACATCCATCTGTTTTACAGACCATATGGATTATGAGGTTTTTTTGCCGGAAAATAACGTTGAATTTACTTTTTTGCCAGATAATTATTTTGCAACATTAAGAAACTTACAAAAGCAATATAATGACCTTGAAATCCGGATTGGTGTCGAACTTGGCTTAAAAGATTCGATTTTTTCGAAAGCTCTTTCGCTTACCAAAGAATATCCTTTTGATTTTGTGATCGGATCAACGCATGTGATTGACGATTACGATCCTTATTATATGGACTATTGGGAAAACTTTGGAGAAAAAGAAGGAATACGTCATTATTACGAAACTACTTGCGAAAATGTTTTACGTGGTTATGATTTTGATGTATATGGTCATATCGACTATGTGATCCGCTATGCCCCTACATTAAAAAAAGCGAAAAAAGAAGGGAAAGATCTCGAGCCCCTGATCGAGCAGTTTATGACTGATAATATGGAATGTATCGAACAGATTCTAAAAGAACTGATCAAATGCGGTCATGGTATTGAAGTCAATTCAGGCGGCTATCTTGCCGGTCTTTCTCATCCCAATCCTCATGAAAAGATTCTTGCTTTGTATCATGACTTAGGCGGTGAGATTCTAACGATCGGTTCGGATGCCCACGATGCCATCAACTTAGGAAATGCTTTTGATAAGCTTCCGGCATTATTACAGCAATGTGGCTTTTCACACTATACGATCTTTAGAGACCGTTCTCCTGTCTTCCTGCCACTCTCATGATACATTCACTTGTTTTCCTTTGCAGAATACATGAGTAATGCAATTTTTAAGAACAACGTATGACAAGTAAGCAATACCTGTTGAGTTATCATTACTTACCTGCATTCACAATGCAAAAGATTCTACACACTGCTTGTTACGCAATTATGAAAACTCTCTTAATTGTGCAACAAGCTCTTTTAAAGTTTCTACAAAATAAGTCATCTCTTCTAATGTATTTTCTACCCCCAGTGAAATACGGATCGTTCCTCTTGCATACTCTTCAGGGAGTCCGATTGCCTGTAATACATGGGAAATGCTTTTTTCAGAAGAAGTACATGCTGATCCGCCTGACACACAGATGCCTTCCATATCAAGAAAAAGAATCAGCGACTGGCTTTCAATCCCACGAAAACCGAACGAAACATTTGCATCCAAACGGTTCTCTAATGAACCATTTAAGACAACATCCGGTATCTCTTTTAAAATCCGATCGATCAGGTAATTTCTTAACGAAAGTAACTTTTCATGATTTTCTGACAGATTGTGCATTCCGATCGAAACTGCTTTCGCCATTCCAACGATCCCTGCTACATTTTCCGTACCGGCTCTTCTCTTTCTTTCCTGATTTCCTCCATGTAAAAGCGAAGGCAATGCGATGTTTTCTTTTACATATAAAAAACCGGTTCCTTTTGGTCCTTGAAACTTATGTGCACTTACACTTAAAAGATCGATCGACTGTTTTACGACATCGATCGGTTCATGAAGATACGCTTGCACTGCATCTGTATGAAACACAATATGTTTTTTCCTTGCAAGTTCTCCGATACGTTCAACCGGCTGCAGTGTTCCAATTTCATTATTTGCATACATGATACTGATCAATATCGTATCCGGCCGGATATTTCTTTCCACGTCTTCTACCGATACGCAGCCATCATGATCAACCGGAAGATATGTGATCTCATATCCCTTTTTTTCAAGATATTGGCAGGTTCGAAGGATTGCATGATGTTCGATCGTACTTGTAATAATATGCTTTCCCTGTTCTTTTTTTAATCTTGCCATTCCAACTAATGCCCAGTTATCGGCTTCCGTTCCGGAACCGGTAAAGAAAATTTCTTCCGGCTTCGCATGAATACTATCTGCGATCACTTTCCTTGCACGTTCTAACATCAGACGGGAATCAGCTGCAAATTCATAACTTCCGGAAGGATTGGAATAGACATCCTGAAAAAAAGGCAGCATTTCTTTTATCACTTCAGGATGCGTCGCTGTTGTAGCGGCATGGTCCAGATATACCATCACAATCCCTCTCTTTCTGGTTTTTTGTACCATTATTTTATTCCTATATCATATTCTATGAATGCAAGGAATTTTTGTGTATGTAAAAGCAGGGATTTTTTATGTCCCAATTGCATAAAATGTTTTTTATAGAATGTTTAGGACGCAATCTGCTGTTCCGGAAATGGAGCTTTTTATGCGTTATCTGAAAAATCAAGTCATACAGGGAACTTTGATCTTAACGATTGCCGGGTTTATCACGCGACTGATCGGATTTGTCTATCGTGTCTATCTTTCTGATACGATCGGTTCCCGCCTGCTTGGTGTGTACCAGCTGATCTTCCCGGTTTATGGCATTTGCTTTACTATTTATGCTTCCGGTATCCAGACAGCTATTTCGCAAAAAATTGCTTCGATCACAGAAGATTCTTATGCATCTGTGATAAAACGTCATAAGAAAGAATTGTCTTATTTTAAAACAGGTCTTTTTGCCTCGCTTTTTCTCGCATTTGTTCTGTCTTTTGTCGTCTTTGGCTTTGCCGATCGGATTGCAAGCCATCTGTTACTTGAAAAAAGCTGTACGGTCTATTTAAAGATTCTTTGCACTCTTTTTCCTTTTTGTGGAATTTCAGCTTGTATCAACGGATATTTTTATGGAAAAAAAGAAGCAAAATACCCAGCTGTCTCACAGATCGTTGAACAGCTTTCCCGCGTTTTTATTGTGATATTACTTTGTACTTTTTTGTCATACTCTGCTTTGATCAACTCCTATTTTGCTGTATGCGGGCTGGTATTTGGCGAGATCATGGCTTCTGTCTACAACATGATCCGTTTTGGACTTGCGCAAAAAGAGTTTATAAAGTGCCATTCAGACAAAAATACACCATTTCATACTACCGTTTTTTCAAAATCCTCTTTTCCGGGCACTACTCCTTTGGAAACTGAACCAAAAACAAAACAAAAACTTTCACGCTCCCTTTCTTTTCCTGCCAAAGCAATGTTAAAACAAAAACATACCATCAAAAACTCTTTGCTTTTTTTAGCTATTACTTTGACCGGAACAAAGTTAATCCTATCTATCTTACATAGTGCAGAATCGGTATTCATTCCCGCCGCCTTACGGAAATACGGTTATTCTGCTGCCAATGCATTAAGTACCTATGGTATTTTATCCGGTGTCGCTTTGCCATTTATCCTCTTTCCCTCTGCGATCACAAACTCTTTTGCCGTTATGCTGCTTCCATCCATTGCACAGGCAGCAGCGCAAAAGAAAAGAGAAACGATTCAAAAATACGTTTCTCTCTCCGGAAAATACAGCCTATATCTTGGCTATTTTTTTACTTGTATTTTTCTGCTCTTTGGACAGGATTTTGGAACTTTACTGTTTCAAAGCAAAGAAGCCGGGCTGTATATCAGATGGCTTTCTTTTATCTGTCCTGCCCTATATCTGTCAACTACTTTTACAAGCATTATCAATGGACTTGGCTCTACACAGATCACCTTTTTTATTACGATCATCAGCCTGGGAATCAATATTGCAAGTCTTGTCTTTTTCGTACCGGTCTATGGCATGAAAGCCTACCTTGCAGGATCGATATTAAGTGATTATATCATGGTGTTATTCGAATATATCTATTTGCATTCATATATCCGGATCGATTTTTGTAAAACTTTTCTTTTGCCACTTCTTTTTTTGATTTTAAGCATGCTTGTCTTTCCGTTTATCTCTTCCTTTTTACCGATAAAAGTGTCACGGCTTCACCGGATTGCTATGCTCTTTTTCAAGCTGCTTCTTCTTGGAATCGGATATTTTGGCTTTTTAATCGGAAGCGGCTGTCTTGTGAGTGGCAAAAAACCGTCTTGCAAACGGGAAAAATTTGACACCTGATTTTTGGAATGCTATATCATTTTCAATAAATCGAATAGGAATTGAACGTACTCCACTAGGGGTGCGGGCAATCCCTATTCTTTTTAATTCCACAATGGTTTCCTCTCTCTTTTAAATCTCCTTAAGTAAAAATGTTCCAGAACACCGTTTTTATCGCATATTTCCAATATTTACTCCCACTCGTAAGGTGTATTCTGGTAGACATAATAATTATTCAAAGAATCATATAGAATGATAGCTGACGCCACTGTTTACAGCTTGTCGGAAATACACTATGGTGTATTTTACACCACATTTACACCAGTATCAATTGCATTATTTCTTTTGGAAACAATTCTCTCAATATCGTCACCAGCTTTTTCTTCCGTGACATGAGTATATAAATCCATCGTCATTTGCAAAGATGCATGACCTAAATATGATTGAACAACTTTAGGCTGCACACCAGCTTCAAAGCATCTTGTAGCAAAAGTGTGTCTAAAAGTATGCCCACTAAAGTTTTCCAGTTCTTCATCTTTCGACTTAGACAGATTTATCAATTTCACTATGCTTTTTATAGCATCTGAATATATTTGAGAGTTCAACGGTGTGTTAAACTGCGTAACAAATACGTAATTATTCTGTTCTTTTGGATTCTTATGTTTGATTGCGTTTTTCTGCGTTATCTGTCTTTCAAGATACCTTCTGCATTCGCTATTGATTGGAACTTTTCTATAACTCTGTTTCGTCTTTGGCGGTTCTTGATGAAAATTTTTACATTCCTCATCAAGATATTTTTGATATACCAATGTCTTATTCACATTTATAAAATTATTCTCAAAATCAATATCATTTTCGGTTAATGCAAAAAGTTCTCCTGGTCTTAAGCCTGTATTTATTGCAACATTGAATAAATTATCATAAAACAGCCCAGCACACGCTTCAAAAAATAAATGTTGTTCATAAATACTAAGACTTCTAGCTTTGATTACTTTGTCCGCTCTTAACCTTACCCCTTTCGCTGGATTTTTAATCATCAGTTCGTCTTCCATTGCTCTTTGGAACATATCGAATAAAATAACCTTTATTTTATTCTGTCGTTCATAGCCATATCCTGTATCAGATGCAGTATCAATTAACTCTTGAATATTGCTCTTAATCAATGAATTTATCTTTCGATTTCCAAGAAAAGGTGATATATTTTTATTGTAAATATGAGTGTATTCCCTAAGCGTATTGGGGCGTACACTTTTCTTTTTATATACATCAATCCATCGATTAAACCAATTATCAAGTGTAATATCATCTTTTACGCTTGTATATGCTACATTTCCCGCAATGGCAACAGCAAGATTTTTCTTAAGTTCTGGAAGTTTTCGCCCATACAAGCACTTTCTTTTTCCAAATCTGTCGATATATCTCGCTTGGTATGTTCCATTCTTCCTCTGTGTCAAACCCTCACCAAGTTCTTTACCTTTTAAATCTTTTCCCATAATAATAGCTCCTTTCAAAAAAGCTATTATATAGCACGTAAAAATTTTACTATATAATAGCCTAAAAATCAATATATCTCTATATTCCGTAGGATTTATCTATGTATCTTTCAAACTCTTTTCGCTTAACAAGTCTTTTTCCTTTTCCTACATAAAACACAAATGTACAACCAGGTTCATTAAGTAAATCACTTATTTTATTTATCCCAATATTGGAATAAGCAGCAGCTTCTTCAATTGTCAGATTCATCTTTTCCCATATCGGGATAGTTAATTTTTCTTTTGCCATCTTTTAACACCTCTCTTTCTTGTGCAATTCCTTGGATCTGCGTGTAATCTCATTGATCAATTCCAAGCTCATTTTAAAAGCAAACGGATAAAAAAGGCTGTTCGCTTTATACGCATTGCTTAATCTGATACATTCCTGATCAAGTAAATACCAAAATTCATTTGCCTGCTTGCTATTATCCGTGACTGCCGGTGGATTCCAATACTTCCGCAGGATCTTCCACCATGATTGAAAAAAATGTAATTCATCCTCCATATAGCCTGCCCTCCTTACTTATCTGATCGTTCTTTTAACCGTTCTGCTATCTTTTTAATATCCAGTATTCGTAATCCAAAACGCTGACACATTATATCTTGTTCACAAGCATTAACAAAATCATCAATAGACTCTTGGTACCCTTTTGTAAAAGCTTCCTCTACAGTTACAAAATAAGTACACTCATCACATTTCTTTTCCTTTTCAATTCGCAACTGTTTCAGTTCTTCCAGCCACTCCGCAATCTTCGGTGCTATGTCACGAATATACATATCTATTTCCTTGTCATATTTTAGATTTTCTATAGATTCATCAATCGTCATATTTACCACCTCGCACTTCTCCTAGTTTTATCTCTGCCTTCTTACATCTGAAACGGATTTTCTGTTTCATCCATATCCACAAAGCCATTATTTTGCACTTTCCAGCCTGTTTCATAATCAAAGCTTTTTTGCGATTGATCAATCAGTCTGCGTGATTTTTGATCATACCAGAGATCAAGCCCATCCTTTTTTGTCAATCTGCCAAACCATCTGTTTTTACTTAATGACAGATAATTATGATTTTCATGATCGTTATCTCTTTTAAATGTCATTACAATATCCGCCGCATTCGTAATATCTCCCGATCCGCTGACTGCATCGTTTTCGTCCTTTGTCATGCTGTTTTTTCGTGGATGTGCAACAAGCACAATAACAACATCAAGACGTTTTGCAATCCTACTCAGTTTTTTCACAAATTTGCTCTGACAGCGATATTCATCCGCAGCCATATCCACATCCAATGCAGTCATCAGATTGTCAACAATGACCAGGTCAATTCCATATTGCATGATCACATTTTCGATTGTAGTAACCAAATCAACTAGTTCATCATCTTTCACTTCTTTATTATCATAAAGATAGAATTTCCCTCGATACCAGTTATTGATCTGATCCTGATTGCTATTTGTGATAAAATGTCTGACCGTCCCATCCGTTAAAGTGTTTTCTACTATGTTTTGTGGTCCGGCAATCTGAAAATCGATCCAATTCTTATATTGCCAGTCCGGCAGCTCCCCCGAATATGCAAATATCTTTTTTCCTTGTTGTAGCGCTGCAACACAAAATTCATTTGCAACAGTTGATTTTCCCTGTCCTCGTTTTCCGGTCAGAATCACAAGCTGGCCACCATAGAAATATCCACCAAGATATGAATCTAACTGACGAAACCCTGTCTTAAACTTAGGAATATCCTTTAAGTCTCTTTTCTTGACATCAGCAAGTTCCACGACCTGTTTTACCGGCTGTTCAATAGCATTTTCAACCGCAGCCTTTACAGCATCTTTCCCATGCTTTTGCAATATCTCATTTGCATCTTTGCATTCTTTGTAGTCGTCTTTCTGAACATATCGAATCTTATTCGGAAATCGTTTTCGAATATCTTCCAGCAATGTCATATGATCATGCTCATAATCGCCAAATACAACAATTTCCTCAAATTCGCAAACCCAATTCCAACAATATGGAATCCAACGGAAGTTATTCATTCCACCTGGTACGCTGACAGCACAACCAATGCCAGCCTCGGCAACAGATAAGCTATCCATCTGTCCCTCACAAATTACCAGCCGCTTGCGATCCTTTCCACATTGTTTCATTCCAAACAGAATCGGCTTACAGTTCTTTTCCATCCATTCCTTAGGGGATGCCTGCTGTTTTCCATCTTTATCCGTATAAGTTTTCCCTTTGAAAAATGTTGTGTCTCGGTATTTAACATATTGCATTTTCCCTTTTTCATCATAGAAAGGAAAAACAATTACATCATCCCTTTTAGCATGTACTGTGATCTCATATTGTCGTGCCACAGCTTCGGAAATTCCTCTGCTTTTCAAATATTCGATTGCTTTTGGAAGTGGCTCTATTGGCTCGCTAGGTGTTTTCAGGTGCCTATATTGTTTTCTGGGCTGATAGTATTCATCAACTTCAATTCCAAGCGAAAAATCAAAATCCCTTGCAAGGGTGATCATATTACCGGAAATGCTGCAACTGGAACGTAAACATTTGAACTGCCCGGTGTGCAAATTGATGGAAAAAGTTCCTTTATCCTTGCCGCCCTTACCGCCACGACAATAAGGACAATGATAAAATTGCAGCTCTCGTCCTCTTTGTTTGGCTTCTATATGTACATGTCTAGCGAAAGAATAGGCATCCTCTTCCTTAAATTCATACAGTTTCCCCATTTTTCGGTTCTTCCTCTCCGTTCCACATGTCTATTCCCGGTTCTTCTTCCGGTTGCCGCTGTGGCTCTTTTGCTTTCTCGTCCTCTTTTACTTCATAATCCGTAAAAATACACTTTTGCAACCATGTGTCAGGGCAATTCAGATATTTTATATCCTGATCGGCTTTATCTTTTGCATATGCTTTTGCTGATGCAATTAACATATCTTCCTTAATACCCTGCATAATCAACATTGCATACTCCTGCTCTGCCATTGCCTTATGCTCTTTCCGCGGATATGCCTTCCAAAATTCATCAAACTTCTGTACAGTCTTCTCTTCCGGCATATTGTTGATTACCGACACTGGTGCAACCCCTTTATTACTCAACGTATATACGTTATCACACACTTTTAATTTCTTGTATTCACTTTGATAAACAGTAGGCTTGTACCTGTCTTTTCGTATGGTATTACAGATTCGCCAATGTGCCACTACCACCAGACCATTTGCCATCTGCAACAAATAACCTTTGTCAAACAATATTTGATAATCTTCCTGAGATGCTTCAACAACCTTTCGGATCCGGTTTGCATTATTCACAAAACCATCATCATCCGCTTCCATGCAAATATGCATGTAAAGCCCCTGCGCGGATAATGGAAGTTCTAAAAAATCATCACTTTCTACCAACTCACGAGAAAACATTCTTTTTTCTGCCATATCATCCCTCACTTTCTTTTTAGGTCATGTATTGCCCTATCAATCGTCATTTTCTGCTCCTTTCTTGCCTACATCCCACCCGACGGTGTATAATATCCTCATCACCAGTTCCGGGAGGAGTATGGCATTGCTGTATTGTCGGTGTCCGGTCTCAAACTGTTTTATCCCGTGAACACGCAACAGCTGGTGTTATTTTCATGCAAAATGTAATTATTCACTTTCTGCTAAATAGCACATAATTCCACAATCAGGGAAAATCTCTGTATTCATGTTTCCTCTGTTCGGATCTAATTCATCTAAAAAAATCTGCTTACCTTTGCTGTCTTTCAGGATCGAATATCCTACTTCTCTTTCTAACTTAGCCCGACTCTCAAATACTTCCGGAAAGTCTTTCCTTACATGATTCCAATAACCCATGCCGCCTTTTACGCATCCAATGCAATTATTGTTGGGATAACCCATTTCATACATTTGAGGTCGGGCAAAATCAAAAGTCCGTTCAAACAGTCCATGAACCTCTTCTTTTGATAATTGCCTGTCGAGAAGCGGAAACGCATGGTTTGCCTGCGGATTCGCTTCAATCGTCCTCTCTGCCCGGTTCTTCTCTTTTAGATCAAATCCCCAAACATAGGTCAATTCATAATCCTTGTGCTGCTCTTCCCATTCTTTCCGCACTCTCTTTTTCAGCCAGTTCGTGCATGGTGCGAAGCCGTTTCCGGGATTTCTAAATCCCCCGAATACTCTGACGCACTCTTCTACACTGCTGTACTCTTTTGATCGTAGTATCTCGATCTCTTTTCCGATTGCTTTCTCACAATCTTTGATAAATCGGATACTATCCGGGTGCTGGTCAGCTATGTCAATATAGATCCATTTGTCTACATTTCCAGCAAGATAACCTGCCATAAAGCTTGATATTCCTGCACTTATCCAACATACTTTAAGTTTTCGTTTCATAACACCACGAAACAAATTCCGTATCGTGGATAGGGCATTACGCTTCCCTTGCTACTTTGGCATGGCTTTCACAAGATTGTTCCCACTCATGTCTCTTTCACGCTACTGTCAGCCCTTTTGTTCCTGCCACTTTTCACGCTTTGGCAGTCAACCCGGTTTACCGGGATTCGTTATTACTCCTTTCCAAACGCTTCTATTTCTTGTTTCTCTGCATACACTGCTTCTTCCTCCAAAAGATGTATAAACTCTTTTACTACTTGAATCGATTCACAATCTTTCTTGTCCGGATGCTTTGATACAAAATCATCAATGCGACCCTGTAGTTTTTTGATCACTTTCTTTTCGTCTATCATATTTATCCCTCCAGATATTCCGCAAGTTCCATCTGTGGATTTTTTTCAAATACAAGCATCTCATTCTTTGCCCTTGTGTAAAAATTTCTGTCTATCTCAAATCCGTATGCACTCCGCCCAAGTTCATGGGATGCTCTAAGCGTTGTACCACTTCCACAACATGGATCTATTACAACATCCCACTCATCGGTAAATATTTCTATTAACTGTTTCAACACTGCGATCGGCTTCTGTGCCGGATGGATCTTCGGAATGTCTTTTCCATCCCTTTCCCACTTGAACCAGTTAAAAATCATATGCCCTGTACCTCTTATGTTCTTTCCGTTTTCATCCTGTTTACATCCGTTTCTAAACTTTGGCAGTCTGTCACGATACAGCACAAGGGCATACTCTGTAGCACCTACCACGCGCATATTTGCTTTCAATACCTGCGGACTGTAATTTTTGACAAAGACAAGCGGTATGTAATTAACAAATCCATGCTTCTCTGCTGCATTAATCAATACCGGCATCCGCTCAAATGCACAAAATACAATCATACATGGACTGTTTGAGCTTCGCCCTCTCTGTATTGGGCTGGTATCTTCCTTTTTGAGCATCTTGCTACAGAAATGAAAATACTCATACAGGTTAAAATTAAAATCTGAATTAAATGCCGCTTTTCCTGCAAATCTGCTTTCTCCATTCTTGTTATCTCCGCCCTTGTACCACATAGGATTGCTTCCATAAAAGTTTTTTCCTACATTATATGGCACATCGGCAATAATTAACTGTGCCGGTGGAATTGCATACTTTTTATAGTTCTGCATACTGTCTCTGTAAATTTCACATTTTATTCTTTTCTTTCGGTTCATGTTCTTTAAAAAGGAGACTGTATATACATTGCTCCGGCCAGAGTCTCCGACTCCTTTCATTCACACAATACTATTTTTTCAATGCGCCTGCGTACTCTTGATATATTCGCCTGAGTCACACCCATTATTTCAGCAATTTCACGCTGTTTTAATCCAAGCCGGAATAATGGAATCACTTTGCTGTCGGTCTTCCCAAGCTGATCAATAAGCTCTGTATACATCACATGGCTTAATGCTTCATTTTCAACAGAAACATCAGATTTCAACTGATCAAACAAAGTTAAATCTTCTGCACCATCTTTTGATCTAACTTTTGTTTCATAGCTGATCAGCCACTCATTCATTGCTCGTTTTTTGTATTTCCTTGTCCTATAATCATACATGATTTCATTTTTGATACATGTGTATGCAAATGTAGAAAATGATGTTTTATCCGATTTATAATGAATTGCAGCCTTGCATAATCCAATGGCTCCCAAATCATAATGCTCCTCTATCGGAAGTCCCATATCACGTATTACTTGATAAATCAATGCATGATTTTCTTCTACAAGTTTTTTCTGTTCATCTGTCATGTATCGCCCTCCAATAATTCAACGACCTTTGCGCCTGCTTCGCTTGGATGGCAGAAAAGGAAACGTACACCATATTCCTGCTCCATTGTGATCATTGCCTTTGCAAGTGTTTCACCTTTTGCTGGTGGTTTTTTTTGCAAAGGTATATGTTGCCATTTTCCAATGTCATGCATAAATTTGATCTTATTGTAACGATCTAATCTTGGATTATGCCATTCAAAAAGATCTCTAATATCATTCACACCATCTTCGTTTTCTACCAATATGTATAGCTGCACACCATTATTCCGTGCCAAAATACATTCATCCTGAAAACGACCATGCGACCTGCTACATATGTTATTAGCAATCTCATTAATATTCTCTTTTGTATCTACTGCAATAGAATATGTACCAAGAAAATCCATTTTCTTCGGTTTAATGTTTCGCCTTTCCTTTCGATCCAGCACATCCATTACTTTTTCATTCGCAACAACATAATCTCCCACTGGCAACGGAACTCGTATCACATCAATGCCATTTTCATAAAACCATTTATTCTTAACGGTATGTTTCTCTTTCTTTTGCCCCATATCCTCTAATATGATCATTACTGCTCCTTTCATCTTATCGGGGCAGGCAAAAGCCTGCCCCTTTTCCCTCTAATGATCAAAATAATTATGAAATGATCGTAAATCCCTCAATACCTTGAAGCTGTTCTTCAAGATACTCCTGAATAGATTCCATTGCATGTAATTTCCACGCTCCACCATCTGCTTCAAATAACGCACACTGTACTCCATCGTATTTGTCTTCTTTCATACGGAATACAAAATTACTTTCCGGCTGATCCACTTCGGTAAATGTGCGGTATGGTTTCAAACTGACTGGACTCGGAATAACAGCATCTGCCTTTGAAGCAACCCCTATTCTTACTGTTGCTTTCTGTGATACTCCGTCATCTCCATAATTCGCAATTGTTCCACTTCCTACTGTTCCGGCAAACTTCAACAGCAATTCCCTATCATTATTTGCAATGAATTTTGACTGCATATTAATAAGAAAGTTCTCATGATCAATAAAACGATTGAATGAAAATTCGGGAAGCTCTACATTGACTTTTACCATGTATTCACGAACTCTGTCCAAATCCAAATCAGAATACAATTTTACCTGTGTCGGACTTACCACATGAATAATCATCTTTTCTTCCATGGCATCCGTTCCGGATTTGATATAATCTACAAGACTGCGAAGTGTAGTCATAGTGATGCATTCTGCTTTTGGATTATGTACGATCCTTTTCAACGTCTTGTCTGAATACATTTCTCCATTAACTTCCTCAATATGTGGCTGTGCCAGTTCTACTGCATATTCTAATGCTTCTTTTTCCATCATAATATCCTCCCTATGCCTGTTTTGCGGTTCTAAAATCTACAACACTATCTTCTTTGATTTCACCGGTTTCTGTGTCAACAACATTTCCATCTACTTCAACGGTCTTGTCGTCTGTTTTCTGATCCACGTCCTCAAAAGACATTTGTCCTCTGATTCCCGGTCCATATTCCTGTGCAAAGATTTCGCCAGTTGTCAAATCTTTCTGTGTACAGAATTTAGTGCTTACCGGCTTAACTGCTGCCAATTTGACATCCACCGAAATATCACATGTACAATCAGTACGATCCTCGTTCTGTGCAAATGTAATTCCAACATTAATCTTTCTTTTGTTTTTCCACGGAGTGTTAGGATCCTGCATATTCTGCATAACCTTTTCAAAAGCCTGATTGACTTTTTCCTGTAAAGCGCCACCGGCTAATTCCTGTAAACTAATTTCCATAAACTTTTTCCTTTCCTATGCTGTATTAACAGTTTCTATATTCAAAGCGCTTTGATTCTAATTGTAGTTTTATGACATTGCGGTCAATCTTATTGTGTAAATGGCAACTCTTCCTCAATGGCATCCGGAATATTCATAAATCCATTACTATCTGCCTGTGCCGGATCCGGTCTTGTCGGTGCCGATGGCTGACTATTGCCATTCTGCTGACTTGCAGATTTACTTTCGGCAAACTCCTGAGATTCCACCATCACATCCGTTGTATATACCTTCTGACCGTCTTTATTGGTATAACTTCCGGTCTGGATTCGACCTTCCACTACAATCTTTATTCCCTGATGCAGATACTTTTCAGCAAACTCTCCACCTCTGCCCATTGCAACACACCGGATAAAATCTGCTGTCTGCTCATCACCCTGACGTTTAAACCTGCGGTCAACTGCCAATGTGTAGTTGGCTATGCAAGTGCTGTTCTCATTTTGCGCATATCTGATTTCAGGGTCTCTTGTCAGTCTGCCCATTAAAATAACTTTATTCATAGCTACTCCTCCACTGGGTCAATCTTAAATGGATTAGAACCATAATTTGCATTCTCTACCTCATAATCATCTACTACCAAATCAAGATAATCTGTATATCCCTCATTTTGTAATTTATTCAAAGCATCTTCTACTGAATTTGCTTCAATAACGCCCTCTCTGTGACCATATCCTAAATACCCCATTAAATAATCAGCGTCCTGTCTTACCTTAAATTTTGCCATAATGCACACATCCTTTCCTTTTCTAAAACGGCTCCTTATTCAGTTCAATTTCCATTCCCCTGTCAGCAACATAAACATCTGCCATTCCTACAACTTCCTTTGTCTTTGCAGCAAACATCTCTGCATCTGAATTGTTATCGCTCAAATGTAATAACACTACATTTCGGAGATTCGTATCTTTGTTTGCTTTCAGGAACTCCAATGTTGTTCCCAATTCCATATGCCCTCGGCATACGTGTTCATAGTTCGGATTGTCTTTCTGTATGATCTCTTTGGAGTAATTTGCTTCTACCAAGATCTGATTGATATTTCGAAACCTCCACTTGATCAGCTCCGTGTCTGTGATATACAACAGCCGTCCCATCTCTGAATGTGTAAGTAGGAAACCATAACAAATGCATTCTGATCCATCCGTATTTGTATGCATGAAACGTCTGTCTTTGTCGGTTAATTCAAAGCTCTGTATGCTCCAATCACTTGCATTATTAAATTCAAGCACCGGAAATTGTTCATATGGCTTATACACTCGTATTCCCATAAGTTCCAAGTCTTTGACGGATTTCGCATGATCCGCATGATGATGAGTGCATACAGCACCCACCACGCACGAAATGTCCCAGTTCAAGGCTTTCTTAATTTCCTTGATTGGCACTCCCGGATCTATGATCAACGTTTCTCCATTGCCGGCAGTCAGCAGATAACAATTTCCACTACTGCCACTGCCTAAACACCTCAATTTCATATTGATCCATCATCCTTTCATAAAGTCTGGTACTTCTTCGCCATTGTCGCCTGGCTCTTTTTTCTTTTCTGTTCCTGCTTCATTTTCTGCGGCATTGCTCTCCTGCATAGAATCTTCCACAAAATCCTCTGTATTGGCATTTGCTTTGATTTCATCCTCCACGCTCTGCCGCATTTCTTCCATCGGATATTCCTTAAAATCTCCGTCAATAACTTCTTCCTGCGTGTAGAAACCAAGCGTGAGTTCCGGGCAATTCATACGGGCAAAGAATGAAGCTGCTCTATATCGGAGCATGATCTGCGGCATTGTTTTCCATTTGCTCATGCTTTTTGTAGTCCATCCCTCTCCTTTCGCCATTTCCATATCAATAATCGGACCAGTTACCTTTCTATCGCCTTTCATAGTCCAGCATTGACACGAAAATGGTTTTCCGGCTTTATCTGCCTTTTCATCAAACTGTAATTCCATGTCATACTTGCCACTTCCATTCACAGATGCGATAAGAAACTGTGCTGACCAGCTCGGTCTTCCCTGAATCACATATAAATTCTGCATAACCATCAACGGACTGGTCTGCAACCTATTGGCAATGTCAATGGCAACCAATGCATTTGCTTCGTTTCCCTGATAGTCCTTTGGTACAATGGTGCTGCAAGAAAGTGCTTTTGCCATCTGACCAGCCATTAACCAGTTATCAGAGCTACCCCAAATTCCTTTGCTAAGTTCCGTGTCATGCTTTACCGCTACCTTTGCTTCTTTCTTTTCCACAATCTCTGTTGCCATTAGTCTTCAACCGCCTTTCTCAAAATTTCAAATAATTCATCAAGTTCATGATTCTCAACATCCTTTTTACTATCCTGCTGTTCTTCTTTAGATTCTTTCTTATGCCGAGATTCTACCGTCTGCGACATTCCCAATGCAAAAAGCATTTGGAGCATATCATGATTCATCGGATCACCATTTGAAAATGCTTTAATGGCACCCTGCACAAAATGTACTAAGGAACTCACAAAGACATCACCATTGATAGCATTCTTGGACGACTTTACAAATGCAAAATTGCACTCTTTATCATCCAAAACCATTGCATTGACCATATCGCCTGTAAGAATCTGTTTTTCTTTTCCTGTTGTCTCAATCGTTACCTTTACAATACTTTTTACTCCTCACTTTCTACTCTCAATTCCTTGTCATCTGACACTTTTAATAAAATCATCTGTGTTTCCATACTCGGATAATTGAAATCATTGACCGCTTCGGCATTATCCACAAAAATCGGTGCATATACATCATGCATCTTTGAAAGCGTTCGGATAATATCCAGTCCCGATACAATCTTGTGGCCATTATTCAAATCTTTGTTGATTCCAACACCTTTATATGTACATTCACAGCATTCTACAATGGCACCATTCTCCTGCTTTTTAAACAGTTTCCAGTTTACTTCTTCAAACTTTTCATTGATCATCTTCTCAATGATCTGCATCTTAGCTTTCATGAACTGCTCCAGCATATAAAGCATCTTTTCCTCATCTGCTACACTTTGAGCAATCTCACGCATTTCTGTTTCCAATTCCTCGATACGTTCCTCTTTGGCACTGTTATCTGCTGATGCAATCTGCTTTTCCACAATGGCAAGTTCATCCATCAAACCATGCTTTTTGATCTTCAACTGCTGACGAAGTTCTGCACCGCTGTTCATCTTAGACAGATATTCTTCCTTTGATTCAATCTGTGCTTTCAAACTCTGATATTCTTTATCAGAAGAAATGTCTACTTTTTCCGGAAGCTCGTTGATCAGCTTTTCAATTTTTTCCTTTTCGACCGTTGCACTGTTAAGATTCTCCTGTTCCGCTTTTATACGTTCCTCTGCTTCTTTCACCTTATCCTGGCACAACACAATGGTACCTTTATACATTGTTCCTCTCTGCTTGATCTGTTCTAAAACTTCCTCATGTTCCTTTTCCCATTTTGCTTTCTTATCTGCTTTGCTCTTTTCAAAATCAGCTTTGATCTGCTCAATCTTCTCTTCCTGGAATGCACGTCCACATACCGGACAAATGATACTGTTTTCATCAAACTCTAAAGTATCAACATATGTCTTTGCACTTTCCTCTTTCCATTCATCAAATACCTGATCACGCTTTTTTTCATATGCTGACTGTGTTGCCTTTGTCTCCTTGATATCACGCTCTGCAAGAAGAATTTTTTGCTCGCAAGAAGAAATGTCTCTTTCCAAAGCAGCAAGATCTTCTTCATAACCTTTTTTCTTTGAAAGATTGCCCTCATTTGCTTTTCGTTCCATATCTGACAGCTTAAATTTCATATCCATCAGATCATCTGTCTCTTTCTGATACTGTTCGTATTGTGTTGTCATATCTTCTTCGGACTTTTCTACCACTGCAATCTGCTCTTTCAAACTGTTACGCTGTAACTCCAATTCTGCTACATCAATATCTGTCATTGACTTTTTGACTTCATCAATTCGTGCCGGTATCTCAACCTGCTTTTTCTTATACTCTGACAATACTTTCTTTGATTTAGCCTGTAAATCTTCCGGTGTATGCAATGATAAAGCAAGGTTTAATTCTGAAAATGTATCGGGATTGGATGCGATCACCATATCGTTATTCACTTCCGGCACCATCTTCAACAGCTCTGTACGCTGATCTTTCCATTTCATATTTACAAATGTGCTTGGATTCGTCAGCAATTGAAAAAGATCTTCGTCAATGATTTCTGACACAAAAGCTTTAAAATCCTTTTCTTTCTTAGGCACTCCGTCAATCTCATATGAATTGACATTTCCTTGCAATGTAGCTTCCAAGTTGCCACGTTTTTTTACCCAGTTCTGTTTCTGCACCTTTGTAATCTGGTACTCTCTTCCATCTACGTCCAGTAACAGATCCACTTTGATTTCTACATGATCAACCTTATTTCCTGCTGCATCCAATGGTCTGATACCAAAATCCGTGTTGCCCTTACTGTCCTTGTTAAAAAGACACCACATGAATGCATCAACGATTGTTGTCTTACCAGATGCATTCTGCCCTTTGATCTTAGTAATATGATCAAGTTCAAATGTCTGGTCTTTCGCATTCTTAAAATTTTCAATATGTAACTTTTTTAATGTAATTTTCACTTTGCAATCTCTCCTTTTCCGTGCTACAATGCACTTGTATGTGATATGGACTTTTATTGTCCTTTGTTTTTTGGGCTTGTAGATACCGTTAATATCTATGAGCCTATTTTTTATCTTCTGGATCATCAATTTGCAATATTGTCTTGATAATGCCGATAGTTCCATAATTGTCCGGATCTTTCGAAACTGTGTATCTTATCTGGTCAAGCATTGTTTCCTTGGCGATCAGATCCGTATAATCCACTAATGGAATCGTGATCTCCTTTCTTGTAATGTCAAACACCTCTTTGTCGCTTGAAACATTTCTTACATCCAACATGGCTTACTCCTCTCTTACTTCTACTACATGCCCATCTTCAATTACTACGCATTTTCCTAATGATTGCAGCTGTAAGCAATCCTCGATTGTAATTACTTCTAAGTTCATTGTTATTCTCCTTTCTATGCTGCTAAAAATTTATTGATAAAATACTGATGCCCCTTACCGGTCACCTTTGTAGTGCGGTTAATGCGAACAGATCCATCCGGGTTGTTGACGGTGCTTTCCTTGATATCAAAAAGCCCCATTTCCATCGACTTCTGCGTTGGCATGTTCCAATCAGACCCCTTTCGCTTGATCAGATAACCATTTTCACGCAGCCACTCGAACAATCTCTTCTGACCAATCTCAACGCCATTCTGTTTCAACAACTTTGCCATATCTCCGACAAGGATTGATGTGTGGCTTGCTGATACCGCATCGGCAAAAATTTCTTTTGGTTTCATGCGTTTGTTGTCTTCAAGCAGTCCGGCATTTGACTTCTTCAATTTCTCAATTTCCTTGTCTGCAAATTTCAACGCTCTAGCCATGACTTGTTCTGGTGTATTCCATGCCTTTTCAAGATCAATCAAATATTGCCGTACAGCTTTCCCCTCTGGTGTACGCTGAATCATACATATCTGCTTTGCCATGTCTATTGATATATCAGCATCTTTTGCAGGTCTTCCGCCCTTTTGTGATGTTTCGCTCAATTTTGAGCAAAAGTCTGCACCCTCTTCAAAACCATATTCACACATTCTTGGAAACCAATCTTTAAATGCTGTCTTAATATGTAATCTTTCGTGCAACTCTCTCGCTGATACTGTCTGAGTATCATTGTTTACTGTTAAAATTTCATTCACTCATTTTCACCTCTCAAAGTAATCCAATACCTGATCTGCTATGTCCTGCAATTCCTTGTACTCTTCAACAAGATCCATAGGATATACAAATGTTCTGCCACTTTCTCTGCGGTATTGATCTATTGCACCATCCACATCGTAATATCTACCGCATTCCTCCAGAATGATGTGATACAACTCTTTGAGTTCCATATCCCTGTTGCGTATGATGCACCATATTCTTGATTTGTTGCGATCGTACCAGGTTTTCTTTTTGGGAACTAAGCGTTGTAACCGTCCAATCTTCGGCTTTTCCTCTTCCTGCCTTTCAATCTTTTGCAATCTTTTATGCAGATCGTTCAGCTTCCAGTCAACAATTTCTTCTGGAGTCCACTGCGATAAGCTCTTTTTCTCCTGCTTCTGCTCTACCACTTTCTGCTGGCTGATTGCCTGCTCCATTTCGTGGAAACGCTCAATATACTTTACGGTGAACTCCGTCCCTTTAATTCCAGTCATCTTATGAGCAATGAACTCACAGCCTTTCTTGGTAATGTTGTAACTTTTTCGTTCTTCGCCTTTTCCATCCTTATATGATGTAGGCTGAAAATATTTAACCAATTCAAAATTGAGTTGGTTAAAATGCTTCTCATAAGATGCGATACTTCTCAACAAGTTATAGTGAGTTTTTCCAGTCATTTCTGCGACTTCCATAGAAGTGATGGTCGCAGTTTTCAAGTTATTCACGATTGCCCTCCTTTTTGTTCAATGTTTTGAACTCTTGTTGTAAAAAAATAATCTCCTATGTCACTATCAGGTATACCAAGGAGATCTGCTGCCTTACAAATTTCCTTTTGTTTCCATGGAACTTTACTATTCATCTTTAGCGACAATGTCCTTTCTGAAAGTCCCATAGCCAAAGAAAACACTGATTGTGAACCATATTTCTCCACTATTTTTCCACGCAATTTTCTGTAATCAAATGCCATGATTTGTTCTCCTTTCAAATCGTGTTCAATTATTTGAACCAAATTCATCATATCACTGAAAAATTACAATGTCAATACAAAAATTCAATTTTTTTAACTTTGTATGTTTTTTTTCTTGAACACTCATTGCAATTATGCTATATTTTAATAAGAAAGCGAGGTGGCTACGATGGAAAGAAAAAACACTTCTATGCGACTTAAAGAGATTATGGCTGAACGAAATTTGAAACAGATTGATATTATTAAATTGGCACAACCATATTCCGAAAAATACAATATCAAACTAAACAAATCTGATATCAGCCAATACATTTCTGGTAAATCAGAACCAGGTCAGGATAAATTATTTATACTCGGAATGGCATTAAATGTAAACGAATCTTGGCTAATGGGATTTGATGTACCAAAAGAAAGATACTCTATTCAAAAATCATCCTTCATTGAACAACAGAAAAATAAAGAAACAGCCTTGAATATATCAAGTATTTTTGCTGGCTCTTCCTCACTGCATTTAGATGACTTAACAAAAAAAGCCTTTATAAATTTTTATAACTCAGTAGCATCAGATGAGCCAAAGCGTTCATACAAATTATTAAATTATCTTCCAAAAATAAGCACATTAACCGATGAACAACAAAATATAATATATGGCATGATCGACAACATGGCTCCGCCACAACGCAATAATATTGATAACACTTTACTTGCAGCTCACGAGGATAACAATGCATCAGAAGATGATAAAAAATCTGATATTAAGTTACTTAAAGATTACAAGTCCAATAAAAAGGATAACTAAAATGATATAATGCATAAGGGGTGACATTATTGAACTACGAAGAACTAATGATAGAAGCCGATGCCAACGATGTAGAAGTAATCGAATTACCGCTCAAAGCACATAGCGGACTTATTCTCGATACAACCATAGCAATTCGTAAAGATATTCCAATAACAAAGAAAGCCTGCGTTCTTGCCGAGGAACTGGGACACTATCATACAACGGTCGGGGATATTCTGGATCAGACAGATGTTTCCAACCGAAAACAGGAACGAACTGCAAGACTTTGGGCATACAATAAGCAAATCGGACTTTCAGGATTAGTGAAATGTTTTGAGGAACGATGCCGAAATGAGTATGAAATGGCTGAATGTCTCGGTGTGACAGAAGAATTTTTTCGAGATACCTTAGAATGCTATCGTCAGAAATACGGTACTTATGTATCGTATGGCTATTATGACATATACTTCGAGCCAACACTTATGATACACAAAAAATCAAAAGAAGAAACACTATCAAAATAATTTCAACAAAAAATAACCATCCTGCTCCATAAAAAGCTGAATGGTTATTTTATAATTATAAACAATATTCTTTTACCAATCTCTCAATTTCTTTATTGCTTGGAATGTTATTATCTTCTTTTTTGTAATAAATGGTAAGTAAGTAGATTTCATGATCATTTTTTACAACATAGTAGATTAAGCGATATCCATTTGATTTTCCGACCTTTGTGTCCGAATTAGCAATACGAACCTTTATTGTCTCGCTTTCATCAAAAACTAATCCCGGAATAGTATCTCCTATAAGATCACCATTTTCCAGCTTTTCGACTATTTTGTCTACATCATCAAGTATCTGCTTATATTTCTTCTTTTTTAGATAATATTGTATATCGCTTTCAAACTGCTCTGTTGGTATAATCTCAAATTGCATTTATTTCTCCTCTGTCATTTCATCCTTCATGCGCTTTTTGAAATCAGACCAACTTCTCTTTGCCTTTTTCCCATCTCGCATTAACTTTACTTCTTTCAAAGACGTTTCTAAGTCGGCAAGAACATCATGTTTATTGTACTCAATGGTCGTAGTAATCATAATATCAGCCTCCTTTTCAGCTATTTCTTTGCTCATTACAATACCTCTCTGATCATCACAAAGTCCCATAACTTTTCACCCTATCCCTTGACTTTGGCGAGTTAGGATAGGGTAACACCATTCTAGGGGAGCTAAACCACACCTTGTGGGCAGTCGCTCTTTCTTTATGTACATAATAATCTCTTTCCAATAATATGTCAACAGTCTTGGTTACAGATTGGTTGTCACTTGGTTACTTTTTGGGTGCATAAGTAGATTAGATTAGTATAGTAGAGGTTAAGTATAGATAAGAATAGAATAATTAGAATAGTATAGGAAAATTCAAAGGGAAAATAATTAAAATTTTATTTATGTATATTGTATTTGATTTTTGCATATGCTATAATGCCAATAGGCAAAAAGATAAGATAATTTCAAAACAAACAACAAAACGAAAACCCCGAAGTGTACCGACTTTCGGGGTTTTCTATTCCTATTTTGGGTGTGGAAAGGCTTAATTCCACAGGCTGGTTACCGACTATTTGTCACCGTCCAACCATTTGATGATGTAGTGGCAAACTACACCAGCCATAACAGTAACAATAAAAGATAAGATAAAACTCAAAACAAACACCTCCCTTCCGTACCAGTCTAGGAGGCGGTAACAGATTTATTCTATCATATCTGCTCCCTTTATTCTACAAATTTCTTATTCACATATCCTACTTTTCCCTTATATCGTACTTTCGTATACCAGCTTTTTGTATACAATGCTCCAACAGTTGCTCCGTTTGGAATTCTCAAATAACTTCCGGTCAACTTTGATTCTGCCTTCCAGAGCAAAAGCCCTTTTTCGCGCTTCACTTTCTTTTTCCACGTTTTCTTGAACGCATCCGGAGTTCCGTACGCTGCTTTCAACTGTGAAGTCGTGCTTCCCCATTTTGTCAGGTAAAAATGCGGTGTGTCAACAATGGATGTCCAATCTCCACCCCAGCCAAGACCAATCTTTTTGGCAATCTTTGCTACCTTTTTGATTGTGGCTGTATCATACAGCAGTTTACTGTCATTGATCGCAATATCAAAAGCAATTCCCCACATATGCTGGCTGGAATAGGTACTGCCTTTGGCATTCGTTACAATCTTACCGGGTTTTGTCCTGCCTTTGGCATAAAGCGAATCCTGATACTCTTTACTTCTGAATCCCTCTGTAATGATCAAATAGATTCCTTTTTTCTCGCATTTCTTTAATAAAATACCGAGCCTGTAATCAAGCCACGGATGCAGCTTTGTTCTGTCAATTCGTACATCATGTTTTTTCTTCATAATCTGTTTCCTCGCTTTCCTTATTCATCCTCGCATCCTACTTCCGGAATACCGGCTACAGATGTCAAAATACTGATCACACCGGCTACAACTGCTGATGAAAAAGCAACTTTCCAGTCTACTGTTGCGATCGTACTGCCTACAGCGATCAATGATACCGCTGTCTGTGCCATCGTCTTTACTGCTCTGATACCGGCTTTCTTTGCCCATTCCCTCGTGCTTACACTTACTTTAAATACACAATTCTTAAACATAAAATCATCCTTTCTTTTCTAAATCCTCAATCCTATGATTTGCTACCTTGATATCTTCGGAATTTAACGCTACATGCTTTTCCAACTTATATACCCGGTCAATCACCTGGTTATGTACATCTTGCTTTTTCTCAAGCTGTTCTAACCGATACGCTACCAGTGCCGTTGATTTCTTATTTGCAAAATATGCACCGGACGCTGTTCCGATCATAGAAATAATTGCTATTACAAATTCCGCAATATACTGTTCCATCTCTTTCCTTTCCGCATAACAAAAAAGAAGCCATCAGACTATATATTGCCTTTCAAGCTTCTTTTTCTACTATACATTTCAAGCCACTACACTTCTTTCAATGCTTTTTTGACACCATCATACCATTTAGGATATTTATCTTTTACATCATCAAGTGTCATTTTTCCCTGACGGATCATGCTGCAAAAGAAATCAACCATTGGAACCACCTCCGATCATATTTAACATGTCAAGCATTGCACTTTCTAAAGCATCCAGTCTTTCCTCGTCGGTCGGTGCTGTAACTTCCTTTGCAATCTGCCCCTTAATTGTCTGCATTTTATCTGTATCTTCGCTTAACGACTTCGTTTCTGCATCATACAGATATGCTTTTAAGTGACGCACATCACTCACAGATGGCATCTTTTCCACTTCTACACACGTTCCCGTACTGCCTTCTGTATAATATCCGTTTTCATCAATATAAACTTTATACATGTTCTGCCCTCCTAAATCTTGTATAAACGACTTCCTCCAGAATGATCTGATCCAAAGGTAAATGTGTTCCCGCTAAAAGAACCGAATGTTGCATTACCGTTTCCACAGTACCATTTGTCACCTTCGTAATATACGAAATATATTACTGGACTAGATGCTGTACCTGACATAAGAAGATATTTGTATAATGGATTCAATGTCACACTAGTTGACTGACCGCCCCCTGTGGATGCTATAGAAGCTCCGGCAATTGCTTCTGCTACCACTTTATTTTGTGGTGGATTAGTGCTTTTATTACTCAATATATTGTCGATCAAGTTTCTTTTGAGATAGGTTTTCGCGAACTCATTTCCTTCAATATCATGAATCGCCCTATCGGCTGCCTCTGTTTTTTTCTGATAGGTATTTTCCATTTCATTTTGTAAATCATCTATCTTCTGTGTCAGATCTTTAAGATTCTGTTGATCACTTTCAATGATAAACATCCAATCATCTGTGTTCTCCGTACCTGTCGGCTCTACATTCGTGCTTTTCCGTGCTACATAGATCTTATTGTTGTTAGATACCATGTCTAACCTGTCATATATATTACCTGTTACATATAATCCTTTTGGTGTGATCGCTACTTTTCCTGCTACTGCCATATCATGAAACCCTCCATTCCAGTTCTCCGTTGTCATTTACTGTAAAATCATACGCTGAATTGTCCGTATAGATAAGATTTCCGTTTTCATCAACATCAAATTCTGCAAGTAAAAGCTTTTTATTGATTTCATTCAACGTACTTTCCTGATCGGAACACAATTTTTGTGCATCTTCACAATAGCTTTTTGCCAATGACTGATAATATTTGCTATTATCGTATTTTTCGCCATCTCTGATGCCACTCTCGCCTACGGCATAACTTTGAGACATTTTTGCATCAATCTCTGCATCGTTTGCGGATTGTGCTGCTGTATTTGCTGCCGCAACTGCTTTTGACTCTGCTGTAATGATCGTTGCTAAAATATCACTTGACAGCATTGCAGTCGTTATACTTCCATCTCGTATTGATGCACTGATCTGACCATCCTCTCCAACCATAAAGGCTATTGTATCTGTATTATCAAATTCAAACTGTGTGATCAAAGCAGAAAGATCAACGTATTGCACAGATCCATCTTCCAATGTGACAATAAGCTGTTGTTTTTTTGCATCATATGTAAAATTTACAGCCATCTTTTCAATCGCTGTATCCACCAGAATGCTTGTTCCATCGTACTTCGTTAATGTCATAACTCCGGTTTTGTCATCATATGCAAAATCCACAATCATATTTTTAATCTGACTGTAATCTACTTTTGATGTTTCCATTGACACCATTTTGGCAGAAATAGATACCATTTCATCATCAATCGTTTTGATGGCTTTATCCATTTTGTTCAAATTTGTCTTACCAAGCGGTGTGGTCAGACTTTCTGACTTGTTCAGCCAATTTATTCTTGTATAACAGCTTGCATAACTCATGATTCCTCTGCCCCCCAATCTTTACGATAAAGAACAACAAATACAACACCACCGGAATGCGTGGCACCTGATATATTGATAATCTTATATGTTACAAAATTATTGATGGTATCCAATTCCAAGCCATAACAGTTACAATATCCACCGGCAGATTGTAAAAACACAGCTACCGGTATCAGACCATCTTGCGAAACATCAGTCTGCCCAACAAGTGTCTGACCATTTTTAAGATCTTCGCTTGTTGTTTCCTCATAGACTTCTGCTGCAATAATTGCATTCTCTAAATTAGGAGCATAGAAATCAATATCGCTCTCCAAACGTCCTACTGGTTCAAAATCCTCACTGTCCTTGTAATGATTAAGAGTAATGTTTCCCTCTATACTGCTTGAAGTGGCATTTCCCATTCTGGTACTGATAATATCCTTTTGCAGCGTAATGCCATCTGCTTTGTAACTTCCGGAGTTTCCCTCTTTGAGATCTACATCAACAAGCTTACCTTCCCCATTATCTATCTGATATGTCTTTTTTTCATAATCTGAATGAGAAAAGCCCTCTCGATTTGCGATCAGATCACTGTATGTTGACTGATCTTTATAATGAAACACGATCTCATCATCCGAATCATACCTTGTCTCAATGTGAACGGATCCATTTGTAATATCAATCGAATTCTTTTCTGTTGTACCAGTCTGATCATCGTAATTCTGATCAGTGCTATCATTTACCACATTATCCCGATATTCATTCCCTGTTGCCACATATTCATCTTGCATTCCCTGTATACCGGACATTGTCCTTGATAAAACGATCGTAAAAATATCGTCCCTTTCTTTTTCTAATGCAATGCAATCACCAACATCCAGATATGGTAAGGCTTTCAATGTGATATCTGCCGGCTGATATGTAACATTACCATAAACGTCTCTTAGACTTTGATACATTCCATTCAATGCACGTTCATCCTGTCCGTAAAGAAAATAATTTTCTGCCATGATATACAGATTTTCAGTTGCCCCAAATGTTCTTGTTAATGTATTGCTTGAAAATCTGATACCACTAATATACTGACAAGAGTAGTCTTCATATGTCGCCTTAATAAATTCAGGATATTTTGTTTCTTCCCCATTTTGTCCTATATATTGAAAATAATCCTCCGGCCATAACATTTCATCCGGGTATAATGTTTCTTCTGGCCATAGTCCTCTATTTTTTAAGGTGATAATTTCAAACCTGCCATATCGGTTGATCACACCAAATCCACCTTGTATTTCGCAGATCATTTTTAACAGTTTTTGACCGGATAAAGTGCCACCATTGGTTGATATCGTCTTTTTAACGCTTATACCATCATTAGTAAGATCTCTTTGTTTCTCATATGGAATTCCAAGCTGATCCAGCAACGCTTCTCTGAATTTTTGTAACGATACCACGTCATATACTTTTACTTCTTCCGTTACTTCATTTCCGTCATCATCCTTGATGATTCTCGTTTCTGTTTTTAGTACCGGAAAATAAGATTCATACCATTCTGCCACATCATCCATTGCATCATGCATTTGGTCATATGCTATGATTTTTCTATAATCCTGATCATCTACTTTCGTAGCAGTATCCACCTTAAAGGTTCCAATAGGGATCTCTTCCTGCGTCAGCAAGTTGTCATCTTTATCTACAAGTTGCATTGTTACTTGAAACATTGCTCCCTTCAATGAAACATTTGACAACTCTGCTGCTTCAAATTCAAACGATGATGCAATACAACCGCCAAATTCCAAGTCCGCTTCTTCACAAATTGACTGTTTCCAAATGATCGATTCCTCATGTATCGTATCATTATCAAGAGTAATACCAAGATTCGGGAACGTGATCACATAATTAACGAATACGTTATTACCAATGTTCCATATCAACTTTTTAGTATCATCTGATATTTTGTACATTCCCATCCTCCTAATATTCAATCAATGCAATTCTAAGTGGCTGATACATCATCACACCCTTGTATATACCTCCCGGCTTAAATTCAATATCTGGAATATACGCATACATATGATCATAATCATCCTTCCAATCATTATAAAATCGAATTCGTACCTTTCTTTGTGATTGGTTACATTCTCCACCAGCCGAAAACCCTTTTTTGATCAATGATACCAATTTGCATTTCTGTTTGAGCGTAAGATATGGGGTATTCCATTCTATTTTGGTTCTCGAATGCGGTAGAACGGTTCGTCTTAAAAAGCCCTTTGCATTCACGTAAGAATCTTTGTCCTGCATCTGATCCGGTGTAGCTGTATAGCCATTAGGCTGTATATAACAAAAGTCTATTTTTTGATATTGAAATTCATTATTAAAATGAGATACCGCGATCGATACCAAACCTTTTGCACTCTCATAAGCCATCCGCTAACACCTACCTTCTTTTTTTGCACAAAAAAGACACCCACCTCTCGGTGAGTGCCTTAATTTCTCTGATAACAATATAGCACATAGAAAATGTGATATGTGTGAAAGATGCCTGTTTCAGTTATGTATACCTTTTCCCTATTAAACCGCCTCATTTAATAGCTTTTCTGCATCCCCCACCATATCTGTAATGGTTTCTGCAACTACCTTTGCATCTTCAAAAAAATATCCCGAAATTTTCCATAAATCTGCTGGTGTCGCTACCTCCTGTCCGAAATATTGTCTCGTCAAGATTGCCGATAGCACCCTTGCCCTTTCTAACAAAACGCTTGCCTCCAAAACTTTATCTTCTGATTTGTTCATAATATCTGCTGCCCCTTTCTACTGCTCAAAATCTGCCAACACTTGATCTGCTATATCCTGTAACTTTGGGAAATATTCCACCAAATCTATCGCATATACTGGGACATGACCTCTTTCGTCTTGGTATATTTCCTTTGCATCGTCCATATCGTAGTATCTGCCACATTCCTCAAGTATTATATGGTACAATTTTCTTGGTTCTACTCCGAATTTTTCCTTTGTTTCTACTGGTTTTCCTCCTTTCCATTCTCATAATAGTCATAAATGAGCAAGTTAAGTCAACACTTTTTTTGAAATTTTTTTAAATTTTTTTCTTTCCCGAAAAGCACATTAATATTTTCATTCATCCGTGAATATTTTGTCGAATTTTGGAATATAATAATACTACAAGTGAAGATGCTTGTTACATACAGAACGGAACTACTGGGCTTATGCGATAAATCGTGTAGGCCTAAAATTATTGTAGGAGGTATCGCTATGAACAATTTAACAGAATCACCAACACAGACACCTATTGAAATTGCTCTTGGTGTGGATGAAAACGGTATGACAACGGCGAGGAAGTTGTATGAGTTTTTGGAACTTGCAAAAGGACAATTTTCACGATGGGCGAAATCAAATATTGCAGATAATGAATTTGCCGCTGAAAATGAAGATTATTGGAGGTTCGACATTGATGTCGAGGGCAATAAGACTGTAGATTATAAACTGACAGCTCAATTTGCAAAGAAACTATCTATGAAAGGCAATGGAGCAAAGGCGGAGCAGGCAAGAGAATATTTCACTACTGTGGAGGAAAGAGTAAAGCAAAGAACTATTGATTATGCACAATTATCTCCAGAGTTGCAGATGTTTCAGAAGATTTTCAATTCTGTAGCACATCAACAGTTGGAATAGAAACGACAGGCACGGCAATTGAATCGCATTGAGGAAAAGCAGGAAACATTGACAGAGACATTTCAGAAGACTTCCGATAATGACGATTTCAAAATATGGTGTAAGAGCTGTATCAAAAAGATTGCCGACACCCCAAAATTCTGCCGAGAGCATCATGTCATGTCAAGATATCATGATGCCTGGAATGAAAGTTATGCAAGACTGAGTGATAAGCGTGCTTGCAGATTAAGCCAGCGCGTGAAAACTGCAAGAGAGAAAGCAGAAAAGAATGGAGCAAGCCAAGCTGCAATCAAGGATATTACATATCTATCTGTGATTGCGAATGATAAGGACTTAAAACCAGTATATGAGACAGTTATCAGAGAAATGATGATAGCCTATTGTGTTAATTAAAATTTCGGAAAGGAGATTAGCAAATGAAATTATTGGAACAGACAGTCACTTCTATGGAAGTAGCAGAAATGATAGGTAAAGAACACAATATGCTTTTACGAGATATTCGTAGATATGTAGAGCAGTTAGGACAGAGCAAGATTGCACAGTCCAATTTCTTTACAGAAAGTACATACAAAAATAAGCAAAACAAAGAACAACCTTGTTATAATGTCACAAAGAAAGGTTGCGAATTTATAGCACACAAGCTTACCGGCATTAAAGGTACTGCCTTTACAGCAAGGTATATCAACAGATTTCATGATATGGAAGAAGAATTAAAGCCAAAATCACCTGCTGAAATGCTCGTTGTCTATGCAAACCAGCTTCTTGAAAACGAACGCAGAATGAATACTATAGAATCCAAAGTCAATGAGATCAATGCAAGAATCACTACTCACAATGAGGACTATTTCACTATTGCCGGTTATGCCAGTCTCCGGGGTGTAAACATTGATACTTCCAAAGCTAATATGCTTGGTCGAAAAGCAGCAAAATTATCTCGCGAATATGGCTATGACATCGGCAAAGTTACCGATTCTCGTTTTGGCAAAGTCAATTCATACCATCTTGATATTTTAAAAAACATATTTGAATTTGTTGCATAACAAAAGGGGCATAACACCAATATCATTGCATTTGGTGAATGCCCCTTATTATTATGTTCTGTATAATATCTGTATTTTTCTTATAAATACAATTTCTTTTTTATTTTTACTCCCGCTGCAATTTCAAATGCCATAAATATAATACATAATAGCTGAGCCACTATATGACCATTAAAAAAGCAAGAACCCAAGAAAAATAAAAATGCCGGAATATATCCTGATAATTTATTATACCACATACAAGCACATAAAGAAAAAATGCTACCTACAATTGCAAATGCTAAACAAGAAAATCCAGCTAATCTGTAAAAAGGGGAACATAATAATGCAATTATACCTACTACTATTTTAACTATAAACGGAAATTTACTCACCTTTATCTCCGTCTGCTTAAAATATGTTGAAGAAACATTTGCATAACCATCATCAATTAAGTCCATTTTGCTACCACATTTAGAACAAAAATCATCTGAATCTTTCCCTTTAAATCCACATTTTCTGCATACCTTCATGATAAATCCTCCTCATATAATCTCTAAAAAAGTGTATCATTTTTTCAAAAATCAGTCAAATGCCCCTTTGCCAGTTCTTCTTCTATAGTTGTTATTTTCCTTACGAACCACTTTTAACAAGTCACCCTCTGTATATTTCTCTACACTTACAGCACCAGATCCCATACTATCCATCTTAGCAGACATAACATTGATTGAATTGCACAAATATGTAAGTACCGGATTAAGTGCATTGAATACACCATCCGATACAGATGCTACGATCTGATTATTGTTCATAACTGCTGTATGATTTCCGATTCTACCTACCAGTTCCGGTCCGGCTTCTCTTGCAATAAACATCTGTCCCATTCCAGGCATACCACCACCAGCATATTTTGCTATGTTATGCCATGAACCACCAGAGAAAATGCCACCATTTTTCTTTTTGCTAATAGACATATTGAACGGATTTGACTTGATAAAATCCGGATTAATTGCAAGACTTGCCAGATTTTTTAAGTCGTTTGATGATACTTTCTTTCCATTCAAAAGCAATGACATCTTTACTGTTTTATTTATTGTATTAACTTTTCCCTTATTGGTCAGCAATGGATTTTGCATTAAGGCTTTTGTCGCCATATTTGCGTATTTTGCAGCAATCGATGCAGTAACCGTCTTATTAGCTAATTTTTTATACTTATTATATTTTGTTGCCCAATTTTTTGTTGTAACTCCTTCATATGTAACTGCAACTGTTTTATTCTTTGGTGGTTTCGTATTATCTGTTCCATTAATATAATCTACAAATGCCTTTACACTCGGAGTTCCACCTTCTCCACCTGTCATCAACTTATTAAAGGCTTCCTGTAATGTTTTATGCGTAGCACCTTTCTCATTACCAAGCACGAAATCACCTATAGAAATAGGAATATCAACAAGTAATTGCTTTGGCAATGCAAAAACACCAAGATTTTTGTCATATCCCGGCAACTTTTCCAACCAACCAGTAGCCCAATCTTCAATTACTCTTTCAATTTCTGCCGAAGTTGGAGAAGGCATACTAATAGAAGCACCTGTAATTGCGATCTTTGACATAATATTTGAAACATTAAGTGTACCGCCAGATACACCAAGTGCTTTTTTTATAGACTCTTTTAGTTGTACTAATGCACCACCATCCTTGCCTATTGCCCATTTACTGATTTTTGCGCCAACTTTTTTTATTATAACATTTATTCCATTTGCAGCGTTTCCTAATCTGTCTTTCAATACGGATTCATTCAACTTTTCAATTGCCCATTCTTTCACGGAACCAACCACTTTAGGAATTTCCACCTTAATTCCTTTTGCCATCCCCCCAATTTTACTTGCTAATTTTGACAATGCTAAATTCTTTTTTAAGGCAATCCAATTTACTCCACGCACAACCGCCCTTTGCACATAAACGCCAATTCCTGACGAAGCAGTCTGTGATCCCAATATTTTTGACAGCATCTTTTTCCATCCTGAACGTATGATGAATGCACTTATAGCAACCGTGATCACACCAGAAATAGGATTTCTTTTCGTTTCTGCTGCAATTGCTTCTCCAATTGCTTTTACTAATGCCGCTACCATTTTAGCCAACGACCATACTACACCTGCCCAGTCAATCCCCGTTATAAAATCAGCGATTGACTGACCTACATTCTCCCAATTAACAGTTGCAAGTGCGGTCGTTATTGTAGTTGCAATACCTTTTATTCCGTCAGATATAGAAGCAGCCAACTCCTGCCATCCATTCAGCCCTGTCTGCTTATTTTTCTTATTCATTTTTTTGAAAAAATCATTGATTCCCTGACCGATTGCTGTACCCAGCTTATCAAATTTAAAAGTTGTGATTGCACCAAAAGCCAGTTCGATTGCCGCTCTTAATTTTGATGCCGTATTACGGAACAAAGACTGGATCACGCCTGTAGCAATCCATGCATTGAGTGATTTTGCAATACCTTTTCCAAGATTCAACCAATTTACTGTATCAAAAAAGTGTGTTTCCGCTTCAATGACAGCTTTCATCGAATTACCGATTGCTTTTCCAAGACCTGACCATTTTAATTTACGAACAAAACCATTTACTGATGTCGCAAGGATATTAGCAATCTTTTTACATCCATTAGCGAACTGTCCTGTATGCTTGTTCACCCAATCAATCCCCTTATTAATCCATTTTGCGATTGCTGTGCCAATATCAGAGCCGTTACCGCTTTTCCATGCATTTTTAAAGAGCTTTGTCAATTTGTCAGCGAACTTCTCTGCGTCATTTGTCATATTTTTGTATGCTTTATTCCAAACCTTCTCATAATCAGCAAGTGCATCTGAAAGCTGACTTGTCAGATCAATAGGCGCACTATCCCCATTATTGTTTTTATCATTTTTTGATGAACTTCCTGTATCATTTGTATTGATCACATTCAATTCATCAAATCCCATAAGCTGTTTTGCAAGCTTTTTTACAGAATCAGATGATTTATCAGCACTATCTCCAATATTACCTACTGCTGTATCTGCATTATTCGCATCCTCTTCCAGTCCATCGAATGCATCTGTTGATCCTACACCGGAATCTTTTATAACATCTTTAAGATTGATTCCAAGCATAGATGCCGTCCATTCAAAAAGTCTGCGAATGGCAATTACAAGACCATTCACATAAGGAAGTACCTTTGCTACTACCGGCAAGAACATATTTCCAACCGTGCGTGCCAAAGCTTTGAAATTGTTATTCAGCAAACGGAGCTGGTTGGATGGTGAATTGATTGTCTTTGCCAAATCCCCCCACGATACTCTTGATTGGTCAAGAATAGCCAGCATACGAAGCTGCATTTTCTCACTTTGTGACATTTCTGAAACAGATTTATTGACACCATTTGCAAGTGCATACTGCTGTAACGTAGCATTCGTGGTATCAATACCATACTTATACAATGCTCTTGACTGTCCGATAAGACCGGATGAAAAATTATTCATAACTGTCGATAGATCTTGATTTCTAAAAGATGACATATCTCCGGCAAGCATAGAAAGAGCCTTGGATGTAACAACAGAAGCTTCGCCAGCCATTCCGACTGAATTCGTTACCTGTGCTATTCCTGCTGCATAATTGGTCATTTGAGTAATATCCAAACCAAGATTCTTTGTGTCACGATCTGTAAGACTTCCATCTTCATTAATCTGAAATCCGCTCATTTTGCCCAATGTCTGTGTCAGACGGCTTTTAAAAGAATCCCCATACTCTGTTGCATTCCGGTAACCATATTTCTTGTAATCCTTGCCCCATTCCAAACCAATCTTATCCATAGTGGTGTCAAAGTAATTGTATTCCTCGATATAGTCCATAGAGGATGTAACTGCATTTTTCATATAATCTGCGACACCACGCAATGAACGAATTGCAATATACAGCTTTGCAATCTTGCCGATCAATCCATTCGTTGAATTGGATAGCAAACCAAAGCCGGGAATCAGATTTCTTGCACGTTTTCCAAAATCAGAAAGTGCACTTCCGGCTTTCTTAGTCATGTTCCAGATAGAGCGAAAAGTATCTTTCAAACGATCTAAGGAACTTTTTGAATTGCCGGTTGCTTTTAAATCTGCTTTATATTTGCTCAATGCAGAAGATGCTTTTTGAATCTGGCGATATGTATCATCAAATTCTGCATCACCAAAATTCTGCCCATTTGCTTTAAGCCCCTTTAATTTGTCCTTTAATCCTTCTAACTGATTGCCAAGTGATGCTGTCTTTTGAATATCCCTTTCCAAGCCGGTAGATGGTTTTGAGAGATTTGCTTTGTATTCTTTTGCTTCTGCAACCACTTTCTGTAATTTGATATATGTTTCATCCCATTTTGCTGATCCCATGCCATAACCGGCTGTTTCCAAACTTTTTAATTCAGCTTTAAGATTCTTGATTTCCTCGGAATAATTGCGGAATGCAGAACTCTGCCCTTTATCAATATGTACACTCTTTAATGCATCTTGTAATGCTTTCTGTGCTTTTTCAACAGAATAGCGCGCACTTTCCGGTATAGTTTCAAATACTTTTTCTGTTTGTTCCTTTATGTTCTGCGATGCCAGAGATGTATTCCCTGTTGGTGCCTCATAGCGAATGATCGGCAAATTAGAAATATTCTGTGCTTGTGAAGCTTTTACCTGTGCAATTTTTTCTTCTAAAGTACTAAGTTGATTTAATGTTACAGAAATGTCATATTGTAACCCCTTAAATGCCTTACTATCTGTCGATGAACCGACTGCCAGCATCTTTTGTTCTTTTTCTCCTAATGCATCCAGTTTCTTTTCTAATTTTCCTGCTTCTTTTTCAAGTTCAGATAATGTTCCATCAAATTTTGATCCTTTACCGGCATTGGCATATTCTTTAGAAAGAGCCTGAATAGATTTCTGCATCTTCTGAATGCCGGTTCCGTCTGTTTTAAAGCTGTTTCCTAATGCTGTTTTTGCAATAGTAGTTGCCTTTTGCAAGGAATCTGCCGCTTTCTGGGTATTCTGTGCAGTTTTTTCCAGCTTTTGAGTATCTGAAAGCTTATCAAGGTTCTTTGCCATTTTTGTAAAGTCCGATGTTTTAATACCGGAAAGTGCTTTTGCAGCATTGGTAAAATGATTCATACTTTTTGTAAATGCATTTAATCCATCGACATTGATCGTGCCTAACGTTTGACGCAACTCGACCATTTTTTTCACTAATTTATCCAACTGCTGATTGGCACTTCTGGCAGATGCATCTACCTTAATATTTAAACTGTCTACTGCTGGTATAGGAACACCTCCGATTATAAAATAAAAGAGAGTGACCTTATTCAGAATCACTCTCCTGCTGTTGTTTTTCTCTCTCTTCTCTTGCTTTCGCTCGTTGATTACAACCTTCCAGGATCTGCAATCTCATCACCAATGCTTCTTTTTCATGTTCAATCTCTTCCTGCGTATAACCATCCTTTTTTTCATGTTCATTTGCTTCTTTTGCATCTGACAAAATAAATAATGGTTGCTCCGGGTATTCATCGCCAAAGCACGCACTGACTGCTCTCATAACATAAAGACCACTTATCCAACGAGCTTTTTCTTCTGCTTCCATCCTATCTTCATATGCTTTCCGAAAAGGCATCAGTTTGGCTGGATTAAGATGCCAAAACAATTCATATGGTACTCCATAGAGAAGTGCTTTGGGCAAAAACTCTGATCTTATTCGTTCTTTGAACTTTTTGTTTTCTGTTTCTTCTGATGATCCATTGGTGTCTTGCTCGGATTCGCTGTCTCTTCCATGTTCCCCAGAATGTCCTCCATTCCGGTTCTTTTGAAAAAACCATCTTCCTCCATCTGTGCTGCAATAGCTGTACAAAGTGCATAATAAGACTCCGCTCTTTCATCTTCCGGATTTTCTTTACAAAACTGTTTATACAAACGTCTTGCATCTGTACGATTTAAAATCGTTCCATCCCCATCTTCTCCATGATGCTCTAACAGACCGGCATAAAACATATCCATTGCCATTCGCGGAATATCTGAAACAGTCATAAGAAAATCTCTGATCTGTAACTCTTCCGACTTACTTCCATCAATCTTTGTCATCATAACGCCACCAAAGATATCCATAGCGGCATCAATGCACTCATGACGTTCTGCCGCTTCAAATGTATATTCTAATGTGTACTCTTTTTCTCCAACCTTAAAATTCATGATCTGATCTCTCCTTTACTTAAAAATCAAGGGGCGATCAGCCGCCCCCATCCATAGGTTTCATTTTGACTACGCAATCGTAGGTTCAATCTCATCTCCAAGTCCCTCATAGGAATTGATAACATTAGAAATCTGTATATCAAGCTTATTGTTCGTTTCAAGATCCGGCATAGGGATCTCACCCGGCTCAAACTTCACAAAATATGAGCCAAAGCCCGGAATATAAATATCTGCCCATGTTGCCTTGTTTGCTGCTTTTCCTGCTTCATATGCTGCTAACAACGCATTCCAAGCCTTTACAAATTCTTTTGATCCATTAAAGTTCAAGTTCCAATCGCCACCAGTATCACTAACACCGGCAATATACTGTTTCACATCGTCCTCAAAACAAGTTGTATCGATCTTTTCCTTTGTGAGATTAAGTCCTGCGATTTTGTTACAACGTTTGATCCACGTAAAAGCAGTTGGTTTTGTACCTGCTGTTTCTTCGACTGCCCAGCCAAATTTTACTCCAATCGTAGATAAATCCATTACTGTTTCCTCCTTTTTTGCAAAACAAAAAGAACCCCGAAAATCGAAGTTCTCTCATTAACTGTATCTATTATAAAAATGCTAAAGCATTCTTATTTCATATTCATTTACAACTCATCACCATCACCGACAATCCTACGGAATCTTGCAATAATCCGAAAATACTCCCGGTTATCCGAGTACGGTCCGGCGATCAGTTCATAACCCATACTAAGCATCACATCCCCTGCCGCATCCATGACCTTTCTTGCTTCTGTCTGCGATCCATTGGGCGATGCTGCCGAATATGCGTGTAATTCAATCGTGGATGTAATATAGCACTGCGTATTCTGAAAATCTTTGCCACTTGTCGGTTCTCCCAATGATTTGATATAAAGGCATGGGAATTGTGTTGGTGCATCCGATATATCTGTAGAAGTCAGATACAACTTCTGATACGGTGCATCCGGATCTGTTTTCAGCCTCTGCATCACCCGCTTATTAACCTTGTTCCATACACTAAGCACCGGCAAATACCTCCCTCGCTATCTCCTCTATTCTTCCTCGCATATCCATACCGGTCTGATACAAAAAAGGACGACTTGGCATTCCCTTAGTCCAATGCCATTCGCCATCTTTGAAGTAATACCACCCCATATCTCCATGCTGATTCACATCATATTTCCACCCCACAATAGAAGTATCCGGATGTGGGGATTCCTGCCCTACGATGCCGGTACCAAACTCCACATATGCCGCCCACGGACAATCCGTAATCACAAGCCAGCTTGCACCGTCCGGCACAGATCCACTATACTCTGCCCGAATGCTTGATAACAGCTCACCGCTGTAGATTGCGTCAAAGTCCGCAATGTTCACTCTGGCAATCTCCACACCAATCTCTGCCACACGCTGGGCAAGAATACGGCATTTATATGTAAGCTGTTCCTGGTATGCCTGCATTTCTTTAATGGCAGCGTCAATGGAGGATGTGCTGTCGTAGGTGAAATTTATTTGTGTTGGCATGACGATCACCTCTAACGTATTTTTTTTATAGTTAAATCTCCACTATATTTAATATACAAAATTCTATCACAACATATTCGCGTCTCTGATTTTTCACTCTCAATTACAAGAATACTTTTTTTTCGAATCAATTTCGTGATGTCATTGCAAATAATTTTTTCTTGATTATCTAAATATATTTCAGCATTTGAATACGGACATACAACATAGTTATTTCTATAAACTTTAATCATCGCATGGAATTCAAAAAATAACGTGGTACTCAATAGTAACCCGAATATAATATTCAAATCCACACTATTATAAAACATTAACACTGTGATATTAGCAATAATTGTTGGTATATATATGTATATGTCATCTTGTTTTGGGAGAATATTAATTTTTATCCAGCTAAAATTTCTAATTCTAATTATTTCAAACCAAATCAAAAATATAGTTAATGTACTACAAACACATTTTGCTAATACTGAAGAAAAAATGTTAATAATAATATAGGGAATAAACAAAAGCAATACTCCAATTATGCTTTGTAAAAATGACATCAATAATATTTTTATATAAAAATTGTATTCCAAATATGTATTTTTTACATCAATCCAACTATATTTTCTATGACTTGCAATATTTCCACAAACCCATGGTACTATTGTAGATAATAACGTAGTGATTCCCATAATTAATGTATTCAATGAAATTTTGGATAGTATATTATCAAAGAATATCTTCATATTTTCCCACTCCTTTCATCACCATTATACAACAAAAGGAGCTATATGGAAACATTATTCTACAACAATCCAATCTTCTGCAAGCATATCAGTCTGTGATGCAAGCCATCCGATCACAAGTGAACCATCAGCGGCTTTCATGTCGATATGAGGGCAGATAGTAACCTCTCCTTTGCTGTTTACGCAATGCGAATTTACCAACTTTCGCTGCACATCATCTTTCAGCTTGTGGAAATACAGATATGATCCATCCTGCATATAGATAAACATTCCTTTGCCGTTCCAGCCCTCACGAGCCACCTTACAACCTTTCTTCAAAAGTTCCAAAGCAATACCAAAGGTCATACCCATACAATTTCTATATGTTTCTTCAAACTGTTTCTTTGGTGACCAGCTCTCATATCCATCAGAATACTTCACTAAATATCCCTCGTCTGCTGGATTTTCATCCTCTGGGATAGTCCAGCCACGGTATGTATTGTAATCACCTCTGTTCATAGGCTTTGCTTCAATCATCTTTGTACCAATATACTTCTTCATTTTCACTCTCTCCTTTACCAATCCTCTAAATCACTACCCTGATCCTGCCCCGGCTCTTCTGTAGTGTTTTCTGTCTCCTGTTCCATATCTTCCACAACACTCTGTGCAATCAGTTTCACGGCAATACGCAGACTTTGCATTCCATCCAACGGATGTGCGGCCACCTTATAATTTGCACTGGACGGATCAACAGAACCATCATCAAGATATAACGGCTCCTTTCCAATCCATAAAAGTGTTGTTTCCGTGATCGGCAGACCCATATCTGTAGTACAGATAATGCGATCATAGTCCACCGATGTTCCAAATGGATTCTCCTGCGCATTGCTCTGCCCTGTACTCAGACTTGCGCGGAATGCCACCGGCTTCTTATATCCGGCTTTACATTCCAGCACATCATCGCCTACCGGCATCTGCTTATCATACAGCGCATAATATATTTTGCGCTTATTTCTCTTTAACTGCTTTCGCATTAACATCTCTCCCCATAATTAGTATCGCTCCCAGCCTCCACATAGATACCGCCCTGCTTGACATAAGGAGAGATTCTAAGGAATCGCCAAGCGTACCACTTGATTCTCTAATAGACCTGTGCAATCGGTACTACTCCAGCAAAAACACTATCTCTGCTTTCCCAGCTAACGGAAATTCCATTATCTGAATTGGACTTCTGAAATTCACCGCCAATCATGCCATAATCATACATAGCAAGATTTTTAATGTTAGAAAAGTAGTTTTGCAAGTCATTGACAACATATTCCTCTGTGTAACGTCCTGCATAATTGCGTTTCTGCTTTACCTCCCGCACAGCTCCCTTGATCTTTGACTGCAAGAGAAGAATATCCTGCTCAGATTTTACTTCCAATTCAATTTTCAATTCCGACAGAATCTCATTGATCAGCGTTTCTTCTGTCAGGACGTCCTTCTCTTCATCAGCCATAACCTACTCCTTTTCCTCTGTGGCAGCCTTTGGCTTTCTGCCCGGCTTCTTCTTTTCTACATCAACATCTGCATTTTTCTTTTCCTCTACCGTTGTTTCGTCAGGAGATGGCATTCTACCATCCACTTTATGATATCTCCGAAGTAACATTCCCATAGTGCACCTCCATGCCTACGCTTTGAATTTTGCAAGGACTACCTTAGATTCATTCGAAAGTACCGCAGTATAATGCTTATCAGCAGTAATAACCGTTGTCTTTTTCAGAATGTCTCGATCATCCTCGATCATAATGTCACGCTTCATATAATATGTCAGAGCTGCTTCGCTGACATCTACACCATCGGCATCGGGATCTTCGTTTGGATCTTCCGTATCCACAACTACAATCGGGCAGGCATAGAACTCCGTATCAACCGTTTTGACCTTATCACCAACTGCAAGCTTATCAATACAATTTGCTGCAATAGTTGCAAGATGCTTATTGGTTCCTGACTCTGCAGTTTCATCTTTAACAATCGTAATTGTACCGGCATCGTTATCCTTTTCGTATTTGACAACTTTAACCTTCTTAGATTTCACGACCTGGCAACCGGCAATCTTTCCAATGGTTCCGTTCATAACCACATCCAGCGGATATTTGTTCTTATCCATAAAGTCTGCATCCTTACGAAGAGTCGCTTCCTGATCTGGATGAATAAAGAGAATCTTCTCCAATGCATCGTCAGATTCATCGCCAAACTTCGCATCTGCATCCACAATTCCATTGTAAGCAATCGCTTTCTCTGTACCATCATATACCAATTTTGCAGTACATAAGGCATCATAACCATCATTATCCATTTTTGCTGCAATCGACTTTGCAAGCTGATCCGTTGCATTACCTAACGGATCTCCATAACCGGAAAGTACAGACTCATCTGTAATCTCCACACCTTTACCGGCTTTCTTTACCGTTGCCTTTGTAGTAGATGCTGTCAGAACCGTGGTTCCCATTGCAACACCCTCGGCAATGTCTTCGGCATCTCCAATGTATGCATACTTTGGTACCGTGATCGTATCGCCAGGCTGACCAACTAAAGTTGTATCAATATGGGCAATCGGTGTAAACTTAATCTTCTTTGGCAGCGTGGCTGACACCATATCCGCCATAACCTCAGGATCTACTAAATTTGCTAATTTCGTCATTGGCATAATCTTTTACCTCCATAATCTCATGCAATTATTTTGCATATTCCTTGTACATTTCCGGGTACTTCTGCTTGAAAGCAACACGCTCGGAATACTTCATCTTTTTAAACTGCTCTCTCGATACCGGACAGTCATCATTTCCTGCCGGCGGTGCCGGCATGGACTTCATCCAGTCGGCTTTCATTGCTTTTTCCTTTTCCTCAATAAAGGTCTGCTGGATACTGAACAGCTCATCCGTGTCATTATCACACTGTGCTTCCGCTGCCTTTGCAGCCAGATTCGCAGGATAACCAAGTGCAAGGAAATTCTTCTCAAACTTTGTAATTGTATTTTCACGAAGCAGCTTCTGGAACTGTTCCTCCCTCTCGGCTTCTTTTTCTGCCTTTTCCTGCAAAGCAATCTCCTCTGCGGTCTGCTTTTCACGCAACTGCTTTTTATAGCTTGCCGCTTCACTTGTTGCCTTGTCGCTTGCCTTTTTCAGCTTTGCATTCTGTACTTTGAGCTGTGCTACCTGCTCCGCAAGACTGATACCATCGTCGTCATCGTTATCCGGATCTGTTTTATTCGATCCTTCGCCTGACTTTCCATCCGTTGTAGGTTCGTTTCCGCCATCACAATCACCGCTTACCGTTGGCTCTGCAAATAACTGTAAATTCATAGGGATAAACTCATTCTTCCTCATATCACTACCTCATTTCTGCGTTTTCAGATCTTCTCTGATCATAATTGCGTTTCTAATCTTCTCTGATTTTTCTATTTTCCGTGATACTTATACTGCGCTTTCTCTAGCGCACAACAAAAAGACGCTTACCTCTTCTATGAGATAAACGTCTTTCTTAATTATGTTATTTTTCGGATTTCTCCTTATATCAAATATAACACATGGAAAATGTGATATGTGTGAATTATTACGCTTCAACTTCGTTCAACAACTTTTCAGCATCTCCCACCATATCAGTAATGGTTTCTGCAACTACCTTTGCATCATCAAAAAAATATCCCGAAATTTTCCATAAATCTGCAGGTGTTGCTACATCCTGTCCAAAATACTGTCTCGTCAAGATTGCTGATAGTACCCTTGCCCTTTCCAGTAAAACACTCGCTTCCAAAACCTTTTCTTCTGATATATTCATAATATCGCTCCTATTCTTTATGCACAATAACTCATTGCATACTTCTTTACTATGTTTTCAAATATCGCTTTAAGCTGTGGCTTTTCGTATATAATTGCAATCTTAGTCGTTTCCTGCTTGATGGCAGTTTTTGTATTGCCTGCTTTTTCCATACGCTTCTTTTTGTTTTCCTGCAATCTTTTCAAACTACAATGTGCCACAGTTTCAAGTTCTCCGTAAAGCTGTGAATAGAGCGTCTGATACTCAATATCACTTTTAATAGAGATTTCACGCACTCTTGAATTGATTTCTGCTTTCCAGTCACCTATTGGCTGTGTAAAGATTTCTTTCATTGTATCTACTGTCTGCTCAACTTTGTTTATCTGTTCTGCCTGTCGCTTTTGCTCTAATTCCACTTTAGCCTGTCCGTCTGCTATTGCATAAAACATCTGCATCTGTGGAGATAATTGAGAACGGTCTATTGCTTTCTGCCTAACTCTAAAATAGCTTTCAACCAGTCTGTCATATACTTCCCATGCTTCATCAGTATTTAGAGATTTTGCGTGGAGAAAAGCTCCTTTTTCTGTCCAAAGATAAAATGTGTGAATATTTGGCAAAAGGTCAATTTGTCCGTTCGCCTTAAATTCCTTTAATTCCTCGCCCCTCAGACATATAAAATGCTTTCCCTCAATGTATCTGTCTTTGTTACGATTGAAATTCTTTGTTATTGTATCTGTTGTCGTTCCGTAACATTCTGCAAGCTGCTGTGTTGTTAGCACTCTGATATTATGGTATTCTGCAATTTTTAACTCTGCTGTGTTACACATATGTTCTACCTCACTTTCAAATTTTGATTGCAAGGAAAACCCAACTATGCTAATATATTTTATAGAGGATTTTCCTCGGTGTTATCAGGGTAATCGTGCGACCGTCAAATCTAGCGATTACTCTTTTTTGTTATCTGCTTTTTATTTAACTTATCATACTGTAAGTATTATGTCAATACTTGTAGTTAATTTTTCTCATTCGAGTTGATAACTTCATATTTTTGTGTTATTATTTAACTAAAAAGGAAGGAAGTGATCTCATGGATTCAAATATTATTTCAATACGAATAAAGGAACTTAGAACTTCTCTTAAACTTACTCAAAAAGATTTTGCCGCATCACTAAATATTTCAATAGTTAGTGTATCTTCCTATGAAACCAGTGCAAAAAAACCATCCTTAGACATTTTAATTAGCATTGCAAAGAATTATAATGTATCCCTCGATTGGCTTTGCGGACTTAGTGAAAACAAATCAAACGAAAAGAAGATTTCTACATATACAGATTTTATCAAGGAAATCCTATTTCTAACTCAACAAAAATACTCAGATTGGGACAGTCCAATCATTACCAGCTATTACGATTTTGAAAATAATAAAACTACACTTTATTCAGAATGCCCAAAGATTACCGATTTTTTCAAAGAATATGACAAGATGAATGACCTTTTGAATTCTGGCACCATCGACAGAGAACTCTTTGACATATGGCTGAATAAACAATTTGATAAATTAAACACTCCTATTAATCAAAATACTCCAGAATTCTTTGATATATTTGATATTGACTTTCCTAATGGTAATAAATCCTCTCAATAAACCTATTAAAATTCATTTGTTGCATAACAAACATACCAATAAAAAAGAGCCATGACGGCTCTTTTTATTGTTCACTCGTATCATCACCATTATTCTCTTCTTTTGCCTCAATCAGCTTTTGCAATCCTTCTGGCAGAAGTGGAGCATTTTCCGAAAATGGAAACATGACTTTGATTTCCTGTGGTGTCTCTATCGCTGAATATATTTCTACACCTTTGTCGATCAACATAGCCATTTTATCAATAGAACGTCTTGCTCTGTCTCTGTCTTCATCATTTTCCAAAGAAATTCCACACTCACCCTCTAACTCAGACACAGCATCATCTAACATTTTTTGTTTCATTTGCTTAAAAACATCTATAACCTCTTGCCCAACATCATTCTTTTGTCTCATTGTCTCCAACCACTCATCCTGCATTTTTGTAACTTTATAATTAGATTTGATTTTAATGGCAACTTCTGATAGCTTGGCAATCGTGCTTAATATAAGATGTTTTCCTGCTTGAGCCTTAATAAAGAATGATAACCACATTGATCCGACATCCACAGTATTAAAAACAATCTCTTCATCCGTCTGGCTAATGAACGGACATTGACTAAAGATAAAATCAATGTCTTTCATATATTGTATGTATTCCTTGAATGAATCACATTTAGGAATTTTCACATCTAATCCCTCTTGTGCATCTCCATTGTCCAAAGATTCGTATAATTCTATAATCACATCCAGTTTAGCTATCAATTGGATATTGGCTCTTCTCAAATTGCCAACTACTCCTTCTGAAACTTTAGGTCTTAGATCTGAATGCACATATGCCGGTACATAATCCAATATCTGCTTAACTTCATTGTTCAAAAAAGAAATTTTTCTAATAATATCATATGACTGTACAGCTTTCTGCCATCCCACCAAAGTATAGTCATATCTTCCATTCGCATAACTATTGCGGTCATAATCTAAATTTTTAATGCCATCTATAGACATTTTACATAAATAATATATATTATATAATCTCATTACTGCTACCTTTCCCATTTGTAAATAACCTGTTAATCATTTGCATACGTTTCCTTTAAAGAATTCTTACAAAAAATTTTGTTCCAAGTCAATATCTATCCCCATTTCTTTTAGATCTATATCATGAGCATATAATTCACTCTGTAAAATATCAAGCATTTCATAGTAAGCAACCTTTCTTCCTGCTAAAAATACATCTTTTGCATTTGCTTTAGATTCTTTCTTGGCATCAGACGCATTAGCAACAAGGCGGGAAATAATATATTTCATACATTCCTCATTAATTTTTTCACTCATCATAATCACCTCTCTTCCTTAATTCCATAATCCTATTGTCAATTGACTCTTGAAAATTTTTAATTTCTTTATTCCAATGTTTCATTAAGCCTTCTTGTTCTCGTACATCTTTTGCTTCCCAATCATTACAATGAATTTCAGGGTGACTGATATATTGTTTATGTTCTTCAATCCTCTTTTGAAAATTTCTAATTGCTTTCTTCAAGGATACGTTACTTTGATTTTTTAAATCCTTTTCTGCAAATAATTGTAAATTCATTTTAAAATTTTTTGCACAATCTGTCAAATACTCCACCGAACACCGGCAGTTCACAATCTCCTCCAGTCCTGCCCCAAGGGAATCATCCTTTGGATACATCATCATATATTTTCCAACCCGAAACGGGCGGCTGATATCGACAACCTGTCTATCTACATCCGCATGATCTGCCCGGACTCTCTCATCCCGGTAGGACTTCCACCTCTTCTTGGTACAACCGTTTTTCACAGCATTGCTATATTCCTCTCCATTCAGGATTGCATTGGCTTCATTCTCTGCCACATTCGTAGCACGCTCAATAGACAGTGCATAGTTGTTCTGCGATGTCTTTGATGCATTAGAGTGATCCCTCTCCGATTGCGTCTGTGTTTCACTAGGTTCTGTTCTGCCTTTCAAGGTTGTTTTTACGATACTGTCACACACTTTCCGGATATATCGCTGCATTTTCTGATCCGGCTCTGTTACCTTTTTCACCGATGACAAATATCTCTTTTGAAATGTTTCTGACAGATAGTGATGATCTTGATTTCTCTTTGATAATGCAAATAAAAAAAGCACATCCGCCAGCAATAAATTTGCTAGACGGACACGCTTTTCTTTCTCTTCCTCACTGATCTGCATGTTTTCGAAATAATCATGAATCGGTATTTTTTTTCGGGTGGTTTTCTGCCGGTCATCCTTAGTTGTTTCGGTCTTTGAAAGAGTATTTAACTCATCAAAATTTGTTAATCCCATCGCTCATCCCTCCACTCTACGCATTGGCAAATGGAGTTGCCTGTGGTTGATCTGACATATCTGGCATGTTCTTTCCATCCATTGCAATCTGATCACCTGTTTTCCCACCTGTTGACGGATCTGTCTGTTCTGTTCCTTTCAACTTGCTTTCTAAAATTTTATTAACCATTTCTTCGCTATCCAAGACAAACTGCTGTGCATCTGTTGTAAAGCCTGCCAGCTCTGTTGCTTTGAGCAGATCTGCTCCATTCTGCACCAATGTTGCCCAAGAATTTACTTTCGTTGCCAAATCATATGTCCTGTTTCTATCAAACTTTGGTTCTATGTCTGCCAGTTTCAGATTACGGACCTCTTCCGGCACATCCACATCATTGCTGAAAATCTCCAACATAATGCGAATACATTCTTTTTCTGACTTCTTAGTCAACTGTGACTTTTTCAATGCAGAAAGCTCCGCTGCCTGCCATCCGTTTGATAAATTCATTGCAGATCCGGTAGAACCACCGCCCTGTTCCTGTCGTCCAGGTACATTTGTCTTTTCATGAATACGATCAATAAAATTCTGTGTCAGCGTTTGGATTCCATCCTGCGACATCTCTTTTGACAAATATGCCATTTTCGGATCATGACCATTTCCAGTAGACTTTGTTTCAATCAATGCCCCATTTCTTACGGTGGAATTGCCATTCTCATCCTTTGGCAGTTCTGCATTATGTACCCACAACAATGACTGCACACACTGTACAATATCATTCACTCTGTCCGATGTTACGATATTCAAGGCATCAATCTCCGAAATCACACGTTCAAAGCATCCCATCCGGTCATAATCATTAATATATTCAACAATAGGAATTGCCGCCGGTATATTCTTTCTCCCATTTCCATTTGACACAATCCACTTTGATCGTGTACTTTCACCTTTGATTTTACAGATGTTTTTTACTTCAAAATAGGTGTCCTCTGTATAACAGCCATAGGTGGAGTTTCCACTCTGATCCGTAATATATGACACCCCCATAATCGGTCTGCGGTACACATCATTGGTGTACACAATAAAGGTGTTCATCGGATTCAATGTGAGAATATCCACAACAGAACTTCCAAAACGATACTGATCCGGCTTGGCCTTGATCAATCGGTACCCAACTCCACAGATTTCAATAAACCTTGCCAGCTCCTGATCAGCAGACGATTTGTTTTCCTCTTCCATCATCTCATTAAGCATTGCAATACCGACATTATCCGCATCTTTATTATTCTCCCGGATTCCTTTATTGGCCCGCTGCACATAACGGATTGGTGAGCCCCACTCATATCCCAGTTTAAACTCCGTGATCTCCGCCGCCATATTGTCCTTAACCTTGATATTGATCTCCGGCCGAATCTCTTTGATTCGATCATCAATCGGTTGGATACCACGCTCATAATCCAACAGGAATTTAATAGCTGTACGATTTTGCTCATGTACAATCAAGGCATCCTGAAGCACTTTTATAACATTATCCTTCGTAATCTGCATCACATCTGTATAGATCTGTTTTCTTCCAAACTGCACGACAATCCACCTCTTTCTGCATTGCATTATGTAAATGCATAGAAAAAGAGCCACGGCGGTTTGTAGACCGTCTGGCTCTTTGATACTGTTTCATACTATCAAATTAGCATTATTTGAGTGTGAATTGTGTGAAAAATGTGTCATACAACAGCATTCTCTAAATACCTATCTACCACCTTTGACACTGTACTCCGATCCATATACAGCTTGTCAGCCACTTCCTGCTGTGTCATGCCATCTCGGTAAAGATACTCAAAGATCAAACGATCTCTCCCATCAAATATTGTAGTCAAAAAAATATCAACCTCTATTTGCAGCTGTTTCAGTTCAATCCGTTCGTTATGTAATTTCACGATCAACTCATATTGCTTGTCTTTCCAATATTTTCTGTCTTTTACTTCACTACCACATACTGTAACCGTAGTTCTCTGATATGGAAACTGCTTGTTAGATGATTGCACTTTTCCCAAATATGCTGTTGGTGGATTATCTTTATAATATTGCAACTTTTCTTCATCCTTGCGGATCACTTCCGACAAAAATCTGTACTGTTTTAAAATATCCTTTGTCATCTTAATCCCCTCCTAAAATGTTCTTTGCGATACATTTGCTTTGCATACTGTAGCACCATCGGCTGTCATGATAAGCTGTGTAATTCCATCGGCAGCATCATCATGATCGTTCTTTCCGATCTGTACGAACATCGTTAATTCATCCATTGCGTCATGATATTCCTTGTCTCTTTTATTTGCTGCAAGGAATTTACATCTTCTTTTGACATCCGGTGCATACTGAATAATCTTTGCAAGTTTACTCATAGTATTTGGTGCCTTACTGGATGAAATGCTGCATTTATAGCCTTCTTTTTGAAGCATTTCATCAATCTTATCAGCATACTCTTCTCCACCGTTATTTCCCTCGAAATGTTCCATCTGTGGCTTATGGTACATTGTTTTTCCAACCACAAGTGGTTGTGTGACCGTTTTATCTCCCTTGTTAAAAATCCAATCCGGAATATAAATATATCCGTCATCATATTCATATCCGAAAGGCATCGACAAACTGTCACCCCCACCCCATGCCACATCACAAGCAGCTAATACACGGATCAAACTGCTCTCTGGTGGAAGCACTCCATTATATGTTTGCAATTCATCTTCTGCAAAAAGTAACCCCTCACGAATAAATGGTCGCTGCTGATATTTTGCTTCCCATTCGTTCTTATCAAGCCGGCTCTTAACATTCAAGAAATATTCAGTAGAAAATCCTTTACCATAGTCATAAACAAAGTTAGACTCTCCATTCTCATTAAGTGCCGGTATCTTTCTGAAACGATATCGTGGATTATCTTTGTACTGCTTTTCAACTTTGCCTAAAGGATCCAGAACATTCCATCTAGTTCCGACCATCAATTCTCTTGTACCGTCATTCTTACGATCAACAAGCAAATTCAGGTAATCCTGATATCGTCCCTCTAATCGAGATGCAGACAAACTTTCTTGTCGATCACGCACCATATCATCAACATAAAGGTATCCGTCCCACGAAATATCAACGGCACCGGTCCATGTACCATCTATACCTCGACAAGTTAATGTTGCAAATCTATCCGGATCGTTCAAAGTAACTTCATTCTTCTCTGCCGATTTTTTCTGTAAAAATATCTGAGGAAAGATATCCACAAAATGATATTGTCTCTTATCTCCCGGAACATCCAACTCCATAAGGTTGAGTGCTTCGCTGTAAAATCCATCTGCTAAAATACCGCTATGCCCTGACATCGCATTATGACTATTTGGTCGTTTTCCCATAACCCATGCCATAAAGAATATACATATCGTGCTATTATGAGTTGGAATACATCTCCTACCAACTCTATACAATCCACCTTCTACAGAAATACAATTTCCTGATTTTGGTTCTATATCTTCAATTTTTTCTATTGCAATTCGTCTTTTTTTAGAAAACTCAAACAACCGTTTTCTTTCAAGTCTACATGGTATCGGATATGTAGGATTGAAAGAAATCACCCAATATTTTTTTCTGCCATGTATTCCTGATGAAGATATACTAGGCTCTATTTCTCTAACACAACATCTCCACCCAAATGTAGAGACAAGTGATATAAAATCCTCTTTTAATGCTTCTTCTGCTGTCGTAAAATCATATCTATGTTCATTTCTCCTAAGACAACCATCTGTATCCAAAAGTCCTGCAAGTAACTCTAATCTCTGCGGAATAGATGCACACATATATATACCAGGAATATGCTTTTCTACTCTCTTTCTACTGTGACACATTCCTATTTTCTGCAAATCATTTCTCAACATCTTGAATCCATAATATTCAACACCTGTTGTCATATGAGTTGTGTGCCAAGATATTTCATAACCATCCTCTACAATAGATTGAACTATTGCATAGTCTTTCTTATCCCCACAAATATCCGGATTACCATTTCTTCCATCACCTAACCAAGCACCTAATGTATATGGCTTAACTGGTAAATCTTTTATTTCTCCAATAAGCGGTTGATAAAGTGGAATTTGATATTTATATCTACGCTTTCCAGTTTTTGAATCAACTGTTTGCGTATTGTATAATTCTTTTGTTTCCACAATTCTCTCTATTCCGCGACACCTGTCATTTATAACCCATTCGTGATTTTCATGACAATCAATATATGAGCCATCAGTAAACCAAACTCGTTTATTTGCATAATTTTTAGGGAAAACATGCTTTACTCTTACCGGAAATCCATCGTAATCATAAACATAATCACCTACCACCAAATCACCATGATTCTTCCATCCCTTATCAGTTAAAACAGGAGTATCATCTGAAATCAGTTTGCCTACTCGCGGCGGCATGGATAAACCATAAAAATCAAGTTTATCATCTTCTAAGTCCTGCAAATCATCAACAACCACTTTCAGGGTGCGTCTGCGTGGCATATAGAACCTTTTCTCAGGCTTTCTATCCTTTTCCATGTAGTAAAGGAAATCTTCAAAAAAATACGGCGCCAGCATCAAAGTAGCTTTCCAGTACAAATTTGCAAACTCTATACTGTTCTTTTTTCGACTCTCCTTTGCTGCAATCTTCTGTACTTCCTTTGCCTGCTGCAATGCAAAATTCAGATCATCTTTCTTTTCCTCGATTGCCATATCAAGTAATGCACTAGCAAATTTGATATTGGTAAGGTCTTTTTGATGCAGACCTTTTATAATTTTCTTATTTTGTTCGGACATAAAAAAGACACCTCCACCAAAGCAGAGATGCCATTGCAAGTCTGCCTGTAATTATTTCAGGTTAGCACCGCAAATCATTTATGCGGCGGTAATATTAAATATTCAGCCACGACATAGACCACCAGCCAAACTAACAGCGTATCATTGACCAAATAAACGCAGAGTGTAGGACTCGAACCCACAAGCCGAATTAACGACCGACAGATTAGCAATCTGCTCCAATACCATTATGGGAACTCTGCATATATTTCCTGCAAATAAAAAATACCAACCACCTATTCGTTATTGAATATTGATGGTTGGTATTTTATTCTCAACTATTCCACTTTTTCACATAATCAACTATACTTTTTATATATTTAAATTTTTCATCTTCAAAAACAGAATATAAAAATTCATGCGCAATTTGTCTTATAGAGGCATGGATAACATCTGTCCCATCTATAACATGTCCCTGGTAAGTCAGTGACATTCCTATTCCAATTCCTCTGGTTAATTTATATTCGTTTTCTGTTACTTTATCATCCACATGGGCTCCATTATCTTTATTAGCAAGATATTTTACCAAATCAGCTCTAGAGTATTTAATATCATTACAATTTATTAAAACAATCTCATTCCACCAATCATTGAAAGCCATTTTATCTGCATTCTTCTTAATATCTCCTAAAAATGGAGTACAACCACCACTAATATACTCTCCAGTATATTGCTTTACATGAACTCCAAAATCACACAATCCTGTCCAATAAGCATCCGTATCTCTTTTATCATTCCTAACACTAGAAAAATAATATATATCCTTTTTATCTAAATGCTTTAATACAGAAATACTTTTGTCTGTATCATGGAGATTTTTTCTTAATTCCAATGCTATTCTCTTTGATTCTGAAATATTTCCCCTATCATAACTATAAATAGACATTGTCATAAAATCCATCGATTCAATAAAAGAATTAAATATCTCGTCGCCATTCAGTCTACGAATACCTCCACAACATTTTTTGTACTTTAATCCGCTACCACATGGACACGCATCATTTGGTAAAATTCTTCTCATTAATAACCTCCAAATTCAATAAATATTATCATTAGCCTTAGTATAGCATAACAAACCATCAATATTCAATTATCAATGTACTACAAATTTGTATTTATCTCCGTCATAACCTCACATCTTTTGCATAAAGCACATTTTCTTTTGGAAACATATAGCAATATTCACCCTTTTTATATACATGCAAAATATTATCTATAAATTTTACGTCAGTTGGTTCTTTCAGAACAATTTCTGTATATTTGTCACTCTTTAAAAAAATGTGTGTTTCTGTTCTCATTTTCTATTTCTCCAATTTACTTGCCCTAATAATCTGCGAAATCCTCGCCTGTGAACATCCCATCTCGTCTGCGATCTTTTTCTGTGACCATTTTGCTTTATAAAGAGCCATCACCTTGCCCTCATCAATCGGCTTTTTCTCTTTCTCCAACTTTTCTGGTATTGTGGCTTTAACTTCGCCCTTTTCAATAGCTTCATGGACTTCATCCACAAAATCATCACAAATAATGTGATCTTGTGCATTCTCGCTTTTCACCTGCTCCTCAAATGCTCTCTGATTTTCCACAGATTTATTTTTATCTAACTCCATTACTGTCATTAGACAATAATTTGCGAGATCAAGACAGGTATCCCGAATGCTTTCATCTGACACTTTCTGTTTTGTTCCACCGGCAAGATTCTCCAGCCGGTTCCATTTATCTTCCATACGGACCAATGCAGCAATAATTCCATATTTTTTAAAGGATCTGCCAAAGCTGTCACCATAATCGTGATTTTTTCGCACATATACGTCATGTACAAAATCAACCAGCTTCTTGTGTTCTTCGATCTGATTCATGTTTTTCCCTGCCTTTCTCTTCTTTAAATTTTCTAATTGCTTGTACTTCCGGTATCAAGTTACATGGCACTGGAATAACTGTGATCAGTTTTTTATTGTGAAATATGTATGCCTTATCACCATACAATCGTATCTGATTTGCAGATTGATTGTAAAAATACTGGCTATCTACCCATTTTCGCAAATTTCCATCTGTTTCCCCATGCCGTACACCTAACCGATACACCTTTTTTGCCATTCGATTAACTGATTTTTTGCCAATACCGCATCTTTGCATCATACGATATCTTGCATGCTTTGTTACGATCGTATATATCCCCCCCTCTTATGCCTATTTTCAAATGATCCCCGCTGAACTACATGCCATTAACCGATTTTCACCAGTTAGCATTCATGTTTATCGTGTCAAGCCTGCCACTATCTATTTCTTACTCGTTACATTAAACGGAACAATAGACTCAGGAATGTAATTAACCTCATACTTGTACTTATTTACTTTGGCACCTCCGATATCTTCAACCACATACATAGTTTCCTGATTCAGACCAACGATATGCTTTTTGTATGATCCATCTTCCATTTCACAGATCACGTTGATCTTATTTTTGTTTTCCACTTCAAGAGAAAATGCACCAATCAACTCAAACTCTACCTTGTCCGTTCTTGAATTGATCACCGTTAATCTCCGCAACACATTAAAGTTATCTGCTTCCTGTGAGACATTCACTGACACTTTTTCCGATTCCGTACATCCTGTTAAAGACGTAGTTAATGCCACTGCCAATAACACCGCCAGCAATTTTTTCCTCATTTCATCACCATTTCCTTTCCACTAATTCATAATCAAATATATTATTGTTCCTCCAAAGCCAAGTGACAAAATTTTTAATCCTACACTTGTGCCTGTATTTTTTTCTTTGCAATCCAGAACAATCATCCACAGTAGCATCATTGCATTGAATATGATCATCACTATTTTTAATATCTGCATCACGCACCGCCTTTTTTGTATTTTAAAATTTTTTTAGAGCTATTATTCTTCACAATGTAGTCGTACAACAAGCCGATTCCCGGTTATTTCCTCTACTCTGACTAATTGGTACTGTGATGCAACATCTAATTCTTTCTGCGTGATCACAAGATGATTATCACGAATTGAATTGGGATTAAGCAGAACAGCTTTTAAAATATTTCCATTCACAATTCCATCTGCATATTGTTCTGCGATTTTCATTTTTCTACGAAGCATTTCATTTTCAATTGTTAAAAATCTGATATGTCGTTTCTTTCTGCCAAACATCTTTAATCTCCTTTCCGCAGAGGTCTTTTTTGTTTTTTTCGTTACTCGTGGGGCTGAGCAGGCTGTCTGCCTCTTCTCCTGTAACCCCTCCCCCCTATCTCATTCCAGTTGTAACCATCATCGTACTATCTGTTGATCAGAGGGACCAAATACAGGCAAAAAATTAACTCTGTGATAAACCCTTGTTTTTTCTATAGTTATATTTTCATAGAAATCCCTATTTTATAAGGCTTCCAAGCACTTTATAGCCTTTTACAGATTATAAATATACACAAAATATTCATTTTTTGTATATTTATTCACTACATTCAACATCTATTGGGATATCATCCTCTAGCATTTTTTGCACTTCTTCCGGTGTTTGATCTGCTTCAATCTGCTTTCTAGGTTCAACAATTACTTCCTGCTGATCCTTTAAACCATCAAAATTCTTTTGCCAAAAAATCGCTGTTACTGGGTTAAGTTTTCCCGATGCTGCCAACTGCTCACGAATACTAGACATAATTTCGAGACTTTTTTTTATGGCGTGGCAACGTGGAGAGCTGGGCTCTCTCTGCTTTATCCTGTATATATCTGTTTTATTCAATCCCCAAGTAGCATATAGTCCAAGGTTTCCCGGTTTAAGATCATTGTCAATGCAGTAATTAAAATACTCCAGTGCTCTCTTGTTTAACTGCTCCGGGTCTTTGTTGTCTATCGGTTCCCATAGCATTCCAGTAGTAACACAACCCCTAACAATATTAGCCATCTCTCCGGGCTTAACAGATAAACCATTATCACCAATAACCGGAGACTTAGCACCCTTGGCATTTTTGTAAGCTAATCTATTCCCTGAACCTTTACCGCCCATAACATTCACCACCTAAAAAAACAAAAAGAGGTCGTTTATGCGCAGCCTAACTTGCTAAAGTGAATTACTACGCACAAACAACCTCATAAAGTCATCTGTATTTGTTCCTTTTGCAGATATGTGGAACCCTCTCTAACTCAAGCGTATTGAATTTGTTGATACAAGGATAACAGATACCAGAATAAAAATCAACCCCCAAAAAAAATAAAAAATAAAACACCTAAAATATCTTGCATACTGGATCACTTGCAAAATTCCACTTTCTTTTTTATTTTCTTTTGTCTCTCCTTATCTAACCTCTACTATCCTAACTCTAATCTACACTATACTAACCTCTACTATACTACGCACCCAAGTGACAGCCAAACGGTAACCATATTGCAACCAATCTGTAACCATAGTCATTTTACACAAAAGATACACTTTATTTTTGTGAACTTCAAACAAAGTTTTTCTTTCTGGAACAACAAAAAAGTTGCCACTATATTGCTATAATGGCAACTGTAATTTTATGCATATGTAAGTCTTCCCTTGGGTTCTGGAATTTCCTGTCCTCTTTCCTTTGCTACTTCCAACCATTCGGAAATAATTGTTTCTGAATTTTGTATTGCTTCTTGGATTGTTTCCCCATCTGCCATGCATCCCAGCAGTTCTGGGACTTCCACAATAAACGCATCATCATCTTTTGACCAGTATATTATTCGCTCATACTTATACATCTAATTTTCCTCTTAATCTCAGTTAATCGCATCATGTGACTTTCTTTATTACTCTCTTTCCTTTTGTTTTCCAAACTCATAAATAGTATCACTTGGCAAGTCAATTCTATCGTTCCAAAAAATACACGTTCTGCTTTCATCAAGCTGTACCTGCGAAAACAGACCCGGAATACATAATAAATCTTGAAAATCTGCTATTGCTTCTATATCATCTTTGAGATCATAATAAACTGCCTTACCATCATCAAATACAACATCAAGAATATAATTTTCTATAGGTTTTACACTCTTTATTCTCGGTATCATCTTCAACACCTCCAAATGACGCAAGATACCGCCTACAATGGTGGTAATTTTCTTAAATTTTGGCTGTCCCACATCTCCAACAAATCTTTTTGATTTTGTTTTAGCCATTCTTTTACAAGTTCCTGTGCTTTCTTGGGTAAATCTCCCTCTGTCATTTCCATTGTTCTTAAATCAAAAATACCAATATGTTCACCATATAACGCATGTATGTGACTTGGTTCGTGTTCTCTTGGTTTAAAAAACATTTTAATGACAATTCCGTAAAATCTGCTTATCTCTGGCATTTGCTTTTTCTCCTTTCTCCGCTTGCCCGGTTATGCTCTTTATCTTTTGGCTATTGCCTTTTTATCCAATAACTATTATACTTTGAATTGCAAGGGCGATTGCTCGCCCTCGCTTTGATGGTTGGCTGGCTTTTTTTCTTTCTTGCCTTCGACTGCTTCAATGCATTCAACAACTTTATCATTGTCAAATCCCTGTTCTCTTAACCAGTCGATTAAGTTTAATACTTCTTTTGCTGTCATTGTCTTTTCCTCCTGTTCAAGTTTCATCAAAAGCCTCCTTTCTATTTCCTTTCGACAATATTATAATATCACTATTATTTGTGATTGTCAACCATCTTTTTCACTTATTTTAGAGATTATTTTTTCTTTATCCTCTTCCGTCTCTACATATTTTATTATATCTCGTGGTTGCATTTCTAAAACACAGCATAACCTATTTAGATTGTCTAGTGATATTGTCGTATCTTTTTCTTTAAACTTCTTCATGGTAGCTTGTGCAAATACTCCACTTTGTCTTGCTGTTGTTGTATTGATTCCTACTTTTCGAAGTTCCTCTATTACATCTATTTTATATACCAGCATACTGTATCACCTCCATATATTCTAAGACAAGAATATCATATTATAGGGAATTAGTCAAAAAATATTTTTCATCTTTTTTCGTGATTTCCTATTGATATTCACTATTTTTCGTGATATCATATATACAGATCAAAGGAAAACACCAAATACACAGGAGGTACAGAGTTATGAAATTTGAAAATTTATTAAACATTATGCATTGCGACTTTTTCGAGGTTCACAAAAATGGAGAGATTGAAAAAATTGAATTTGAAACATCCGGCAAAATGTTGGCCGCTTGTAAAAAATATTTTGATGATACTGTAATTGATTTTTATGTAATAAAATCAAAATCTAGTAACGAATTAGGCTTATTGATCAGATTATAGAAAATACAAACATCCCGCCCTGAGGGCAGAAAGGTGGCTATTATGTGTAAAATCATTACTTTCCCAACTAACAGAATTGAGCATACCAACGCTTATAAAAACTTATCCGGATTATTTGACATCTGCAGTTCTGCTGAAGCTTGCGACTTCTATCTTGATATCGTTGAAAACCTTTATACCAATGGCGGTTTGACAGATTCCGAACATCTTTCACTACGAGGAATTGGCAGACGTAAACGTTTAAAACTTATCCATCCGGAAAAGCCGGGTGAATATGATTATACCCTGGAACTGAACCGGCACAAGCCTGATTGTCAGATGCACGCCCGCCTCGGGCATTATGGCACACATTACTATATTGATACTCTTCTTGATCTGAAAGGTCGCGGGATCACTCTTCTTAATACCAGTCAGGAAGATAACTCAAAAAAATATCAGGTCACCCTAAAAGCTTTCGAGAAGCTCAAAACTCAATATACCATTTCCATGGAATGCTTACTTGACTAGCTTGAAATTTTTTTAGATATAAAAAAGAGAAGAACACAACACTCTTCTCTTTTTTTGTACCATATAATAGCTTTGTCTTATGTACACCATTAAATTTAGCATACACCATTTTTACACCATTTCGCCATTAAAATACATGAAAATTCATGGTATTTTATCTTTTTAGCATACAAGAAAAACACCGATTTTATCGCATATTTCCAATATTTACTCCCACTCGTAAGGTGTATTCTGGTAGAC
>OGKR01000140.1_pt1 | contig 84647 bp, 80 predicted proteins | sample 1572431 | NCBI WGS metagenome assembly OGKR01 (sample SAMEA2582079, study PRJEB24529) | metagenome | biome: Human gut stool | place: China | collected 2011 | reverse complement strand
ACATATCCATATCTTCCAAAGAGAACTCAACCCGAATCTTTTTCGAGTCGACCTCGCCCTTGGAAAGCAAGACAACCGTCTCACAATTTCCCGTCGCAGGGAACATGTCCACGCACTGCACTTTCTTCACCTGATAACCTCTCGCCTGCAGCACTTCAAGATCTCTTGCTAAGCTGGTCGGTTTACAGGAAATATAGACCATCTGCGGCACATTATAGCGGATGATTTTCTCCAGTGCTTTCGGATGGATTCCATCTCTTGGCGGATCAAGTACGATATAATCCGGTTTTTCCCCGATCGTATCGATCACTTTTAATACATCTCCCGCGATAAATTCGCAGTTGGTAAGTCCGTTTAAAGCTGCATTCTCCCTTGCAGCCACAACAGCTTCCTCCACGATCTCCACACCGATCACTTTCTTTGCAACCGGAGAAAGTATCTGTGCGATTGTTCCGGTTCCGGAATACAGGTCAAATACTGTCTGATTCGCCTCATCGTCGAGCGCATCCCCGATAAATTCACGTGCAGTCTGATAGAGTACTTCTGCACCAAGGGAATTTGTCTGGAAAAAGGAAAATGGCGTGATTTTAAACTTCAGACCAAGCAGTTCCTCATAAAAGAAGTCCTGTCCAAATAAAATATCTGTCCCCTCATTTTTGATCGTATCGGCAACGCTGTCATTTTTTGTATGAAGGATTCCTTTTAGCACACCGTCATATTTTTCCTCACAAAGTTTTTTCACCCAGCCTTCTAATAATGCACTTTCATTTTCCCCACTAAGTTCCTCCATCTGTGTAGTTGTCACAAGGTCAACTAAAATCTCTCCTGTTTTTGCTGCTTTTCTCACAAGAAAATGACGGAGGTACCCGGTGTGACGGAGTTTATGATAAAATGAAATCTGTTTTTCCTTAAAATATTCCAACGTGATCTTAAGCACACGACGGAAATCTTCGTCTACGATCTGGCACTCTCCTACATTTACGATATCATAAAAACTGCCGCGTTTGTGCATTCCAAGTGCCAACGGACCATCCTTATATTCATCTCCAAATGAAAACTCCATCTTGTTGCGGTATGCTTTTGGTCTTGGACTTGCTTTGATTGGTAAAAACTCATATCCCTTATTTTCTTCAGTGATGACTGCGTCGATCAGGTCTTTGACCTGCTTTTCTTTCATCTTAAGCTGTTCCTCATATGGAAGGCTCTGGAATGTACAGCCACCACAGATCCCATAATGAACACATCCAGGTTCCGGCAGCTCCAGTGCAGATTTTTCCAATATTTCAAGCAGTCGTCCTTCGCATTTTCCTTTTCTGACCTTATTGACTGCTGCTGATACTTTCTGTCCCATGATCGCATTTTTTACGATCACACGTGTACCATCTTCCGTTCTTAAAATTCCTTTATTCGGGAAATCCACCCTTTCAATGATTCCTTCTACGATCTGCCCTTTTTTCATAACCAGTTCCTTTCTTTTTCTATTAACACAAACTAAAAAGGGCTGCAACACTGCAGCCCCCTAAGATATTTCTTACTCTTCTGTTTTTTCCTCTGCCGGCTCTTCTGCTTTGTCGTCATCTTCTTCGTCTTCAAAGAAATCATCATCAAAATCATCCTCGAAGTCATCCTCAAAATCTTCCAGATAATCCGGTGCAAAGAAACGATAAATTCCATAAACTGCTGCTGCCACTGCGGCAATAATTCCGATAATCGCAAATACCCAGACAACTTTGGAAGCTTTCTTCTCTTCCTCTGCTTCTTTTTTATTCAGCAGTTCGTTTAATCTTGAAATGTTAACTAAATCTTTTAAATCGTCCATCTTGTTCATAGGGCTCCCCTCCTTCTATTTTCAGACTGCTGTATCTCACAGTCATATGTTACCTGATGATTCTAATATTATGCGTATTACATTCCGCAATGTAAATTCATTACATGTTAATATTATATCATATGTTTCCCATTTCGCCTATTAAAAATTTATAAATTAAACATTTTTATATCTTTTTTAATTTTGCAAAAGAAGCAAACATTTTTTTGATGCCCACTGTATCAAACTGAACCGTGACTTCATAGTCCCGTCCACCTTCTACGATCGCAACTACAGTGCCTTCTCCAAACCTTGTATGTAAAACACGGTCAGCAATATCATATGGCAGTTTTTCCGCTTTCGTATGAACAGACGCAAATGCACGCGCCTGCATGCTCTGTCCGGAAGGCTGCTGTTTCATGTTCATCCGTTTTGATTTTGCACTCCATTCATTTCCAGTTGAAGTACCCGCTTCCTTTCTTGCAGGAACTGTTTCTTTTCCATCTAAAAGTTCTGCAGGAATTTCTTTGACAAATCGTGAAACTTTATTGTACTGTGTCTCACCTCGGATCATTCTCTGCCTTGCACAGGTGATCGTCAATTCTTTCATTGCACGGGTAATACCCACATAAGCAAGGCGGCGTTCTTCCTCTAACTGCTCACTTGAATCATCCGACGTGATCGACATATAGCTTGGGAACAGACCATCCTCCATACCTGCTAAATACACTTTAGGAAATTCCAGTCCCTTTGCACTGTGCAGCGTCATCAAGACAACATAGTCGCTGTCATCTTCCAGGCTGTCAATGTCTGCCACCAGTGCTACTTCTTCCAGAAAACCGCTCAGTGTCGGATGTTCCTCGCTTTCCTCATAGCTTACAACCTTACTTAAAAGCTCATCGATATTCTCGATCCTTGCCTCAGCTTCATCGGTACCTTCCGCCTGAAGTTCCTTAACATATCCTGTTTCCTCGATCACTTCACGAAGCAGCTCTGAAATGCTGATAAACTCCAGTTTACTCCGGAACACCTGAATAAGATTTACGAATGGCTTTACTTTTGATGCTGCTTTTCCAATGGACGGGATTTCATCTGCACGCTTTAATGCATCATAAAAGCTGATATCATATGCCCCAGCATAATCAGTCACACGGTTTACAGTCGTTGCGCCAATGCCACGTTTTGGAACATTTAAAATACGACGCACCGCAAGATCATCACGTGCATTGTCAATCGTCTTTAAATAAGCAAGAAGATCCTTCACTTCTTTTCTGGCATAAAAGTTTACACCACCGACGATCTTATACGGAATATTTGATACGATAAAACGCTCCTCAAACAGTCGTGACTGCGCATTTGTACGGTATAAAACAGCATGATCCCCATAATGATAAGCTCCGTTCTTTACATCACCTGCAATATCACATGCGATAAAATCAGCTTCCTCATAACCGGTATTAAACTGTTCAAAATCAATCTTCTTACCTTCTTCATTTGCAGTCCAGAGTGTCTTTGATTTTCTGCCGACATTGTTTGCGATCACGCTGTTTGCTGCATTTAAAATATTCTGGGTGGAACGGTAATTCTGCTCTAATTTGATTGTTTTTGCATCTGGAAAATGTTTTTCAAAATTTAAAATATTATAAATATTCGCCCCACGGAACTTATAAATAGACTGGTCATCATCACCTACTACACAAAGATTCTGATACTTTCCCGCCAGAAGACGGATCAGTTCAAACTGTGCTGTATTGGTATCCTGATACTCGTCTACCATAATATAATGGAAACGCTCCTGATAATAATTTTTCACTTCAGGATCCGACTGTAAAAGTTCTACCGTTTTCATGATCAGATCATCGAAATCAAGCGCATTGTTCTTATGTAATGCATCCTGATACTCCCGGTATACCTCCGCCTGTCTGCGTTTTGCATAATCAGAAGATGTCAGTGCACGCTGCATCAGTTCTGTCGGTGTGATCAGTTCGTCTTTCGCTGACGAGATTGCTGCTAAAAAACTTTTCTCTTTATAAATCTTAGTATCGATCTCTAAACGCTTACAGATATCTTTCATCAGGGATTTTGAATCATCCGCATCGTAGATCGTAAAATTGGTATCAAATCCGATCCGGTCAATATGACGGCGCAGGATTCTCACACAACTTGAATGAAAGGTCGATACCCAGATACTTTCCGAACCGAATCCAACAATTTTATCAATCCGCTCCCGCATCTCCCCAGCTGCCTTGTTGGTAAAAGTGATCGCCATGATATGATAGGGATTAACTCCCTTTTCTTCTATTAAATAAGCAGTACGGTGTGTCAGCACACGCGTTTTCCCGGAACCTGCTCCCGCTAAGATCAGCACCGGTCCCTCCGTCTGATATACTGCTTCCCTCTGCTGTTCATTCAGTGTATCGTATATACTCATATTTATTATTTTCCTTTTCTTTCATTGATTGCTATTATACTATAACATGTACTTTTCGTGCAATAAAACCTATCTTGAATTATTTTGTTAAATTATTTTTTCATTTATATCTTGTCATCTAGTTTTCATTACTATATAATGTGATAAGAGGTGACACAAATATGGATACGAAACAATTTTTACGTTCAATCTTAGATTCCTTACAGCAGATTGATTACGTCAAACCGGAAGATATTCCGAATATTGATTTATATATGGATCAGGTAACCACATTTATGGATTCACAGCTTGCAGCTTCCAAGCGTCATGATGACGACAAAATCCTGACTAAGACAATGATCAACAATTATGCAAAAAACAACCTTCTTCCTCCACCGGAAAAGAAGAAATATACCAAAGAACATGTACTGGTTCTGATCTTTATTTATTATCTGAAGAGTATTTTAAGTATCAGCGATATCCAGGGGATTTTAAATCCGATCACAGAAAAATACTTCGGCAATGACGAGCACTACAGTCTCGAAGATATCTATAAAGAAGTTTTCAGTTTAGAACATCCGGAAACACAGAACCTCATGAAAGATCTTGCAAAGAAATTCAACACTTCCATGAAAACATTCCCGGATGCATCGGAAGAAGAAGCCGATCTTTTGCATACGTTCAGTTTTATCTGTATGCTCAGTTATGACGTATACATCAAAAAAACTCTGATTGAAAAAATGATCGACCAGATGGCTTCAAAAGATCCGGACACAAAACCATCCAAAAAATAATAGAAGAACCGCTATTTCTGATAAGACAGATGATCATATATTTGCATATACACCTGTCTGCCAGAATAGCGGTTCTTTTTATTTCTATTCTTTATCTTTTTCCTGAAGTCTTGAGAAAACCATATCATATCCGTCATTGCCATAATTCAATGAACGGTTTACACGACTGATCGTTGCAGTGGAAGCACCGGTCTTTTCTGCGATATCAAGATATGTCTTCTGATCTCTAAGCATCTTCGCAACTTCAAATCTCTGTGATAAAGAAAGCAGCTCATTCACAGTACATACATCTTCAAAAAATGTATAACATTCTTCCTTGTTCTGGAGGCTTAAAATAGCATCAAACAGATGATCCACTGCCTCTGTCCTAAGTTTCTTGCTCATAATCCTTTCTCCTTTTTTATTGATTGCACGCTATGTGCGCTATACATCTATGTTGCATTTTAGCATATTAAAGTTTTAAAGTAAATAGATATTTTTGTTATTTTATTTTTTTCGCAGATCGTTATTATATCATTTTCTCCATGTAAATGCAATGAAATATATCGGTTTACAAAATCAGAACATTTGTTCTGATTTTTATTTCTTTTCTATTGATTTTCAAACATATGTTTGCTATAATATTTTTTACCAACAAATATTTTACCCTGTAAAGGAGCATTCCACATGAAAAAAATAGGCTCATTTTTCTTTACTTTTATACCATTTTTGCTTGCGATAGCATTCCAGTACCTTGCCATGTTTTTTGTAATGGGAGTAGCCCTGTTTTATGAACATATCCGCTATATTTTTTCTTCCAGCCATGTCTATACAGAGCTTTGGAACAATACTTTAAACCTTTGGTCCTCAACGCGCGTAAATACCATGATCATGATCGTATTTTCCCTGCTCTGTATCGGAGCATTCGGTCTATGGTACCATGCCGGATATCATGGGATTTATCTGGTTCACCCGGGAAAGATTTTCCATCCGCTTTCCGTTATTGGGATCATCCTTTTAGTACCTGGTACACAGTGTCTGTCGACCTATCTGGTCTCTTTCCTGGCATCTTTGTTTCCACAGTGGATGAAAGCCTATGAAAAACTTATGGACACTGCAGGAATGACAAATGGGCTGACCGTATCCATGTTCTTTTACTCCGTCCTGCTTGCCCCAATCGGTGAAGAACTTCTCTTTCGCGGTGTTACCATGCATCAGGCAAAAAAAGTATTTCCGTTCTGGGCAGCAAACATCATGCAGGCACTTTTATTCGGAGTTTTCCACATGAATATGATACAGGGAATCTATGCATTTTTCCTCGGTATGATTCTGGGTTACATCTGTGAAAGAGGTGGCAGTATTTATCAGTCTATCCTGTTTCACATGTTATTTAACTTCTGGGGAACCGTCATAAGCAGCATTTTACCAACCGGCAGCAGTGCACTCTTTTTCATCCTTTATTTTGCCACAGGAGTGATCTGTATCTCATGCGGTTTTGTCCTCTTCCATTTTGGATCAAACCGCATGGTTCAAAAACAAATGTCTATTCTGCCACTTGAAAATACGGGATATGATACTTTTCCTCCATTCAATTAACGTCCGGTTTCATCTCTGCAGATGATTTTTCAGGAAACGAATCAGTTCTTCCATCTCTTCTTTTGTTCCGATACTGATCCTCAGATAATTGCTGATTCGTTCTTTTGAAAAATACCGCACAAAAATATGTTCTTTTTTCAAAGCCTCAAACAATTCTTTTGCCGGCACACGCTCATGTGTTGCAAAGATAAAATTACTCATGGAATCTCCAAATGAAAAACCAAGTTTTGCAAGCTCTTTCTTTGTCCATTCACGGGTCGCTATTACACGCTGTCTGGTCTCTTCGAAGTAGTCCTTGTCCTTTATTGCTTCCACACCAAGTGCAAGTGCTGTCTGATTCATCGTATAGGAATTAAATGAGTACTTCACATCATTAATATATTTAATAAGTTTTTCATTTCCCATTGCATAGCCGATACGCATGCCTGCCATGGAACGTGACTTTGAAAAAGTCTGGACCACCAGCAAATTATCATATTTCTCAATCAGAGGAAGTGTACTCTCCCCTCCAAAATCGATATATGCCTCATCCACAACCACAATCACATCCTGATTATGCTTTATGATATCCTCAATTTCTGAAAGTGGCATTAAAATTCCTGTCGGTGCATTTGGATTTGGAAAAACTACGCCTCCATTTTCGCCATAATAATCTTCTTTTACGATCTGGAAATTATCGTCTAACGTTTTTACCTCATATGGTATCCGAAGCATATCTGCCCACACATCATAAAACGAATACGTAATATCCGGAAACCAGATCGGTGTTTTAGAATTAAAGAACGTCATAAAGATCATTGCAAGTACATCATCAGATCCAACACCCACAAAAACCTGACTGCTCTTTAAACCATAATACTCTGCGATCGCATCGACAAGAACTTTACAGGCCGGCTCCGGATATAATCTGAGCCGGTCTGTATCGAACTCTTTCAGTGCACGGATCACTCCTGGTGCCGGTGGATACGGATTTTCATTTGTATTTAATTTGATCATACGCTGTTCCTGTGGCTGCTCTCCCGGAACATAAGGTACTACTTTTCTTACATAAGATTCCCAGTTACCCATTCTATGCCTCCTACTAATTCAGTCCATACACTTCTGCTAATTTTGCAAATGCAGGAAGTGAATTTTTGATTGTCTCATGAGAAACACAATAAGCAAGGCGTACAAATCCGCCACATCCAAATGCACTTCCTTTTACCATCAGAAGATGCAGCTTTTTGCCCTCTTCTACAAACTCTTCTTCATTGGCGACCGGAGATTTCACCCACAGGTAAAATGCTCCTTCCGGCTTGATACAGGTAAAGCCAAGATTCGTTAAGCCATCGTATAACATCTTTCGGTTTTCATCATAAAAAGAAACATCTGTTTTTTCATCTAAACATCTTGCAACTGCTTTCTGGATCAAAGATGGTGCATTGACAAATCCAAGCGTACGGTTTGATATCTCAATACCGCGTATCAGATCTTCGGCATCAGATGCCTCATTTGGAACTACCACATAACCGATACGTTCTCCCGGCAGTGATAATGATTTGCTGAAAGAATATCCAACGATCGTATTTTTATAATATTTTGTCAGAAAATCTTCTTTATTTCCATCATAAACCAGCTCACGATAAGGCTCATCTGATATCAGATAAATGTCATGTCCGTATTCTTCCTGTTTCTTTTCTAAGATAGCAGCGATTGCCTGCATCGTCTCAGGTTTGTAAATCACACCTGTCGGATTATTTGGTGTATTGACGATAAGTGCCTTTGTTTTTCCTGTGATCTTTGCCGCAAAGTCAGCTAAATCCGGCTGAAATGTCCGAAGATCCGGATTTACCGTTACAATATCCGCATCAAAATTAGCTGCATACTGACGATACTCACCGAAAAATGGTGCAAACACGATCACCTCATCTCCCGGATCTAAAATTGTCTTAAAAATTATATTAAGACCGCCTGCTGCACCGACTGTCATTACAATATTTTGACCATCAAATGCAGTACCAAAACGTTTGTTTAAGTTCTCTGCGATCGCTTCACGCACATCTTTATAGCCGGCATTTTCCATATATCCGTGTAATTCCAGAGAACCTAATGCACCTTTTTTATCTGCCTCGTCTAACAGATCACGGATACTGTTATTTAACGCTGCCGGAGCCGGTGTTGCTGGATTGCCAAGAGAAAAATCATAGACATTCTCTGCACCATATTTTTCTGCCATTGCTTTTCCTTCTACAAACATTGCACGGATCGCAGAATTTCCGAGTAAAGCCTTTTGTATTCTTTTTGAAACCATAATTCTATCTCCATTCGTATACATTTCTGTTGTTGCAGATCACACAAATCCCACTGAAAGAAGTGTATTTATAATATATCTTTAAATACTTTACCACAGCACTATAAAGAAGTAAATGCTATTTTCATTGGAATTATTGATGTTCCATAATGCGACGATTTTTCCCTATTATACACGAAAAGCGTATTGCAGCTTCCATAAACTGCAATACGCTTTTACAAGCCTGTTATCTATACAATACTCATAAACCATTCCACGGTTTCCGGTGAATAATGTGAAAAGAATAAACTTTCTCCTGTATCAAGTGCCTCGATCTGCTTCATTTCCTCATCGGTCAGTGAAAAATCAAACACATTGAAGTTTTCCTGCATTCTTTCTTCGTGGGTAGATTTCGGAATAACAACTACCCCGTTCTGAAGCAGGAAGCGGAGTGCTACCTGAGCTACACTCTTTCCATATTTTGTTCCGATTTCTTTGAGTACCGGAATGTTGAAGAAATCGTTTTTATAGATAACGCCGAGTTAAGTCTCACGCAGCTCAATGGCTTTAACTGCCTTCTCCGTGACCAGATCGGTTTCTGGACTGAACTGGTAAAACAAAAAATGCCTGCATCACGTTTTCTGATACAGACAGATGAATTTGAGTTTGAGGAACTGGTCCGGAACTCCTCATTGTTATGTTTTTCCACCAGTATCGCAACACCCTTAAACCAGCCCATGAAAGACCGGAAAGCGATCCCTTTGACCGATGCAGAAGTTCATGTTACTTATTGTACCATAAGTACTTTAGTCCGCAGTGCACGTCCGAAAAATTAAAAAACTGCAGTGTTTCCACTGCAGCTTTTCTTTTACATCTACTATTTTACTAACTCTTTTACTTTTGCTTTCTTACCAACGCGATCTCTTAAGTAGAATAATTTAGCACGTCTTACTTTACCCTGACGAACTACTTCTACTTTCTCAACGTTCGGAGAATGTAACGGCCATGTTTTTTCTACGCCGACACCGTTAGAGATTTTTCTTACAGTAAATGTCTCACGGTTGCTTCCACCCTGTTTTTTAAGTACAGTACCCTCGAATACCTGGATTCTCTCACGGTTACCCTCTTTGATCTTACCGTAAACTTTTACAGTATCACCAACACGGAACTCCGGTACTTCTGCTTTTAACTGTGCTGTTTCAATGTTCTTAATGATTTCACTTGCGTTCATTTTGTGACCTCCTGATAATTTGGATGTTCTTAATACGCGAATTCGTAACAGAGGACCATCTATTTTTACTCACAACTATTATATCTTATCACATAAATTTGTGATTGTAAAGATATTTTTTACTTGAGTTTCCGTACTTTTATCCACAAAGCCCCGTTTTCATAATCATCGTCATAAACAACTTTCAAAAAATGCCCAAAATATAAGGAATCCTTTCCTGTTTTGTAGTAAAATTAAGGTGTCTAATCAAAAAGATACTAAACAAAAATCAGGAGGACTCCTTATGCTTAATTCTACAACAAATACTTATACTTTGAAACGGGAAATTTTAACTTTTTCAAATAAAATTTCAAAACACCTGTCCAAGCCGGACAAAAAGTTTTCTGCCGAGATGACTTATGGTATGCTTGCCTCCAGAAGCTGTCTTTTAACCGATGTTGTGGATCAGCTTCACGAAGATTCCAAAAAGGTCAATTCTGTTGAACGGCTGACCAGACATTTAAACAATGGCATTTCCTCCACCACGCTTAAATCTTATCTTACTGCCATCCGTAAATGGGCTCCGCAAGAACCTGTCATACACATTGATGACAGCGATGTTGTAAAGCCTGATGGTTACAAATTTGAAGCTCTCGGACTTGTCAGAGATGGCTCTAAAAGTACTGCTTCCAAAACAGTTTATGAAAAAGGATATCATGTAACAGAAGCCTGTGTTCTCACTAAAAATAATCATCCTGTCAGTATTTTTTCAGAAATTCATTCTTCAAAAGAAAAACATTTTACCTCTATAAATGATGTTACTTTTTCTGCAATGGAACGTGGTGCAGCTCTCTTTGGCAAAGCAACCTTTGCCATGGACAGAGGCTACGATGACAACAAGATGTTTCTGAAACTTGATGAACTGGAACAGGACTATGTCATCCGTCTTACTGCCAAAAGGAAACTCTTCTTCCATGGAAAATGGGTTCCTGCCACACAGCTTCGTAATCAGAGAAAGGGTAAGATTAAAACTGCCCTGACATACAAGGGTAAAAAGCATGATGCCTATCTTTCTCATGTGAAAGTACAGATTACCGCTTCAAAGAAAGATATTTATCTCGTACTGGTTTACGGCATTACAGAACATCCCATGATGCTTGCAACCAATAAGAAAATCAAATCCAAAGAAGACGTGGTAAATATCGCCCTGACTTACTTTTCCAGATGGCGCATTGAGGAATATTTCCGCTGTAAGAAGCAGATGTTTCAGTTTGAAAACTTCCGTGTGAGGAAGCTCGCTGCAATCAATGCCCTGAATTTTTATATTACCCTGTGCATGGCATTTCTGGCACATATGTCCATGAAACCAGAAACGCATGCCCTAAAGGTTGCAATCATACAAAAAGCAGACCCTGTAAAGGAAAAAGTACATTTCTGCTATTACCGGTTAGCCAAAGGTATCTCCGGCATACTATCATATGCAAAAGAAGGCGTCAGGCTGTGGTTTCGGACAAAACGTCCGGCATATCGTCAACTCTGCCTTAAGCTGACCGCTTAGATAGATAAAAGAATACATCTCCCAAAGCCCGATTCCGGTGGGGCTTATTAAAGTGCCTCTACTCATAGAACTGTCAATCTAAAATATCAAAAAAACTGACAGATTGGTGCTTTGGGAAGATGTAATCATGTTTTGATTACATTTTGCGGAAACTCAAGGTGTTTTTGGTGGAAAGTTTACAATTTTATCTCTGTTTTTTTATTCCGTTTTCCTTGTATAGCTTGTTTTTATTGGGGAAATTGTGTGTTGCAGACATGCAACGTTTTTTGATGTGTTGAGAAAATCTTATCATTAAATGTTGGCACCACCTGTATCGGTTATGCAGTTCTTCCTTGATACAGATGGTGTTACTGTGGTATAAACTTTTGTTTTATGAAATCAAAGTACTTCATCTGTGTGCACAGGATATGAGATTCCATGTTCGGTAAGAAGTTTTTCCAAAGCCTGCTTCTCTAACTCCAGTTTTTCTTTCTCTGCTGTCAAATTCTGGTTTTTCGCTGTCAGGCTTTCTTTCTCGGCTGTCAGGCTTTGATTTTCTTCCGTAAGTTCTTCCATCTTTTTGTTTATCGTGTTCTGCAGTCTGTAATAGTCATCCCTTGCGCGGCATTTCTGGCGTGTGATCTCATCTGCATTTAATTCATATAATGCTTTGGATGCTTCTTCCATTGTTTTACTTTTCTTTGCAAGCATTCTGATCTCCTCCCATGTGGTTGCGGTGAACAGCTTCCCCCAGTAGTCTATTCGGCTGGCTTTATCCTCCGCAGTTGCCTGTTCTATCTGTGTTAAGTCTATCACATTCAAAATAAATTTGTCACTATATATACGATGATTTTTTACATTCATAAGTTTATAGGATGCATTAAATTCCCGGCTTCCTGCAAATGGTGGAAAGTTTAGAAATCCGATATGTATCACCGGTTTTGCCATTGTATATTCCTCTCCCCGGCAAAGCTGGTCGTAAGAGCGGCACAGATAACTTAAGGAACGGTCTTCCCAGTTCAATTCATTCTCCATCTGCATTTCCAGATTGATCAGTGTGGTATCATTCAACAGTACCACAATATCCAGTATGAACTCTTTTGCATCATAATTGTCCCCAGGTTCGATCGGATTCGTGATCCTGACTGATGTTATTTCTTCTGGTTTTAAATGTAACAGAGAGCAGATCAGTCCCTTTAATACTTTTTCATTTCTCTGTAATATTGCACGGAACATGTAATCATTGGTCATTCCATAATCAATGCGTCCTGTCGCTTCAAGGTAAGATGCACGTACTTGTTTTTCTTCTTTTGCCATAGGCAGTCTCCTCTACTCCTTCTTTTTCATTTTGAATTTTGATTTTTTACTTTTTTGATTCATTTCACGATCTTTATTGTTGAAATTTTGGCGAAACGCCGGATTTAAAATATGAGTGTGCTCCATGATAAGAGCCTTGTCCGGACAATAGAATGTCCGGACGGATTTTTCACATGAATATATATTATCACAATTGTAGTGTTTTTGACAAGTTTTAAATAAATATATCGTTCCCCTATTTCAATTTATCTTATTTCAATGTTCTGCAGGAAGTTTGCTACATTCTAAGAACCAGTGTAGCAATACTTTCCGGCATATGTAAAACACCGACACTGCATGTCATCGTCAGTTGTATCTGACCGGTTATTTTTCCATTCGGAAGCGATTCTAAACAGATCTCATCAAATGGTATCCGCACAATGCCATTCTCAATCGGCAATTTTTTCAATCCATCATCCCTGCACTTACATTTGATTGTCTGCAAATGGCCGTGCAGCAGCATCCGATGATTGTTGCCCGAATATGCAGTAACCTCCCTGATACAAAGTTCGAGACATGACTCTTTTTGACACACAGATAACTTTGCCGGTTTTTCAAATCCACGATCTGCCATGGAAAGTTTCTTACATTCCCTGCCCTGCCGGTAAATAGAAAAATCAACCTCATATGTACCATATGGCAGTACCACTCCTGCATTTTCCTGTGGATCATCCAGCATCTGCCCCAGATTTTTCTGCCCGATATTTTCATACTGCAAATGCATTTTTTCTCTCTGGCATATTGTCTGGATCGTTTTGATATCAACTGCATCAAGCATTCCTGCTACCGCCTGATAACGTGCCTCTTTTTCCACACCGATCCGCTCAAAATAATAAATTAATTCCTTTTCTACATCCAGATAATATTCTAAAACTTCATTTCCTTTTTTCGTAAATTCATATCCATTTTCCGTCAGAATACCAAGTTCCACGCTGCGTTTTAAACATCTTGAGACCGTAGATCGATTCACAGAAAGACTCCTTGCAATTTCCGCTTCATTGCAGCCTGCCCCATCCTGCTGCTGTTTTCTTAATCTTTTCAGACATTGCAGTTGAAACATTGTTGGTCTGCACTCTTCAATTTCACTGATAAACATTTCCTGTAAACTCCTTTTTCGCAATTACACAGCCATTTTCACGATCAGATCAGGGAAACGGTAAGGATACAGATATCATCCTCTTTCGGTTCCTCATCTTTCATCTGAACGATCAAGGCAACGGTTCCTTCTGATATCAGGTTGCTCCGCTGCACATTACATTCAAGCGCCTCCGTTAATATTGCATATCTTCCATCCTGTCTTTTTGCCACACGCCATTCTTCCCCATAATAATAAAATACCTGTGGTTCCTTCCCTTTCTGCTCTAACTCCAGGTAAAGATAACTCTCATCACAGATTTTCACTTTTACTTTCTTCTTAAACATCTTATATTCCTTTGCCAGTGTCCTTGGACATCTGCTCTCTTTGGTATAAATTGCAATCGGCATCTCCCTCTCTCCGTATGGGAAAAGAAAATTTAAATCATTTCCACTCATAGAATATGAAAAAACATGACGGTTTTTCAAAAACATCCGAATCCCCATATAAACCTCACCATCGATCACATATTCAATTTCTTTCGCATTCCGTTCTGCCGACTGCTGGTCAATCCCGGATATCATCATTAAAAACTCCGTAAGAATACGATATTTTTCCAGATATTCCTTTCCTTTGTTTATACCAATTGCCGTAAGATATATATGGCGTTTATCATCCCTGTATAAATACCCCTCTTCTAAAAGACTATCCACAACACGGTTAACTTTGTTTGCTGATGCCTCAAAATAACGTTCCAGATCTGATCTCGTAACCTGATCCTTTCTCCGCTTTAACAGATACATCGCCTTTAAATAATCTTCTTTTTCATGTTTTCTTTTGTCTGTCATCCGATAGTCTCCCCTACTTATCGTTAGATTCAACTAACCTATTATAACATAAAATGAGCCTTTTGCAACGGCTCATTTATGGTCTCCACTTTTTCTGTTCCTTTTCTGTCAGCACTGCCCTTGCAAACAGATCCGGTCTTCTTTCTTTCGTCCTTATAATAGATTGCTCCCTGCGCCACTCGTCTACAAGTTTATGATTGCCTGACAAGAGTACCGGCGGAACTTTTTTACCCATCCACTCCTCCGGCCGGCTATACTGCGGATACTCTAACAGATCCCCCTCAAACGACTCCGTAGAACCGGATTCATCGTTTGTCAGCACTCCAGGTACCATGCGGGAAATCGCATCCACCATGACCATCGCCGGAAGTTCGCCTCCCGTCAGTACATAGTCACCGATCGAAACATAATCCGTCACGATCTCCTCTAAGACGCGCTCATCAATTCCCTCATAATGTCCACACAGAAAAATCAGATTCTCCTCCTTCGCAAACGACTTTGCAGCCTGCTGGGTAAAAGTCGGTCCCTGTGGTGTAAGGTAAATAGTACGCGGTTTTGCACCAATCTTATCAACGATCGATTTCCAGGCATCATAAACAGGCTGCGCCTGCATCAACATTCCAGCCCCACCGCCATATGGATAATCATCTACTTTTTTATGTTTATTGATCGTATAATCCCGGATATTTACCGCTTCGATCGAGAGCAGTCCCTTCTCGGCGGCTCTGCCGATAATACTGGTGTTTAATCCCTGCATGACCATATCCGGAAACAATGTCAAAATGTAAAAATTCATGCTTCCTCCCGCCTGCTGTTTAAGTCTCTTAATCCATCAAGCAGGTGAACCTGCATCGTACCACCTTCGATATCCACCTGTTTTACACAGTCTCTGATCGCAGGAAGTAAAATATCATCTGCACCTTCTTTGCTGATTACATAGACATCATTTGCACCTGTCTGCAGCACATCCGTCAGTTCTCCTAAATCTTCGCCCTCATCCGATGTTACTTTAAGTCCGATGAGATCTGCAATAAAATACTCATTTTTCTTCAACTTTACCGCATTTTCCCTGGTGACATACAGACTTTTTTTTCGAAACCTCTCCACATCATTGATGTTGTCATATCCTTTGAATTTGAGTATCACCATATTTTTGAAGAACTTTACCCCGGCAATTTCGAGTGTAAGGTTTTCTTTTCCGGTGTCTAAGATTACCTGTTTTAATTTTTTAAAGCGTGCTGCATCATCTGTGGTCGGAAATACTTTCACTTCCCCACGCACACCGTGTGTCGTTGTAATGACACCTACCTGAAGTAAATTCTCCATAAATCCTCCATTCTGTCATTTAATCCTGATCACAACATTCTCGACCAGGCCTGTTTTCTGATTTGTAAAATTAATCTGCACGGAACCGCCTTTTTGTACTTTGATCTTTTTTGCCGAATTCAGATAAGACGTACTTTTCCAGTTCTTATCATAATAAGTAAATGACGTGATCTTCCATCCTGTTTTCGCTTTCACGTCAAACTTTAATGTTTTATTATTTGCAGATTTGTAATCATAAATATTTGTATTTTTAAACTGATTTTTTAATTGTTTATTTCCAATTTTGTAACTTGCAGCCGGATTGCTCCATTTATAAACAGTCAGTTTTGACGTAAAAGTTGTCAATAACCTGCCTGTTTTTACCGTCACTTTGATTGTTGAGGTTCCAGCCTTTAATGGTTTGATCCGGACATTATTGTCACCTATGGCAATCTTTGCCACTTTTCCATTTGAGCTGCTCACTTTTGTGATTCTTCCGTTTGACGGCATATTTCCTACTTTATATACGTATGTCCTTTTGTTTTTCGGGCAATATACCTGCGTGAGTTTTCCGCTAAAACGCATTTTTGTATAAGCACCTTTATAGGATTCATTTACGATGCCTTCTGTCCCATCCAGCACATTTTCTTCGATAAATACGGTATCATTCCCTGTGTCCGTTAATCTTTCAGCAGCACTTGCCATTACCGGCATCTGTATAGCTAACAGGAATGTCATTAAAAATATACAACACTTTTTTGCAATACCTCTCATTCTTATTCCCTCTCTTCCTTCCCTGATAGAAAAAAAACCGGCTGCACCATGTTCATGATCACGCCGGTTTACTGTGAAGATTACTGCATAATCTCCACAATCACTTTTTTCTCTTCTTTTGAGGCAGCAGCCTTTACAACAGAACGGATCGCTTTCGCAATACGTCCCTGTTTGCCGATTACCTTACCCATATCAGACTGTGCAACGCGCAACTCTAATACGATCGCTTTTTCATTCTCGGTCTCAGTTACAACAACTTCATCCGGGCAATCAACAAGTGCCTTGGCAATTACTTCTACTAATTCTTTCATAGGTCCACCTCACTGATCCTATTTCTCAATACCAGCATTTTTGAAAATTCTTGCTACGGTATCTGTTGGCTGAGCTCCGTTTGCTAACCATTTCTTTGCTAAGTCCTCATTTACATGATACTCGCTTGGATCTTTAGTCGGATCATATGTTCCAATCTCTTCGATGAACTTTCCATCTCTCGGGGATCTGGAATCAGAAACTACGATACGATAGAAAGGTGCTTTCTTCTGTCCCATTCTTCTTAATCTGATCTTTACTGCCATTACTTTCACCTCCTTAAATTTTTGCTGTTCATTTATTAAAAAGGAAGTCCTTTAAACATTCCCTTTTTACCTTTTTTCATCATGCCAGGCATCTGTTTCATCATTTTCTTTGCCTGGTCAAACTGCTTTACAAGACGGTTTACTTCCGCAATATCAACGCCTGCTCCCTGTGCGATCCTGCGCTTTCTGCTCGGATTGAGCAATGAAGGGTTCTGTCTCTCCTCGACTGTCATCGAAAAGATGATCGCCTCGGTACGCGCCATATTCTTTTCAGCCGCTCCCTCGTCAATCTCAGGCATCTTGCCACCGCCAAATCCCGGCATCATACCAAGAATACTGGAAAGACCGCCCATTTTTTTCATCTGACTCATAGATTCTAAATACATCTCAAAGTCAAACTCATTCTTGCGCATCTTTTCTTCGAGCTTTTTGGCTTTTTCCTCGTCGATTTCACTCTGTGCTTTCTCAATGAGAGTCAACACATCACCCATTCCAAGAATCCTTGATGCCATACGGTCAGGATAAAACTGCTCTAAATCAGAAAGTTTTTCTCCCATACCTGCGTAAAGAATCGGTTTTCCGGTCACTGCCCTTATGGAAAGCGCCGCACCACCTCTGGTGTCACCATCAAGTTTGGTAAGTACAACGCCGTCAATTCCGATCTTCTCATCGAAGGTCTTCGCAACATTAACGGCATCCTGTCCTGTCATGGCATCAACAACTAATATTGTCTGTGATACCGCAACATTTTCTTTTATCTGAATCAATTCAGCCATCATGTCTTCATCTACATGAAGACGTCCTGCTGTATCGATGATCAGCACATTAAAATCATTCTTTGTGGCATGCTCTACCGCAGCCTTTGCAATATTTACAGGAGTGTTCTTATCTCCCATGGAGAATACTTCCACACCCTGTTTTTCACCATTGATCTGCAGCTGTTCGATTGCTGCCGGGCGATAAACATCACAGGCGGCAAGCAGCACCTTCTTGCCTTTGGCTTTTAACTTTCCGGCAATCTTTGCTGTTGTGGTCGTTTTACCGGCACCCTGAAGACCTGCCATCATAATGATCGTCAGTTCTTTGCCCGGACGAAGTGCGATTTCTGTTGTCTCAGACCCCATCAGGCGAACCATCTCTTCGTTTACGATCTTAATGACCATCTGTCCCGGATTCAGTCCGTTCATCACGTCCTGCCCGATCGCGCGCTCCTGCACGTCTTTTACAAATTGTTTGACCACTTTGAAATTGACATCGGCCTCTAAAAGAGCCATCTTAACTTCCTTTAAAGCAGCCTTCACATCATCTTCTGTCAAACGACCTTTGCTTCTCAGGTTCTTAAATACATTCTGGAGTTTTTCGGATAAACTGTCAAATGCCATCTATAGCTCCTCTAATATCTGGTTGGAGATCTGCTCGATCTCTTCTAATACTGCCTCGTCATGATTCTTATAGAACTCTTTTGTCAATGCATGAATCTTTGTTACCATACCTCTTGCGGTCTGGAACTTCTCGATCAGATGAAGTTTACTCTCATATCCTTCCAAAGTCTTCGTACATCTCTTTACCATATCATGTACACCCTGACGGCTGATTCCCTCTTCATCTGCGATCTCACCGAGTGAGAGATCATTGAACACAAAATCCTCGTATATCTTTCTCTGATGTTCGTTTAAAAGCTCTCCATAGAAATCATAGAGATACGCCTGTTCAATCTTTTCTTCCATTTTATATCCCAATCTGTACTCTCACATCAGCACCTTGCATAGATTATCATAAAAACGAATAGGTGTCAAGCATTTTTTCTTGACACCAGTATTTATTTTTTCTTAAAACAAGACTTTTTTCCTATATCAATCTTGACAATTCTTTTTTCTGCTGTTTATAATATGCGTAAGCAATAAGCATTGCGGACTAAAGTACCACATGAAATAAACCTGTTTTGTACTTGCGCAAAACTGCGCAGGAATGGAGGTTCCAATGAAAAATAAATATCAGAAACCTGCAATTTATCTGACACCAGAACATACAGAAGGCATTTACCTTGCAAGTGGTTCAAATGCCGCAGCCGGTTCCGTAACTGCGACCTACATAGGTGTATGGGACAGATGGGACGGTGGCGGAAAAGGTCTGGTTGCCGTAAATTGGAGCAATGTGACCGGCAGTGTTACCCTGACGCTTTCTTTCAATAACTCGATCGACCAGGTTGAGGTTGCAGGATATACAGCATCCACCTCAATCTCCGGCAATTCCGTGAAACTGATTTTTGATCCGAATTCCGGTTCTGATCTCACACTCGGTATCCATTTAAATCACTCCGGTGCAAGTATTGACAGTCTTACAATGACAGGTCAGTCTTACACGGTATCATAGCAGATTTAACTGCATATGCTCTCATGTAATATCAGAAGCAGATTTATTGCATAAATCAAAATAAGGAATTTCGTTTTCTTTTAACGAAATTCCTTATTTTTTTAGAATCTTATAGACTCGCTCTGACTAATTTCGGTTTATAACCATTTTTCTCTAATGCTTTGATGATCTGATTTTTGTGATCGGTACCAAAGCACTCTAAAGTGATACGAAGCTCCACGGCTGCATTGCGGTTTGTGCTGACAAACTGATTATGCTCTAACTTAATCACATTTCCCTGCTCTGCTGCAATCGTTGCGGCTACTTTTGACAATTCGCCCGGCTTATCCGGAAGAAGTACAGATACCGTAAAGATACGGTCACGGAAGATAAGTCCCTGCTGTACCACGGAAGACATTGTGATCACATCCATGTTACCACCACTTAAGATTGATACGACACGTTTATCTTTTACACCAAGATGTTTCAACGCTGCTACCGTAAGAAGGCCCGAGTTTTCCGCAACCATTTTATGGTTTTCCACCATATCGAGGAATGCAACAACAAGCTCATCATCCTCAACCGTAATGATATCGTCTAAGTTCTTTTTGATATATGGGAATATCTTGCTGCCCGGTGTCTTTACTGCAGTACCGTCTGCGATCGTGTTGACACTTGGCAGTGTCGTTACTTTTCCTGCTTTAAAAGAAGCCTGCATACAGTTTGCACCTGCCGGTTCCACACCGATCACCTTGATCTTTGGATTTAACAGTTTTGCAAGTGTAGATACACCTGTTGCAAGTCCGCCTCCACCGATCGGAACTAAGATATATTCCACAAGCGGAAGTTCTTTAAAGATTTCCATTGCGATCGTTCCCTGTCCGGTTGCCACTGCAAGATCATCAAACGGATGAATGAATGTATATCCTTTTTCCTCTGCTAACTCATATGCCTTCTGGCATGCCTCATCATAAACATCTCCATAGAGAACAACCTCAGCGCCATAGCTCTTGGTACGGTTTACTTTAATCAAAGGTGTTGTTGTCGGCATCACGATGACAGCTTTGCAGCCATAGCATTTTGCAGCGTAGGCAACACCCTGCGCATGATTTCCTGCTGATGCAGTGATGAGTCCTTTCTTACGTTCTGCCTCCGTCAACGTGCTGATCTTATAATAAGCGCCACGCACTTTGTACGCACCGGTAAACTGCATATTCTCCGGTTTTAAATATACTTTGTTTCCTGTCTGTTCACTTAAGAAATCAGAGTATACCAGTTTTGTCTCTAAAGTAACTTCTTTTACTTTTTCACTAGCTTCCTCAAACTTGTCTAATGTTAACATTTATTTTCTCCTTCATCTGTTTATTATTCTGCCTGATCTTTTACATCAAAAAGTGCATTTACAAATTCATTGGAATCAAACTTCTGCAGATCCTCGATCGTCTCTCCGACACCGATATATTTGACCGGGATTCCAAGTTCTGAATGGATTGCAACAGCGATACCACCTTTGGCGGTGCCATCCATCTTTGTTAAAATGATACCTGTAATTTCTGCTACTTCCGAAAATTGTCTTGCCTGGGCAAGTGCATTCTGACCTGTTGTTGCATCTAAGACCACCAGAGTCTCACGGTATGCATCCGGATATTCTTTTTCCAGAATACGGTTGATTTTCTTTAATTCTTCCATGAGATTTTTCTTATTATGGAGACGTCCAGCCGTATCGCAGAGCAGTACATCCGCATTTCTCGCTTTTGCTGCTGCGACCGCATCATATACGACTGCCGCCGGATCTGCCCCTTCCTGTCCACCGATCATCTCAACACCGGCACGGTTTGCCCACTCTAACAACTGGTCACCTGCTGCTGCACGGAACGTGTCGGCTGCTGCAAGAACAACCTTCTTCCCTTGATCTTTTAATTTGCCAGCCAGTTTTCCAACGGAAGTCGTCTTTCCTACACCGTTTACACCGATGACAAGTACCACAGACTTTTCATTTTCAAACCGGTACGCAGTTTCTCCGACATCCATCTGTTCTTTGATGCTGTTGATAAGAAGTTCCTTGCACTCTACCGGATCTTTGATCTTATTTTCTTTTACTTTTTCTTTGAGATTCTCAATGATCGACTCCGTCGCATTGACACCGATATCCCCCATGATCAGGATTTCTTCGATTTCTTCATAAAAATCATCATCAATACTGGAAAATCCGCTGAAGATCGAATCGATCCCGGATACGATGTTATCTCTCGTCTTGCTGAGTCCGGAAACCAATCGGCTCCAGAATCCTTTTTTTTCTTCTCCCATACATCCTGCCTTTCTTATTTGTCCAAATATTATTTATCTAAATCGTTTTCGATCAGATTAACGGAAACCAGTGTTGAAACACCTTTTTCCTGCATCGTGATACCGTAAAGACGGTCTGCTGCAGCCATTGTACCACGTCTGTGCGTGATCACAATAAACTGTGTGTTCTTTGTCAGCTTATGCAGATACTTTGCAAACCTTGTTACGTTTGAGTCATCAAGTGCCGCCTCAATCTCATCTAACAGACAAAACGGCGATGGCTTTAAATTCTGGATCGCAAATAACAGAGCGATCGCTGTCAGTGACTTTTCTCCACCGGACATCTGCATCATATTCTGCAGTTTCTTTCCGGGCGGCTGTGCAATGATACGGATACCGCACTCTAGGATATCCTCATCTTCCACCAGTTCAAGTGTACCTTTTCCACCACCGAACAGTTCTTTAAATACCGTATCAAACTGTTTCTGGATCTCTGCAAATTTTTCCATGAACTGTTTACGCATTCCTGTATCGAGTTCCTCAATGATACCGAGCAGCGTTTTCTCCGCCTCGATCAGATCATCATGCTGCGTTTTTAAAAACTCATAACGTTCCGATATCTCTTTATAATCCTCGATCGCATTGACATTGACATCACCGAGTCTCCGGATATCGTCTTTGATCTGTGTGATCATTTTCTTTAATGCTGCAGGATCAGCATAAGAATCATCCCTAAGATCCATCGCAGCATGAAGTGTCAGCTCATATTCCTGCCACATATAATTCGTCTGATATTCTCTCGCTTCATCGAGCTTTTCATGCTGGCTGTTCAATCGGAACACTTCTTTGTCGAGATCAGCGATCTGATCTGACATTTCCTCCCTTTTCCGGAAAAATCCTTTCTGTGCAGCCGACATCTCTTCTTTCTTCTGCGTATAATCGTTAAGCTGCTGTTCTAAACCGGCATGTGTATCATCCGAAGCAAGAATCGTCTTTTTCAGCTCCTCGATCTCAAGCGTTTTCTGCTTTGCCTCTTCTTTCGCCTCTCCTGCCTGTGTGACTAACTGCTCTCTTTCCTGTGAAAATCTTGTGATTTCACTTAGGATACGTGAAATATTAGACTGCGCAAATTCTGCCTTCTGCCGGATACCAGCTTCCTCTAAAGCGATCTTTGAAACTAGCTCTGCCGCTTCTTTCTCCTTCGTCTGATATTCCTCTAAACGCTTTCCAAACTCTTCATTTTCCTGTTCGATCTCTTTTTCACGGACTGCTGCATTCTCGATCTCAGCCACGATCTGTACTTTATTTTGTTCAAGTTCTGCAAGCTGCTCCTCGATCTCAGTTCTCTCTGCATTAAGACCTGCAAAAACAGATTCCCTCTCGTTTTTCTGCTCTGTGGCACGATCTAAGTTCATTTTTGCCGTATTCTGTAAAATATACTGTTCCTGCAGTTTTTCCTTACTGCTTTCCATGTCTTCTTCTAACAGCGATTGTGCTGTTTTGATATCTTCCAGGCGGTCTCTCGACTCTTTGATCTGGCTTTGCAGTGTAGCTACAAGTGTTTCAAGTTCTTCCACTTCACGTCTTCTTGCAAGAAGATTACTGGTATTTTTAAATGCACCACCGGTCATGGAACCACCCGGATTTAAGCACTCACCCTCAAGCGTTACGATGCGAAAAGAGTAGCGGTATTTTCTTGCTAATGCAATGGCATCATCAATCGTCTCCGCAACAACTACCCTGCCAAGCAGATAATTCGTCACACCATCATATCTTGCATCATTTTTTACCAGCGTACTTGCAAGTCCTATGACACCACGTTCACGCAATGCTTCCTGATTTTTAAAACCACCGCTGCCGTTCACGCTCGTAAGAGGAAGAAATGTTGCCCTTCCATAACGGTTCTGCTTCAGATAAGCGATCATCTGCTTTGCTGTATCTTCATCCTCTGTGACAATATTCTGGATACTTCCGCCTAATGCAGTCTCGATCGCAACTTCATATTTTTTCTCAACCTGGATCAGATCTGATACTACACCTAAAATTCCTCTGTGTCTGTCTTTCTGCTCCATTACACGACGGATACTGTTTCCATACCCATCGTAACGTTCTGCGATATTTTTTAAGGTTTCTAATCTGGACTGTTCTTTATGGTATCTGGTAACATCCTGCTCTAGTTTCTGACTGGTCCCGGAATACTTTCTGCGCCACTCGCGGTTCTTTTCTTCCATTGCAGCCGTCACTTCTTTCAACCCGCGGATCGTTTCATTGACATCATCTAATTCCTGCTGATACGCAGACAGCACATTATCTAAATCTTCTTCCTCTGTCTTTCTGGCAAGAAGTCTCTGTGTAAGTTTCGCTTTACGGATATTGATCTGCTCTGCCATCGTATCAAAACGCTGCTGTCTCGCCTTGATGGATGCCTTGTTATTAAGAAGTTCGATGATCTCGCTCTTTCCACGTTCAATCCCATCACTGCATTCCTTCATTCCATTTCGCAGATCTTCTAATTCTTTTTCGGCAGCCTGCTTTCTCTCAGAGATCCCGGCTAATGCCTCTAAGAGTTCTTCCCGTTCCCTGCCATAAACTTCTTTCTGTCCGATGCGCTCCTGTCTGTCTTTTTCGATGGAATCCAGCCTGTTTTTTAAATGCTCGTCCGTCATCTCCGCTGTATGGATCTGCTCTTTTAAGACATTGATCTGACCTTCTAATTTTCCTTTTAAAACAGTAGAACCACTCAGGTTATCACGCACTGCGGTGATTGCCTGCTCTAACTGTTCAATCTCTGATTCCATGCGCTCATATTCCGTTTTGACCTGCTCATAAGAATCTTTTGACTCATTCAGCTGTGCATTGGCAATGCCGCACTTTTCTTCTACCTCACGAAGCTGTGCGTCAATACGTGTCATCTCCATCAGAAACATATTGACATCATATGTTTTTAATTCTTCTTTTTTCTTTAAATAAACATGCGCTTTTTCTGCCTGTTTTTGAAGCGGACCAACCTGGCGCTCCAGTTCACTTAAGATATCATTGACACGAACCAGATTTTCACGCTCATTCTCTAACTTTTTCTGCGCAGTTGCCTTGCGCTTTTTATATTTTACAATTCCGGCAGCCTCGTCAAACAGCTCTCGCCGTTCTTCCGGTTTACCGTTTAGGATTTTCTCGATCTGTCCCTGTCCGATAATGGAATATCCTTCTTTTCCGATACCGGTATCATAAAACAGCTCGGTCACATCTTTCAGACGGCAGGTATTGCCGTTGAGCAGGTACTCACTCTCCCCGGAGCGGTACACACGCCTTGCAACCGTAACTTCCTCATAATCTACAGGAAGTTTATGATCCGCATTGTCAAGTGTGATCGCAACATAGGCATAACTAAGCGGCTTACGGTTTTCCGTTCCCGCAAAAATAATATCCTGCATGCTGGCACCACGAAGCTGCTTTGCACTCTGTTCACCAAGAACCCAGCGCACCGCATCTCCGACATTGCTCTTACCACTGCCGTTTGGTCCCACAATTCCTGTGATCCCGTTATGAAAATCAAAAACGATCTTATTCGCAAATGATTTAAATCCCTGCACTTCAATATTTTTCAGATACATACTAAACCTCATTCTTTACAGTTTTGGTTTCAAAAGCAAAAGTGCCTGGTAGGCAGCTTCCTGCTCTGCCGCTTTTTTCGTGTGACCGCATCCCTCCCCGATCACTTTATCTCCGATGCGTGCTTCGACCGAAAACTTTTTATCATGATCCGGTCCTTCTTCTGAAATCAGTTCGTAATGCAGACCCTCCTTATAATTGCCCTGCACAACCTCCTGTAAAATAGTCTTGCTGTCATAAAACAGCTTTTTGTGTTCAATATCTGTCAGGATAAATTTATGTATAAACTTTTTTGCCGGCTCAAAACCACCGTCTAAATAAATGGCTCCGATCACAGACTCTAATGCATCTGATAAAATTGACTTACGCTTTCTTCCACCTGTCTGGTTCTCACCTTTGCCAAGCAGCAGATAATCACCAAGATCCATCTCTCTGGTGCAAAGTGCAAGTGTCGGCTCACAAACGATACTTGCGCGAAGTTTTGTCAGATCCCCCTCCGGCAGATCCGGATAATTGCGGTACAGAAAATCACTCGATACGATCTCTAAAACTGCATCCCCTAAAAACTCCAGCCGCTCATTATCAGAATGTTTTTTCATATGCTTTTCATTGGCATATGAACTGTGTGTCAGTGCCTGACGCAATAAACCTTCTTTCTCAAATGTATATCCTATCCGATTCTGCAATTCCTGTAACTTTGACATTTCATCCTCCCTAGTCAGGGGCTTTTTTCTACCTTACTGTCCGTCCAGCAAAATATAAAAAAGACTCTGTTTTTTATTATAATAACGGAAAAGCCCTTGCCTGACAAGATTTTGTCTTCAACAAGGGCATACGTTATCCTTTTATTTAGTTTAAAGCATTTTTGATCTGCTCAACTGCATCTGCAACTGTCACGATATGCTCAGCATCCTCATTTGCGATCTCGATATCGAATTCTTCTTCAATTCCCATAATGATCTGAAAAATATCAAGGGAGTCAGCTCCAAGATCATCCACAAAAGTGGTATCCATTGTGATCTCCTCCTCATCTACATTTAATACCTCTGCAATGATTTTTTTCAGTTTTTCAAATTCCATAACTTTACATTCCTTCCTGTTCCGTTGAACTTATAATATTTTTTCTGATTTTTCCGTTGATGTCCTGCTCTTTGAACGTCACACATTGAAAAATGGAATTGGTAATCTCAACTGCTTTCGCACTTCCATGAGTCTTTACCACAAGTCCATTCAGTCCTAATAAAGGAGCGCCGCCATACTGAGTTGCATCAAACGCTTTTAATGTTGACTTTAATGCCGGAAGTGCAAGTGCCGCACCGATTTTACTTCTTACGGTACTCATCATGCCTTTTTTTATTGCTCCGACAAGCGTTCCTGCCAACCCTTCATACAGCTTTAAAATTACATTTCCAACAAATGCCTCACAAACGATCACATCTGCCTCTCCATGCGGGATCTCACGAGCCTCAATACTGCCCACAAAATTAATATCCGTACATTCTTTCAAAAGCGGAAATGTCTCTTTTACCAGTGCATTTCCTTTTTCTTCCTCTGCACCGATATTAACGATCGCTACTCTCGGATTTTTGATTCCAAGTACATTCTCCATATAAATGGAACCCATCTTTGCAAACTGAACAAGATGTGATGCCCTTGCATCTACATTCGCCCCGCAGTCGATCAGAAGTGACACGCCCTTTTCTGTCGGAATAAGCGGTGCTAACGGTGGTCTCTCGATTCCTTTGATCCTGCCTACAATAACCTGTCCGCCGACTAATATGGCACCCGAACTTCCTGCCGATACAAATGCATCCGCTTCTTTTTGTTTTACCATATTCATGCCGACAACGATCGATGACTGTTTTTTCTTGCGGATCGCATTTACCGGCGGTTCTGCCGTCTCGATAACTTCCTCAGCATGTATAACCTCGATCTGCTCTGTCGGATAAGTGTATTTTTCAAGTTCCTTGCGGACCACATCCTCCTGTCCAACCAGAAGAATCTTAATATCCCTTCTCGCATTGACCGCATCCACAGCACCCTTTACAGGTTCGGCAGGAGCATAATCTCCACCCATTGCATCTAAGACAACTTTCGTAATCTCAAGTGATTGATTCTGCTGCATAATTACTTCTCCATTCTGATACGTTTAGGACTCTCCCTTCACGTCTATATTGAAATATACTATAACTCTTTCTATAAATCAATATAAAAATCGCTTGTCATTAGTTATAAAATTCCTGATTTCTTTCATTTTCTGCTTCACGGTCTTCATCAGACATATAACGCTCAAACACACCTTCTAATATGTAATTAAGTAACAGTGTCGCTAAAGCCGGTGAAATAATGGCAACAACCGGCAAAAGGTATGTTCCGATGCAGCATGCAAGGAAAAACATCAATGCCATAAATGTTTTTGGCAGATTACCGATCGCCATCAGTGCAGAATTTTTAAGGATCATTTTTGTTGTATTTTCAAAGCGCGCCATATATGGAAATACATACACTGCCCATGCAATGACCACAAGCATCAGCACAAAGAAAACTACATAAAGCGCACCTGATTTTTCACCTGCTTTTGCAAACTGATACATAATGTAGCCATCGAGACCTACGAGAACAACTGCTGCTGCCACAATAAGCGTTACCAATGCTCCCTGCTTCATATTTGATCTAAAAGAATGCCAGAAAGAACTCCAAAGGTATCCTCTGCTGTGCCGGATCACCTTGTTTACTGCATAATAAAGTGCTGTTGTTGCAATTCCAGCCGGAACTGCCAGTACGATACACGGCAATGCTAAAATGATCGCTTTTGTCACATATGCCACATAAATTCCAAATGCAAGCGGTATGCAGCATATCATCCACAACAGACTTAAACATACACAGTCGACACCCTTTCCAAGTGCCTGAAAAAACTTATTGTCCAGATTAAAAATATCTCCCATTTCCCTACTCCTTTGTTAAAACATTATTCTACCATTTTATTCTGTTGGCAACGATTATGCAACCGCTAATTTGTGAATTATTTGTTTACCCGGTTCTTTACCAGCACTTGCTGCATTTGCCCAGTCCCTGACTGATTGCCTGCGCCTCTGTGATCTGTGTTGCCTTATCAGGATTCATATTTCCGCAATTATTAATGCTGTGATACTTTGATCCTGTTGCAGATTTCCAGACCATTAATGTATCTGAGCCACCTGAACCTGATCCAGTGTCATTCTTTACACTTCCACTTGCATCTGATCCTGACGACATACTTTCATTTTCCGAACCTGTATTTCCGAAATCTGCAATACCATCACCTGCCGAAACAGTGCTCTTTTCTGTCTCAACAGATTCATCCGATGTAACAGCCGCTTTCTGCCCGGATGAATCCGTACTGTCACTCTGCACGGCTGCATCTGCCAAAAGACTGCTGTCACCGGTCGCATAATCGATTTCCACATCCGGCTGTACATTATAACAATATACATTAAAAAGGATTCCTTCCCCTTTATCCTCCACAGATTCCGCTTCGATCTGCACTCCACTGGCAAGCAGATTATCACCCTCAAAAACAGGTGTCACACGGTACATCACATGGTTTCCGGTCTCTTTCACATAATCCGCCACCATATTTTCAAACGGCAGCATACCATCCACATTTAAGTAACGTGTACCCGTGATCAGATTCTTTGTATTCGCATTTTCACCCGAAAGCTGGTATCCGATCAGATGACAACGGTTATACAGATATTTTCCATCTACAACATCATATTTTACAGTATGCCATCCGGTAGGTTTTACTGCCCCGATATTTCCGCGTTCTTCCGTTGGCATCAGATCGGTTCCAGTACATGCATACACGACACCACAACGGCCAAGATCGTCTAAGTCACTGTAATATTCATAAGATGATACTGATAGATCCGTTTCCCGGAAGTACGGTACATTGTCATTGATCTCAACATATGGTTTTCCGGAATAAACCGGAATATCAGATGCTAAGATCGTTACCTCTGTTGATGGCTGAGTCTGTACCGCTATGGTCTGTTCTGTCTCAGTCTCTGTTTCACTTTCGGTTTCTGTTTCACTTTCAGTTTCTTCCGTTACAATTTCCGGAATTCCGGGTTCCTGTTTTTCCGTTTCCTGGATCTTAGCCTGTTTATTTACAGACTCTTCTATCGCCACCACGGATTCTGTTGACAATTCCGCAGTCTGACCGGCCGGGTTACTCCCCGTAGGGATCATACTGCAAAATACGAAAAACAAAACACCCAGCAGTACGGGTCTTAAAACTTTGCTTTTCGGAAGTTTTTTCCATATTTTTCTGACAGGTTTTACCGGCAATGATGCAATACCAAGCAGGAACATCAAAACAGCCCCTGGATGAAATCCATATACCGGCAGACATAACATGCAAAAAACTGCAAAAATCCAATTAAATATCCTCATGTTTCCACTCCTCTAACGTAATTTTTCTATGTGAACTCCCCTCAAATTCAGAAACAGATATCATTTTCCACTCATTCTGTAACATTGAAATATCCAGATATATATCTGCAGGATAACTTCTGTTCCATCTGAAAAGAAAAATTCTTTTTATCTTATTCTGATATTCTGTCAATGGAAGATTTTCCACAAAACAAAAATCAGAGTCTTCTGCCTTCTTCAAAAATTCATCATCCACTATAATATTATCCGGCAAAGGATCTTCAAATTGTCTGGCAGTATAATGATTGATCCAGAGTCTTTCCCCCTGTACTAATTCTATCAGGTGTTTTCTCAGCAGCTTATCCTGACTCTGCCTGCGCCTGTTAAACATCATTCCCATGTTATCATCTACAGCTACACATACATTCAATTTTTTCACTTCCTTATTTTGATCCAGATCACCCATAAAAACAAAAAGACCAAGAGGAAACTTACCGTTCCACCCTTGATCTTCCTGTATCCCGTAAGGATTAGTCCTGAGGGATGATTTCTTTTTTGTTGTAAGAGCCACAGTTTTTACATACTCTATGAGGCATCATTAACTCTCCACATTTGCTGCATTTTACTAATGCCGGAGCAGTCATTTTCCAGTTTGCTCTTCTTTTATCTCTTCTTCCTTTGGAAGATTTATTTTTTGGACAAATTGACATTTACTTACACCTCCTTAAATTTGTTAAAGACATCTTGGATTGCTGCCATTCTTGGATCCAGTTCTGTTCTCTGGCAGTTGCATTCCCCTTTGTTCAGGTTCATTCCGCACACTTTGCAAATTCCTTTGCAATCATCCCTGCACAGAACTTTCATCGGCCAGTTCACCAAAATCTCTCCATAGATAAGTCTATCTATATCCAGATTAAATCCAATCAGGTAGTCATTATCTTCCACATCTTCATCATGAACAACAGAATCTTCTAATTTGATATCCTTGTCAATCGAAAAGTGGATATCTGTCGGAACTTCCTCCAGACAACGGCTGCACGGAATCGATACACGCAGATCAACATCACCCTGGATAAGCAGCCGCTTGTTCTCCCGGTTTGCGATATGCAGTTCTATCGGTGCTGCACTGATAATAGGAAATTCCCCTAACTTTGATACAAAAGACGCAAGTTCGATCTGAACCTGTTTCGTTTCTTCCTTGTTCTCACAAGATAAAATGTCTGAAATATCTATAATCACGGCATTCTCCTATATCTTTTTTTGTGAATCAAACCTTTTATCTAGGCTTTTCACACCTAAATGATTATACATAGTGAAAACAGGTTTGTCAAGTATTTTTTCTTGACAACCCTGTTTTTTTATCTTCGCGAATCTGCTGCTATTTACACATGTGCAGTCAGCAACGTTTTCAGCCCATAAAAATGCGTTGTCTCTGCCTATTTTACAAGTGCAACCGTCTCTCTTGCGATTGCAAGCTCCTCGTTGGTCGGGATCACACAGACTTTTACTTTGGAATCTGCTGTGGAGATCACTTTTTCCTCTCCGTGTACTTCGTTTGCCTGTGCATCTACTGTAATTCCAAGATATCCAAGATACTCAAGTACCTTTGCTCTGACGATCGTTGTATTTTCTCCGATACCTGCAGTAAATGCAATCGCATCCACACCATTCATTGCTGCCACATATGCACCGATATATTTTGCAACACGGTAGCAGAATACGTCGATAGCACCGATTGCAAGCTCATTTCCTTCATTGGCTGCAGCCTCAAGATCACGGAAATCACTTGATAATTTTGATAATCCCTGTACACCTGACTTTTTATTCAAAACATTCATGACACCTTCGATATCTAAGTTCTCTTTCTTTGCAATGAACTCCATGATTGCCGGATCAATATCGCCGGAACGTGTTCCCATAACAAGTCCCTCTAAAGGTGTAAGACCCATGGATGTATCTACACACTCACCATTTAATACGGCACTGATAGAAGCACCATTTCCAAGATGAGCCACAATGATCTTAGAATTTTTCAGATCCATTCCAAGGAATTCAGCAGTACGTTTTGATACAAAACTGTGGCTGGTTCCATGGAAGCCATATCTTCTTACTTTGTACTTTTCATAGTATTCGTATGGAAGACCATAAAGGAATGCTTTCTTTGGCATTGTCTGATGGAATGCTGTATCAAATACACCTACCATCGGCACGTCTGGCATCAGTTCTTTACATGCATCGATACCGATCAGGTTTGCCGGGTTGTGAAGCGGTGCAAGGTCATTACACTCTTCGATTGCTTTTAATACTTCTGGTGTTAAGACGGTAGAAGAAGCAAACTTCTCTCCACCATGTACCACACGGTGACCTACTGCATCGATTTCAGCAAGGCTCTTGATCGCACCAGTTTTCTCATTTACCAGTGCATCAAGTACCATCTGGATTGCCTGTTTGTGCGTCGGCATTGCCGCTTCTGTGATCTCTTTGTCTAATCCGGTCTTCTGGTATACCAGTCTTCCGTCAATACCGATTCTCTCGCAAAGTCCTTTTGCTAATACTGCTTCACTGTCAGAATCGATAAGCTGATATTTCAGTGAAGAACTTCCGCAGTTTACTACTAAAACGTTCATATTTTCCTCCCATGCCCTGCCTGCTTTCGAATGGCAGTTTTCTTTTCTTATACAAATGATAAATGGGCAGTCCGACTGATACGAACCGCATATAACTCTAGTATACGCCTCTAACTCTGTTCGCACAAGGTGTTTAAAGTGAGATTTTTTGTACAAAATGAAAAACAGGTTGACAGAATTTTAACGTTATTTTTTTAACAAATACCATTCTTTCACATTTGCGAAAAAAAACTGTATATGGTAGTCTTTAATCAGAATATTATTTACAAAAATGTTCTTTAATTTTTTTGAATGGAGAACCTTATGAAAGTTATCGGAATCATTGCAGAATATAACCCTTTCCACAACGGACATGCCTACCAGATCGCCAGACTGAAACAAAAAACAAATGCCGACTTTGTCATCGTCGCCATGAGCGGTGACTTTGTCCAGCGTGGTGCCCCTGCCATTGTCGATAAATACTGCAGGACCAAAATGGCTCTCTCATGCGGCGTGGATCTTGTCATAGAGCTTCCGACCGTCTGGTCAGTCTCCTCTGCAGAAGATTTTGCCATGGCAGGCGTTACCCTTTTCGATAAAATGAACTGTATTGATGGAATCTGTTTTGGAGCAGAGTCTGACAACCTTCCTTTGCTTAAGATCATTGCAGATATTCTCGCAGAGGAACCGGATACTTATAAATCTGCACTTGCTTACTATTTAAAAAAAGGTATGACATTTCCATCTGCACGGGCTGCTGCACTGACAGATTATTTTAAGAATAACCTCCAAATTTTTTATTCTTGTACAGAAGAGATTTCTTCTATTGTAAATTATTCCATAGAGTCACTTATTTCCATATTAAGTACTCCAAATAATATCCTTGCGATCGAATATCTAAAGGCTCTGAAACGCCGCAATTCTGTCATGACTCCGATCCTGATCCCACGTGCCGGCAGCGGATATCATGACACTGCCATACATGCTCCTTCCAGAAAATTATACTTTTCCGAAGATGAGCAGCACTCCCAGCCAACAGCATCGGCTTCTGCGATCCGGACTGCAATTTCTGATTTTATGACAGCAGATAAGTCACCGGTTTCCCTTTGTGAAATTGCCATTTCCATGCCAGAACCTGCTTTTACGTTGTTTCAAAATGAGATTCTATCCGGCAGTTTTCTTAACGCAGATGATTTTTCATCGATTCTCGGTTACCGTATCTTGTCATGTAATAAAGAAGATCTGCTTGATATTTCTGACATGACACCGGAAATTGCAAACCGCATACTAAAAAATAAATATCAGTTTTCCTCTTTTACACAATTTAGTGAAAAAAACAAGAGCCGTGATATTACCTATACACGGATGAGCCGGATTCTTATGCATCTTCTCCTGCGGATAACTGACGCAGATGTAAAACGATATAAAGAAGCTGATTATATTCCTTACCTGCGCATACTCGGTTTTCGCAAAGATTCTGCTGATCTGCTCTCTGTTTTGAAAAAAAACGTAACTGTGCCTGTCATATCAAAACTTTCCAAATCCCTGCACACTTTTGACGGCACCGCAAAATACATGTTAGAGCAGGATATTTTTGCTGCAGAACTCTATGAACAGCAAAAAGCAGGAAAAACAAAAGATTGTTTTTCCTGCCCTGAATGCAGTAAGCAGATTATCCGCATCTGATCAATGATGGAACAGACGGATTCCGGTAAATGCCATTGCCATATTGTATTTGTTACATGTCTCGATAACATTGTCATCACGGATAGATCCACCCGGCTGTGCCACATATGCCACACCGCTTCTATGTGCACGCTCGATGTTATCTCCAAATGGGAAGAATGCGTCTGAACCAAGTGAAACATTCGTATTTTTATCTAACCAGGCGCGTTTTTCTTCTGCGGTAAATACCTCCGGTTTTACTTTAAAGATATTTTCCCATGCACCGTCAGCTAAAACATCCATATAATCCTCGCCGATATAAAGATCGATCGCATTGTCTCTGTCGGCACGTCCGATCTTATCGAGGAACTGAAGTCCCAATACTTTCGGAGACTGACGCAGCCACCAGTTGTCAGCTTTCTGTCCTGCAAGTCTGGTACAGTGGATACGTGACTGCTGTCCCGCACCGATACCGATTGCCTGTCCGTCTTTGACATAACATACGGAGTTGGACTGTGTGTATTTCAAAGTGATCATAGCGATTGCAAGATCTCTTTTTGCAGCATCCGGGATTTCTTTATTTTCAGTTACCACATTGTCAAAAAAGTGCTCATCGATCACTAATTCATTTCTTCCCTGTTCAAAGGTAATACCAAATACTTCTTTGTGCTCGACCTTTGCCGGCACATAATCCGGATCGATCTGAATTACATTATAATTGCCTTTTTTCTTTGCCTTTAAGATCTCTAATGCCTCATCTGTATAGCCTGGTGCGATCACACCATCAGAAACTTCTCTTTTGATGATCATTGCGGTCGCCTTATCACAGACATCCGATAAAGAAATAAAATCACCAAAAGAAGACATACGGTCTGCACCTCTTGCTCTTGCATATGCATTTGCCAGCGGAGTAAACTCCATATCCATATCATCTACCCAGTAGATCTTACGTTCCACATCACTGAGTGGAAGTCCCACTGCTGCACCAGCCGGTGATACATGTTTAAAAGATGTAGCTGCCGGAAGTCCGGTTGCCTTTTTTAACTCACTGACTAACTGCCAGCCGTTAAATGCATCTAAAAAGTTGATATAACCTGGTTTTCCGTTTAATACCTGGATTGGCAGCTCACCATTTTCCATATAGATTCTGGATGGTTTCTGATTTGGGTTACAGCCATATTTTAATTCTAATTCTTTCATGGGTTCTCCTTTACTTATTTTTATTTATGATTCTGCTCTCATATTTTCCGGTCTCAATATCAATATAGCGGACAAATAAAGAAACCTTGTTATCCTCATTGAGATTTTCCCATACAAATGATGTAAATGTATCAATATCACCCTCGATTGCAACCGGTGTCGGCTCTCCCTCAAAACTTGGAAGCGGATTACCGTCCCCCATATAAGTATGGATAAAATGTGCTTCACCTGCTGTGGGATTCTCATATGCAAATGTATAGCGGTTGCAGGAGGATGGATCCCCGTTGTTGCTCTTTAAAATAGACATCGCATAGTTGAATTTACCGTTTTCAATATGCATGATACCGGAAATTCTAGGTGTATAATTTGGTGCATCCGGCTCAAATTCTCTTGTGCGCAGTGCCTGTTCAAAAGTCTGCTGCTTATCCATCAGTTCATAGATCGTATCTGTCTGATCTCCGTTTGTCACGATCGTTTTATTGCCAAGCACACGGACAGGCGCATAGATGATCAGGCTCGGATCTGTCAGTTTAGAAGGATCAAACGCCTGTGTACGGATACCCTCGCCATCCTCAACAAACACACGGTTACGGCTGTTCTCGCTTCTGCCCATAATAAAATAAGCTGTAATAGCGTGTTTTCCGTCTGCAGATTTTCCGATAATGATTCCTCTTCCAGGATAGGAATTGCCTGAAAGTTCATTCTTTAATGACATTTTCTCCATGATATCCTCCAATTCTTGCGCTGTTTTGCTCTTTTTATTTATCTTATCATTTTGATCCTGTTTTTACAATTATTAGCGTCATGAATTTATTTACTTAATTTTATAAGTTATATTAATATATTATATGAAATATTATTTCATTCGCCCGTTGTCTCCATGTATGTTCCCGGACAGCTTTCCCATATCCTCTTTCTGCAATTTCCATACACGCGTCCGGTTTTTGCAAAAGCTCATTTACAAGCTCTGGCAGTTCTTCTCTTTTTTCCAGCGAATAATAAACCAGATCTTTTTTATCTGTAAAATTTTCCTTTAGATACCTGCTGTCATCAGTCAGTGAAAGTGTATGCTGTAACATCGCTGTAAATACCCGGTCATGTGCTCCGTCTTTAAACCAGGGCATGATGTTCAACGAAATCTTAGCATCCGCTATCGCCTCTGCGCAGGTCACAGAATCCACCTCGCTGCCATTTTTTATAATGTAATCCTGATTTTCGCAGTCAAGTTTCTCCCAGTTTGCTCCAAATACATGCACTGGGATTTTATGCTCTGCAAGGCATTTTATGATCTGCCCCCGAAAATAACTCCGCATACATATATCAATAAAAACCATTCCCGCAAACGCTGCACAAAGCTCCTCTTCCGGCACTTCTCCTAAATCCCTTCTGATATGTGTCTCTAACATCTGATCGACCGATACCGCAGGATGCACTTTCATATCTTCCATGATCTCATAATAAAACGTCCGGTACTCTACGCCCTGTCTGTCGATTTCCCGGTAAAGGTGTTCCACCGGCGTATAGTTTCCGGTAAAAACAATATCATATTTCCGATTCTGATACAGTATATTTTTAAGTTCCCATTTTTTTCCGTTCTGCTTTTTAATGCAGTTTCCCGCCAATGGCAGAAAATCCACCTGCAATGCCGGATAAAACCGCTTCATATATATCACATGCTCCCTGTCAATACAAAAGATCCGCATATCAGACACCGGAGGTCCTGCCAGTTTCGAATGATAATATAACGGATGATCCACCAGAATATTGATGCATGCTATCCCATGATTTTCCCAGATATAACGTCCGTTTTCCTCAATAAAAATCTCTTCCCCGGAAAGTCCTATAAAGTTGAACGTACAAAGCCATGTTTCCCCGGCTTTTACAAACCGGCTGATACCATCCACTGTATTTACCAGATCATCATAATCCACAAAATAAGTATCATAACCCAGCTCCTGAAATGCTGCTGCTAACTGTTCCGAGAAATATCCTAACGTTTCTACCGCATTTTTTATAAAAATTATTTTCATACTTTTATACTTCCACCTCTTTTTCATTCACAGGATACAATTTCCCATGAATCAAAAAATCCTGCCCCGGACAGGTATTTTTGCATCGTATGCTAATCCCTGACGCAGAGCAGGCTCTATATTACAATCCTGATCGCAATTTAATCTTATTTACTTTTCTCACGCCTGTGAACGATCCCATTCATTTTTTTAAGATCAGTTTTTAAAGCTGTGGATCGGTGCCGGGATTCTTCCGGTACGGTTGATAAAGTCATCACAGGAATATTTATTAACCGGCATGATCGGCGCATAACCAAACAGACCACCGAACTCTACCGTATCGCCAACACCTTTGCCGATTACCGGGATCAGACGTGCCGCTGTTGTTTTCTGGTTTACCATACCAAGAGCCATCTCATCTGCGATCATACCGGAGATCGTAGTTGCCTTTGTATCACCTGGAATGGCAATCATATCAAGTCCTACTGAGCAGACACAGGTCATTGCCTCTAATTTTTCCAGAGTGATCGCACCTGCCTGTACGGAATCGATCATTCCCTGATCCTCACTGACAGGGATAAAAGCACCACTTAAGCCGCCGACATAAGACGATGCCATGACACCACCCTTTTTAACCTGATCATTTAACATGGCGAGTGCCGCGGTTGTACCAGGTGCACCGGCATATTCCAGACCGATCTCACAGAGAATATCTGCAACGGAATCACCGATTGCCGGAGTTGGTGCAAGGGAAAGGTCAATGATACCAAACGGAATCGAGAGACGTCTGGATGCCTCCTGCGCAACCAACTGTCCGACTCTTGTTACCTTAAACGCTGTCTTTTTGATCGTTTCACAGAGTACTTCAAAATTCTCGCCACGTACCTTTTCAAGTGCTGTCTTTACAACACCCGGTCCGCTGACTCCGACATTGATCACTGCGTCCGCCTCTGTCACACCATGAAAAGCTCCTGCCATAAATGGATTGTCATCCGGTGCATTGCAGAATACGACCAGTTTCATGCAGTCCACAGAATCACGGTCTTTTGAACGCTCAGCAACTTCCAGTAAAATCTCTCCCATCAGACGCACTGCATCCATATTGATACCAGTCTTTGTGGAAGCAAGGTTTACGGAACTGCAGACACGATTCGTCCGGCAGAGTGCCATCGGGATGGAACGTATCAGCATCTCATCCGCTTTTGTCATGCCTTTTGACACCAGTGCAGAATATCCGCCGATCAGATCAGCACCGATTGCTTCCGCTGCACGATCCATGGTATCTGCGATCGTCGCAAAATCTTCCGGTGTCTTGCAGGCTGCTCCACCGATCAGTGCGATCGGAGTAACAGAAATACGCTTATTAACAATCGGTATACCATATTCTGCCTCGATCTCCCCTGCAACTTTTGCAAGATCTTTTGCAACGGATGTGATACGGTTATAAATATTTTCATTTAATTTTTTCAGATCAGAATCAATGCATGAAAGCAGGCTGATACCGATCGTAATGGTGCGGACATCAAGATTTTCGTGTTCCACCATGTTGTTGGTCTCGTTTACTTCAAATATATTAATCATTGCTGCTTTCCTCTCTAAATACGATGCATTTTTTCAAAAATCTCAGCTTTCTGGCACTTGATGGATACACCGATCTGTTCACCAATCCCGTCAAGATCTTTCTGACAATCCACAAATGATCTGGTGGATCTGTTCATGTCAACGATCATCATCATATTGAAATATCCGGAAACGATCGTCTGTGAAATATCAAGTACATTCACACCATTTTCGGAAAGATAAGTACATACTTTTGCAATGATACCAACGGTATCCTTACCCACTACTGTAATAATTGTCTTGTCTGCTGTGTTCTCCATCTCTGCTCTCCTCACTTTTCTGCTTTACTAAATCAGTGCAAATATTATGGATAATCATATCATATGTGATTTATAATTTCCACTGTTAAATGTGTTGGAATTTATAAATTTTTCTACTAAATGTCATTAGAAATATTATTTTTTAAAAAACGATACGCTCTGACGGCTCATCCCGTTTTGCCACATACATCGGAAAATCATCACCTTTATAAGGGTTCTCTCCCATTGTTACCTCCAGCCGGACTGTCTCATATGCAAGCTCTGCATAATTATTTTCCTTGCTGAGATGGCCTAAAATAACCGTATTGAAATGATCATGAAGCACTTCTCCTAAAAGCTGACCAGAGAGTTCATTAGAAAGATGTCCCTTTTCCCCAAGAATCCTCTGTTTTAACTGATAAGGATAACTGCCGACCTGCAGCATATGTACATCATGATTTGCCTCTAATAAAAGTACATCCAGATTTTTTATTTTATGAATGATATTTTCATCATAAGTGCCAAGATCAGTTACTACCGCAGCTGTTTTTTCCTCATTTTTTATTTTGTAGGCGACCGGATCTGCCGCATCATGTGAGATTGAGATCGGTTCGATCAAAAGATCCCCGATTTCAAAGGGCTGTTCCGGCGTTATTGCATGAAATAAAGATTCATCTATTTTTCCGACAGACTTTGTATTCAAAATTGCATCTATCGTACCTTCCGTGGCATAGATCGGAAGCCCGTAACGCCTGGCAATGACGCCCAGTCCAGATATATGATCGATATGTTCATGTGTTACGAGAACGCCTTTCATTTCTTCCGTTTTCAGATCAATTGAATTGAGTCCGTTTTCAATCCGTTTTCCACTGATTCCCGCATCGATAAGTACATGACAGTCATCAGATCCGACACAGATACAGTTTCCGCTGCTGCCGCTTGCTATACTGCATAATTCCATTGCTTTAATTCTCTTTCCATCTAAGTTCGATCGTATCTCCGGTCTTTAATACTGCAGAATACGATGCATTCTCACCATTCAAATTGGTAATGATTGCCCTGCCGTTTGAAGCTGTGAGATCAAATTCGTAAAAATCAAAAATATCTACAAATATATACTGTGGTTTTCCGGTAAGTTTTACCGGCTGACCATTGATATATACTAATACCGCATTGCCATCTTCCGGTTTTTCATCCGTGTTCTGTACACTCTGTACTTCTGTCTGTTCTGTTACATTTTCAGCTGTATCTTCTGCTGCAGCGTCTGACACTGAATCTGACTGGGACGCTTCTTCATTCACTGTGTTCTCATCTGTTGCCGCAGCTGCATTCCCGACATTCACTGTGGCTTCATCTGACGCAGCCATGCTGTCTGATCCTGCCGTATTTTCTTCTGATGCAGTAACATTGTCTGTTCCCTCTGTGCTGTCTGCATTTACCTGATCTTCATCTGGTGCGGCAGCATCATCTGTCCGCGCTGTACTCTCCTTTGCACTGCTGTCATCATGCGAAACTGCTGCATCTGCGCTATCCTGTGCCTCTGTCTCTGTCTTTGGCTCTACAATATCCGGTATCTCTTCTTCTTTGTATTCCCCGACAGTCGGTGTCTTTACTTCTTCCTGCTCTAACGGCTGGAATGATGGTTTACCATAAGAACGCACGGTCCACTCGATCGTGAAGTTTTCATAGATCAGGGAATCGAGTGTTGCACGACGATTATTTACTAAGATCACATGCTCAACATTCACTTCCACATCCATAAATTCTGCAAGCTGTCCTACTGTGTAGAAACTTCTGGTCTCCACCTGGTCTCCCTCTTTGATCTGATAGGAAGGCAGCTCTAAATTACCGTTGACCTCTAAGAACTTCGGACATCTTATCACATTTCCATTGACTACAAATGCCACGTAATCAGAAGTATATTCCTCTAACTGATCTAACGTGCAGGATGCCGGCTTTCCCGCTGTGGACGGCTCAATTATGATCTCACAGTTAGGCTCTAAGGCGGCATTCAGGTTTGTCGGCCGGTCATTCATATAAACTGCTGCCGACTCGCCCTGTTCTCCGCGGATGATACGTTTTGCACCGTTTACAAAAAAGTTAAGTTCCGATCCCCTCTTCGGGAAAAGATCCTCGTTCGGGAAACCTGCCTGCAATGCGGCATCCACGATTGTTAATCCCTCATTATCATATAATTTAAGCCGCTCACCATTGAAACGCACCATGATAAATCCATTTCTCTGCTCATAATAATTAAGGCAGATTCCGATCGGTGTTACAAGCAGCGGATCTTTCTTGATATCCTGCTGTTCAAAAACAACTTCCTGCAGTACCTCTTCGCCACGCAGTGCCACACGCACGTCCGGAAGATCTAATTTCTCTGCAAGCATTTTTGTGTAACCATGGATCTTACCACCGCCACCAACGATAAACGCTGCACTGACCGTCTGATCACCATTCAATTCTTTGATCTTGGCAGCTACTGCGGTTGTCATCTCATCCACTACGGGTTTAGTCAGCTCCCATACCTCTTTTGCCGGAATCGTATGCTCGATCAGCATGATATCTTTATAGGTGATCTCATCCTCTGTTGTGCTCTGCAATTTGATATATTCGGCAGTTTTAAAATCAACCAGATAATTCTGCACGATCAGTTCTGTCAGTTCATCTCCTGCAAGAGGAATCATACCGTATGCAATAATGCTTCCGTCTTTCGTAATGGAAATATCGGATGTTCCCGCTCCAATATCGACCAGTGCGATATTAAGCAGACGATAGCTTTCAGGGATTGCAACATTAATAGCAGCAATAGGCTCCAATGTCAGATTTGCTACTTCAAGTCCTGCCTGATTTACCGCCGCATAAAGTCCGTCCACTACATCCTCCGGCAGAAATGTTACGATAATATCTTCGCCGATACGGTCTGCTTTATGTGATTCAATGTTTGAAAATGGCTCATCATTCAAAAAATATCTGACCACTGAATATCCCACACAGTAAAATTTGTAATTGGTATCATTCATCTCCTGTAAAATTTTCTGTGCCTTTTCAATTCCAAGCAGATCAAGTGTATGTATATCTTCTCCGGTGACTACGCTTTCCTCCGGATAATCGTAACTGATACTTGTTGTAACCGTCTTAAGCACACGTCCTGCGGCAGCAATACATACTTCTGTCAGGGTTTTTCCGATCTGTTTTTCCAACTGTTCTTTTACTTTTCTTATCGTCCCTGATACACGTCCGATATCATGGATCTGTCCATCTAACATCGCTCTTGTATCATGCTGCATGATATACTGTGCAGTTACGATAAACTGATCCTCTGTACGGTAACCTACAGTTCCAACTACATTTCTTGTACCAATGTCAAGTCCGAACACCAATGACTGTTCCATGTCTTTTCCGTCACTCATCTGCAGTATCTCCTACTCGTTCTCCATATTTGTGATTGCCAAATCAATCTGCTTTCTTGCTTCTTCCACCGTTCCGTTATTATCGATCACCACTTTACAATACTTCCGGTAAACAGATTCCTCTAACTGACTGTCAAAAATCTGCTGTACTTTCTGCATGGAATATCCGCGCGATCTCATAAGGCGTTCTTTTCTTATATCCTCTCTGGTATAAATATACCAAAGTTCGTCACAAATTTCATCATAATGTTCTTCGATCAAAAGTGCCGCCTCTAAAACAAGAATCTTAAGTTCTCCCTTTTCCCGCTCTGCTTCTGCAACAGTTCTGATGTATCTCTTGACTGCAGGATGCACGATTCCATTTAAAGTTTCTCTTTTTCCCTCATCGGAAAAAATAACTGCTGCTAACTTTTTCCGGTCAAACGAACCATCCTCTGACCAGATATCTTCATTCCGGAATCTGTCTTTTAATTTCTGATAACAATCTGTTCCCGGAAGCATCAGTTCGTGTGCGATCTCATCCGCCAGCATGACTTTTACGCCGTCTTTTGTTTCAAGATAATGAAGTATTTCTGATTTTCCCGCACCGACACCGCCGGTAATTCCTATAAATTTCATCTGTTCTGTGCTCCCCGAAACTGAAATATTTTATTTTGCTTCATACCAGTTTTTTCCCACATGTGCATCAATCTCAAGCGTTACCGCAAGGTCTGCTGCTCCATGCATTTCTTCTTCAAGAATCTTTTTGACTGCATCTTCCTCCTCAACCGCTGTCTCCACCAACAGTTCATCATGCACTGTTAAGATCAGACGCGATCTTAAATTTTCTTTTAACAGTCTGTCATGCACACGTATCATTGCGATCTTGATAATGTCTGCCGCCGTTCCCTGAATCGGAGAGTTCATGGCAACACGTTCACCAAACGAACGCTGCATAAAATTGCTGCTCGAAAGTTCCGGTACCGGACGCCTTCTTCCAAACATAGTCGTCACATAACCTTTTTCTTTTGCCTCCGTCACAAGTCCATCTAAAAATGTCTTGATCTTCGGATAAGTTTCAAAGTAACGCTCTATATACTCTGCTGCCTCTTTCTTACTGATGCTTAAATCCTGACTCAGTCCAAATGAACTGATTCCGTATACGATTCCAAAATTTACTGCCTTGGCATTGCGGCGCTGCAAATCCGTCACTTCGTCGAACGGAATGTGAAATACCTGGGATGCGGTAATTCTGTGAATATCCTGTGCTTCCCGGTATGCCTCGATCAGCTTTTCGTCCCCTGACATGTGCGCTAAAACGCGAAGTTCGATCTGCGAATAATCGGCATCCATAAACTCAAATCCTTCTTTTGGCACAAACGCCTTACGGATCAGTCTTCCCAGTTCGATCCGCATAGGAATATTCTGAAGATTCGGCTCCGTACTGCTCAAACGTCCGGTAGCTGTGATCGTCTGATTAAAACTGGTATGGATTCTGCCATCTTCTGCGATATAGTTTACCAGTCCGTCCGCATAGGTGGACTTTAACTTGGTAAGCTGACGGTATTCTAAAATATCGGAAACGATCGGGTATTCCGGTGCAAGCCGTTCTAACACATCTGCTGCCGTTGAGTATCCGGTCTTTGTTTTCTTCCCATATGGCATGGAAAGTTTCTCGAATAAAATTACTCCAAGCTGTTTTGGGGAATTGATATTAAATTCTTCCCCAGCCTCCTCATAAATCTGTTTTTCCAGTTCTGTGATACGCACTGCAAGTTTATCTCCATACTCCATCAGCGCATCCCTGCATGCAATGATTCCCTCATTTTCCATATCTGCAAGAGTAAATACAAGTGGCATCTCAATCTCGGAAAATAGCTGATCCATGCCCTCTTCTTTCAGATCATCTTCGAGTGTCTTCTTTGATGCCTGCGCCACATATGCCATGTAGCATACATAACTTAGGAATGCTTCCGGCGCATTTTTCATTGCCTGCTCTATGGTCTGTTTTCCAAGAAGATCCGCCTTAGACGGTATCATCTGTCCCATATAGTCTTTTGCAATATCCTCATATGGATACTCATTTTTCAGCGGATTCAAAAGATATGCTGCAAGTACACCGTCAAAAAGATTTGACAAACCGATATTGCCATTTGTCTGCCGTTCCAGCAAACCAAGTGCTGCAAGCTGCGGCTTTAAATCAAGTGTCGCATAGGATGAAGCTTCACTCGTGGTAAGCATGGACATGATCTGCTTTGCCGGAAGATTTTCTCCTGCTTTTATAAAAAAGGTTTCTTCCCCACCAATTGAAACGGCAGCACCAATGCAACACTCCACTGCATCATTTTCTGCGCTTTCAACGATGCCGGACGGCTCACTGTCTGCCCCCGGCATATCTCCTGCCGCAAACAGATTCATCTGCCCGTCTGCTTCCTCGTGGCTATCCTTCTTTTTATCTCCGAAAACAATATAAAAACCACAGTCTTTTCCGCGCAGCTTCGCAAATACTTTCTCTGCTTCCTTTCGGTCTTCCACAAATTTAAAATGTTCTGCCGCCTGATTTTTCGGAGTATCTACCTCAAACCGGTTTAAAAGATTTTTAAATTCCAAACGTTTGCAGAGAAGGTATGCCTCCTCCGTATACAGTCCAGAAATTCCATTTAGCTTTGCTCCTGCAAGATCATAATCAATATCCGCATGGATCTCGATCGTTGCAAGAGTCTTGCTCATCTGTGCAAGATCATAGTATTCTTTTAAATTTTTGCTTGCACGCGGCGGCTTTAATTCATCCACATGCGCATAGGCATTTTCAATGCTTCCGTATTGCGCAATGATCGCAGTTGCCGTCTTTTCACCGATCCCAGGCACACCCGGAATATTGTCCGCTGTATCACCCATCAGTGCCTTGACATCTATAAATTCGATCGGTGTTACCTGATACTTTTCTTTTACCTCTGTGGCATTATAATCTTCAATCTCTGTACCGGTGCGCTTTGTTTTTGGGATACGGATCTTTATATGATCCGTTGCAAGCTGTAAAAGATCACGGTCGCCGGAAACCACGGAAACGGTAAGACCTTTCTGTTCGCTCTGTTTTGCAATGGTTCCAAGCAGGTCATCTGCCTCGTAACCGCCTTTTTCGATCGTGGTGACTCCCATCGCCTTTAACATTTCTTTTATGAGCGGAACCTGTTCTCTCAGTTCCTGTGCCATCGGCTTTCTCGTGCCTTTGTATTCGGCGAACATTTTATGGCGGAAAGTCGGCTCTGACACATCAAATGCAACCGTCAGATAATCCGGCTGCTCCTCCTCTAAAATCTTGAACATAATATTCAAAAATCCATAGACTGCGTTCGTATGAAGTCCCTCCGAATTCGTCAGATCCGGGATTCCGAAAAATGCCCTGTTCAAAATACTGTGTCCGTCAATCAATACCAGCTTTCCGCCCATTGTTCTCTCCATTCTCTGTCTTTTAGATTGCTCTTGTGTAGCGTTTCAGCCACTCATTTTCCTCCGGTGTCATATACGGGGAAATGGTATCATATACCATCTTATGATAATCATTTAACATCTTTTTCTCACGTGCGCTTAAAAGATCCGGATCGATCGCATCAAGATCGATCGGCGCATAGGTAATATTTTCAAATTCCATGAACTGACCATACTCATTTTTCTCAGCCTTACGGCATACAAGTTCATTTTCCGTACGGATGCCGTATTTGCCCTCTAAATATACGCCCGGCTCATCTGTCGTGATCATTCCTTCTTCTAAAACACCATTGTCATGACGCTCCGGCACAACTCTCCAGCGGAAACCATTCGGTCCCTCATGTACGTTTAACACATACCCAACGCCATGTCCGGTACCGCATTTATAATCAATGCCCATCTCCCAGAGAGGACCGCGGGACAAAATATCAAGGTTTAATCCGGTACATCCATATAAGAACTTCGCATGTGCAAGATTCATATTCGATCTGCATACGGTTGTGAAATGCAGACGCATCTCATCTGTGATCGGTCCAAGTGCCATGGTTCTTGTGATATCCGTGGTTCCCTCAAAGTAATGTCCGCCGGAATCCACCAGTAAGAATCCTTCCGGTTTTAATTCCGTATCTGATTCCGGTGTTGCAGCATAATGCATCATCGCAGCATTTGCACCATAAGCACAGATCGTATCAAAACTCAACTCAATAAAATTCTCCTGCTCTCTTCTTCGCGCTTCAAGATAGTCAGAAGCCGAGAGCTCTGTCATAGGGATCTTGCCGATATTTGTCTTGAGCCAGTACATGAACTTCGTAAATGCAACACCGTCTTTTACATGTGCAGCTCTGGTGTTATCCACCTCCGTCTTATTTTTTACTGCTTTCATAAGCTCGGTCGGGTTCGGTTTATCCACAACTTTGATTGCTTTATCAAGACTGTTTACGATACGGTAATTAACCATGCCGCGGTTCATCAGCACGACTGCGTCTGCCGGGATTTCCGGTACATAATCGTAGACCGCATTATATGGTTTTGTAATGATATGGTTTTCATCCAGATAAGCACGGATCTTATCATCCACTACATTCTCCTGCAAAAACCAGATACATTCTGTTTCTGTCAGCACCAGATATGACAATACGACCGGCACATAATCAATATCATTGCCACGGATATTTAAAAGCCATGCGATATCATAAAGAGAAGTTAAAATATGGACATTTGCACCATTCTCCTTCATAGCTTTCCTTAGATCTGCAATTTTATCCGCGGTGCTTTTTCCGGAATATTTTTCTTCTAAAATAAATAAAGGCTGTTTTGACAATGCAGGGCGGTCTTCCCAGATCAGGTCGATCAGATCTTCTGTCACGTGCATGGAGGCATTTTTTGCAGAAGCAATTTTTTCAAGTTTACCTCCCCAGGTACCGTTTACAACACGTCCGTCAAATCCGAGACATCCACCTTCGTTTAATTTATCTTTTACAAATTCATCTACGGTCGGCACACCCTCTTCGCCCATGCGGTAGAGTGTAACTGTGCTGCCCTTAAGCTGGTTTTCCGCCTGTACAAAGTAACGTCCATCCGTCCAGAGCCCTGCCTCCTCTGCTGTGATAACGGCAGTTCCTGCAGAACCGGTAAATCCGGTAATAAACTTTCTTGCCTTAAAATGGTCTCCTACATATTCTGATTCATGGAAATCAGCCGTCGGCACAACATATACAGTGATCCCTCTTTTCTCCATCTCTGCACGCAGTGCCTTTAATCTTTCCTGTATCATTTCTTACTTTCCTCTTTCTTATATATTTTCCAAAATCTGTATATTACATGATGGCTGTTTCTTTCATCACGCATCCGTATACTCAAAAAACTTCGTATCGATCTCCGGATAAGATCGTTTTAATGAGATCGGTCTTCCGGAACGGTTCAAAAAGCAGTGGGAACTCTTTCCGGTTGTCCGCAGTTCTCCGGTCTCTTTGTCTGTCATCCGGTATTCCACATCCATCTTGATACCATTATAACGGGTGATCTTTGTCTCGATTACGACGGTATCATCAAAATGTACCATGCTGTGATACTCACAGGATACGGAGAGCACAGGACTTATGATCTCCATCTCCTCCATCTGTTTGTAACTGAGTCCGATCTGATCCATTAAATCCATCCTCGCCTCTTCCATCCATTTGATGTAATTTGAATGATGGATGATCCCCATCTGATCCGTCTCATAATATTTTGCATGATGCTCATATGGGCGGATTTTGATATCATCGGCATTTTCATTATAAATTTCTATCTCTTTTTTACTCATATAAATCACTACCTTTCTCAAACTCCTCCAAGCTATAGTATCTCACAGAACCGCTTTAATTTCAATGGTGCCTTTTTATCCATGCGGTCAGGCATGCGGTCAGGATAACGATCATAACACAGACAAATGAGATCCCGGCTCCCACCATAAATCCAGGTGTCCGGTAACGCAGTTCGATCGTGTGTGTTCCTTTTTCAAGATAAGTACTGATAAATGCCTCTCCAAAAACTTCCGGCTTGGTTTCTTCTCCATCAACATACAATTTCCATCCTGCATCATCCGCCACTGAAAAGATCAGCCGTCCTTCTTTTTTCACATCGATCGTTCCGGTGATCTTCGTATCGGAAAATGACGTCATCTCCATCGTCTGCTCATTTAATGTCTGATAAGCAGTATCTACTGCATCGAGATTTAAGGCATATGCAGTAATGTTCACCCTCTCCTCGCTGCTGTTTTTAATCTTTACTTCCGTACCTGCCGTGCAGTATCCAAGATCAAGCGTATAACCATGCGAAACTTTCGTGAAAGATTTTGTCCTGCCGTCACTGATCTCTTCTGTCAGGCTGTCCACGGTCGTCGAATCATAGGTAGCAAAAATATATGCATCTTCCTGCACATCGATCGTTGATTCTCCGACCACTGATTCCGATGGGATCTCTGTCAGCATCGTCTCATCTGCACCGAGAAGTTCTGCAAGTTTATTCTGCGCTGTGATCTCGTCTAAATCAGAATAATCCCACGCTTCGATCACATTCTCATCCATCATAAAGCCAAGCGGGAGCACGTATTTATTTTCATAGAGATAAGTGTTTCCGCTTCCTGCCACAAAAGAACGGATCGGGTTTGCCTCAAGCGCATTATCTGCGATCACATAGCGCAGGGATAACATCGCAGATAAAAGCGGTGTTGCCCCATTCACGCAGTAAAAATTCTTACCGCCCTCCATTCCGACTGCCTGATAAAAATGACTGACATCTAAATTCATCAGTGACGAAAACTGTGTTGCAGAACGATATCCATACAATGCTGCATCATTTTTCGTTTTACGCTCTAATTCCTCTGTCCGGTAAAATAATACGCCTTCCTTCTGTGCCTGATCTTTTGCCTCTGCAAGTACCGCATGATAATCATCCACCGCCTTTACATAAGCAGTCCTGCTTGTTGTCTCAAGTCCGGTCACATTGTAATTAAAGAATAATTCTAACAGCATCGCTACGCAGCCACAGACAAGCATGATCTTCTTCAGTTCTTCCCTGGTTGCCCTTTTGATCCTTCCGATCTTTTTTACCTCATCTTCCCGGATACATTCCTCCGCATAAAAATAGATCAGCAGTACCACAATATAACTTCCCAGAAAAACATAAGTTGCCGTTGCCGCACTCTCCCCTAAGATTGTCCCATCAGAAAGATGATAGGAAACCGTCATCAGACCGATCGATGTCACTCCTGCCACGATCACATCTAAAAACCGCGTCCCTTTAAAATGTAAAAATGCCTCATATGCAACCGCAAGCAATAAAAATGCGTATAAAAAAGTCTGTCTTCCCGGCAGGGAATCAGGAAAATGCATACCATGCCAGATGAAATCAAGTATATTATTTGAAAAACTGAGAACAAAAAATACTGCCAGAATTCCACGCGCCAGCTTCTTTTTCCAGGATATTTCACGATTAAGCAAATATAGTACAAACAAAAGAATAACAAATACTCCACAGTAAATATTCGGCCAGTGGTCTTTTCCTGTATAGGGCTCTGCCATCACAGAATGTCTTCCCAGCTCCGCAATAATGTTAAAATACCATTCCATCGTATCCGGGAACGAAATATTCTGTGACCCACTCGCACCAAGTGTGATCGCCTCAGGAATGATCAGAACTGCACCCGTTCCACCTGCCAGAAGAGAATAAACTGCAAAACGAATCCAGGCACCGATCCCTGTTTCCTTATTTTCAAGCCATGTGATCAAAAACCAGATCACCTGAAAAATGCATACCATGATCGCAATGTAATAATTACTGATAATGCATAAAGACAGCGAGATATAATAAAGCAGTACCTTTTTCTCTTTGATCAGTTTTTCGAGCCCAAGAACAACAAGCGGCGCTAACATCATACAGTCTAACCACATGATATCCCATGCATAGGCTGCGGAGAATCCGCACAATGCATAGGCTGTCGCAAAAATACTGACTGCAATATGATTTTTTTCAAAGTGCTCTTTTAAATAATAACCAAAAAACAGTCCCGCAAATGAAATTTTCAAGATCACAAGCAAGGTCATAAATTCGATCACATGATTTTGCGGACATAACAGCAGCAGCCAGTTCAGGGGGCTTGCCAGATAATAGGCATACAGAGAGATGAAATCTGCCCCCAGTCCGACATTCCATGAGTAAAACAGACTGCCGCCATGTTTGATCTTATCCATCAGCTCCGTGAAAAAAGGACAGTACTGATGGTACATATCAATGTGTAAAATACACTGCTCTCCAAACGGATAAACGTCATGAAGGATACATATCACAACCAGAATAAAAAATGGCAGAAAGAATGAAGCAAGAAGCGGCATTCTTTCTTCCCACAATTGATTTTGTAGTTTCTTTTCTCTTTTCAAAACAAAACCTCTCTTTTTATCATTTTCTAATTGACAGTTCCATGATCAAACAACTCATAATACTGCAGTTTCCGGTAAATATCCATCTCATCTTTTTCATCGGAAGCCCGCACTTCACTGCCATCTGCTTTTACCGTACGCACGGCAGAAATGACCGGATATTCTGTCTTTAAATGCATCAGATAGGAACGGTATTCGTCCAGTGGAACACCTGCACGCTCTAACACTTCTGCTGCAAGATAATTTGCACTCGTATCTGCACCCGTTTCCTCATCAATATCATAATTTGCCCATACCACATAAGGAACCTGATAACGCAGTTTCTGCTGTTCCTCTGTCAGGTGATTCCAGGACATTCCATTTTTTGCAAGAACCGTAGATGCAACGGCATCACTCGGCTGGTGATCCCCGAAGAAAACGATCACTGTTTTTTCATCTGCATCTTTAAAATAAGAGATTAAAGACTCCAACGCTGAATCAGAAAGTTTTACCAGCGATAAATACTGCTGCAGCGAAAAATTAGTGGAATCTTTCACTGAGATATCCGGGGTAAAATTGCCATACTGATCCTGATATCCACCGTGATTCTGCATTGTCACATTAAAAACAAACAATGGTTTATCTGTTTCTTTATTTTCATAAAATTCGATAATCTTATCCACACAGCTCTCATCACTGATATACTGTCTCACATACTGTGGATTCACATACTCATCTTTAAATACACTTTCGTTAAAACCTAACATCGGATAAACCGTATCACGTTCCCATCCGCCTGCATTGTATGGATGTGTTGCAATCGTCTGATATCCTAATGTTTTCAGATAATCCGGAAGTGCCTTTAAATCCCCATTGATATACTGCTGGTACGGAATACTTCCCTGTGGAAGAAATGCCATGGTATTGCCGGTCAGAAATTCAAACTCGGTATTTGCCGTATTTCCGCCACATACAGATACGTTTAACATTCCGGTAACCGTATTTTCTGCTCCCTGTTCCAAGCTGTGAATAAACGGCATGTAATCCTCATTTGTCTCAAAATCACCCAGAACCGACAGATCCGAAAACGACTCATTCATCATCACAATGATATTTGGAAGTTCTTCATCCTTTTGCGTATCATCTTTTGCTGCCGGATCAGTATCCTCCGACATTGCACCTCCTGCTCCGTAGGAATCAAGCACTGCCTGTGCCTCCGAGTCACTGTAATGCTCCGGTTTATCGATCGACATATATGCAAGATTCATCACAAATGTGACTGCCATTCCATCCACATCTGTCATGTAGACCGGTGTAAACAGCTTATTATAAAGTCTGTGGCTGTTCTGAAAGCTCTCCTGCTGTAAGGTTCCCGCAAACAGTGAAAACACCACAGCCACAAGTGCTGCCGGTATAAGCCGTTTCCAGAATACAAAACGTGTTACTTTTACCTTTATAAAATGAAATAATGCGATTGCCACAAGAAACACCAGTGTTACCACGACCATACGCGTATCCGGCATAAAATTATAATTATCCGCCACACTCGCCGCCGTTTTCCATGAAAAAATATCCCACGGCACAATCGGATTTGTACGGAAACGCACTACATAACTGTTTGCAATACCATAGATCATCGCCACACCATAAACGATCCGGTGTGCTGTCTTTAATTTTCCTGTCAGCAAAAACAGTACAATCGTTACCAGTAAAAACAGTACAATATTAAAAAACTGAGCCCACGGACGCACGACCATAAACGGATTGTGTGAATAACACTCCATAAGATAAAAACATGCCGCAGGCGGCAATATGACAAGCAGCAACGATATGATACTGCTTCCTGCCTTTTTTAAAATATCATTCTTCTTATCCGACTTTTTGTTCCTGGCTGCTATTTTCTCATTTCTCTGCTCTTTTAATTTTTCCCAGAAACCTTTTGGTTTCGTATTTTTTCTTTTTCTGCTAGCATTCATGTCAAACCTCATTTCAAGGGTGTATCTTCCCTTTAGATAATTAGCCGAATGATATTTTAGCACATTCCTCCAGCAAATAACATCTATTCGTAAAAAATTCATAAATTCATAAGTTTCCAGTATTGCAACACTATTTCCCAGCCTTTATTTTTTGCATGTTCTGTCGAATCAAATAGTTATTTTGACGCTTTATGTTAATAAAGCAATAATCTTTCCCACAGACGTCTTTATTGTCTTGACATTTCAAATAATTTTTTTTAACATGAAAATATATACAATACCTGTATCGATTTGAGTGGCGCAAAAAGGAAGATGAAAATGAATAGTGAATCTGAAATCAACCGTCTGACAAAAGAGAATGAAACTTTCCGAAAAATCATTGAAACACAGCAGCATACGATCAATCTTCTCATTGATCATTTTATTGCCGGTAATACAGATAAACAGATCAAAAAGAACTAAATTTTGTATTTTTATTAAAAAAACAGAGCGACCGTCTGCCGCTCTGTTCCTTTTATCCGTGATAAAAAATCTTTCTTCAAAATATACAATCTGCTGTTTATGATCTTTTTGGGCACAAAAAAAGCTGCTGACGGGAATCGGACCCGTGACCTCCGCACTACCAATGCGACGCTCTACCGACTGAGCCACAGCAGCATTGTGTTTTTCAACACCTGTATTACTATACAATAGGATTGTACGCTTGTCAAGCATAAAATGCAGGAAATTTTTGTAATTTTTCAAAAAATTTACACAATCCCAGATCAACATTCCATGTCTCACCGGGATTGTGTTCTTCGGGTCTTCTGGCCAGATGGTGTTTTGTCACCACATCCGTTATGTTCTTCCCGTTTTGTTTCAATCAGCCTCTCCTTTTTTACATCCGATTCATAATCTTGATGTGTGACTTAAAAAGAGAATAATATTTCATTCCCTTATCTTTGCCATAATGTCCCTGCAATGCAGCTCTTAATGAATTGAGATTCTTTCTCTTCGCATTTGCCTTATACAAAAACGAGGAAAAATCTTCCGGACAGTCCAGTTTTGGATCACTGTAGGCAAATACTGTCTGACAATAAACGTCAAACTTCTCTTCCTCACTGATCGCATTCTGATTCTCACGGCAGATTGCATATGCAGAACTGTTCTTTGCCTCCTGGTAAAGTTCTTTTCCGATCTCTTCCCCAAAGAACAATACCAGTGCATTGTGAAAATCTGCAAGACGATCTTTGCTGATGCAGGTAAGCAGGCTGCGGATAACCTCATCCTGTTCCTTTGAAATCTCTGGTGTTTTCACCATTATATTCTTCTCTGGATCTGCATCTGACAATTCTTCATCCTGCTGATTTCCATCTGCTGTTTCATCCGGTCTCATAATTTCATCCGGCATTTCCATCTGAATCTCTTCTGGTTCAGACATTTCTTCTGATTCCGCATATTTTTCCGTCTGTACCTGTTCTTCCGCAGTTACCGTTTCGTTTTTCATAGACTCAGCTGTCTGCTCCGTCGCAGCTTCTGTCTCGTGTTTCAGAAACTCTGCCGTCTGCCCTGTCGCAGCTTCTGTCTTGTGTTTCAGAAATTCTGCGGTCTGCCCCGTCGCAGCTTCTGTGGAATTTTCCAATAACTCTGCTGTTTTTGTCTTCTGCTGTAATCTGCGGCTTAATTCTTTTCCGCTGATACGCTGTACCGGCATATTACGCTGTTTCCAATAGCGGACTGCTGCATCAAATCCGGTATCATTTGAAACGATCACATAACAGTTTTCCTGATTCTCACACAACATATACCCAAGCTGTGTAACAAGCTGGAAATCAAGTGCATTGCTTCCCTCAAAACATTTTATAAACTCTGCTTCTTTCTCCGTCTCCTTTAATAACCTCACATTTTCGTAATTCATATGCGGACTTTTCTGCGTATAAAATACGATCACTTCCTCATCAGGCTGTGATGCTACCAGTAACGGTACCCATATATCTCCTACATTCTCACTGTCAACCAAATATATTCTTTTCATCTGATCACCGGCTGATCGAAACACATTTATTATAACATAAGACGGAATCATGCCTCTACTCTTTTTTACAGAATATCAATATATTCTCCCGCAAGTGCTTTATTCATGCTGCGTACTGCACAGAATTTTCCACACATGGAACAGGTATCCTCGTGTTCCGGTTTTCTGCTGTTCCAGATTGCTTTAGCCGTTTCCGGATCTATTGCACATTCCCACTGTGCATCCCAGTCTAATACACGTCTTGCATCTGCCATCTTATCATCGATCTCCCTTGCTCCACGGACACCCTTTGCAATGTCTGCTGCATGTGCTGCGATCTTCGATGCAATGATCCCCTGTTTTACATCCTCCACGTTTGGCAGTGCCAGATGTTCTGCCGGTGTGACATAACATAAGAATGCTGCTCCGTTCTGCGCTGCGATCGCCCCTCCGATCGCAGATGTGATATGATCATATCCCGGTGCAATATCCGTAACAAGTGGTCCTAACACATAAAAAGGTGCACCCATACAGATTGTCTGCTGGATCTTCATATTGGCTGCGATCTGATCCATCGGCATATGCCCCGGTCCTTCGACCATAACCTGTACATCTTTCTCCCATGCACGTTTTGTCAGTTCTCCAAGTCTTACCAGTTCTTCGATCTGGCATACATCAGATGCATCCGCAAGACATCCGGGACGGCAGGCATCTCCAAGTGAAATGGTCACATCATGCTCACGGCAGATCTCAAGGATCTCATCGTAATATTCATAAAACGGATTTTCTTCTCCAGTCATACACATCCACGCAAATACAAGAGAACCTCCGCGGGAAACAATATTCATTTTACGTTTATGTTTCCGGATCTGCTCGATCGTCTTTCTTGTGATTCCACAGTGCAGTGTCACAAAATCCACGCCGTCCTCCGCATGCAGACGTACCACATCAATAAAATCTTTTGCAGTCAGTGTCGCAAGATCTCTCTGATAATGGATCACGGAATCATAGATCGGCACTGTACCGATCATAGCCGGACATTCTGCTGTCAGTTTTCTGCGGAACGGAATTGTATTTCCATGAGAGGATAAATCCATAATAGCATGTGCGCCCATATTGACTGCCGCCATAACTTTCTCCATCTCCACATCATAATCTTTGCAATCCCTTGACACACCAAGATTGACATTGATCTTTGTGCGGAGCATGGACCCCACACCCTCCGGATCAATACATGTGTGATGTTTGTTTGCGCAGATTGCAACTTTTCCCTCTGCTACAAGCGGCATCAGTTCCTCTACTGTCATACGCTCCTTTTTTGCCACGATCTCTAATTCTTTTGTCACAATGCCTTTTCTTGCTGCATCCATCTGTGTTGTATACTGTTCCATACATTTTCTCCTTTTCGCATGAAAGACTGCTGGCGATGAGAATTTTTCTATGAATGATTTAAAAAATCTCCTGCCGCAAGTGCGACAGGAGATAACATCTTCCCAATACGCTCCCTACGACAGTATTAACTGACAGGTTCAAAGAGTCAGGTTTTAACCTTCTCAACTGCAATCTCTCCAGGCACTATCCCAGACATGCAGTCCCTCTGCGTTGTTTTCTATTATATTTTACCGACTCATTCAGTCTAGCGGAATCTATGATAGTTGTCAATATTTGTACAACAAAAAAGACAGCCGATGCTGTCTTTTTAGGAGAAGGTATTTTTACTATGGGGTATAGCAAAAACTATATATAATGTATTGGGGGGTTTTTACAGTCATTATAATAGCATGATTTTCTCAATAAGTGTTCACAAATGTTACAATTTTCTCTTTTATTTTTTATGCAACATGCACAATCATTTTTCGTGACAATCACAAAAAAGCAGATAAATCTTTTACATCTTCCCCATTTCAGGATTCATCTCACGGATTTTTGCCTTAATACGCGAGAGCGCATTATCAATGGATTTTGGCGTCTTTCCCATCTTTTCTGCAATCTGCTGATAATGAAGTCCCGCAAGGTACTGGTCTAATACTTCCCGTTCCATCCTGCTTAAATGTGTCCGGAGCCTTTTCCAGAACTGCTCTACATTCTCCTGATCGATCATCATCTGCTCCGGATTGCCGATTCCATCCATCGTCAGTGTTTCCGCCAGCGGATATCCGTTTTCGCCGTTTTCTGAATAGAAAGAAACATAAGAATTAAGTGGTGCATGCTTCTTGCGGTTTGACGCCTCAACTGCCTTATATAACTGTCTTGTGATACATAATTCCGCAAAATGAAAAAAAGACGCTTCTTTCGTGTTATCAAAATCTCTGATTGCCTTAAACAGACCGATCATTCCCTCCTGGATCAGATCATCCGTCTCCCCACCGATTAAAAATACTGCATTTGCCTTTTTGCGGACCAGCGGTTTATATTTATCCAGAATATAATCCATGATCTTTCCGTCCGTATCACCGCTGTCTTTTAATACCGTGATCAACTGTTCGTCTGTCAAATCCTGATATGACTCTAACATGTTCCTCCCAAGACTCCCGCTGCAAATTTAGCGCATACGCTGCCGCACGATCTCATATGCAAGTACACCTGCTGCTACTGATGCGTTCAAAGAATCAATATCCCCCTTCATTGGGATGGACGCAACAAAATCGCAGTTTTCACGCACAAGTCTGCCAACACCTTCGCCTTCACTGCCGATCACAAGACCGATCGGTCCTTTCAGATCGAGATCATACATACAGGTTCCATCCATATCTGCGCAGACAAACCACATTCCTTTGTCCTTTAACTCTTTCATCGTTGCAGCCAGATTTGTTACCTTTGCAACCGGGGTATAGTTGATCGCTCCGGCAGATGTCTTTGCCACGGTAGCTGTCAGACCAACTGCACGGCGTTTTGGAATAATAACACCATGTGCCCCCGCAAGATTTGCGGTACGGATGATCGCACCAAGATTATGTGGGTCCTCAATATTATCCAGAATAAATAAGAACGGCGGCTCACCCTTTTCTTCTGCCAGTTTTAACATATCTTCCACCTCTGCATATTCATATGCAGCAGCAACAGCGATCACACCCTGGTGTTTTTTTGTCTCAGAAAGCTGGTCTAAGCGTTCCTTTTCCACAAAATGTACGATCGTGTCGTGTTTTTTCGCCTCTCTTACGATCGTGCGTACCGGACCGTCCTGACAGCCGTCTAACACAAATAATTTATCAATCGTTTTTCCGGACCGGAATGCCTCAAGCACCGCATTCCGTCCCTCTATTTTCAGCTCTTCGTAGCCCATTACTCTCTCCTTTTACATTTTCAGTGCAAGTTCGTCCACACCTGTCTTTACCAGTTCCACCAGACGTTCAAACTCATCTTTTAAATACAGATATCCCATCAGTGCCTCAAATCCGGTTGCTTTCCGGTAGTCTGACATTGTCGCATTTTTTGCCATTGTCGGCGATTTTGCATTTCTTCCGCGGCGGTACACTTCCGCTTCTTCCTCCGTCAGAACCGGAAGTAATTTCTCGATCATCTCCGCCTGTGTGTGTGCTTTTACAATCTGGCTTGTCCTCTTATGAAGCTCTCCTGCTCTCGTGTTTCCTTTTCCGACAACAACCGAACGGATCACCAGGTCAAATATCCCATCTCCGATATATGCTAACGTAAGAGGTGAATATGTCCGGATATCTACTTCACTGATCCCAAACTGTTCTTTAATATAGGAATCTATTCCTTTCCGCATCGGCATTTCCCCTCTCTCACGCTTTGTGCCAGATCACACCTTCTCTGGTATCTTTCAGTACAATGCCCTTTTCAAGCAGTTCATCGCGGATCGCATCTGCTTTTGCAAAATCTTTTGCTTTCTTTGCTTCCTTACGTTCCTCAATCTTTGCAAGTACATAGTTTTCTAACTCTGCATCGATCTCCTCTTTTGCATCTGTCTGTGCCGTTGTCAGATTTAAGGATAATACTTTGTCAAAATCATTGATCAACGCAAGTTTTGTTTTATCATTCATATCATCTTTGAGCAGATCGTAAATGATCGTGATCGCCATTGATGTATTCAAATCATTGCTGATCGCATTCTCAAATTTTGCCTTATAAGCATCAAATTTATCCTGCTGTACCGCTCCCTCATCCTTTAATTCTGCGATTCGTTTGGTCAGTTTTTTATAAGCTGCAGCCATGTTGTCTAACACTTCATAAGAAAACTCTAACGGTTTTCTGTAGTGGGACTGTAAACAGAACATACGGTATACGATCGGATCATAACCTTTTTCCTGCAGCAAGGATACCGTAAGAAAATCCCCTTTGGACTTACTCATTTTTCCGGATTTATCATTCAAATGCTGTACATGGAACCAGTATTTACACCATGTATGGCCAAGGTAACTCTCGGACTGCGCGATCTCATTGGTGTGATGCGGAAAAATATTGTCCACACCACCGCAGTGGATATCTACATACTCGCCCAGATGTTTCATGCTGATACAGGAACATTCAATATGCCATCCCGGATATCCAACACCCCATGGACTATCCCATTTGAGTGCCTGATCCTCGAATTTTGATTTTGTAAACCAGAGTACAAAATCATTTTTATTTTTCTTATTCACATCTTCTTCCACATCATCGCGGACACCGACTAACAGTTCTTTCTCACTCTGGGAAGAAAATACATAATAATCGTCTAATTTTGAAGTGTCAAAATAAACATTTCCGCCTGCTACATAGGCATAGCCTTTCTCAAGCAGCACCTCGATCATATGGATGAACTCCGGGATACAGTTCGTTGCCGGCTCCACAACGTCCGGTGTCTTGATGTTTAATTTTTTGCAGTCACTAAAGAAAGCGTCCGTATAATATTTTGCGATCTCCATGACTGTCTTGTGCTCTCTTTTTGCACCTTTTAACATCTTATCTTCGCCGGTATCTGCATCAGAAGATAAATGTCCGACATCCGTGATATTCATGACGCGCTTGACATCATAGCCGACATAACGGAGTGATTTTTCCAATACATCCTCCATGATGTAACTTCTGAGGTTGCCGATATGTGCAAAATGGTATACGGTCGGTCCACAGGTATACATGCCGATCTTTCCATCCTCATGCGGGATTACCGTTTCTACTTTTCTTGTCAGTGTGTTGTAAAATTGAAATTTATTTTCCATTTAAATAATCCTCCTTGTTTTGCGAAGCAAAATGCGAATCCTCTGATGAGCAGAGGATTTTACTCCTTGTTTTGCGAAGCAAAATGCATTTTTATTTTGTTTTTTTTGCATCAGCACTTAAAATCCGGACTGCCTGCTCTAAATCAAGCACACGGTTGACCAGTTCTGCATTTTCCCTCTGCAGTACGGTAATATCCTCTTTGACCGGATCCGGCAGATGGCATTGATCCATATCACTGCGCGGCATCTTCACATTGTCACGTTTTACGATTCTTCCCGGAACACCAACTACGGTACAGTTTGGCGGCACTTCCTCTATGACCACACTTCCCGCTCCGATCTTGGAATTTTCTCCAACAGTGAAGGAACCGATGATCTTTGCACCCGCACTGATCATAACGTTATCCCCGATCGTCGGATGACGTTTTCCGGTCTCTTTTCCGGTACCGCCTAGTGTCACACCCTGATACAGAGTAACATTGTCCCCAACGATCGCCGTCTCTCCAATGATCACACCACTTCCGTGATCAATAAAAAATCCTTTCCCGATCGTTGCTCCCGGATGTATCTCAATTCCTGTTTTTCTCGCTGCCCGCTGTGAAATATATCTCGCCCAGAAGAAATGTCCTTTTAAATACAGCTTATGCGCACGTCTGTAGCTCAACATAACCCGAAAACTCGGATAAAGCAATACCTCCATCGGCGATTTGATCGCCGGGTCCCGCTCCTTTATCACTGTAAATTCTTCCTTAATATGACTGATGATTCCCAAAACCGGCATCCCCTTTCCTGGATCAAAAAAAAGATCATTTCATCTCTAAGAGACGAAATGATCCGTGGTTCCACTCTAATTTAAGGATCTTATGATCCTCACTCAATACACTTAACGTGTGTAACCCGTATCCGGATACTGTATTGGCAGACAAAGCCCTTTCCCCGGACAGGCTCACGGAGGCACTTCGGAAATCTCTTTCTGAAAACTGCTTGCAGCCGATGGCAGTTTCTCTCTGTCAGCACTCTGGTTTCTTACTCTTCCCGTTCAACGCCCTTTTCGTATTTATACTGGTAAGTTTATTTACTTACTCTAGTTTATGCACTTGCTTCCGATTTGTCAACTTTTTTATTTGTTCTCTTCCCTTTTTCTCATTGCATACGATCCTTTTCCGTGTTACATTATAAATAGTATCTGGTTATTCTGGGGATAATTTACAATTTATACGAAGGATTTTATTATGGAACAGCAAAGAGAAACTCTGTTGATTGTAGATGATTCACGCTTACAGCGTGCAGTTTTAAATGAAATATTTTCTTCAAACTTCAATATTCTTGAAGTATCCTCCGGCGAGGAATGTCTGAAAATGATCGAAGAAAAACAGGACATGATCGATCTTGTCCTTTTAGATCTGGTCATGTCCGGCATGGATGGTTTTGATGTTCTAAAACACAGACAGGGAATGCCGGAATTTAAGAAAATCCCGGTTGTAGTTCTCACAACCACCGATACCCCTGAAGTCCAGACAAAAGCATTCGAATTAGGTGCAAGCGACTTTATCAGTAAACCTGCTGAACCCGCCATCGCACGCCTGCGTATTGGTAACATTTTGAAAACCAACCGCAGACTGAATAATATTTTACAAAAGCGGGAAGAATTACGGATCAGATCAGAGGTTGATGAGATGACACATCTTCTGAATAAAACCACAGCTGAGCACACAATTTCCCATATACTTTTATCAAGTCCCGAAGGTCTGCATGCATTATTCGCCATTGATATCGACAATTTCAAAGCAGTTAACGATATCTGTGGCCACAAAATGGGGGATCACACAATATCTGTGGTAGCCGGTATTCTTGCATCCCATTTTTCAGGTTCTGATATTGTTGGACGCATCGGCGGAGATGAATTTGTTGTTTTTGTGCGAAATATAACAACCAAAGAGGCAATCTACGAAAAAGCACAGGAGCTTTTAAATGCCATTTCCGACAAGGAAGGACTGTCAATCCCTGAAAATGTTACGATCAGCATCGGTATTGCTTTCACAGATCCATACGAAACGTCTTATACCACACTTTTTCAGAAAGCAGATACTGCACTCAGCAACTCAAAAAAATCCGGGAAACAATGTTTTTCCGAATATGGGGTTTCTTCGCCAGTATCCGATGCCACGCTGAAAAATATTTTATTATATACACAGTCCAGGAATGTCGCATCCACGTTGAAGTTCGCTCATTCTTATCCGGACAGGCTTGTAAAAATATCTTCCCTTGCTGAGATACATTATGCGGTTATGGATAAAAACAACCACGTTCCTGCCGTTTACATAGATGTATCCGAAAGCAAAGATGACGGTCAGAAAATATGGGAAGAATTAAGTCATGAATCCTGGGCACAGTCAGTTCCTGTTATTGCCATTTGTCAGGAAAGTAACCTGACACAGGTTCGGAATGCCATATTATCCAATGTGATCAGCGATCTTATTTTTGAGCCGATTGATGTTGAAAGTATCAAAAGACGCATCAAAAAATATCAGACACATGATGATATCTCATAAAAACAACGGTCAGATGACTTTATTTATCATCTGACCGCTTTTTATTCTGCGTATCTATTTTTTTGTTTTAACTGATTTTTTATTTGACCAGTCTGAATAAATCTTTACCTTTTTGGTTCCTGATTTTATTTCTTTGTACGTCCGTATTTTTATATAATACTTTTTCCCCGGCTTTAGACCTTTTATTCCTTTCGATGTAGTCTTATTACCTTTGACTACTGTCGTTTTTGTGTTCTTTTTGGAAAATGATGCATCCGTTGCATATGCGATTTCATATCCGCTTGTCTGTGATGTCTGTTTTTTCCATTTTAGTGTAAATGATTTTTTTGCGGCTTTTACATCTGTGAGGGATGTTCCCTTCGGGCAGATCTCAAACGTCTTTTTCAGTGCTCCGGTATAATTTCCACGGAATTTAACTGTTACAGTCGCTTTTCCGGTATTCTTATTGTTCTGATATGACACCTTATAAGAACCGCTTGAAATCACTTTTCCTTTATTATCTGTCACTTTTATGGCAGGCTTTTTCGCTTTTCCATCGTACACATAACGCTCTTTTGACAGTTTTAACTTCTTAGGTGCGTTAATTGTCTCCTGCTGCAGCACTGTTTTGCATACACTGCACACAGTCACATTTTTCCCATTACTGCCCGGCTTTGCCGGCGTCAGCTTCTTCTCCGGTGTGTGGGATTTCTTTGCGATCTTCTCTTTGTAGCTTTCCCCGCAGGTACAGGAATAAACTTTTTCGCCTTCCTTTTCACAGGTCGCCTCTACAGTCTTCTGCAGTACATAACTGTGTTTGTGTGCCGGCTTCTCTGTATCTGGTTCCGGTGTCTCTGTTCCCGGCTTCTCTGTGTCCGGTTCCGGTGTCTCTGTTCCCGGCTTCTCTGTATCCGGTTCCGGTGCCGGTGTCTCTGTTCCCGGCTCTTCTGTGTCCGGCTCTTTCAGGGCTGGAATCACTATTTTTTCTCTGCTTAACTCCTCATGACATGTGGTGCAATACATTACTTTTTCATAGCTTCCTTCCACACCCACTTTTGCTTCCACACGATTTTCGATGACAGTGTCTCCCTTTTTATGCCCTAATGCTGAAACCATAATATTCTCACGGGAAAGTTCTTCCCCGCAGCCTTTATCCTTACAATAAACTACCTTATCGTAGCTTCCTTTTTGGGTACAGGTCGCAGCTATCTCGTTTTCTTTTACCGGCTCGCCCGCCACATGCTGATGCGATACATCTGGTTCATCTGTGAATATTATTTCCTTTTCTGCCAACACGGTATCTTTCAGTGCTTTTACATCTGCCACAGTATTCGGATCATCAAACGGATCCGAACATAATAATAAGGTGTATTTTCCTGTTTTCACTTCACCATATGCAATCAGATAATAGCGGTCTGACTCATTTTTATCCACATCCAGACGGATTGGGTTTTCCCAGTCCTTTTTTTGTTGAATGTCTTCATCATCACTATTCCAGTAATCAGAACGGATCAGTATCATATCATTATAAAATCCATAGCCATCATATTCATTTGCAACTTCATCAAACGTGTAATCTTCTCCATACTGATCCTTCCATATCACATCCAGATATGGTGCATCATCGGTTTTATCTGTAATGTCTGTCGGAATATTACCGGTGTAAACATTTTTCGGGCAGGATTTTATCTCGATACTATCAAGTTCACGTTCCTCCGGTACATAATTGCGATACGCTGTCCACATCCCATTTTTGCAGATCAGGCTGTAGTTGTTATTGATATCTTTATCTGATAACACAAAATTTCCTGCTGTTCCATTCTCTGCTATGATATAGGTATGCTCATTTAAAAGATTACCAGATATAGCATGACTTCCCACCTGGAACTGTGTAACACCGCTTACCTGTCCATTAATCTGAACGTATCCATTTTGATCAAGAACAAGCTTTCCCTTTGCCGCACTGCCACCACTTGTGAAATTGCCCTTTACCTGAGCATCTATTATTTTTGTAAGATCCAGACAACCACCGTTTTTCAATGTAATATTGTTTAACTGCGCTGTTTCATCTTTCGGCTGCAGTCTTCCTCCTGCATCTAAAACAATATCTTTAATCCCTGTTGTAATGACACCTGACACAGCACAGTTGTTTACGGTCAATACTGTATTTGCATTTCCCCTGATCTCCACAAGACTGATCTCGTCATATCCATTTTGTTTACCTGAAAGCGTAAGTGTTGCAGATGTTGTGTCCTCTGCCGAAATAATATCCCGCACTTTTGCATCTGCGTCCAGATTTAACTCCACACTCCCCGTATAGGCAGTCCTCTCACCTGCTGACGCTTTATGTCCCATATAGATATTCTGGAACATTGTATCACTGTTTGCATTTACAACTGTGAGTGACGCTTTCGTCCCCACCGCTGTATTACTGTGATATCCTCCTGCATAGATGGTTGGAAGAAGTTCTTTTTCTGTGCCGCCAAAACCACCCAGGCTGGCGTCCCCTCCTCCCGGCAAATATGTTTTTACATTATCCAGTGTAAGGCTGTGCCCTGCAAGAAAAATCTCACGATGCGGCACAGAATTCATACTATTGGTAGAGATAAAACCAATCTGGATATCCCGGATCACAACACCGTCTCCCATGATCTGGATTGGTCCGCTGAACGTAATACTTCCTGTATTATTTCCAGTAATCACTGTCCCGTCCGGTATCTCAACAGGCATCATCTGTCCGCTCGCTTCTGCCTGACCTCTGACGGAAAAGCTTCCAGTTACAACAATATTCTTCTGCTTTTGTGCAAGTGCCGACAGAAACTCATTCTCATTCGACACTGTAACTGCTGTCTCAGCCGCCGCAGCCACATTCCACAGCAAATGATTTTGGGTTACTCCCTCTGCTCCCCCAGACGGTATGCCACAGATCAGCAGGCCCGCAGCCATAACTCCACAACAGAAACGTATCGTCCTTTTTTTCATATACTCATTTTCCCTTCTTTTGTACATAAAAAGACCCAGTATATATCCTTGTTTTGAATATCCCCTGATGTCCTTACAAAAAATATATCTGAGTCTTACTTCAATTCGCCAAAACATGGTTTATTATATCGTATTTATGCGATTGTGTCAATCATTTTTATACTTTATCTCCCACAGGCACGTCCCGGACATCCCGCACAGCCTCCGGCAGAATCAGCCACACTGACGCTGTTCTCATAGATCGTTGTCAATGCACAGACTGCCTGCGCAGAAATTCCCTGTTCTGTTCCGGTAAATCCCAGTCCTTCTTCTGTTGTTGCTTTCACATTTATCTGGTCTTCTGATATCTTAAGTGCTTCTGCAATATTTTTCTCCATCTGTTCAATATGCGGACGCATCTTCGGCTTCTGTGCAATGATCGTCGCATCAATATTTTCCACGATATAACCTTTTTCTGCAATCAGTTCTGCCACATGTTCAAGTAATTTAATACTTGAAATTCCTTCATATTTCGGATCAGTGTCCGGAAAATGTTTTCCAATATCACCAAGAGCTGCTGCACCAAGCAGAGCATCCATAATAGCATGAAGTAAAACATCTGCATCCGAGTGTCCCAAAAGCCCTAATGTATGCGGAATCTTTACTCCGCCAATGATCAGGTCTCTTCCCTCAACTAATTTGTGAACATCATATCCCATTCCTACACGCATTTTTTTCTATCCCTTTCATAAAATTTTTACTGTGGTGGATTACACTTCGAACATGGTGTAAATCCTCTTGCTTCTGCCTCTGATAATATCTCTTCAATATCACTTTTTCTTAAATACCAGCATCCTGATCTTATTATACAGAAAAAAATACCGATATACAACAAAAGACCTCAGAATGTCTGAGGTCTTGAAGTAGCGGAAGTCCGATATATTTAGAATGTGCTACATTCGTCTATACCGCCTAGTTTTTTCTTAAATGTAAAACCTCTTTTTGAATTATATCAGAATAAGATCTTTTTTGCTCTCTTTTTTATCTATCACTAAGCAACATCTATCATTAAAAAAACAGCATGGATTTTATGGATAAACTGTCATTTCATCATTGATAACCAGGTGGATAATGCATGGAAAAATCATGGAAAAAGGAAAACTTCTTTTCCACCATTTTCCCACAACATTTTCCACCCGGTTACCAACGATTCCATAAACAACAGCTTATCCACAAACTCCACCCTGCGATTAAGATCTGCTAACACCATCTTACCTTGTATTATTTTATAAAAAATTTTTTACACAAAAAAAAGACCTCACCCCAGCATCACACTGGAATGAAGCCCTTTTACTATCTCTCATTTTCTTTTTCACTCTGCATTCACAATCTTCCAGTTATCTCCTTTCTCCAGCGTCAGCTTATACTGCATGATCTGCGTGATCTTTAGATCCTGATCCAGATATCTTACATATACCTCCGCTTTCGTCTGATCACCTTCCATATAATAGACTTTTCCTGCCAGTCCGTCATATACATAATTCTTGCCGATCGCCGGAAGAACACCATCCTTTACATAATAGACAAGTTCTTTCGCTGATGCCTGGGGATAAAGTTTGAAAAATGTATTTAAAAAATCTTCAATCTGCGTCTGTGTTTTTAAATCAATGCTCCCATCTGTTTCCTTTTCTTCCGGTTCATAAGAAGATTTTCCCGGCAGCGCATATGCTGTCGGGTTTTTTACAACCAGCATCTTTCCTTTTTCATCCCTGTGAACCGCTACCTGATACACATTACTCTGCTCCGCGGTCTGCTCACCTTCCGATATTCTCTGTTTTACGCAATAGGTTATCTCATATTCCGTATCCGCAAGATCTTTCACAGACCAGATATCTACAGATTCGACTTCTGCCACAGTCGGGCAGTCTGTCGTGATCATTCCATGATCCATAAGCTGCAGCGTTTCCGGAAGATACTTTTCCAGAGCCTTTTCCCGTTTGCTGATCTCCCGGTCTGTATTTTCCCAGGCATGATATACACCTGCGAAATCTTTCACATAACTTTCCAGGGCATTTGTATCTTTCAATTTCTCCTCGATCACAGTTTCTTTTTCAACTGTGACCGTATCAACCGATGTGAAGTTATTGTAAATTCCTAAGATAATGCTGATCACTAACAAAACCCAGAATAACCGGATCCAGTTCCTGTTTGGAGATACCTTTAAAACCGGCACCTCTTCTGCCTGGTCACTTCCTTTATATTCCCCCCTTATCTTTTCTTTTGGTTTTAATTTCCGGATATGTACTTTCATCTTTTCCGGCAGTTTTACATATATCTTTTTCAAAAACAACCATACCTTGTTTTTTATTTTTTTGATCATTACTTTTACCTGTATTTTCTTTTCCTGTCCCATTTTGTTTTCTTTCTCCATTTCTTTTCCCTTTCTGCTATTGCGACATCGCATTTATGTTGACGGCATGCTAACCCTTCCAATACATACAAAGTGCTCTTTCCAGAAGCTTGTATTTAAGTCCGCAAAACCGATCGGGTTACCGGCATGAAACATCCTTCCATTTCCGGCATAGATCCCAACGTGTGTGATGTAATTGTCTGTCTTATATGTTTTCGTGAAAAAGACCAGATCTCCCGGCTGTGCTTCTTCCAGTTCCAGGTGCTGCACGGCTTCATACTGTTCCTGCGCTGTCCTCGGCAGTGACACTCCCGCCTGTCCAAAACACCATTGCGTTAACCCGGAGCAGTCAAAGGATGTCTGCGGACTTGAACCACCCCAGACATATTTCCATCCCTGATATTTATAAGCTTCCGCAAGAACTGCATTCGCTGTATCTGCTGGTAACGGCTCTGACTCCAGATATTGTTTTACAAGATATACATAAAACATGTTTCCGTAGTCATATCTCCATCCGCCATTCTGGGCGATCGCAACCGGATTATCATATTTTACTTTTCTGCCGCCGCATTTGCTGCTTGCAAAATCACACGACAACTGAAATGTATGAGCCTTTCCCCTGACTGATACATAATCAATATATCCAGTTCCATAATTGTATGCCTGGATCACGGTATCAAGATCACATCCTAACGTGTCTGCTTTCTGCAGCAACATGGCAAAATACGCAACTGCAGCCTTGATGGATTCTGAAGGGGTTTTCTCTTCTTCTGTCAGACCACTGTTTCCAAGTGACTGCATCGGATCATTTCCTTCCCCTTCAGTCTCCACCATCATGATGGCAAGCAGATACTTTTCATACTCATGTATGTTGTATTCCGCTGCCGTATCCCCGACAAAGGCTGCATATTCCCTTACTTTGTCAGATAATCCAAGACCGGACGCATGTTTCGGGTCTCCACCGTCACTATCGCCCGTGGTTCCAATCAGCAGCACACCACAAATCGAAAACAGTAAAACAGGAAATAAAATACATAAAGTACATATGATCCGTTTTACACGTTTCATCTCTCTTTACTTCCTCCCGTTCCTCCGATCAGCATTTTCTGTCTCCATTTTTCTTTCAGTACTTCCTGTTCTTCTCCGCTCTGTCAACACATCATTTCTTAAATCCTTTGCATTTCCACTGGACCTTATGACAGTTTTTCCCGGTACAGACTCTGGCTTTGCTTCCCTTAGATCCTGTCCGGCATTTTTCTCCTGCAGTCCTTTGCTTCCCATTCTCTGCTGTTCTAATCCTTTCATGAATTTTTCCTGATCCGGACTGCTTAACATTGTTCCGTAAGTCCCAAGCTCTTTTCTTACATCCTTGTTTGAATACGGAAGACGGGTTATGCTTTGTCTGTAACGGATGTCCTCTAACGGTGTTCCTATCTGCTCCGTCTTCAACTTCTGATTTTCAAGCCATTCGTCATTTTTTGCCAGAAATTCTTTTCTTCGTGCCCGATACTCATCGGGCATCTTACGTATCCGTCCTCTGCGGTCAATATAACTTTTACCCGCTTCTATACTGCGGCGCAAGCCGTCCACACCACGGTATTTCCCCAGTTGAAGCGACTGATAATAATCAGGATAAACAGGATGTTTCAATGCTGTTTCCCTTCTTCGTTTCCAAAGATACATCTCACGGCGTTTCCTTCCTGCATCTGCCTGAATCCGGTTTCGTTCCTGCAGACGTCCCGTTTCTCTTCTGTTCCGTTCTCCGGCTATGCCCTCTTTAAAGTCTTTTACATTCTGTTCCATTGCTTTCCGGTGCAATCCTGCCTGATATTTTATTTCAGTCGGTGTATTCTTTACATTTTCCTTTACCAGATCCATACGATCCTTCAGGCGTTTTCCAGAATCCATAACCATACCGACACGTTTTCCGGCTTTTGTACCTGCCGACGGCATTTTATCAGCCTGGTAGATCGTAGTCCATTCACTTTCCGATTTTCTTCCGTCGTTTTTAGACGCATTTTCATTATTTCCAACTGGATTCCTTACAGGTTCGTTTGCAGATTCTCCCACAGGTTTTCTTACAGGCTTGCTGCCACTATTATTTGTATGTGATGATGCCCTCTGTGTACCGCTTTCACCTGAAGGTGCTGCTGTATCTTTAGAACCATCTCCGGTATTTCCACCTGTTCCACCGCCAGCTCCACTGCCAGCGCCTGTACTTCTGCTTACTGCAGCACGTCTGCCGCCAGAATAATACCTTCGTCCAAACAATTTTCTCATAACCATATATCTTCCCATGCTCTTTAAGAAACGACCACGCTTATTGCTGCCGCCATCTCCCAGCGCAACCATGGATAAAATTTCATCCATCTTTAAATACGTTCCAACAAAAACAACGATCTGTAAAAATGCAGCCATTAAAAACGGATAATCTCCTGACATGGAACAAATCATTGCAGATAAGGAAAATGCAATCGTAATAAGAAGCGTTAATCCTGCACGCATTAAAATCGTATTAAACAGTTTTAACACTGCCTTTTTTAACAGCCCGTTATAAGTCGGCAGCATGGATAAAATAAAATTCAGCGGCAGATATAATGCAAATATGATAAACATAAGCTGCGTAAATACAACCATTCCGCACATTATGATCACAAAAATACTGATGATCAGATTCAGGAAAAATACCAAAAGGACCGTCCCAAATCTGCCTATTACACTCGTCACAGTCATATTTACATTTTTATAAGTTTCAATATCTGTCTTTACTGCAGTCTGACGGTCTTCTCCGAAATTCGTTACAGGACTGACAGATAAAATTGATTTAATACGATCTCCATCAACTCCCGCTGTAATACGCTCTGATTCGATTGCAGTTTCATCCGTCGTACCAAACTGCAAAAGCAGCCATGGTTTATAGACCTGAATTGCAAACAGGTTATTCCGGATCTTGTCTGTTGCTTTTACTCCCATCTCATCATTTCCCGGCATGACAAGTTTTGCCCCAAGCTCCAGGACGCCATTGCTTAAATCCGCGGAAAAATCATTGATATTTTTAATGTACTGCGGCGCATAAGCAATAAACGCGGCAGTTAAAAGAAAGATCACAAGCATATTTACCGCTGCGCTGACTGCCTCTGTGGTTTTTCTTTTGATCAGCCCGGCATATGCCATGTAGCCGCCCACGATCAATACGATAAACAGTAACAGCCAGGTATAAAAACCATCCGCATTGAATTTCTTCGATCCGGTATTCATGCCCGCCAGGATCTGAATGTTCTTTCCGATGTCGTCTGTCATATCACCGATAAAATCAAGCGAATACGTCTGCTGCACAATATATCCCGTTCCGCTGCTCAGCAATACACTGATCAGCCAGATTCCGTCACTGATTCCATAAAAAACGGATGAAATCTTATTATCTATCCTGTCCATCCAGTTCCAGGGAAGCCAGTCCCAGGAAGTGTCCACATAGAAATCGATCTGATAATTAACCCACCGGTACTGACTATACAGGTTTCCGGCATCAATCGTCTCATCAACCAGCCCGGAAGCTGCAGATACTTCCATATTGGCAGCCGATAAAAATAATCCTGTCAGAAGCATGCATACAAGAAATGCTGACAGGATCTGTTTGTGCGGCTTTTGCAGTCTTTTTGTTTTCATTCCCCATTTCTTTCTCATGAAACTTCCTCCCTTCTTGGAGGTCTGGTATCAAATGCGTCAAATACATGCTGCAGTAATATCTGTGTGTGTACTTTTCCAACACGTCCATATATGTCCTGCATCAGACATTCTCCAGTTTCTAAAGACATGATCGCATTCTGATTTCCTTCGTCATCCGGATCCAGCCCAAAGAATCTTAATGTATTCCGGATCTCCGTCTTATCCGTGGAATGAAAAGCGAACTTCAAACCGATATTGTTTTTGATCTTTTCGCCCAGAAGATCGGAAGAACTCTGCGTGATAAAAAATACACCGGACTGCATGGAACGTCCGGCACGTACAAGTTTGTTCGATAAAGCTGCTCCCTGTGCTACCTGCAGGAGACTCCATGCCTCATCTAAAGCAACGATTTTATAAATTTTTCTGTCTGAATAAATAAAATCCAAAGCAAAGGTTCCAATTGCGATCATAACCGCAATACTTAAATATTCGATGCTGGTATATTCCTCCACATTTTTTTCAGAATCCGGCAGCATCAGGTCCTGTACCTGCAAAATGTTTAAAGCCTTATCTGCACTGATCTTACGCGTCACTTTTCCATCTGAAAACAGCAATCCCGCAAAATCATAATCGGTAAACGCTGCTACGTGGCTCGCAAGCAGATGCGCTTCTTCATCCTCCATCTCATTTAATTCATCGATCACATATAAAAGTCCACTATCCGATCTTTTTGTAACTGCCTTTACCGCATCACGTAAAAGCGGGAAACGTTTTCCATCTTTAATACTGACACCAGTCAAAAATGTCAGGATATCCATCGCCAGGCTGTCTGCATCTTTCTTGTTCTGCATGATCACATACGGATCAAGCATTCCTTTATTGCCCTCATCACTGGTCAGGTTGATAATGTTAATTTCATCCGAAAGTTCCGGAAGCATTTCTTTCCATTTCCCGCGTTCCGACTTCGGATCAAGGATCAGCGCCCTTGCACCGTGTAAAACTTCCTGATAAATAATGTTATTTGCAAGCATTGACTTACCACCACCAAGCGTTCCGGTAAATGCAACAGCAAGGGCATTGGTAACACTCCCGGCTACGTTCTGACATGCAAGGGACGGATCTATATAAATATTGTTTCCGGTTTCTGTGTCATACCCGATATAACTTCCATCCGGATCGCCTAAGATACGCGCCGCACCAAATCCAAGTCCTGCCAGGAAATCTGCTTTTACATACTGGATATAATCATTTTCATATCTTGATCCAGAAGGAATAAATTCTTCATGGAATCCGATCATATCACCAAACGGGCGTACCAGTTTAATGTTAAAATCATTCTCGTAATAATCCCTGACCTCTGCGATACGACGTTCCAGCTCCTCTTCGCTTTCTGCAGCAATCCGGACAACGTAGCTTAATTTGTACATGGATTCTTTTGTTCTGCCTAAATCCTTTTCCAGCTCGTCCACATCCACCAGAGCTTCTACCACGGAATTATCTGTATCGGCACCTGCTTCATATGCATGCTCGTCTAAGTCATTTAATTCCTTTTTCTTATTCCTAACCGTCGTCAATGCGCTTCTGTTCGGCATGATTTCAACGTTCATGCTGACGTCTACCGGAAAACGGAAACGCTCTTGCTCATAATAAAAGATCTCTGACGATGGAAACTCCAGTTCCCCGATTAAAGCATTGATCGTCAGGTATGCAACATAGTTTTCTCCCTCTTCCCTTATCATCCGGATATATTTCTGATGCTCCTGCAACACACAGCGCGTCAGGCGGAGAATGTCGTACTTGCGGACTAACGTTTTTTTCTCCAGCTTTTCTTTTGGGAATGAATACTCGTATTTATAATACGGCGTTTTCTGTTGTCCATAGATATGTTCTACAATATAGCCAATGTCTTTCTTTTCCAGACGTTTTAGGGAAAACTTCCCTTTTACACGCTGTCTTAAAAAGTCTTCCAGTTTTATATGCCGCTCGATCTCTGCAGTGTTTACGCTGACAAAATCACCCATCAGGTTATGGTTGACACTGTTTATAAAGTCTGTAAATACGGCTAAAATATCTTCCTTTACCTTCTTTACACTGACCTCCTCTTCTCCCTTGATCAGTTTGAATCCCAGGAAGAAACGGTAAGTAACCTCATTTTCCATGCCGCCCATGGAAGCAATCAGCCCTTCCGTCTGCAGATCGATCACTTTTTCCGCCGTCTCTTTTAAGCTGCCTTTTAAATGCTTCTTGCAGTTTTCCTGTCTGTCCCGTACCGATGTTTCTGTGGCAATGCAGAGCGCATGCATCTTACCTTCCCTGTTTACCGTCATGATCTGGCGGAATCTTTCATGTACTGCCATCTTTTCATCCGGAGATAAAAAAGCATAGTTGTACGGAATCAGTTCATAGTATGCCCACCATTCTCCCTGCTGGTTTAAAATCATGTTGTTTTCGATGTACTTAATCGGGAACATATATATCCCTCCTCACTGCGGTAATATATTCATTTACCGTCTTTTTACGGTATATCACGCGTTTTCCTGCATAAGTTTCCTTCGGACGTATCAGATAATTAAATGCGGAACATAAAAATCGATACGGATTTTTACCGTCAAAACTCTTTTTTGACATCAGATACGCATTTCCTACGCATATCGCGGCCCATACAACGAAACTTTTTATATACACAAATGGCGGCAGGTTGTGAATCATAAGACACACAACTGCAGTCCCGGTAAAATACCCGATCTGCGTCATCGTCGCCGGAAACGGTAAATTAAAATCCCCGACCGCATGAATTACTTTTTCAACATTCCAGATGCTTGTATATGACTTTACCTGTTTCATTTCTTCCCTTTCTTTCCTTTCTGCCTGTCCGGCGGTTTTCTTCATCCTTTTCATTTATCCAAGGCACAGGGCATCCCGCCCCGCACCTTATTTTTTTTTTATCAGGGATCATTCCCCTCCGTCATCTGCAGCACCGCCCTCGATGATCGTGCCATTATAGATCTTTAACATCGTGTCTTTTGTCCCAGAGGGATTAAAGACGAAACCGACCGCTATGACCGCGATAATTGCAAAAACAATCAGTTCTGCAATCTTGTGTTTAAATAAAAGCACAAGACCAACGATAATAATCCCTCCTAAAACCAGAGGCTGTATATTCGTCATGAGCCACGTATAAATTCCCTGTCCAAAGTTCATATCTCTTTCCTTTCCGCGCATTTTTGCGCATAAAAAAAGACAGCTTTTTGCCATCTGTTTACTGTTACATTTTTACTTCTTCTTTTCTTTATGGTGCATGTTCCATAACGCATCCATCTTTGTGCTTTAAAAATTGCGACGTCGCAATTTCAGGATTCCATATATTCCTGTCTAAAATCATCGATCCAGTGTCTTCCTTTCTGTTTCACTGTGATAACATCCTCTAATACCGCCTGCTGTTGTTTTAATATCTTTTTGTGATGCTGGGATAAATTCGCTTCTTCTATCATGTCTTTTGCCAGACGTGTTCCGCGGAGGTCATCCAGCTTCTGTACCATCTTAAGAGACGGCGCAACCTGTCTTGTAAGCCAGAGAAGCGTCCGGTCAAGAGTGTATTCCTCTGGTTTGGTCGTTAATTTAATACTCCGGCACTGTCCGTTTAGAAACCATACCCAGCGTTCATTTAACGGCCAGTTTCTGCGCTCCTGTTCCGGATCTGCGTCTACAAACCTTACATAATGATTGATGATAGAATAGGCAGTACAGGCAACGTCTTCCATTTCCAAAAGATCATCCATGGCGCATTCCGCACGCTCATCTTTTAACCGGATTTCAAAACGGTTCTTTGTCTCTGCCTCGTCTAAAGGAGTGCCGTTTTTTACATACTGTTCATAGTCCTTTTCATAAATACAGAAGTAAATTTCACTTTTTAATGATCCCAGGTACAATGTATTTCCCATGCTTGCCGCATCTTCTTCCCGGTTCCTTATCAGCTCCCCGGACTGGTAATCCTTAAAACTATGGAAAATCGTGATACATTCATCCCGGCGGCATTTTTCTGCAAGTTCCGGGATATTTAAAATTCCGGCACGGTCATTGATCGCAATGTCGATCCGCTTAAATACTGCCCCCATCTCCCTTGCAGTCCGGAAGAAATCGTACCAGGTACGTTTCTGCACCTTTAAAAACGCTTCGAACTGCCTGCACCCTTTACCTTTTAATTCAAGCAGGATGCCTTTTTCATGTTCCGGCGATACCATGACTGTGATATCTCCGTAAATATACTGACGCCCGTATCCATAAAAACTGTGCGCTTCCTCAATCATGTACTGCATCCGGATGTTCATGACATCCTCGATCACACGTCTTTCGTCTGTGGTTGCGAAACGGATCCTTACATAGTCAAATAAAATTTCCATTTCTTTGTCCGGATTAAAAATTTCCAGAACCATTTCCAAATGCTCCAGCATCTTTTTTGTTGCCCGCTTCTTTCCAATCAGCAGCATACCGTAATAACTTCTGCTGATCCCCGCCGTTTCTACATATTCACTTTGCGATACGCCATATCTTTTCCGTCTGGCTTCCAGGTTCGTAATCCATTCCACCGGATCAAATGCAATGGAATCTTCATTTTCTTCTATGTACTCGTCTGTCATCTCTCCTGCTTCTTTAATATTCCACACATCATCCGCTGATTTAAAACCTTCCTCCAGATCTTCTGTCTGCATTCTATAGCCGCTTTCTTTTTCTTTCCGGTATTCCTGAAGCACATTTTGCAACTGATCGATCAGCTTATCACTGACCGGCTTTTTGCCATGCACCAACATACTGTAATAGCCTCTTGAAAGACCCGCGCGTTTCGCAAGTTCTATCTGTGACAAACCCAGTTCTTTGCGTTTCTTCTCAATCGTTTTTAACGTCTCCTGGCTCTTTTCCACATCTGCCACCATCCCATTTTATTATTCAGTTCTGCAGTCTCCCAGGGATATCCTCATAAATCTGCATCCCATTACGTCTTGCCTGCATAAATTCAAGCACCGCCCCGCGGCTTTCTCTCCAGCCTGGCATCATGTACACCCCGGTACAGATTGACAGCAGCGTCAACGACACTTTTATATATTCTTCCCACGTTGCATCCTGTGGCAGCATTGCATTGACTTTTGCCGGATTGATCACAGAATATCCTTTTTCTGTCAATTCCTTTTCTGCTTTTTCAAAACGCTGCATATAATCTTTCGTCCCGGTAATCGGACCGCTGATGTAAATGTGTTCCGTCTGCTTTTCGTTTGTATTTTCTTCTTCCATTTTTCTCTTATTCCTCTCCGGCAGTTTCACTGCCGTTCTCATACATTCGACCATACATTTCTCCTTCCTGCTGTCTTTTCTCACAGATCTGCGACAGCTCTGCAAAAAAATCATATTCCGGAGCTACATATGGAGCGTAAAACTCTGTTACAACACCGTTTCCGGTGTTTACATAGCCACGTCCGGCAATATCTTTTTCTTTAAATTGTTTATCAATACTGCCAAACATCATGGTGTACCCGCTTGAAGACATACTACCCAGCGCAACACGGAAACCGAACTGATCGCGGACACCATCTCCGAGATATTTTGCATCCGGACGCTGACACGCAAGAATAATAAAATATCCTGCCTGTCTGCCTTTCATGATAATAATCCGGATCAGCTTCATAACCTCTTCCCATTCTTTTTTTGCAAGCGTATCCATAAATGCCACATATTCATCAAAGATCAGAAAATGCGGCGTCAAACCGACTTTCGCATAATTCGCACCCATCCGAAAATCCGGATGTTCCTGCATTTCATCATAACGGGCTTCCATTCCCTCATAGAAAGCCTCCACGCATTCCATTATGCTTTCTGTATCGTAATGCACATCCGGCATGATCCTGGATAAGAAAGATAAATCTGCTTTCTTCGGATCACAGATATGCAGCACCGCACCAGATTCTAACAATGCTTTTATCACGATCAGAAGAAAGATCGTTTTTCCACTTCCCGTATCACCTGAAATCAACATATGCGGCAATTTATCATATTTCCATGAGATATGCTGCATCAGATTCAGTTCTCCATTTTCTGCTTTTACATCCTGAATATCGATCCGGCTCTTTTCTACACCTGTTAAAAATTCATATCTGACCCAGATATCCTTTGTATCTTTTTTTACCAGTTCACAATTTAATCCGGTTTCTAACTTCTCTTCCAGATGAAGTAATTTATCCTGGTATTTTCCCATGGTGATCTTGACTGTCACATAAATATGCCTGTTTTTCCTTCTGTAATAAAGCGCCGGAAAATAGGTGATCCGTTCCATTCTGCCGCCTGATCTATAACGCTGCAGCGGCTCTGTCTCAAACCATCGGTTTTCCAGCAGCATCCGCGACATTGCCTGACGGTTCCGGATATCCACCATGCTGCCGCTTTTCCATTTATAAAACAGATCCAGCAGACACAAAACTGTGATCAGGAAAAGAAGGAATATCCTAAGCAGGATATTCCTCTCTGTCATCCAGATTGTAAATACTGATAATGCTGCAACGGTCAGGGCAAAAAAAATGACAGACCTTAAAATCAGCCTGTCATCATAACGCCCGATGCGTTTTCCTTTCCAGATTGGAAATCTGTTCATCTATTCCACTCTCCCATCCGGTTATTTATTTTTTATTTCCTCCATCTTTCGCATCTGTTCCAGTCTTATCTGCAGCTTTATCAGATGTTTTATTCTGATCTGCTGTTTTCGGCGCATCTGCTCCGGCAGCTTTTGTCTGATCAGCAGGCTTTCCTGCAGCATCTGCCAATACAATATCCTCCGCATTGATGTACCAGTCTGCTTCTGCACGTCCTCCAAACGTTGGCGACGCCATTGCACGTACTTCCGGATTTACAAGCATTACAACCGCATTGTATGGGAAATCTTTTTCTCCGGCTTCCGGCGGGATGCTGACTGTGATCGTACGTCCCTGGCGTTGGCATTTCAGGTCATAGGTACGTTTTATTACTTCATCTGTCACATTGCCTTCCTCATCCTGTGCAAAGCTTTCCCTGCGGAGTGCAGCAAATTTTAATTCTCCCAATGTTCTCTCTACATCAATAAATAATCCTTCTGGAAATCTCATATTTTATTCCTCCATCTTTCTTATCTTTTATTTTGTCTTTCTTATATTTTTTCCATGCAGCTTTTATATTTTACTTGCTGTCCTGCTGTTTTGCTGTCATATCTGCCAAATCACTCACAGAAACAATATCATCCGCATAAAGAGTATAATTTACATATCCCCTGTCATTGATCGCATATCCGCCAAGTTCCACATGCGGATTGATAAGCGCTACCGGTTCCTCGTATTCAAAGTGCTTTACACCTGCCTTTCCAGGAATAACGACTTCCACGTTATCTGCGCGCTGGATATCCGAAAACAGGTTATAAGTTCTTGACGTAACTGCACGTCTGCCATTTGTACGCTGCTGGTTTTCCCTGCCTGCTCCGGCAAAAGTGATATTCCCTAATGATTTTTTTGCATCAATAAATACATTTTTTAATTCCATGATATTTTCCTCCTACTGTTTACGTGTTTTTACTTGTCTTCCTGATCTGTCTTTTCTTATTCATCCCGGTTTACAATGCTGTACCCATGTTTCATCAGATATTCTTCTACCAGTTCGTCTAAGCTGCCATCATCCGGTTCATCTTCTAAGCAGACATCCGCTTCACGGTAGATGCCATCTGCCATTAAAAGCAGGCTGTTCATTCCATCGCTCCGCGTCTCGTGGTTTCTTGCAATGATGCTTGGATTTTCCAAAATAACCGCTTCGCCAAATTCAAACGGCTGAGATCCATTCGCACCAACCACTAAAGCCTCTACGACTTCCCCGCGAAGCGCATCAGCAAAGAACGTGTAAAAATTTCCTTTTACGTCTTCCCCGCAGATGTTCCAGGTAACTGCTTCCCCTTCACCGGCATAGTGCAATGCCCCAAAGGTTTTTGACATGTTCGGGATCACAACTCTCACACCCATATGTACATCCCTCCCTTCTGTGTGTTTTTTTCTTTCTTCCACCCACCAAAAACAGCCAATATGATCACACTGTTTTTGGTCGCTGCCTTATCTTAGAATAAGGTTCCCACCACATAACCTGTTTTTCCTTTTCTGACATTATCACAGTTAAAACGGGTTCAAATCATCTAACGCTGGTTCCATCTCTGCCCTGCAGACGGCTGCCGCTGCAATGACCGGATCGGAATCTGCATATCGCCGCATTCCTGGGAAATCATTATTTTCAATCGCTTCCTGCAGTTTTCTTACTCTTCCGGTCACTTCATCCGGTCGCACACGCATGCACGCCGTCTGGATCCGTCCTAGAAAACTCTCATGATCCGCAACAAACTGATAATCCTGATTTTCCAAAATCTGTTTTAATGCTGCTTTTGCATTTTTCTTTATGTTTTCCCTGCCGCGCATATAATTTACATCCATCTCCGGCGGCAGATCTGCAAACTCCGGCGGAATGAAAAAGCCGTGCGCAATCATCTCTTCCTGCTGGTATTCGATCCGTCTGCGCTTATAATTTAATTCCTGCCCATCTGTCCACTTCGGTCCATGTGCACCTTTTAAAAAGACTATGCACCAGTCTGCCACCGCCGCGAGGAGCTGACCATAAAATTTAATCAATTCCCATTCACGTTCGATCCCTTCCGCATAATCGGTTAAAAGAAGCTGTCCTTCATTTAACCAGCTTTCCCGCTCTGCCGGTGACATCTGCACCCCACCTTTGTTTTTCCAGTCTTCCACATCATAAGCGGTAACACTTTTTTCTGTCTGCGCCATCTTCTCCACCTCCTTAAAAGATTCTTTTTTGTTTTGTTTTTCTCAAAATTCAAAATACATATGATCCCTGCAATACCATATGCAGGCAGGCTATTTTTTTGTGTTTTATGCTTAGTTTACATCATGCCTACTTTCGTGGGCTTAGTAGGCAATGTGTAAACTAGGGTTTTTGTAGCGTTTTTTGCCGTATTTCCGGCATTTGTGCCCCCATGATTAAGAGTCGCCTATCGCATTTATACCCCCGTGTTACAATCCGGGGGTTAAGCCGGGCGCTTACGCGCCCGGCAGAAGCCCTGAAGGGCTTAGCGCCGCCCCGGAGGGGCGCCCCGCTTCGCTGCTTACACTCCGTCCGCGCGCCGCGGGACACCCCTCCGGAACAGCACTAAACCCTTCAGGACAGCGGCCGCTCTCCCCGTCTTGCAACACCGTAAGAACAGCGTGGATTTTATGGATAAACAGCTATTCCATCATTGATAACCGCGTGGATAATGCATGGAAAAATCATGGAAAAGGAAAACCGTCTTTCCCACAATTTTCCCACACATTCCCCACCCAGTTACCAACGATTCCATAAACAGCAGCTTATCCACAAACTCCACCCTGCGACTAAGGTCTGCTGGTATCCTTTTATTTTGTTTTTTTGATAAACAAAGAGAAAGGATCTTTTCCTTGTGGCGAAGACGCCAGACATCAAAACGCTCCGCTGTGTGAATTTGTAAACAAGGCAGGGACAGGATCACGACAGTTTCTGCCAGACAGCCCGGACACTGCGATGTTTTACCGCCTGGTAGGTTATATCGCTTAATAAACACTGTAACAGTTTCTCCAGCGTCCACCAGTTCCGAGTTGCTCCGCGTTTTTTATATCTCCGGTTATTTTCCTTCACATAATGCTCAAGCAATGCTTTTTCATCAGCAGTCAATAATATTTCAACCTGCACGCGGTATACTTTCGCCATCTTATCCCCTCCTGCACTAATCTTCTATATAACCGATGATTTCATAATCATCTTCATCCAACTGTCTATATACCGGTCGGTAACTTTTTCCATTTTCCAAGATATACTTTTCTCCGTTCCATTCCCTTTCGATCAGGATCTCGCCATTTTCCAAAAATACATTTAACGGATCTTCCAAACCATATGTATTAATTTGCGGAAACTTCTCTTTAAACCCTGCAAGTGTTAATTCTTTTAACATTTTCTTACCTCCATTCTTTGATCCTAATTGCCATAATACAAATTACCTTCTCGGTCCTGAAACTCATTCCAGAACAATGGAAAACCTAAAGGTGTTTTTTCATTGTCAAATTGCACCGCATAACCAGTAGCATTGCACAGTTCTTCCCCATTCCCTGTTTCAAACGTCCGACTAAACGGTATCTCTTTTAATTTTATTCTTCCTGTTTCTTTCATTTTCTCTTCTCTCCCTCTTATTCGATCATCCTTTTCTTCACTCTCCAAATTTTCCGGTTGTTCCGGGAATGGCAAGCCGGGGAATCGAACCCCGGTAAACGCCACCGCTTGCCTATGCTACCTTATAATTCGGGTTCATCTCTTTTAATGTACTTTCTAAATCTTCTTTACAACATACTTGTGAAAATCTGTAAGGGCTTTCTATTAAGCAAAATTCTTCGCCGTTGTCAGAAAAATATTTAACTGTTCCTATATGCATTTTCTTACTGTTGTAGATTGCATAAATTTCTCTCATCATATCCTTCTTCCTCCATTCTTTGATCTGCCATCATCAGAGCCGGGAGATCATCCCGCGGCTGACGCTCTAGGGTGGAGCGTTTCGGCTAATATTTTATATACACGCGGTTCTCATCTTCATAAACGATAGAGCCGCCAACATATATGACTGTTTTCTCTGCCATCCCCGGAAAATCGCCCGGCATCGTTATCTCAACGCCGTTCCCGGTAGTTTCAATTTTTAACGCCCTTCCTAAAAATGTTCCATCTGGTGTAAATACTTTTTTCATATTCCTATGCCTCCCTCTCAACTTCCAGCTTATTGATATTTCCCTCTTTCATGTCCTCAACAATCGCTTTCAACTCATCCAGGATATCCCCTTCCTTTGGTGTCTCGAATGTGTAATTTTCGTTGTATTCCTTTCCTTCAACTTTAATTCTATAGATCATGTTTTCGTCCTCCTGTGATTTGTTTTCCTGTTCTTTATGATTATATTATAACTGATATTGATTATATTGTCAATACTTTTATAATCATTTTTAATTATTTTTTCTTTTTCTTGATTACATTATAATTTCATGTTATTATCATATTGAGGTGATAACATGAGCGCAAGCAAACAAATTAAACAGGCAATGTTAGAAAAAAACATCAAAATTTCTGACTTAGCAGAAAAAATCAACATGAAACCGCAACCTTTAAGCAATAAGCTCTACCGCGACACCATGAGCTATTCGGACGTTGAAAAAATAGCGGATGCTCTTGGCTGCGACGTCAAGATTGTTGATCGGGAGACTGGAAAAACATTTTAATTTTCAGCCAACAAAAAAGGAAGATGCTCTTTTGTCATCTTCCTTTTTACATTTGCTTATTCTATTTTTCTTCTTTTTCTATTTCCAGGACATCTGCAGCTCTCGTTTCTGCACTACACAACACCTGTTTTTTTTCTTCTTTGAATATGGATTCTTTCTTGGATTCAATTTTTTTATATCATACTCTTTTCTTATTTTTATCTCTCCTAACGCCATTTTCACATTCAATTATTAATCTACTCTTCATAATGATACTTACATGAATATATAATCAAATTCTGATTACTGTCAAAATTATATGTAAGCCTGTGTTCATCTGTGATCCGTCTACTACAAACTTTTCTATGTTTTAACGGTTCAGGCTTACCAATGCCTTCTAACAATCCATCGCGATCTATACTCTTAATAAGCTCATTAATACGTTTGACAATCTTTTTATCTTCCTTCTGCCAGTCCGTATACTGTTGCCATGCAGTAGGCGTAAACACAACATTCATCTTTCATATGCTCCCAGCTCATCTATTGTTTTTATAACAAATCCCCCGGCTTCTGCTTCCTCCATGGATTTATCCAACATAGCAAGATATTCTGCATTTTTCTTGGCTTTTATAATATTGTTATATTCAGTTTCCGACATCATCACAATATTTTCATTTTTGGGTCTTGAAACAATCAAAGTTTCTCCTTCAAAAACCTTATCACACAATGCTTTAAAATTATCCCTTACATCCATCGACTTTACTGCCAACATTTCCAGCACCTCATTTCCGTATTATAAATCGTACGTTTTTTCGTACTTTTATTATACATTATTATTATTCCATCGTCAACAGATCTTATACTGATATTTTAAAATAATGAAAGATTTTTATCCACAGGGAAGATTTTCATGCATCATCTTCCCTATGTTGCGACGTCGCAATTTTTATCTTACTTTATTCGGCGCCATAAAACGATTATAAAACTCTGTCAACGCATCTGGTTCTTTACTGTTTCCAATACCATGGTCCTGAATGTACTGCTTCATCTCCAGAATCGTTTCATGCGGGATCAAAAACTCATCTTCCGGCGTGTCATTTTTCAAATTATCAAATGCCCTCTGCAGTGCGGCGTGATATTCCGGATTTGTCATCCAGATAGAATTTTCTTCCAATCCGCCATGTTCATGATCTAATTTAAAATATTTCTCACTGATAAATCTGGTCTTTCCTTCCGGCTTTTCTACAACAGGCGTTGTGTCAACTACATACACCATGATCTGTTTCACATAAGTATTTCCTGTATGGTCAACTACAGTC
>OGKR01000130.1_pt1 | contig 89398 bp, 69 predicted proteins | sample 1572431 | NCBI WGS metagenome assembly OGKR01 (sample SAMEA2582079, study PRJEB24529) | metagenome | biome: Human gut stool | place: China | collected 2011 | reverse complement strand
ATAATCCTCCTTGTTTTGCGAAGCAAAATCCGAACCCTTTGGTGAGGAGAGGATTTTACTCCTTGTTTTGCGAAGCAAAATCCGAGTCCTTTGGTGAGGAGAGGATTTTACTCCTTGTTTTGTGTTATATTGATTCCGCACCACGCGGTTAACACCTCTTTAACCTTTTACGGCACCTAACATGATACCTTTTTCAAAGTAACGCTGCATGAATGGATATACGACTAAGATCGGAATTACGGTTACCATGGAAATCGTATATTTGATAACTTTTCCACTCATTGCTGATTTCAAAACAGCCTCGCTGACAGCTCCACCGGACTCCATCAATGCACTTAAGTTGGATGCCTGATTTAAGTAAATATAAAGTCTGTGCTGAAGCGTATATAATTTCGGAGCAGATGTCATTAAGATCAGGGAATCCGTAAAGGAATTCCAGTGACCAACTGCACCGAAGATCGCGATCGTTGCAAGGATCGGTTTGCTGAGCGGCCAGATGATCTTACGAAATACAGTAAAGAAACTTGCTCCGTCGATCTGGGCGCTCTCTTCGAGTTCTGCCGGAATAGACTCTATGTACGTCTTTACCAGAATGATGTTATATGGTGCCACAATACCAGGAATGATGTATGCCCAGAATGTATTGGTCAGTCCTAACATCTGCATGTTTAAGAACCATGGGATCAGACCTGCATTAAAATACATGGTGATCACAAGGAATCTGTACCAGAATTTTCTGCCCCACATTTCATCTTTTGTTACCAGATAACCGATAAATCCTGATGCTGCAACCATAAGTGCTGTACCAAGTACTGTTCTTGACAATGATACGATCAATGCACTTGAAAGGTCACTTACATTTAACAGAGCTGTATAGTTATCCAGATGGATTCCTCTCGGTACGAAGTTGATCACACCCCTGATTACCAGATCGTTATCACTGATCGTATTGATGAACAGGTAATAAAACGGGAATATACATGCGATTGTAAATAATGTAAAAAACAGGTAGTTTAAAATGTTAAATACGACATCGCCGGGTTTTAAGCGATATTTGCGTTTATGTGTTTTTTCATAAAGCTTTTCGGCTTTTAAATCAGCCTTTTCCTGTGCTGTTTTTGCCATGTCTTATGCCTCCTTATACAATACTCTCGCCACGAATCAGTTTTGAAATACCGTTTGCTCCAAACAGTAAGGTTACACTGACAAGTGATTTTACCATACCAATTACTGTTGATAATGGGATCTGTCCCTGTCCGATACCAAGTTTGTATACATACAGGTCAAGTACCATGATAGCGTTTGTATTGGTAGAGTTTTCAAATACTAAATACTGATCCATACCGTTGCTTAAGATATTGGCGATTGACATTAACAGTAATACACAGAATGTCGGGATCAGGCTTGGCACTGTGATATTCCACATTCTCTGGAAGCGGCCTGCGCCATCCACCGTTGCTGCTTCATAAAGCTGCTGGTCAATACCGGAAATCGCTGCGATATAAATGATTGCACTCCAGCCAATTCCTTTCCATAAGCCCCATGCTAACATCTGCAGCCATACATGGCTACCTCCCATCAGCATGTTAACACCCTCTGACCAGATTCCTGCATTTACCATCAAACTGCTGATAAATCCGTCTGTTGAGAAGATGCAGAAAGCGATTGCATATACAAGTACCCAGCTGATGAAGTTTGGCACCGTCGTAAGTGTCTGTACAACGCGGCGGAACTTCATATTTTTAATCTCACAAAGGAAGATTGCAAATGCCATTGGAAGCCAGCTTGTCAAAATTCCAAGTCCACTCATTGCAAGTGTGTTTTTCAGAACACGAATGATATCTCTTACGGTAGCCGGATTCTTAAATAACTGTGTGAACCATTTGAATCCAACAAAGTTAGCCCTGCTTAAAGTATCACCAACTTTGTAATCGAAAAATGCATATCTCCATCCCCATAATGGCAGATAACAGAACACACCAGCCAGTGCTAAAAACGGCATCAGCATCAGAAACAGGCGATACTTTGTTTCCATCTCATATTTTGCGCCTGCCTCAACTTTCGGCTGTTTTATCATCACGATCAATGTAACTGCTAAAAGTATGATCGCAACGATTAAGATTGCATAGAAGCCATTGGAAAAGATCGGTTCTATCTTACCAGGTTTTTCCGTTTTGCTGATCTGGCTGTATGCAAGTGCGATACCGCCAAGTCCGAGGATCATCACTGCACTTCCTGCCGCTGTGAAGATGTTGCTCAGTTTTTTCATTTTCAGATTACCAAGTGATAAACATCCTCCCGCTGCAACCGCTGCTGTTCCAAGACAGGTAACCAGAGCAGATACAGAGTCAAGCCGTAATGTTGACTTCATGACCCATCCTTTTCGGAATGCACGTCCAAACTCTGATGCCAGTGATGAGTATGAGATACCGGAAGTAAACAAGGATAAGTTTCTTCCGATCATTCCACTGATTCGCGCTGGGTTAATTCCAGGTATGAACATAAATAAGACTGCAAACAGAACTGCGATCCGAAGTACAAGATATAACTTATCTGTAACGCCGGTGCCATCTGCTTTTTTGTTTTTTGAAATGCCCGTTTCTTTCATTTCTCCCTTTCCCTTCTTTTTGGTTTTCTCCAGCATCCGGAGGTTTTCGAAAACGTTTAAGTTTTGCCTTAAAAAAAATATTTCCGAACTGCTTTTGTTGTATTTATTATATAAAAGGGAAGAAAATTAAAATACCGTAAATAATTGATAAAATATACCTTGATTTTTGGTCATTGAAAATCAGATGTAAAAAAATAGAGGTATTTTTTCTAATAAATACCCCTGTCCTTTTGATCATCTTCTGACGTACCTGAATTTTATGATGTTATAACCAATCCCCCCTCACACTCTATTCTCACTTCAATAAAATGGAAACTGCATATGCTTTACATACAGCTCCTGAAATTCTTCTGTGTCTGCAAGATTGATTTCATTCGATAACGTTGTAATTTTTTCTGGCTTCAGCCCATTTTTTTCTTTTTTGCCAGTCAGGCAACAGACAGCGCCCTCTAAGGCGCTGTTTCCGACAGGAATCAGCTTTCCTCGTAGTCCTGACGGCAGAAGTCCGATCCCAACTGCCTTTTCCATGTCAAGACCTGTACCAAATCCGCCTGCCACATATACCCGATTGATCTGTTCATATGGTATGTGTGCTTTCTGCAGCAGAACTTCCACACCTGCGCAGATAGCTGCCTTCGCCATCTGTACCTGTCTGATATCCTCCTGTGTAAAATAGATTTTACCGGGTACGACCGGAAACCCTTTAGTAAACCATGGCTCTTTCAGGGTTCCATGTGTATCAACGATACGATGGCGCACTAATTCGTACATCACGTCAATAATTCCTGTTCCGCACAACCCGATCGCGGGTTTGCCACCAATCATTTTCGTCACCATATTTTCTTTTCCGAACAGAACTGCACGACAGACAGCCCCCGGTACTCCCGGCACTCCACAGGATATGTTTCCACCCTCGAATGCAGGTCCTGCTGCAACGGATGATACAAGGAAATGATCCCCCGCAGATAAGACCATCTCACCGTTTGTTCCGATATCGATCAGCATCTCACACTGATCCGGACGCATATCGCATCCGATCATACCTGCTGTAATATCACCTCCGACAAAAGCAGAGATTCCCGGAACGATGTATACTTCCGCACACTGGTTTATTCCGATATTCCCACTATTTCTGACATCTCCATACTCTCCAGTGCTTCTGATGTTTCCTCCATCTCCATATTCTCCAATACTTATGCCTTTCTTTACATCTTCACACTCTCCGGTTAATTCGCTCCAAGTCATCTTCTCCGGTGCAAGATTTACCGGTGTAAACGGCGCAATTCCAAGTCCCGCACAGGAATACCCAAGCAGTAAATGGCACATAGTTGTATTTCCAGCAATCACGATCTTACTGACGCTTTGTGTGCTTTGTTCATCCATTTTCTGCCCAGCAAGCAATATTCCTACCAGATCTTTTATATCTTTTAAAATGCTCTGTCTTAAATTTTCTGCGTCACCAGACGCTGCCGCCCGGATTCTTGATATCACGTCTGCTCCATATGCTCTCTGATGATTGACGCACACTGCTGTATTTATGCATTTTCCATCCGTAAGTGAAATCAGCTCGCCTGCCAGCGTGGTCGTTCCGATATCGATTGCAATGCCATATGTAGAGTTTTCTGTATCTACGCTCTCTGATGGCATTTCCAAAGCCAGTGATATCTGCCGGTTATCTTCTGTTCTCTTTTTTTCGATAAATTCCGGCTGCCTGTCCCCTGCATCTTCCTTTTCCCATACAGATACTCCTTGCCCATCACCTGCTTCCTTTTTTCCACGGATAAATTCAGTCTGCACATGCATCTGCTCCCCACCTTCTTCTGGAATGCGCACATACATATCGCCTGATGGAATCGTCATACAGGAAAGACGCCATCCTTCTTCTAACTCCTTCTCTGTAAACACTTCTTTTTCCCGTGGTTTGGGTGGATCTGCTTTTTGTATTTCTTCTATTATAATGCAACATTTTCCACAGGTACCTTTTCCATTGCAGGGTGCATCTAAATATTCCCCCTGTGCTCTCAATAGTTCCAGCACTGTCCTGTTCTGGTTTTGTTGTAAAAAAACTCGTTTCATCAATTCCTACCTGCCATGAACTTACTTATTGAAATAAATTATACCATTCTTCCTGCAATATGGAAACACCACTTCTTTCTGTTATCAACAATATACATACACTGTTTTGTCAGCAGCAATTGCATATTTTCCTTGTTTAGCACAAAATATAATGCTATGATATTTTGCAGAAAAAAGAAATAGAGATTCGTGTAAAAAAGATATTTTTCACACGTAGAATGGAGATTACTATGAAACTGATATCCTGGAATGTCAACGGGCTGCGTGCCTGTATTCAAAAAGGTTTTCTTGATTTTTTTCATGAAATAGATGCAGATATTTTCTGTATTCAGGAATCGAAACTACAGGAAGGACAGATTGACCTTCCACTGCCCGGTTATTTTTCGTACTGGAATTACGCAGAGAAAAAAGGTTATTCCGGCACCGCAATTTTTACCAGAAAAGAACCTTTAAATGTGACCTACGGCATCGGTATCGAAGAACACGACAAAGAAGGACGTGTCATCACTTTGGAATACCCTGATTTTTATATGGTTACCTGTTATACACCAAATTCACAGAATGAACTGGCACGTCTTCCTTACCGTATGCAGTGGGAAGATGATTTCCGTACTTATTTAAAGAAACTTGATGACGTAAAACCCGTCATTCTCTGTGGAGATTTAAATGTAGCACACAAGGAAATTGACCTAAAGAATCCAAAAACGAACCGGAAAAATGCCGGTTTTTCAGATGAAGAACGTGCAAAAATGACAGAACTTTTAGGCGCCGGTTTTACAGACACTTTCCGTTATTTTTATCCGGATATGGAACAGATCTATTCCTGGTGGTCTTATCGTTTTAAGGCACGTGAAAAGAATGCCGGATGGCGTATTGACTATTTTATCACATCAAACCGGCTCAAAAACAAACTCACCGGTGCAAAGATCCATACAGATATTTTCGGCTCAGACCACTGCCCGGTAGAATTAGATATCGACTTATAAAATGAATTGCCCCTATAAATACTGGCTTGCGGGTGACATGAGTTTCCCTGTGTAGGGTGGTTTCGGGGGTTTTCGATTGGCAAATTGCATCACAACCTTGGGGGGTGCGTAAATTTTTAGTGTTTTGTGTCTGAATCTGATTAAAAAAAGATTTTCAAATAACTATATTCAATAATTTATTATTTGTTTGATAACGCTGGCAAAAACCTCAATATATTCCACTATGCTCATGTTTATTGCCATACACATTTGAAGAATATTTTGTGTTATTGGTCTGACAATTTACGAAACAATTCATGTAGTACAATGTAGCAGATGGAAATTCTGGGAAGTCATTAGGCTGAATATCAATGATACAACACCTTAGGATTTTAAGCATATTTCCATTCGTGCGAATATCAAAAATCCGCACTTACGCCCCCAGATTTTGAGATGAACCGCCCACCCAAATGGTGTTCACAACCTGACGATTGGCATCTTGCGCAAAGCCGGAGCTGATTTTGTGACTTTGGGAGAAAATTAGAAAATCTTGGTATGCCTGCCTACACACAGTGATGTTCTGCCACGGATGGCAGAACAAGGCAGCATCGAGTCATGGATGACTCGTTGTTGCCGGTCACGTCACTCCGAGAAAATCTAATTCAGGCATACCTAGACTTTTCTTATTTTCGTACAACGGAACAAAAATTACTCCGGCTTTGCGCAAGATGCCACTCACAAGCCTACGATACACCATTTGGGGAGATGATTTATTTCATAAACAAACCAGCATTTGGCGGATAGCATATTACTCTTTCAGTAAATATGCATCTCTCTTTGCCCCGGTGGAAACAAGATAAATGGAATGTCCGATCAGCTCTTCGATCCTTTCAATATACTTCTTTGCATTTTCTGGAAGATCATTCCAGTTCTGGCAGGATGAAATGTCACAATTCCATCCGTCTAACATCTCAACCTCCGGTTCCGCAGCATCAAGCAGGATATTGGTTGGAAAATCCGTGATAAGTTTTCTATTTACACGATATCCCATGATTACCGGAATCTTTTCAAAACAGCTTAATACATCCAGTTTTGTCAGGGCAATGTCCCCTGCATTCTGGCATTGTAATCCATATCGGCTCGCAACTGCATCAAATGGTCCGACCCTTCTCGGACGTCCGGTTGCTGCCCCAAATTCATTTCCTGCTTTTCTTAATTTTTCATTCCATTCTTCGCCTGCTGCCTTTTCTGCCACAAACGGTCCTTCACCGACACAGGTTGAGTATGCTTTCATGACTCCCACAACCCGATCCGGCTGTCTCTTTGGAATGCCTGCACCAATCGTTGCATAAGCTGCGATCGTGCTGGAACTGGAGGTATATGGATAAATTCCATAATCGATATCCCGCAGTGCTCCAAGCTGTGCCTCAAAAAGAATATTTTTATCTCTGGAAGCTGCTTGTTCTAACAGAGCACCGGTATCTGTAAGATATGGTTTTAAAAATTCTGCCTGTCCCCGGCACCAGTCCATGACTTCTTCTACCGAGAGCGTTTTCTGACCATATACCTTTTCAAGGATCAGGTTTTTACTCTCCACGATCATTGCGATCCGTTTTTTGATCACTTCCGAATCCAGATATAAAAGGTCTCCCATCCGAAGCGTTTTCTTCATATATTTATCGCCATAGGCATAGGCGATTCCTCTTTTTGTGGAGCCAAATGCCTCCCCAGTCTTAGAGAGTCTCTCCTCCTCTAAAACGTCCTGTCTGACATGGAATGGCATGCAGACGGTTGCTTTTTCCGATATCTTTAAATTTTCCGGACTGATTTTTACATTCATGTAACGCATCATCTCAATCTCATGTCTTAAGTGATCCGGATCAATGACCATTCCGTTTCCAAGTACACAGACAACCTCCGGATGCAGGATACCGGACGGCAGCAGATTCAATACAAATTTTCCTTTATCTGTCACTACGGTATGTCCTGCATTGTTGCCTCCCTGATAACGGACTACATAGTCCGCGTGTTCACTCAGTAAATCTACAATACGTCCTTTTCCTTCGTCTCCCCAGTTGATACCTGTTACTGCTGTTAACATAATACTCACTCTCCTCTATATTTCTCCATGAACGATTTTTTCTGCACGGTCAATACTCTTTTCCAGCCGATCCGAGAAACGGTGGATCGGCAGAAATACACCTAGTTCATCAAACCGCTGTCCCTCATCTTCCAACGAATCCTGTCCGTAATAAACAAAAGAACGCGGCAGGTCTTTCTGCAGTTTCATCATGATATCCCACACTGCCGCATATGCCTGTGCTTCCGTCCTCTGCTGTTTTACCGTATCCGGCAATTCATAGACAAGCAAAAGACCGATGTGCTCACCCATCTTATATTCCATCACATCCATCGTATCTGCATTATAACTGTGACGCTTGCGGTATCCGTATGCAAGATACATCTTTACACCTTTCTCTTTCCGGAATACCTTTTTAAACCGGTTATAATCTTTTTCACTCACATGGATCTCCTTTGTCTGGATCAAATTTCCATCCTCGTTTGTGAGCAGATACGGATTGATCTGTCCGTCCGCATTAAAGCGGAACGGTGCTAAAAATGAGTTGCGCAGTAAGTCAAACATGCTGTTTTTGCAGACTGCCATCAAAAATGCTGTCAGATCCCGGTTTTTATAGGCATCAAACAATGCCTTTGCAAACTGTTCCGGCGGAAGATATCCCCCCACCAGTTCAAGATCCGAATCAATTTCTCCATAAAAAGTCTGCATCAGACGCTCACAGGCTTCCGGATCTTTCAAAATTTTATCAAACAACAGATCTGCTTTTTCTTCTCTTGGAAATATTGTCTCCATCCTTTTCCCTCCATTATCTAATCTTTTCTAAGAACATCAGCAGAAAACTGATCAGCAGAAGTCCACCAGATATCCAGATCACATGGAACCCGTACCGCACAGACAGATTACCTCCGATTCCCGCACCGACTGCAAAGAATAAAATGATTCCAAAATAGTAAAGTGCCTGTCTGATCTGCTCGGGACGTTTTTCCCTGAGGTACAGTGAAAATGCTGCTGTCCCGCTCCGCAGATTTCCGATACACATTGTGCTCGCGTAGGAATATCCGCCGACTTTCCGGAATGTCTGTACCTGCATGGCACAGGAAAACGAAACCAGGACGGTTGCTGCCATATCCAGTTTTTCCGGCAGAAATCCGACCAGCACCAGAATCGCAATTTCGCAGAGTAATACTGACTGTCTCCAGTGCAGTTTTCTCGCATACTTAAAACTTCCCTGTATCCGCTCTGCCACGAACACACCGACTGCAAATGCAAGCAATGGAAGAAGATAACGCAATCCCTCACTCCACTCTCCCATCATAAAATGCTGACTCATGAGTACCACGTTTCCGGTCTGTGCATTCGAGAACACGCCATCTCTCGTAAAATATGTGTACGCATCCTGAAATCCACCAGACAGTGCCAGAAACACACTCGTGATAAACGCCTCCGACATCTGCACTTTGGTACTCCTTGGCTCATTTTGATTCAAAGCCAATGTTCTCACCTCTTATTCCTTTTTTCGCATTGATTTCTCACATCGTCTGTATTATAGTATCCCTGTTATCAGATGTAAAAAGTATTATTGATATATCTGTCATATAATTTTTATATGGCAAAATAAAAATCACAGGAGGCAAACATCGCATGATCACTTACGACTATTACCGTATTTTCTACTATGTTGCACAATATAAAAGTTTTACCAAGGCTGCTGAGGCACTGCACAATAACCAGCCAAATATCACAAGGTGCATGAATAACCTGGAAGCAGAATTACACTGTACACTTTTTTTACGTTCCAACAAGGGTATCACACTGACTCCCGAAGGGAAAAGATTATATGAACATGTTGCGATCGCCTATGAGCAGCTTTCGCTTGGGGAAGATGAGATCCGTCAGAACATGGAACTCGAAAATGGACTGGTTTCCATCGGAGCCAGCGAAAATGCGTTACGCCTGCGGCTGCTTCCGGTGTTAGAACGTTTTCATGAACAATATCCTCATGTACGCATCCGTATTTTCAATCACTCCACACCACAGGCAATTTTAGCATTAGAGAGCAAAGTTGTCGATTTTGCAGCCGTCACCTCACCGCTCGCCATCCAAAAGCCACTGCACAAAACGCACCTTGCCTCCTACCGTGAAATTCTGATTGGGGGAACAAAATATAAAGAATTGGCTTCGCAGATCCGAAGCTTAAACGATCTTTCCGGGATACCATTCATAGGGCTTGCCGACGGCACCGGATCAAGAGAATTGTATCACCGTTATTTTTTAAGTCACGGTCTGATGTTCGCACCGGATATGGAGGCTGCTACCACCGACCAGATCCTGCCGATGATCACACACAACCTCGGTATCGGTTTTTATCCGGAAGAGCTCGCTGCGGAAGCGATCGCACGAGGCAATGCCTACGCGATCCGCCTTGTGGAGCCTATCCCGGATCGTGAAATATGTTTAGTCACAAACAGCAGCACCCAGATAAGTGCTGCTGTCCGCAAAGTGATTTCTTTTCTTTCTGTCTGATTTTATGCAGAACGTATATCCCGCACCTCTCCCGGAACTATTACCGGTCTTCCCTGAAATATGCCTCTCCAAGGCTTGCCGGCGGCTGGTTTTCCAGTTTATTCCGTTTACTTGTGATAACAAGCACAATGATCGTTACTACATAAGGAAGCATTTTGCAAAGTTCCTGTGTTGCACGTGTCAGTCCCGGCAGATAAATATATAAAATATAAAGTCCGCCAAAAAGGAATGATCCCCAGATCGCATGATCCGGATTCCAGAGTGCTAAGATAACAAGTGCGATCGCTAACCATCCGCGGTCACCGAAACCGTTGTTTGACCAGGTTCCTCCTAGATATTCCATGACAAAATAAAGTCCGCCAAGACCTGCTATTGCTGCCCCTGTCACGGTTGCAATATATTTATATTTCGATACATTGATACCTGCAGCATCTGCGGTTGCCGGGCTCTCTCCGACTGCACGTAAGTTTAATCCGCGTCTGGTCTTTTTCAGAAAATAAGTCATGCATACCGCAAGGATCACGGACAAATAGGTCAGAAATCCATAGGAAAATAATAAATCTCCGATAAATGGAATCGCAGATAATCCCGGAATCTTTGCACGGAACGCTGCCGCAGTTGTCTGTACGGAAATCTGTCCGACACCTCCTGCAAGTTTTGAGATAGATCCACCAAAGAAGTTACCAAAACCTACACCAAATGTTGTAAGCGCAAGACCGACAACATTCTGGTTTGCACGCAGTGTGATCGTTAAAAAACTATAGATCAGTCCGCCTAACGCAGCTACGATCAGTGTTGCAAAAAAGGCGATCAAAAGACCAATAAATCCATTTGGATTTTCATTGCCATTCTCATAGAAAAAAGCACCCATCAGACCGGCAATACCACCCATGTACATGATACCCGGTATTCCAAGATTTAAGTTACCGGACTTTTCTGTCACGATCTCTCCGGTCGCACCGAATAATATCGCAACGCCCTGTCCGATTGCTTTTTGTATAAATGTCATAAGCAGATTCATTTATTTTCCCTCCTTATGGTTCTTTTTCCATTCCAGTCTGTAATTAATAAAAAACTCACATCCGATCAGGAAAAACAGCAAAATACCTGTAATGATATCTGATGCATTCTCATTTAAACCAAACTGGGAAGCGATTTGGATCGATCCCTGCTGCATAAATACTAAAAATGCAGATACTAAGATCATGGCAAATGGATTAAATTTAGACATCCATGCTACGATGATCGCGGTAAATCCACGTCCGCCTGCTGTACTTGTAGAAATCGTATGGCTTGCACCGCTGACGATCAGACAGCCGGAAAGACCACAGATTGCACCGGAAATCATCATGGTACGGATGATTACTTTTTTTACATTGATGCCGGCATAACGCGCGGTATTCTGGCTTTCTCCGACAACAGCGATCTCATATCCCTGTTTACTGTATTTCATGTATACATACATACCGAGTGTGATGACAAGAACCACGATCACATTCAGTCCATACATATTTCCAAACACAGATGGGAACCATCCTTTCTGTCCTGCTGCATTGATAATACCGACCGTATTCGAACCGGATGGATTCTCCCAGAATACAATGGCAAATGTTACAAGCTGCATTGCCACATAATTAAGCATCAGCGTAAACAATGTCTCATTTGTGTTAAAATATGCCTTAAACACTGCCGGGATCAGTCCCCAGATCAGACCTGCTGTGGCGCTTGCAACAAAGATCAGAATCAGAAGAAGCCAGTTTGGCATTGCATCCCCCGCATAGATCATCAGTGCGGCGGTTGCCATACCTCCCATTAAGATCTGTCCCTCTGCTCCGATATTCCAGAACTTCATTTTAAATGCAGGCGTCAGTCCGATCGCAATACATAAAAGTACTAATGTCTCGCGGATCGTCACCCACACACGACGGCTGCTTCCAACCGCACCATCTACGATACCAAGATATACCTGAAGCGGATTCTGTTTTGTGATCGCAACGATCACAAGTCCTGCAACGATCAGCGATAATACAACAGCTATAAGACGGATTCCCCATGCTTTAGCAGTGCTTATCGTATCCCGTTTTATCATACGAACTGCCGGTTCTTTTACTTCTTTACTCATTTACCTGTTTCTCCTCTCCCGAACCTGTCATCAAAAGTCCGAGTTTTTCTTTTGTGGTACTTCTCGCATCCACAATACCGGAAACTCTTCCGCCATTTAACACAAGTATCCTGTCGCACAGCTCTAAGAGCACATCTAAGTCCTCGCCGACACAGATGACAGCAACTCCCTTTTTCTTCTGGTCATTTAAGAGATTATAGATCGTATAGGAAGAATTGATATCAAGTCCGCGCACCGGATATGCTACCATCAGCACATTCGGATTGCTTGCGATCTCCCGTCCTACCAGAATTTTCTGGACATTTCCACCGGAAAGACGGCTGACCGGAGTCTCAACTCCCGGCGTCACGACTTCAAGTTTGTCAACGATCTCCTGTGCCAGTTTCTTCGGTGCCTTACGGTCTGCAAAGAAATGTTTTCCTTCCTTGTAGCTGCGGATCATCATGTTATCAGTCAGATCCATGGAACCGACTAATCCCATTCCGAGACGGTCCTCCGGGACAAACGATAATGCAATACCAAGTTTTTTGATATCCTCCGCTTTCATGTCGGAAATTTTTTCGACCTTTCCTTCCGGGGAATCGTAAAGGATCTCTCCGCTCTCGATCGGCTGTAAACCTGCAACAGATTCAAGAAGCTCTTTCTGTCCGCTTCCGGAAATACCGGCGATTCCAAGGATTTCCCCACTGTATGCAGTAAAAGAAGCCTCTTTTAATACTTTTAATCCTTCCTTGTTCCGGCAGGTAACGCCGCGCATCTCGATTCGTTTTTTTGCATTTTCCGGCTCGGTACGGTTGATATCAAGTGTTACTTTTTCACCGACCATCATCTCGGTCAAAGACTCCACTGTCGCGCCTTTTGTCTCCACGGTATCTATGTATTTTCCTTTTCGAAGCACAGCCACACGATCAGAAAGCTCTAACACTTCGTTTAACTTATGTGTGATGATGATAATGGATTTTCCTGCAGAACGCATGTTACGCAGCACAGCAAACAGCTTTTCCGTCTCCTGCGGTGTCAAAACGGCAGTCGGCTCATCTAAGATCAGAATATCTGCACCACGATACAATACTTTTACGATCTCAACAGTCTGTTTCTGTGAAACGGACATATCGTAGATCTTCTGGGATGGATTTAAATCAAATCCATAACGGTCGGTCAGTTCCCTGACTTCTTTTTCCACCTGTTTTAAATTCAGGCGTTCTTTTCCCGTCAGACCTAAAATAATATTCTCGGCGGCTGTCAGGATATTGATCAGCTTGAAATGCTGATGAATCATTCCAATTCCAAGTTCGAAGGAATCTTTCGGGGACCGGATCGTCACGGTTTTCCCATTCACACGGATTTCTCCCTCATCCGGGAAATAAATACCGGAGAGCATGTTCATCAGCGTAGTCTTTCCACTACCATTCTCTCCTAATATAGAAAGGATTTCTCCCTTTCTCACTGTCAGATTTACATTGTCATTTGCGACAACCTCTCCAAAACGTTTGGTGACTCCCAAAAGTTCAATCGCATTTACCGGTTCCACAAACAGTCCTCCTTTAACGTAAACTGCGGAACTGTGATAAAAGGTCTGTCCTTTCACAGTTCCGCTTATTTATGATACAAAAAGCATTCATTCAGACATGCTCTTTTGCATTATGGCAGAATTATATTCTGCTAAAAATCTTAATCAATCATTCTGCACCGCAGATGCTCTTAGTTGGTCACAGAAGTGATACCATCAATAATAATATCAAAAGATGGAGCAGATGCAAGCTCTGACTCATGATAGTATCCGTCAGATACATAATCTGCATATTTTGCATAATCACCGCCCTCTGCGATCAGATCTTCTAAAGAAGAACCATTTACAGTAAATGCGGATGTATCAAATACATGGATAGAACCATCTTTAATTGCATTTTCAACTTCTGTTACTTTTGCATCGGTTTCTTCTGCTGCAACTGCCTCATTGATCGGTGTGATATCAACTGCGCCCTCTGAAAATCCCTGGCACCAGTCAGTTTCGATCGGTGTACCGTCTAATACACACTGTACTGCATGTGTATAATAAACGCCCCAGTTATTTGTCGGAGAAGTAAGTGCTGCATCCGGAGCAACAGTTGTCATGTCAACGTTGTAACCAACACATGGTACTTTCTTATCCTCACAGGTGCTTGGAGCTCCTGTCGTATCTGCATGCTGGCTGATTAAAACGCATCCGTCATCGATCAGTTTTGCTGCAACTTCTGCTTCACCGGACATGTCTGCCCAACTGTTTGTATACTGTACTTCCATGGTTACGGATGGGCACTGGCTCTTTGCTCCTAAATAGAAAGAAGTAAATCCGGAAATAACCTCCGCATATGGGAATGCACCAACATAACCGATCTTTGCTGTATCTTCTGTGATTGTTCCGTCTGCGATCATCTCATTTAATTTCATACCTGCAACAACACCGGAAACATAACGTGCCTCATAGATAGAATCAAAATAGTTGTGCATGTTTGAAAGTCCGGAAGACGCTGCCTGATATCCGGTTGCATGACAGAACTGAACATCCGGGTACTCTGCTGCTGCCTGAAGCAGGTAGCTCTCATGTCCGAAACTTGTACCGAAAATAATGTTGCATCCCTGATCTGCTAAATCAACTGCTGCATCATAAGCAGATTCATCTTCCGGGATCAGAGTTTTTTCTACGACCTGATCCTCAGATAATCCAAGATTGCTCATCATCTGATCGATACCAGCCATATGTGCTGCTGTATATCCTTCGTTCTCATCACCAATGTACATGACACCTACCTTGATATCCGATGCCGATTTTGCCTCGCCAGCCGCTGCTCCACTCTCTGTTGCAGCTACAGTACTGTCTGCTGCATTATTATCTGATGCATTGTCTGCTGATGTGTTGTCAGCAGTTCCATTTGAGCCACATCCTGCCAGCATGGAAACGGTAAGTCCCATGGTCAATAATACGCTTAATGCTTTTTTCATTTTTTTCATCCTCCTGTATCACTACTTAATAGAAATACATGAGTAAATTTAGCATAGAGAATTTTTTCCGTCAATGCAATTTTCGTCGTATTTCCAGGAAAATTCAATTTTTAACGCAAAATTTTTTCATTTATAAGCGGAGGTTATTTTTATCATTCCACAAACTTATGGTTCCCAGCTTAACGAAACATTTTTATAATCCCTCTGTCATTCAACTGTTTCAGAAATGAAACCAGAAGCGGTACTACAAACAGACCGATGATTCCAAAAAATTTTAAACCGATCAGCATACATGGCAGCATGATCACCGGCGATAACCCCATCTGTTTTCCCACCAGTTTCGGCTCGATCAGATTCCGCACGACTGTTATTACAAGGTAAAGCGCGAACACACCGACTCCGGTAGAGATCCTTCCCGATGCGAAGGCGAGTACCGCCCACGGGATCAGCACTGTACCGGTTCCAAGCACCGGAAGGATATCAAGTACCGCAATAATAAATGCAATGGCAAATGCATTTTTGATTCCAAGCAAAAACAGACCTGCCACAAGTTCCGCAAACGTGATCCCGAAGATCAGACAATAAGAGATAATGCATTTTCCCATCGTCCCTGTCACATAATTTTTTCCATCCCGGAACGCACGCTGGTATTCCGCCGGAATCTGCCGCTTTAAAAATGCTCTGATCTGTGGAAATTCCAGTTCCATAAATACCGTTGCGATCACTGTGATCAGAAGTTTCATAAAAAATCCCGGTATTCCTGCTGCCATCCCGGATACCCCGTCAATAACACCATCTGAGATGCCCGACATCAGCTTGCCTGCATTCTTTATCGTCTGTGCTGACTCCGCACCGACATCCTGCAATCCTTGCGTTTTTTCAGTCTGCCCTACCGGATAAAACACAACTGACAAACGTTCCACCCACTGATAAAAACGCTGCATAACAGGCACAACTGTATCCGAAAAAAAGACAGACAGCTCCCGCGTCAGATCATAGATCAGCCTCACCAGATAACTGCCTGCAAAATAAAGGACGGCTGCCAGAAGTATATAAAAGAAAAGAACCGTTGTAACCGCCACGATTCCTCTTTTGATATGTGTTCTCTCCGTAATGAACTTTACTGCTCCAGCCAATAGCGCCGCCACTGCAAAGGCTGCCAGAAACGGGAAAAGCACAGATCCCGCCGCTTTTAATACTACCCATAAGATCACAAGCCACACTGCTCCAAATGCAAAGCTGATCAGAAATTCCTTCTGACGTCTCAACCGTTCTTCCCTGTTCATCGCCCACCCTTTTCCTTTACTGCTGCCTTATTGATCTTTTATTACTATATCCGTTTTGGATGGGATCTATGCCATGTGTACTTTTAATTTGTATTTTCCTGTGCCGCAAAAATCTTACTGCAGAATGCGTCATATTCGTCATTCGAAACTTCTTTTCCATTCCAGAAATATTTCATTCCAGAATCCGGATCATTTTCATCTATGAGTTCTTCACCAAAGTTCATTTCTGCAGCCAGGTTATCCGCTCCTTCATACTTTTCCATATGATAGGTTTCATATCCTGCATTCATGTCATTGCTGTACATAATCCATACATCTCCATTGTAATAAGTATAGGAAAGTACAATCGCACTGCCGTCTCCTCTGGCAAATTCGTATACCTTATCATCACGGCAATCTAAATATATTCCGCCATAAGGACCACAGATAACCAGTTCATTTTCTCCGTCATTATCAAGATCGACTCTCTCCCCTATCGAATACAACTCCTCTCCCTGTGAATCCTTATTTAGATCAGAAATATTCCATGCAGATGACGGATCTGCGGTATCAACTGCGTCTACTGAACCATCGATAAATGCATCTAATAGTTCTTCTGCGGTCATTTTGTTTTTATAAGCGTTATATACCATATCTGTCTGTACATCATTCTGCGTTGTCTCCTCTGAAATTTCTGTTTTATTACCACAAGCAGTTAATGACATAACAATTAAGATACCTATTAAACCAACAACATTCTTCTTCAAATTTTTTCCCCCTAAAATCAAACTAAAAACTTCTTTTCCGAAAACATTTTATATTCTTCATTTTTTTAGAAGTTTCGTGTAAAAAATACCCACAGCACACCATTTATGGTATTCTGTGGGTATTTTGCTATCTTTTGCTGTGCTATTCATGCCATATGGTAGCCCATATGGCATGCCATATGGAACTCTTTTTATTCTTCTAATTTTAAAATATAGATACAGTTTGGCTTATCAACCTTGACCGGCGCACCGTTCTGCAGAGAGAAACCTTTCTCATAATTGATCGTATAAGATACGATATCATTGGATGTATTATTTACAGTAAGATAATGTTTCTCATCCGGATAAATTGCAAGCATTTTCGGATAATCACTGTCTACTTTAGTGCGGAATGCCTGTGTCAGCATACCTGTTGCAGGATCGATCTCATATGCAACCACTGTGTTCACACCGGCATTGGAAACAAAGAGATATTTTCCGCTCTTAGTGATCTCCATACCGGATGCGGCACAGATATCTTCCTCTTTCTTTCCCTGTGTTGTGATCGTCTGGATCTTATCAAACTGTGGCTGTTCATTTTCAACGGAGTATTTGTACACTTCGATCTCATGTGTCAGCTCATACAAGATATAAGCATATTTTCCATCTCTGGAAAAACGGATCATTCTCGGCGCAGACTCAAGCGGTCCACGAATGATATCCACCAGTTTTAATTTACCATAAGTATAATCCACACGATAGATCTTAACCTGATCTAACCCGTTATCAACTGCACATAAAAACTTCTGATCCGGTGTCAGTTTTACACAGTCAACATGTGGTGTGTTGGTACGTCTGTCGCTTCCGCGTGCCATTCCTTTATGGAAAATACCATCTGCAATCGTTCCAATGCTACCATCTTTCTCCAGATGCATCATTGTCACACGTCCGTCATGATGTCCGCCTACAAACAGATAACGTTTTTCATCATCTACTTCCACATAGCATCCTCTCATACCGCCGATCCACTGCTTGTTTACAGCCTCAAGATCTCCATCCGGAAGCACTTTAAATGCCTCTACACCTTCATCTGCGATCGAATAAAGGAACTTTCTGTCCTTTGATACAACAAGATCCGACGGGTTATTGATCGGCACTACTTTACGTTCTTTCATGCTGCCATTTGCCACATCCACATCATAAATATGGATTCCGACACTGTTTTCATGCGTATAGGTTCCCACATATGCCACATATTTTTCCATACATTTATCCTCCTTATGCCTTTTGCAGGAGCAATGCCCAGCAAGCTGGGCACGCTTTTCCTCCCTACTCTTTTCTTCGTAAAATATCATACTTCTCGAGCGGATGTCCCAGATCAATATACAAAACCTGTTTTGGATGCGGTGCTGATTCCATGTCCGCTCCATCCTCATCCATGATCCGTTTCACTGTCACCGTCAGATTTTCACCATCCGGCTTCATAATCTCGATCTCTTCACCGACCGAAAACTTATTGCGCTGTTCGATCCGGTAAAGCCCATCTTCGTTCTGCTCCCCAACAATTCCTAAATATGTGTATTCTTTTAAATAAGTGTTATTGTCGTAGATCTGCGCCTCGTCGGAAGGCTTTCCAAAGAAAAATCCGGTCGTAAACTGGCGGTAAGTACAGTTGGATATCTGATCTAAATACCATGGCAGATTCTTTTTGTAAAGCTCCGGTGACTCTTTGTAATCATCGATTGCCTTGCGGTAGGTTCTTGCCACAGTCGCAACATATAGTGCTGTTTTCATTCTACCCTCAATTTTAAAACTGTCAATACCCGCTTCCATTAATTCCGGTATGTGTTCGATCATGCAGAGATCCTTTGAGTTAAATATATAAGTGCCACGTTCATTCTCATAAACCGGCATATATTCATTCGGTCTTGTCTCCTCAACGATGGAATATTTCCAACGGCATGGATGTGTGCATGCCCCCTGATTGGCATCACGTCCGGTAAAATAATTGGATAAAAGACATCTTCCGGAATAGGAAATGCACATCGCACCGTGAATAAATGTCTCGATTTCAAGATCGTCCGGTATATTTGCACGAAGTTCTTTTATTTCATTTAACGAAAGTTCACGCGCCGATACCACACGTTTTGCACCGAGTCTATACCAGAAACGGTATGTTTCATAGTTGGTATTGTTCGCCTGCGTACTGACATGACGTTCAATATCCGGGCATACTTCCTTTGCGATCATAAATATGCCGGGATCTGCGATGATAAGTGCGTCCGGTTTTTCCTCTTTTGGAAAAGAAGCCAGTTCTTTGAAATACTCCCTTACACCCTCTAAATCATCATTATGTGCAAGAATATTTGCAGTCACATATACTTTTACCTCATGTTCATGTGCAAAACGGATTCCCTCTCTCATTTCCTCCATGGAAAAATTCTTGGCTTTTGCACGGAGTCCAAAAGACTCGCCACCGATGTACACGGCATCCGCACCATAGATTACTGCAATTTTTAACACCTCAAGGCTGCTTGCCGGTATCAAAAGCTCCGGTCTTCTCATAACTTACCTGTCCTTTCGCATCTTTTCGATGCACCCTTTCTATTTCTTCCATGTGCTCACAGTCACTCCATCACCGATCGGCAACACTGCCGTGACAAGGCGTTCATCATGCGTCAGTTCATACAGATATTCACGCATTCTCTTATGGATCGTGCGGTTTCTCCTCGTGACTGCAAAACGTGATTCTATGATATCACCATCCTGCAGTACATTATCCGAAACCAATGTTCCTTCGGAGCCAAGCAGTCTTAAAATATCCGGCATAAAATGAATATACTGACCCTTAGCAGCATCCATAAAAATAAAATCGTAGGTTTCCGTCAATGTCGGAAGAATCTGCGCAGCATCTCCCTCCAGCAGTGTAATCTGTTTTTCTTTTCCCGCACGGATAAAGTTCTCTTTTGCGATCGGGATTCTCTTTTCATAATTCTCGATCGTTGTGATCTCACATGGCACCGGATCATATTCTGCCATCAAGATGGAAGAAAATCCGACTGCAGTTCCCACTTCAAGAATCCGCATCGGACATTTCATTGCAAGCAGCAGTTTTAAAAACTGCTGCATCTCTTTCCGTATGATCGGCACATAACTATCCAGTGCTTCCTTTTCTATCTGATCTAAAATACTGGTATTCCCTGTATCAAGTGAATTGATATAAGTGACCAGACGTTCATCTACTATCACTCGTCTGCTCCTGCCTGTTCATTTTCATCTGTGTTCTGGTTTTCTTCACCGGCACCATCTGTCTTAGTTCCATCCGAAGATGACTGTCCAGCTGAACCAGAATCTGTTTCATACTCTGTATTTTCTGTATTTTCTGTACTCTCAGTGCTCTCCTCAGCCTCTGCCGCCATGACTGCCATCATATCTTTTGCCGTCATGGATGTATTTAATGTATAGGTTCCTGCCTTTAACTTACCGTGATATGCTGACATACGAAGCTGTACATAAAACAGATTTGCATCGCGGATCAGCCCCTCTTTTTTTAACAGCTTTCCAATCTGATATTCTGACAGATCATCCGTTACATCTACGGACACATCTGTACCGGGTTCTTCTTCCACCGGTCCTTCCGTAAAGACACGATAACCGAAATCATAACAAAAACTTCCAAGTTTTATCAGACCGATCACGACAAGCAGCATGACCAGAATAGAAAAACTGATACTGACAAATTTTAATACCAGTTTATTCAGCTTCATATGAAATCCTCCAGACTATTCCTCAAATCCAACCTCAAAATCCAATTCTTCTATCAGCGTCCAGTTAATCTTCTGTACTACACGGCAAATGGCATTTTCTGCCGCAAGGTATTCTGCAACAAGCGGATTTTTCCGGAACTCACGGTATTCCTGTTCCATCTTATCCGTTGCATCATAAAGATCCACATTGCCATCACTGTTCTGCAGCAGATAATTTTTCTGACGGAATGCATGGATCTGCTCCTCTAACTGCGGCTGATTGTGCACTCTGTTTTTGATATCCTGATATCTGATATATTCCTCGCTGAATTTGACTGCCTCGACTAATTCCTGCATGGCTTCATCCATTCTGCTCATGATACATCTGTCCTTCCTACACTTCCATAATAATCGGCATGATCATAGGTCTGCGCTTTGTCTCTTTCCATACAAAATCACCTAAGGAATCCTTGATCTCATTTTTGATCTTGCCCCAGTCGGTAATTCCTCTGTCCATACAATACTGCATCTTATCCTCAAGCAGATGCTTTGCATCCTCCATCAGACTCTCTGCACCCCTGACATAAACAAAACCGCGGGATACGATATCCGGTCCTGCAAGTACCTGTCCGGAACCGCTCTCTAATGTCAGCACGACAATGATGATTCCATCCTCTGCAAGATGCTGTCTGTCGCGAAGTACGATATTTCCGACATCACCGACACCAAGTCCGTCGACCATGATGTCGCCGACGTGGACTCTTCCTGTAACCTCCGCTTTTTCATCATCTAACTCAAGCACGTCACCGGACATCAGAATAAAGATATTATCTTTGTTGATTCCAAGTTCCTCAGCTACTCTCGCCTGTGCTAAAAGATGACGGTACTCTCCATGAACCGGAACAGCATATTTCGGTTTTACCAGAGAATAGATCAGTTTGATCTCTTCCTGACAGGCATGACCGGATACGTGCACATCCTGGAAAATAACATTCGCACCCTTCATGGAAAGCTCATTGATGATTCCGGAAACTGCTTTTTCATTTCCAGGGATCGGGTTGGAGCTTAATACGATCGTATCATTTGGTTTGATCGTAACTTTTTTATGCATACCGCTTGCCATACGGGATAATGCCGCCATGGATTCTCCCTGGCTTCCGGTCGTGATCAGTACTGTTTTTTCGTCCGGATAATTTTTCAGTTCTTCAATATCGATCAGTGTATTATCCGGGATGTTAATATAGCCAAGTTCTGACGCAATACCGATGATATTTACCATACTGCGTCCTTCCACAACTACTTTTCTGCCGTATTTATACGCTGTATTAATGATCTGCTGCACACGGTCTACGTTAGACGCAAATGTTGCAATAATAATCCTCGTATTTTTGTGATCTGCAAAGATCTCATCAAAGGTCTTACCGACTGTCTTTTCAGACATTGTAAATCCCTTGCGTTCCGCATTGGTACTGTCGCATAACAGTGCAAGTACACCTTTTTTACCGATCTCACCAAAACGCTGTAAGTCGATGGCATCACCAAATACCGGTGTATAGTCTACCTTAAAGTCACCGGTGTGCACCACGATACCTGCCGGTGAATAAATAGCAAGCGCTGCTGCATCCTGGATACTGTGGTTCGTACGGATGAACTCCACACGGAAACATCCTAAATTGATGTGCTGTCCGTATTTTACGACCTTGCGTTTTACCTTAGTCAGCATATTGTGCTCTTTTAATTTATGCTCAATGATACCAATGGTAAGCTTTGTCGCATAAATCGGCACATTAATGTCTTTTAATACATAAGGGATCGCTCCGATATGATCTTCATGTCCATGCGTAATGAAAAATCCTTTGACTTTATCAATATTATCTTTCAGATAAGTCACATCAGGAATGACAAGATCGATTCCATACATATCATCTTCCGGGAAAGAAAGCCCACAGTCTACTACAATGATACTGTCCTCGTACTCAAATGCTGTAATGTTCATTCCGATCTGCTCTAAGCCTCCAAGCGGAATGATCTTAAGTTTTGAAGTTTTTTCTTTCTTTGTCTCTTTTACGCTGGTTCTCTTTTTTCGTTCCGTTCTCTCTGCTCTTCTTGAATCATTCTGGCTGATTCCTGCCTCCTTATTCTCTTTCATATTCAATGTCCGCATCCTCTATCAATTCTGAAAATATTTTACCTACTGCCGCAAGTTCCATGTCGTCATCCACCATCTCGCACACAACGTCATCGTCCTCTGTGGCTACTTCTTTTAAAATGTACGCATCACAGTCGCCATCTTCCTCTTCCGTGACAAAAAAATAACGCGTACCATTTACCTGTGTCTCCTCCACAACAAAGAAATCAATGCTCTCTTTTGTCTGCGGGTCCACAAATGTTACTTTTTCCATGTGCATCCTCCATGCATAACACAAAAACCGCATTCTGTAACCTGCGGCTTTTGTCATTACCTTTTTACTTCTCTGCGTGCATACTCCGATAATCCAGATATCCCTGCAAAATAAAGACTGCCGCGATCTCATCGACATACTTCTTGCGGTCTTCCCTGCGGATACCGGATTCCATCATGTGTTTATCTGCGGAAACAGTCGTCAGTCTCTCATCCCACAATATGACCTCTAAACCTGTCCGTCTCTCTAACATCTCTTTAAACTCTTTTGTCTTCTCGCAACGCTCTCCTTCTGTGTTATTCATATTCTTCGGATAACCCAGAACAATACACTCCACCTGATATTCTGCGATAATCGCTTCGATCCTCGCCAAAGTCTGGCGCAGTTTATTAGGGGACTGGCGTCTTATGATCTCCAGTCCCTGCGCAGTTAATAAAAGCTCATCACTGACTGCCACACCGACAGTTTTTGAGCCAAAATCCAAACCTAAAATCCGCATAAACTTCCTATTCCCAATGATTATTTTTGATATAAGCCTTTAAAATTTCTTCGACCAGTTCGTCACGTTCCACTTTCATGATCAGGCTTCTTGCATTATTATGACTGGTAATGTATGTGGGATCTCCAGACATAATATATCCAACAATCTGATTCACAGGATTATAGCCTTTCTCGCTCAATGCACGATATACGATCGTGAGCACATCGCCAACTTTAAGCTCCGGCTCTTTCTCCACTCTGAAATATTGTGTATTATTGATATTCTGCATATTTTTCACGCCCTTATACCTGCTATAAAAAGCATTGCTAGTTTTTATTTTAATATAGTTTGTCCTAAAATTCAACCAAAAGATAAATATCGTCTTTTAATTTTCCTTTTATCTTTCCGGTCACAAACTGATTTGTCCTGTTTTTTTCTGTTTCAAATGCCACTTTGACATACTCTTTTGTGTATCCGGTAAAATATGTTTTCCCATCCACCACAAGTTTTTCCTCTAACAGTGCAGTCTTTTCTTTCCCGACATAATATTCCCGGAATTCTTCAGACATTTTCTTTTCTAAAGCAAGAAGGATATTGCTTCTCTCTGTCTTTATCTGCTCCGGCACCTGATCCGGCATCACTGCTGCCTTTGTACCTTCACGCACCGAATACTTAAAAATGTGCATCTCGTAAAAATGTATCTTTTTCAGGTACTCTTCTGTAATTTTAAACTCATCCTCAGTCTCTCCGGGGAAACCGACGATCACATCCGTTGTGATCGCAGGATGATCAAAATATTTCCGCAGCAGATCACAGCCCATCTCATATTCTGCCGTGTCATATCTGCGGTTCATCCGCTTTAAGACGCTGTCACAGCCACTCTGCAGGGACAGGTGAAAATGTGGACAGATCTTTGTAAGTTCTGATAACCTTTTTGCAAAATCTTCTGTCACGATACGCGGTTCTAAACTTCCAAGACGGATACGCTCGATCCCCTCGATCTCATGTACATGCTCGATCAGTGAAAGTAATGTCTCCCCGGTATCGACTCCGTAGGAACTTAGATGGATTCCGGTCAGCACCACTTCCTTATAACCGCTTTCTGCAAGTCCTGCTATCTCATTTAACACATCTTCCATTTTACGGCTTCTCACACGTCCTCTTGCAAACGGAATGATACAGTAACTGCAGAACTGGTTACAGCCGTCCTGCACCTTGATAAATGCGCGTGTATGCTCTGCCGTTTTCTTTAAATGCAGTTCTTCATACTCCTGCTTTTCATGGTTGATATCAACGATCTGTGCCTGTTTTGCATGTTCTTTTTCATACTCATTTAATAATGTTACCAGCTCGTGTTTCTGGTTATTTCCGATCACGATATCAATACTTTCATCCAGTATGGCCTGTGCCTCTTTTGTCTGCACATAACAGCCGGCTCCGACTACAATGGCATCCGGGTTCATCTTTTTTGCACGGTGAAACATCTGTCTTGACTTGCGGTCTGCCATGTTTGTCACGGAACAGGTATTTATCACATATACATCTGCAATTTCTGTAAAGGGAACGATCTCATATCCTGCATTTTCAAGGATCTGCTGCATAGCTTCTGTCTCATATGCATTAACTTTACACCCTAGATTGTGCAGTGCTGCTTTTTTCATTTTTTACCTCCATAATATCTATTTACTTGTTGACTTTTCCATGAAAAACCATTACTATAAAGATAACTTTAACAGCTAATTTTAAGGAGGTTTTTCATCATGAAAACAGTACAGATTTCTTTAAATTCTATCGACAAAGTGAAATCATTTGTCAATGCGATTACACAGTATGAGTATGATTTCGATTTAATCTCCGGTAGATATGTTATCGACGCAAAATCCATCATGGGTATCTTCAGCTTAGACTTATCCAAACCGATCGATTTAGCAATCCATGCTGAAGCTAATGTTGATGAGATTATGGAAACATTAAAACCATACTTAATCTAATCACAGATCAGATGTCATACCGTTTGCGGTGTCACATAGATGGAACATAAACCACAGGTCATGTACCTGTGGTTTTTTGCTGCATCCAGACTTTTTACATTTTTTTGCATATCCGCTGCTGATTATCTATGTTGTGTAATCAGCAGCCAGTACACCAGACCTCTTGTTTTAAATGACACTTCTATGCTTCAATGTGAATCACTTCGACTGTATCAATCGCTTTCTGCATCAGCTCATCAATCTTTTCTGAAAGTTTCTTCTCATCATTATGAATAACATTTAAGCTCGGCTTTGTGACCGGATGTTTTGCAACGAAAATGGTACAGCAGTCCTCAAACGGAAGAATGGATGTCTCATATGCATCGATCTTCTCAGAGATCTCAACGATCTCCTGCTTGTCAAAACCGATAAGCGGACGATAAACCGGCATCGTGCAGACCTCATTTGTAGCTGCAAGCGACTGCATAGTCTGACTTGCCACCTGTCCGATGCTTTCTCCCGTGATCAGCCCTAAACATTTATTTTCTTTGGCAAAATGCTCTGCTAATTTCATCATATAACGGCGCATGATGATCGTTAATTCCTCATGCGGACACTGCTCATAAATATAGAGCTGGATATCCGTAAAATTAACAACATGTAAGTTGATCGGTCCGGAATATTTTGCAACGATCTTTGCAAGATCCACAACTTTTTGTTTTGCACGCTCCGATGTATAAGGCGGTGCATGGAAATAAGTTGCATCGATCGTTACACCACGTTTTGCGATCATATAACCTGCAACCGGACTGTCGATACCACCGGAGAGAAGCAGCATTGCTTTTCCGTTTGTGCCAACCGGCATACCGCCCGGTCCCGGAATGACCGTGGAATAAACGTTGATCTGGTTACGGATCTCCACATTGATCACAACTTCCGGTTTATGCACATCCACGTGAGTCTCCGGGAATGCAGCTAAAATACGTTCTCCAAGCTGTGCATTGATCTCCATGGACTCAAGCGGATAGTTTTTGCGCGCTCTTCTCGCATTTACCTTAAATGTAAAATGCTTGTCCGGATAAGCCTCATCAATGTGATGGATGACTTCTTCTGCTAATTTGTCAAATCCCTCATCCTCTAAGATGACAACCGGACAGATTCCAACGATACCGAATACACATTTTAATGCTTCTACTGCCTCATCATAATCATATTCGCCATCCATTTCAATGTAGATTCTTCCCTGCTCCTTGCGGATGCGGAAAGTTCCATCTACTTTTTTTAAGGCATGGTTCATCTGGCTGACTAACGCATCCTCAAACAGATAACGGTTTTTTCCTTTGATAGCGATCTCTGCATATTTTATCAAAAATGCTTTGTACATATTTTTTCCTTTCTATCTTTTTTTCAATCGTTTCTTAATTACTTTATTAGTTGTATTTCCGCCCTTTCTTTTTGTCTTTTCTGAGCGGTCAGTGTCTGGTAAATTTTCTGCGGAACGGAATGATCTCTTTTAACTGTTCTACTGCGTAATCAATTTCTTCTTCTGTCGTATTGACACAGAAGCTGAAACGGATCGTTCCCTCTAAATCTGCTTTGTTAAGTCCGATTCCCTGCAATGTCTTACTCGGTGCCGGTTTATTTGACGAACAGGCACTTCCCGCGGAGACGTAAATCTCTTTTTCCTCAAGAGAGTGTAGCATAACTTCACTTCTTACTCCCTGGATCGTGACGCTGACGATCTGCGGTGCGGAATCCTCTCCCGTCTTTCCATTGATGGTAACACCTTCAATTTTGGTTACTTCCTCGATAAAATGCTTTTTGAGCGCATACATATGGGCAATTTTTGTATCAAAATCCTCATAGATCTCCATTGCTGCCTCGCCAAGCGCAGCCACTCCCGGAACATTTTCCGTACCGGAACGCATGCCTTTCTGCTGACCGCCGCCGTAAATGATCGGCTTGATCTTTGTCTTGTCTTTGATAAATAAAAATCCGGTTCCCTTTGGAGCATGAATCTTGTGACCGCTGACAGAGAGCAGGTCAATTCCAAGTTTTTTCGGGCAGATACGGTATTTTCCGTATGCCTGGATCGCATCTACATGAATGATCGTATTGAGATTTTTTTCTTTTATAATCTTTGCTGCCTCTGCGATCGGCTCAACGGCACCAATTTCGTTATTGACCATCATCATGGAAACAAGGATCGTATCCTCACAGACCGCATCACGAAGTTCATCCAGTGAAATCTGACCGTTTTCATCTACCGGTAAATAGGTCACACGAAAACCCTGTTCCTCCAGATATGCAAGGGGTGAAAGTACTGACGCATGCTCGATCGATGTCGTGATAATGTGATTTCCCGCACGTTTATTTGCAAGTGCTGTTCCGATCAGAGCCATATTATTTGACTCTGTACCTCCTGATGTAAAAAGGATCTCTTTTTCATCTGCCTTCAGTGTTTTTGCGATCCGTTCTTTTGCCTCTTTAATATAACGTTCTGCAACAACTCCCATCGTATGAAGGGAAGAAGGATTGCCATAATCCTCCATCAAAACTTTTACCATCAGATCTTTCGCACGTTCACTGCAGCGTGTTGTTGCTGAATTATCCAGATATGCCTGCATTTTTGTTACTCCTGTTCCGCACATTTTCATCTGTGTGCACAAAACTTTATATATATTGCATTTTAATCTTCATTTCTGCGCCATCTCATCGCACTGTTTTCATTCTGTGTATGTCCGCGCCCATCAATTTTGAAACAAATTCATCCGCCCGCCAAATCACAGTCCGGCTAATTTGATTTTTCAGTGCACGACGTTTCGATATGATACATCAAAATCGCTAATGTGGTAAATCCTGCCGTCTCAGTGCGTAAAATGCGGCTGCCAAGTGAGATCAGATTCATCTCATCTTTTACCATCGTGATCTCTTCCGGTGCAAAGCCGCCCTCCGGTCCGATAAAAATACCGATGGACTCTCCCGGTCTGAGCGCCTCTACCGCCTCTTTCGTCGCTGCCATACCGCGCTCATTTTCATAAGGAACCAGCTTTTGGTCTAGTTTCATTGCATATGCTACTGCTTCTTTATAGCTCATCGGCTCTGTAACTTTTGGGATCAGGCTGCGCTTTGACTGTTTCGCTGCACTTTCTGCAATTCCCTGCCAGCGGACCGTCTTTGCCGCAGCTTTTTTGGCATCCAGTTTTACCACACAATTTTTCATTGCAACCGGAATAATCTCATACACACCAAGTTCTACTGCCTTTTGAATGATCAGTTCCATCTTGTCATTTTTCGGCAGTCCCTGAAACAGATAGATCCGGTTCGGCAGCTCTGTCCCCGCCTCATCTTTTTCTAAGATTGCCGCACGTACAAAGGAATCCTCGATTTCTGCAATTTCACAGAAATAATTTTCCCCTGCCGGTCCACTGATGCGGATTTTTTCTCCCTGTTTCATGCGCAGCACATTTTTGATATGATTGACATCACTGCCCTCGATCATCACGGAATCTTTTCCGATCTGTCCGCTCTCCACAAAAAACTGATACATTTTTTATCATGCCTTTCTGCTTATCTCTTCTGCGCAGTGATATTGACCCATTCACCCTGATGATTGATCTCAACCACTGTAAGACCAGCTTTCTCGATTGCTTCTTTTACCTGTTCTTCCTTAAAATCAATAATACCGGAAGTGATGAAATATCCACCTTTTTTGAGGCGTGCCGGAATGACCGGAGCCATCGGAATGATAACGTCTGCAAGGATATTTGCAACCACAATATCATATTCTTCTGTTCCTACTTTTTCCTGCAGTTGTTCATCATCGATCAGGTTACCTACATAAAATGTTCCAAGTCTGCCATCTAAATGATTGACCTCAAAATTCTCATGCGTTGATGTCATACAATCCGGATCAAGGTCCGTTCCAACCACTTCAGATGCACCAAGTTTTAATGCCACGATGGAAAGGATTCCACTTCCGCAGCCAACATCCAGCACTTTCGGTGCTTTATTTTCCGGTGTATACTCTGCATTGCCACGGATATATTTTAATAGCTGACGGATACAAAGCTGCGTTGTCTCATGCTTTCCGGTTCCAAAGGAAACACCAGGATCGATCTCGATCAAAAATTTGTCTTTATCCTCTTCTTTTAATTCTTCCCAGGTTGGTTTTATTAAAATATCCTCAATATAAAATGAGCTGAAAAACTTTTTCCAGTTATTGATCCAGTCAAGATCCTCTGTCTGGTCGGAAGTAATGACACCACTTCCAACATCCACGGTCTTACGGAGATCTTCGAGTGCGATCTTTACCTGTTTTAATAATTCCGTATAATCGCTTCCATTATCCTCTAAATAAAAGCTGACATGGCTCACGCCATCATCCGGTGGAAGTTCCGGCAGGAAATCAATGAACATGTCCGCCTGATCTTCCTTAGAGAGAGGGATATTGTCCTCGATCTCGACTCCCTCGATTCCAAGATCCGCTAACATGGCACTCATGTAATCTTCCGCTGCAGTCGTTGTCTCTATTGTATATTTATTCCACTTCATACAAATTCTCCATTTCTGTATCGCTCTTCCGTTTACATTTACACATAGCTATTTGGTATGATAACACATATTCGGAAATTTGGCAAAATAAACGTATTTTTTCTTTTTGAGGTGGGGATACTGTGGTTGCTAGTAAAAAAATTGTCAGGGGGGTTGTGGCAGTAGCGCTCCGGGGGCGGCGGATGGGGTGTTCCGTTATGCGAGGATAAGAAGCTCTAAGTATGCCTGATGCAGGTTGTAAATGCTTTGACGTGAACGTCAGCAACGAGCCGTCCTTGGCTCGATGCTGACTTGTTCTGCCATCCGTGGCAGAACATCACTGGGTATCTGCAGGCATACTAAGTGCTTCTAATCCTCTTCTAAAGTCACTCCCCATCCGCCACCCCCGGAGCGCTACATCGAAGTCTGTGACAATCCTTTTTGCCAAAAACTACAGTATCAGAAGGTGTGTCATAACGTACGGCGTGGTAAATTGCACAAAGCTGAGAATGGTTTTTGTGACTTTGGTAGAAAATTAGAAAATCTTAGTATGCCTGTTCACGCACAGTGTTGTGCTGCCACGGACGGCAGCACAAGTCCTAATGTGCCCGGATGGCACATTTAGGACGCACACGTCACTCTGAGATAACCTAAATCAGGCATACTTAGTTTTTCTTATTTTCGTACAACGGAAACAAAACCAGAATCAGCTTTGCGCAATTTACCACTCACTACCCCCATACACCTTTTGACTCATAACCCCAAAAAAAGGAGGAAACACGCAATGCACTTCGAAAAAGATGATATCCCACCGGGATTTGGAATGATGTTAGGACAGGATGTAAATGCAATGAAATGTTTTTCCGGTATGACGGACACAGAAAAAGAAGATGTAATAAAGCAGGCTCAGGCTGCAAAATCAAATGACGATATCGCTCAGATCATAGAATGCAGACTCCGCTAATACCCTGTAAAAATAAAACAACCGGCTGGAATACCCCAGCCGGTCTATACTACTTACAATACTTTTGATAAAAATTCCCGCAGTCGTGGACTCTTCGGATTTGAGAAGATCTCCTGTGGCGTGTTCTCCTCCTGAATGATGCCATCATTAATGAACATAACGCGGTTTGCAACTTCGCGCGCAAATCCCATCTCATGTGTAACGACTACCATAGTCATTCCATCTGATGCAAGTTCTTTCATAACACTGAGTACCTCACCGACCATTTCCGGATCGAGTGCAGATGTCGGCTCATCAAATAAGATGATATCCGGGTTCATGGCAAGGGAACGCACGATCGCAATACGCTGTTTCTGTCCACCGGAAAGCTGCGTTGGATAGGCATCTGCCTTATCAGCAAGTCCGATACGTGTCAACAGTTCCTCTGCCTTTTTCGCAGCTTCCTCTTTTGACATTTTTCCCAGTTTGACCGGTGCTAACATGATGTTTTCACGGATGGTCATATTCGGGAACAGATTAAACTGTTGAAAAACCATTCCGATTTTTTCACGGACATGATTGATATCCACAGATGCATCTGTCATGTCTGTGCCCTCAAACAGTACGTGTCCGCTGGTTGGAACTTCAAGTAAATTTAAGGAACGAAGGAATGTTGATTTTCCACAGCCAGACGGGCCGATCAATGCCAGTACATCTCCTTTTTTTATAGTTGTAGAGATACCTTTTAATACTTCGTGATCTCCATAGGATTTGTGCAGATCATTTACTTCAAGAATCACTGTATTATCGCTCATTGCTTCTTAACTTCCTTTCTAACAGATTTACCACTTTGCTAAGTCCCATTACCATAATAAGGTAGATCAGGGCAACTGCGATCAGCGGCATAAATGCCTCATAAGTTACACTTCGTATGATATCTCCGCCTTTCGTCAGATCCATAAGTCCGATATAACCACTGATAGATGTCTCTTTTAAGAGACTGATAAACTCATTACACAGTGCCGGAAGTATATTTTTTACCGCCTGCGGCAGAATGATCGACATCATTGTCTGCTTGTAATTAAGTCCAAGGCTTCGTCCTGCTTCAAACTGTCCGATATCTACTGCCATGATTCCGGAACGGACGATCTCAGCAACGTATGCTGCAGAGTTTAAACCGAATGCAATGACTGCCACAACAACTTTTCCGGTATCAATACTCTGGAAAATAACATAATAGATAATCAGTAACTGGATCATTACAGGTGTTCCACGCACAATGGTAAGATAAAGTTTACACAATGCGTTTAAAATTGTCAGTCCACCGTTTCTGTCATGATTGGTACGCACGATCGCGATCAGGAAACCAAATACAACTCCGACCAATAATGCAAGCACCGTGATAAGCAGTGTATTTCCAAGACCTTTTAACAAATACACATAGCGGCTGTCCTTTACGAAGTTATCATAAAATTTCTCACTCAGTCCTGCTTTTTCTGCCGAAACCGTATCATCTTTTACAATGATAACCTGTTTTGATGTCGTATAAGTATCCGTAAAATTAACATTCTTTTTCCGCTCTTCTGTCACGGTAAAGCCGGCAGCTCCGATATCAACTTTGCCTGTTGAGATTGCCGGAATGATCGAATCAAATGCCATATCCTCGATCTTTAATTCCATGCCAAGTTCATCACTGACAGCGCGCATGATATCCATATCGATTCCCACGATCTGTCCTTCTTCATAGCTCTCATATGGCGGAAACTCTGCATTGGTTCCAACTGTCAGTGTTCCATTTTCACGGCTGATATCTTTGACTTCATACGGAAATTTTCCAATCTCGTCCTCTGTGCCAATATAATTTTTCTGAATATCTGCGATCGTACCGTCTGTTTCCAGTTTTTCTAATGCACTGTTGACCTTGTCTAAAAGCTCCGTATTATCCTTTGCAATAACAAATGCATACTCTTCAAGGGTAAATTCTTCATCTAAAATGCGGATTCCTGTATTCTGCTCTACAAATTTCAGTGCAGGCTGTTCATCAATAACAACACAGTCAATCTTCCCCTGTTTTAATGCCTGGATCGCATCTGCACCCTTATTATAACGTTCCACAACGGTACCTGAGCCATCACTCTCATAGTCACTGACATAAATATCGCCTGTGGTTCCAAGCTGCACACCGATTCTCTTTCCCGGCAGATCATCTGCTGAATTTACAGTACCTGATGTGTTTTCCGTACTTTGTGTCTCATCAGCAGCCAGCACTTCGTATCCTGCTGCACCGATCAGTACTGTACAGAATAACAGCAAAGCTGCAATAAAACGTTTCCCTGTTCTCTTCATTGTTTTCTCCTCAATTTTGTGTATAAATATTCATTTTTCCAAATAGGCAGTATAACACATTTTTTTATCAAAAGATAGTACTGCTGTATTTTTACAATATATCTACATATATTCTCTCATCTGCTCCACCAATGATAATATAAATTTCTGTCCGTCAATTCCGACTGCTTCATCAAATTTCTCCGCATTTACAATAGAATTAGACAAGATCCTTATGCCAAGGAAAGGAACACCATCGGAAAGGCAAAGCTGTGCCGTTGCGGCAGATTCCATATCTTCGACTACTGTATGATATCGCTCTCTTAGAAGTGCGATCCTGTCAATCTGGCTGTTCCATTCATCCCCGGAACCGATCACGCCGCGGCCGGTATGATATTTTGTCTCTACCTGCTCTGCCACCTGAAGCAGCCGTATGTCACACGGATACTCTGTTACCTTTTTGGTTTTCCCTGTTTCCCTGCAAAAGATTTCCACTGGAAGCGGCGAAAAACCTTTTGCATCGATTCCCGCTCCCTCTTTTGAAAATGCATATGCGACTGCTCCCATAGGCACAATTTTTTCTCCAAGCACAATATCCCCTCTGTGGAACTTTTTATCATGACCTCCGCCGATTCCCTGGTTGATCACTGCCCACGGTTTAAAATATGCGAGCGCAAGGCTCGTCGCTGCTGCTGCATTGACAATCCCCTGGAATGTCTTTGAAATGATGACAGGCTCTCTTTTCGTGCCAAGAAATCCCGTATGGAACTTCCAGTTTCCAATCGTTATACACGCATGCTCCTCTAAATGTTCTATCAGATATGCCGTTTCTGTATCCATGGCTCCCTGTATCAGAAGTGACGGCTGTTTCGTAAAATCATAATTATCCATCTTATTTATTTCTCCTTTTTCAATCATTTTTCTTGACGAACTGTGATATCTGTTTTATCGTTATACAGTAGATTACACACTCTGCGGGCAAAGCTATTGTTACGAATAATAATACATTGTCCCAAGGTTAAAATGCAATAGCTATGGAGGAATCTTATGGAAAAAATAGCAAGTTTTACGATTGATCATATCAAATTAGAGCCGGGTATCTATGTCTCAAGAAAAGACAACGTAGGTTCTGAAGTTATTACCACATTTGACCTGCGCATGACTTCCCCGAATGATGAGCCTGTCATGAACACTGCAGAAGTACACACGATCGAACATCTCGGTGCTACCTTTTTAAGAAATCATCCTCTTTATAAGGATAAAACGATTTATTTCGGACCAATGGGATGCCGCACCGGATTTTATCTGCTGCTTGCAGGCAATTATACCTCAAGAGATATTGTTGGACTGATCACAGAAATGTTTGAATTTATCCGCGATTTTCATGATGAAGTACCGGGTGCTTCTCCAAAAGACTGCGGTAACTACCTGGATATGAATCTTGGCATGGCAAATTATCTTGCTAACCGTTATTTAGAAAATACACTGTATAACATTGATGATGCACACCTTGTTTATCCGGCTTAAATTATTTGAAAGCCGGCTCTGCTATGCCAGATAATGAAATGTAAAAAAAAGCAGTAAACTTCTCCATTTTTTATTTTTGAAGAATTTACTGCTATTTTTCTGTCTATAATTTTGTTTTAAAAAATGTTATGATCTCCTGCCAGATTTCTTCCTGAAAGAAACGGATATCCGCATGATCCGCATTCTCAATCTCTAAGAGTGTGACATCACAGCCCTCTTTTTCAAGCTCATCATGTAGTTCCACTCCCTGTGTAAATGGTACCGTCTTATCACATTTTCCATGGATAATAAAAAATGGCGGAGCATCTTTGGTCACAAAGCTGACCGGGCAGCATGCAAGCGCCTCCTTGGGATTGCGCATCACATTTTTTCCCATCAGCAATGACTCTGGGGATGCTGCACACTGTTCCCTGTTTTCGTATAGAAAACCTCTGAAGTCTGTCGGAGGATACCATGGGCACGCTGCCTGCACTTTGCTGGAATAAGAAAGATATTCTCCCACCTCATATGCCGGATCATCGCATAATGCCGCCATACAGGTTAAATATCCCCCCGCTGATTCTCCCATCACACCAATATGTGCTTCGTCGATGTGATACCTTGCAGCGTGCGCACGCAGATAGCGGATCGCCGCTTTTACATCACAGAGCTGTGCCGGAAATTTTGCTTCATTGCTGGTCCGGTACTGTACGGATGCCACTACAAAACCTGCTCTCGCAAGTTTACTCAGATATACCAGATGGGCAGACTTGTCAATGCTCTGCCATGCACCGCCACAGATCCAGACAATACAGGGATAATCGTGCGCCGTATCTTCCGGATAAATCAAATCCATCCGAAGATCCTGCGTGGTATGTCCGAACCACGCATCTGTCTGTGCAAATGTGATGTTTGTGATTACAGAATACTGTGGTGCGACCGGTTCCACATGAATTATTCTTTTCATACTGTTCCTCCATTCCGACGCTTTTTTGATCTCTCCGCTAGTCCGCCATCGCTTTTTTGATCGCGCCAAGCAGTTCCTCATATGTCTCATATGCCGGAATATCCGGATAATCTGCCTTGATCTTGTCGGTGGAGCGGAATAAAAATCCTGCCTTGCTTGCCTGGATCATTCCAAGATCGTTGTAGGAATCCCCACTTGCGATCGTATCAAATCCGATTGACTGCAATGCCTTTACCGTTGTTAATTTTGACTGTTCCACACGCATCTTAAATCCTGTGATCTCGCCGTTTTCTGCAACTTCCAGGGAATTACAGAATAATGTCGGCCAGCCTAATTTTTTCATCAGAGGTGATGCAAACTGTGTAAATGTATCACTAATCAGGATCACCTGTGTAAAAGAACGGAGTTCATCTAAAAACTCCTTTGCACCCGGCAGCGGATCGATCGTTTCGATCACATCCTGAATCTCTTTTAATCCAAGTCCGTGCTCTTTTAAAACACCAAGTCTCCATTTCATCAGTTTATCATAATCCGGCTCATCGCGGGTTGTTTTCTTTAACTCCGGGATACCGCTTGCCTCTGCAAATGCGATCCAGATCTCCGGTACTAATACTCCCTCAACATCCAAACATGTAATATACATAAAACTCCTTTCCTGCGCCCCATTACGCATATCAGGTCTTTGTAAATGCAAATCCTGATTTTTTATTCTTTCGCTCCCGCTTTCGTTTTGTAGCACTTTACCTCGTTATACTATCATACTATTCCGTTTGTTTCAATTCCAGTTTTCATTTTTGACATTCACAACTGCCATATTTTATTATACGATTTTTCAACTGACTCTTTAAACTTACTCTTTCTTCTGCTCATACTGCTTTAACAGTCTGTCATACTCATGATTTATTTCCTGAAGTGTCTCCGTATCCCCGCAGAGATTATCCGGATGATAAATTTTTAACAGTTGTTTATATCTTTTCTTCAGAGCCGTCTTACTTTCCACACCGATAAAAAACAATTCCCCGCGAACCACATTTTCTGTACCCACAGTCAGCATATCACGTGCCTCCTGTTCTCTGACATACTTATAAAAATCGCGCTGTTTCTTCATCTTGATCTTTTCATCCGCAAGCTGTGAAAGTTCCTCCTCTAATATTTTCCACTTTGTTTCAAACAGCTGTTTTTCCCGCTTCATGCTGTCTTTTTCAAGCTGGGCACGTGCAGAAAACTCTTTTTTCTCACGTTCAAACCTGCGTCGTTCTTCTTCTAATTTTCTCTTTTCTTCTAAAAAATCCTGCCTCTGCTGCTCTAATTCAGCAGTCTTTTTATATTTCCACTCCTGATGCAGGGTCTTTGTTCTTTTGATCCTGAAAACTGACCGATCCATTTTCCGCAAAAACCCCCTTTTAGTTACAAATTTTCTCATACCTCTGCTGTCAATATGCTAAAACAGACAGAAACCCCAAACCGGTTCTGTCCGTTTTATTCATGATCGTAATCTACACGAGGTTCACCCGGCAGTCTTATTAAATCTTATAATTTCTGTATTCTCTCCATAGCTGCAAGTGTATTCTCATAAGTTCCAAATGCTGTCAGTCTGAAATATCCCTCACCGCTCGGTCCGAATCCGGATCCCGGTGTACCAACCACATTGGCATTTTCAAGCAGATAATCAAAGAAATCCCAGGAAGACATCTGATCCGGCGTCTTTAACCAGATATATGGTGCATTTACACCTCCAAATACGGTGTAACCGGCTTTGGTAAGTCCTTCCTTGATTGCTTTTGCATTTTTCATGTAATAGCCAACCTGTTCTTTTAACTGCGCTTTTCCGGCATCGGAATATACTGCCTCGCCGGCACGCTGTACGATATATGGAGCGCCGTTGAACTTTGTTCCATGGCGTCTTGCCCACATTGCGTTTAAGGAGACATCCCCGCATTTTAATTCTTTTGGAACAACCGTAAATCCAAGACGTACTCCGGTAAATCCTGCATTTTTAGAAAAACTGCGAAGCTCGATGGCACAGGTCTTTGCTCCCTCACACTCATAGATGGAATGTGCCACATCATCCTCACTGATATATGCCTCATAAGCTGCATCGTAGATGATCACTGCACCGACTTTGTTTGCATAATCTACCCATTCCTGTAACTGTGATTTCGTGATCGTTGTTCCGGTCGGGTTATTCGGCAGACACAGATAAATAACATCCGGTGTCTCTTTCGGAAGCTCCGGTACAAAATTATTATCACTGGTACAAGGCATATAGATCACATCACTCCACATCTGTGTATCTGCATCATATGTACCGGTTCTTCCAGCCATAACATTAGAATCTACATAAACCGGATATACAGGATCACAGACAGCAATCTTATTATCCTGTGCAAAAATTTCCTGGATATTTCCGGAATCACTCTTTGCTCCGTCAGATACAAAAACTTCGTCAGCAGAGATATCGCATCCTCTTGCTTTGTAATCATTTGCCACAATGGCATTTCTTAAAAAGTCATATCCAAGATCCGGTGCATAACCGTGGAATGTTTCTGCATGTCCCATCTCATCAACTGCTTTGTGCATTGCATCGATAATAGCCGGCGCGATCGGCTGTGTCACATCACCGATACCAAGACGGATGATCTGTTTGTCCGGATTTGCTGCAGAATATGCGCTTACTTTCTTTGCAATGGTAGAAAATAAATAACTTCCCGGAAGTTTCTGATAATTGTCATTAATTTTAAACATGTCATACTCCTCACTTTGCCTTCAAAATACAAGTTAACGTTATCTAACTGTCATACAGTATAGCATTGTGTGATAGGTCGTGCAAGTATTTTTTGTTTACCTGGAATCAAAAATTATCATTCCTTTTATTCGCAATTCATGTTTTTCCGGTACTCACTTGGAGATACACCGCAGGAATTTTTAAAAGTCTTCATAAAATGCTTTTCATTCTCATATCCGACTGCCCTGCTGATATCCACGATCCGCATATCCGTTCCCCCCAACAGGCGTTTTGCCTCTTTCATGCGGATATCTTTCAGATAATTGACAAAATTGCTTCCTGTGTACTGTTTAAATGAATAGGAAAACAACGAATAATTCATGGATAAGTAATTCGATACAACTGCCATATTTAAGTCACTTGCATAATTTTTTGCTATGTACGCAACCGCCTGCTGCATCTTGTGACTGTTCTTGTTTGCATCAAACTGCCCGATAATACTCTCCTGTACTTCACCCAGATAATGCAGCATTTTCTCCTCATATATCCCGATGCAGTCATCTGCAAAGATATTTTCCATCTCCTCCCAGATCTTTTCCCCACTTTCAAGAATGCTGCGGTATATCTTTTTTTCTTCTGTGAAAAAATCCTTCATACATTCCTCATAGGTATCCTCACTGATGCGTCCTTTCTCCACTTCAAAGAAAAACTGTTTCCAGATTTTTTGTGTTTCTTCCTTCCGCTCAGTTCCAAGCACCTGTACACGCTGCATCCGTGCCTCTTCTCCGGTCAGCTTTTTTGCTTCCTCCATCAGTTTTTCCGGGATATGTTCTGTCTCTTCACCAGATCTGACCCATGCAAGATTGCGGCAAAAAGCCTTTTTCCGCATCTGCACAGACTCTAAATATGCAGTCCTAAGTTCCCTGATTCCCTGATGTGGACTGCTTATTCCCACATATCCCTGACTAAATTCATTTCTTAATAATGTGTCTGTTTTTCCCTCTTCGATAATAAAAATATCATTGCCTTCGATATCACTCAAAAACGTATAATTCTCTTCCGGAATCATTCTGTCCTCTTTGTGATTCTGGCAGCAGACTACATAATTTTCTCCGCCTAACTCCCATACAAACTGATCTGCATACTGGGATTCTATCATGGCAATTTCTTCTTCTGTTGTTCCAGGAAACAGCATCAGATGTTTGATCTGCTGATAGCCAAATTTCTGTTTTGTCTTTTCCTGTTCCCTTGCACTCTCAATCTCCTCATTTAACTTTTTTAGGATTTCTGTAATTTTATCACGTTCAACCGGTTTTAAAAGATATTCCCGGACACCATTTCGCATCATATCAACTGCATAGGAAAAATCGTCATAACCACTGATCGCCACTGTGAGCGGCACGTGTTCGCAGGTCTGCATTTTCCGGACCAGCTCGATTCCATCCATCTTCGGCATACGGATATCCGTAAACATTACATCGATCTGCTGTTCTTTTATTACCTCAAGTGCTGCTTCACCGTTATTACATTCAATGATCATCTCCACCGGAACCCCGCTCCGTCTGATCATGGTTTTGATTCCCTGCCGTATTAATTTTTCATCTTCTACAACCAAAACTGTTTTCATCGTCCATTCTCCATTTCCAGTTGTTTTTCTTTCTCCATATGAGTCATCGGTATCCGCACGATCACTTTCGTATAACATCCGATCTTTGATGCCACCTCAATGCCATACTTTTCCCCAAATGCAATGTGGATACGATCCTGCACATTCTTAAGTCCGATGCCATTTCCGGAGCCTCCGCCCGAATCGATCTTTCCTGCAATCTTTAATTTGAGGCGTTCCACCTCTTCCTCCGTCATACCCCGTCCGGCATCTGTGATCTCGATCACACAATCGTTTTCTTCCACGATTCCTTTCACATAGATATTGGTATCCTCAGCCATCTGTTCTATCCCATGGCAGATCGCATTTTCCACGATTGGCTGTAAGGACATTTTCGGTATCTCCTGTTTTAATATAATATCAGGAATATTCAAAGAAAGGAATATCTCATAGTCAAACCGCAGATTGATAAGTGCCATATAATTTTTGATGTAATCTAATTCCTGTTCCACTAAGACATTGCCGGATACCCATTTCATACTGTAGCGAAGCAGCTTTCCAAGTGCAGTCACCGCATCTGAGATCTCATATTCCTCATCAATTTCCGCCATCATTTTGATGGACTCTAACACATTATAAATAAAATGTGCGTTGATCTGATTCTGCAATGCACGGATCTCTGAATTTTTTGCAAGCATCTCGCGGCTTAAGTTGTCTTCCATCAGCTCTTTGATCCTTGAAAGCATCTTATTGATCTGTGTTCCGAGTTCGCCCATCTCATCATTTCCGCAATCTTCGATCACCACATCAAGATCACCACCCTGCACACGTCTGATCCCCCTTAATATCTCATAGAGTTTCTTTAACATGTGCTTTACGATCGCATTGATAAAGAATGCTAAAACAATAAGGAAAACCACCATGATAAATACAAACATATTTCTCTGATAGTAAACACCATGGACATTTTGCGTAATATCCCTGGCGCAGACTAACATTCCGTCAAGTTCCCTGACATAAAATGAAGAAACCACCAGATTTTTCCCGTTTATTTTTACATAGGAAGTCTGTATGTTATCATCCTGATCCACAATGTGCATCACATCTTCTAACAGCTCCGGTTTTTCCTGCGTTTCATCTCCAAAATAATAACTGCCATCTGCATCCGCAAAGCAGCTCCATTCATTTTCGATCACTTCGTACAGACTTGGAAACATATTTTCCATCGTCATCGCAGCCTCGATCGTACCAATGGTTTCATAATTTCTGTCATCAATCTGTGTTACAAGTGACACAATCTTTCGATTCTGATCCATCGTATAGGAGCTGAACAGATTATCCGTATAATTAAAATGCCAGCCGGACGGATCATCTGCTTTCGCCCACACCTGTTTTTTCATGCGTGAAGAATTATATAAGACCGGCATCACTTCCTGTATATTGTCATTTGTGGCATAAACACGCACACCATATAGCAGCGGGTTATTGTTTACAAGCCGCTCTAAAGATGTAATATCGCCGCTTTTTAACGCGTACCATTCCTCTGCAGAATACTTTTTCCCTTCCTGCGTATTTTTCAAAATATCAAGCAATGCACTGTCACTTAAAAACAACTGCGTTGACATATTAATGGAATCAATCTTGGTGGAAAGTGCATCCTTATTGCGCTCCATGGTATACTGCATATAATTTACATTTTCATCGATCACGTTCTGTTCCATATTATAAAATAATACACTTGCTAAAACACCGATCGGTATTACCATAAACAGGATGATCACCAACGTAAATTTGATATTCAGTTTCAGGCTGCCAAACTGTCTCATCCAATTCATTTAAAAACTCCATTCTGTTTATTCGATTCCTAATTTTTTCTTTGACTCCTGTATATGCGCTGTTTTCTTTTCCATCAGATCAGCAAATCCCATTTCATCGCGCTTTTGTCTGAAAGATTCTAAAATCTTATCAAATTCCTCATCGGAACCCGCAAGCAAAAGTGCCGGGAGTGTCTCACTCCACAATTTTGTAATACGGTCGTCTGTTTCCGCATCTTTTGACCCTGCCGGAAATACCACATCATACTGGCCATTATAAACAATATATTTTTTTGCCCAGTCTAAAAGCTGTGCTGTGGCAGGCGATGGTTCCTGTTCCCACTGAAGCTGCATGACATTATCCTGAAGCATCCAGTAGGCGTCATCTGCTCCATATAATCTGTCATACGTTTCCCGATCCGAATCCAATAGTTTTTTTACATTGTCCTTCAACACCGGTTTCCCATCCTGCATCTCATAAGTCTCCCCTTCCACGCCAAGGAATGTTACCTTCTGACCGTGTTCACTCATAAGATAATCCATAAATGCGATCGCACGCTCCGGGTTTCTGCAGTTTTTCGAGATCAGCGTCACCGTCCACCCATTGACTGTTGTGGTAGGACGCAAAGGATCGTCACCAGCCGCATTTTTCGGTCCCTCTACTGCTATATAAATACTGTCCGGATCATTTTCATATAAAATATTCTGCTGGGAAAGCATGTCCGAGTACTGATACATCATGCAAAAATATCTGCCCTGTGCCAGTTTTTCCTCCATCTGGGTCCGGCTGTCCACAAAAATATCATTTGCAAGATAACCTTCCTCCCCTAACTGCCGAAATACTTTCAGCCATCTGATATATTCCGGATCCGTATATCTGTCATAATACTGCCCGTTTTTCTCCCATGGAACAGCCAGTGAGTTCATCAGATATTTATCAAAAGAAACATTTCCCTTGTCATCAAATACATGTGCACCGACCGGGATCAACGGTTCCCCATCTATCTCCGGAAACATTTCTGCTGCTTTCTTTACTGCATCATAAAAACCTTCCGGTGTTGTCATATCCGGGTTTCCGATCGCCTCATAGATATCTTTGCGTACAAGAAACTCCTGATTGCTGCGGATATTTTCATTTTCCGCAACATCTTTTGGCGTGATCGAAGAATTCGGATACTCATAAATATTCCCATCATCCATGGTAAACCAGTTCACTGCCGTTTCATCTGTCACTTTCCAGAAATACGGATCATATTCATCTGCAAGTTCATTTAATGCGTATACCATGTCTTTTGAGATCATCTCCGTAACCTGCGGTTCCCACCAGCCAAGAGTGATCAGATCCGGCAGCGAATCTGCTGCGATCAGAGCATTCAGTTTCTCTGTCTCCGTTCCGATCGGCGTAATAAAATTGATATCCACACCGGTTTCTTCCGTGATTGTTTTGGATACGAGATTTTCCCCCCATGGTGTTGCAAACCATGAAAAATTAATATACCAGTCCAAAGTGACCGGATCTTCTTTTGCATACTGCTGCCATGCCGGCAGCTCCTCAGCTTCCTTTATCTCTGTCGTCTTCCCTATATCTGTTCCGGCTGTCTGCCCTTCCCCTGCGCAGGCACACAGACCGGCAAGCATCCCCAGTACCATACAGGCAGACATTACCCTTTTTTGTTTTCTTCCCATACAATAACTTCTCCTGTCAGTTCTACGCTATGGATTTCCGTAACTTTTCTATCCGATACCGCCACGGTTTTTCTTTTAATTTTACCATATTTTATGCCTCCGGGCAAATCTCTGTTGATGCCAAAAGAGACCCTTTCCGTTTCCGAAAAGTGCCTCTCTCCTGAGGAAAAGTATAAAATTCAAATAAGAACTTATTGCCTTTATTCTTTTACACTTCCAGCAGAAATACTGCTGATAATGTATTTTGAGCAGAAGCAGAATACGATCAGGATCGGGATGACTGAGATTGCTACTGCTAAATAAATCGCTCCCTGATTTCTCTGGATATCGGTCGATGCTTTTAAGGTTGCCATCATAACCGGAAGTGTAAACTTCTCATTTTTGTTTAATATGATCATCGGAAGCAGATAGTTATTCCAGTTTCCGATAAATGCCATGATAGACATTGTTGCAATACCCGGAGACATGATCGGAAGTGCGATTCTGTGGAAAGAATAAAGCTCGCTTGCCCCGTCGATTCTTGCTGCCTCCACCAGTGATGGTGACATCACAGACAGGATATACTGTCTTAAGAAGAATACGGTTCCCGGTGCGGCAATCGCCGGTATGATCAGTGGGATATAGGAATTTACCAGTTTTAATTTGGTACATAAGTTATAAAAACCGATTAAGCTTAACTGTCCCGGAATCATCATAAATACGAGGATTGCGGTAAAGATCAGTTTATTTCCACGGAACTTGTACATTGCAAGTCCGTATGCTGTCATTGCTGAAAAATATGCTGTCAGAAGTGTTGCCGGTACTGCTACCTTTAAACTGTTCCACATACCTTTAAACAGATTGAAGAAACTAAATACTGTCTCCCAGTTTTCCTTAATATGTGTACTTGGAATCAGGGTAAAGGAACGAGTGATCTCCACACCATCTCTGGTCGCATTTACCATCATAAGGAGAAACGGAAACATGCATGTTGCTGCAAGTATAATTAACAGTATGTATATAATTGTCTTTTTTATCTTATCACCTGCTGTCATGACTAATCCTCCTTATTTACTAATTTAAGCTGTAAAACAGAAACAATAAGTATGATAAGGAATAATGCATATGCGATTGCGGATGCATATCCTGTCTGTGTCGTGCCTGTTGCAAATCCGAATTTATACAAATACATTACAACCGTTTCTACGGAATTGTAAGATGCGGAAGCCTTTTCTGCCATAAGGAACGGCAAGTCAAACATCTGTAAACCTCCGATCAGGGATGTGATTGCCACATATAACAGAATCGGTTTTAACAGTGGTAATGTAATTTTTCCAAAAGTTGTCCATCTTCCGGCGCCGTCAATAGCTGCCGCTTCAAAGTAATCTTTGTTGATTCCCTGTACACCTGCCATCAACATGATGAACGAGTTACCAAACCACATCCATGCACTGATGATTGCAATCGTGTTTCCTGCTGTTGCCGGGGAACCGAGCCAGTCAACCGGTGTCTTATTCACACCGAAAAACTGATAGATCGAATTTAAAATCTGGTTGAATGATCCATAACGCCAGTCTAATAATGTTTTGAATAAGAATGCTACAGAAGTTGCCGCAATTAAGTTCGGCAGATAATAGAGTGCTCGAAATACCGGGAGTCCTTTAAACTTATATTTGATATCACTGAACACGATCGTCAGTAAAAATGCAAGTCCGAGCTGTAATACAATGTTAACGCCCCAGATTCTTACCGTGTTCCAGAGTGCTCTCCAGAAAAATTTGTCTGTAAATACACGGGCATAGTTTTCTATACCTGTAAATTTGTAAGGTGTTCCGGCTAATTTACAATTCGTAAAACTTAAAAGTAAGGTCCGAAGTACCGGATAAACACTGAAAATCAAAAATACGATCACAAACGGAGCGACAAATAAATATCCGGCTCTGTTATATTTTGTGAGATTTGATGTCTTCTTTTTTTGAGTTGTTTTCGCCATATTGTTTTCCCTCTGCCAAGAATCCGGCTGTCCGTCCCTTTTCTGTGTGATCCTGATGTCTTTCATCCGCCAGAACCACACAGTTTCTAAAGGAACACACAATCCATTTACTGTTTATCAGTCATTATCTGTTTACTGTAATTTCCGGATAAGTAGACTCAATTGTGTCATAGAACTCATTGATTGCATCCTCTTTTGACATCTGACCTGTCTTAACTGCAGAGATCGCATTGCCCCATGCATCACCGATTGCCTGATCATATCTTGTTACTTTGGAAGTATCAATGTTCTTTGCCTGATCTAACCAGAACTGATACAGTTTCTCACCGCCGTAAATCTGGTTCTCATCATCTTTGTGTTTCTCTAATGCAGATTTTAAGGAAACTGTATCACCCTGTGAATAATCGATCCACCAGTCAGAGGTATCTTCGTTTAAGGTACAGAATTTTACAAATTCCCATGCAGTATCTTTTCTTTCCGACTGGGAAGAAATACCGATATATGTACCGCCGTCAAACCCTGCTGCAGGTCCTGCACATACGCCCCATAATCCGGATGTCTCACCTACGTTATCTCTCATGGTAAGAACACCCCAGGAAGGAAGACCATATGCAAATACAGTTGTTTTCTCCATGCCCTCGGTTGCCTCTGCAAACTCTGTGGCATCCCATACGTTAACGGAATCATCTGCGTAGTTCTGGATATCAGCACTTAAGATCGGAACCTCTCCTGACATAGCCTGATACCATGGAGTTGACCACTGGTTTGCGTATGCTGTTAAGTCGTTCTGATATAAGTCTGTACAAAGATCCATGTAATCAAGTCTTGCCTGATCTACATTTAACACACCATCTACAACCCATGCGGAGTCTCCGGAGAATACGTTCATCTCGGCATCTGAGGAGAAGATTCTGTATCCTGCATCTTTTAATTTCTCTGCTGTATCAAGAATGGTTGCATAATCCTTAAATAACTTGCCAACCTCGTCCGGATTATCTGTTCCGAATACTTCTTTTGCGATATCTCTTCTGTAATAGATACCTGCCGGTGTGATCTGATAGGAGATTGCTCTCTGGATGCCTTCAGAATCCTGTCCGACTTTCCATACATAATCAACGATCTGGTCTGCATAATCCTGTGCGTTATATGGAGCCTGATTTAAATCTTCGAAGAACCCTGCATCATAGAAATCCTCTAACATTTTCGGCTCACCAACGATGATGTCCGGCTCTGTCTCACCACCAAGTAATGCAGTCTGGACTTTTGTCGGGTAGTTTGCAGGTTCGATAACAACGGTATCAACTGCAACACCTGTCTGCTCCTCAAATCTCTTACCATAATCGATCAGGTCGTTTGAGAGTGTCCAGACAACTAATTTGTCATCACTGTTTGTGGAAGCAGCCCCACTCTCTGTAGAAGAAGCACTTTCATTGCTTCCGCTGTTTCCGTTTGAAGAAGTGTCTGCTGCACTGCTTCCGGAATTGCCACATGCCCCCATGGATAATGCCATTGCACTAACCAGCATTACGGATACTAATTTTTTCAGATTCATAAAAAATCCTCCCTTTTTCATTTTTGTTATTGCTTCTTTTTTTCATCTCAACACGTTTGTTTTCTGTTGATGATTGAATTATATCAAGCACCATTTCTTTAAAAAATGTACCTTATTTTAAAAAGGTATCATTTTTTTAGTAGAAGATTGTCTGGATGGAATGAGGTGCAAGTGTTCCCATGCAGCCCTCGCCATTTTCGCGCAGTGTATATTCTGCCGGTGCATCTGTCTTATTCAAAAGCACGATCGCACGGCTTCCATCCGGGTTTAAAAATCCTGTTACCTCGATGCGGTCTGTGTAACGTGTCGTTCCAATACGGACTGCACCTTTTTTGATATAGCGGCTGAACTTCCCGATATAATAGTAAGTAAGCCGTTTCTCAAAGGTGTCATTTTTCAGTATCCGGTATTTTCTCTGCTTCCATATAAATCTCAACTACTTTACCGGATCTGATATCTTCTGCAATTTTTCCAGCTACATGATCTTTTTCCACATAAATATCGCTTCCATTTGCATAAGTAAACGTCATATTCTTAATCTGATAATTTTCCGGAATGAAATCAGCTTTCTCCGAAAAACAATATGTTACTTTTATATTTCCAAGCAGTGTGGCACTGACTTCCCCATTTTCCCTGATCAGGTAAGACGGCACTGCAGGGCATGGTGTAAATGCAAGTTCTTCATTTTCCACAGAAAACGGGTGTGAACCGAACATCATTAATTTCCACATGCTGATAAACTCGATCGTAGAACCGCTTAATCTTGCCACAAAACCTTTTCCATGGCAGGATTTGTTCGGATTTTTACTGCTTGCAATAAAGGAAGAATTTTCATAGGTACTTCTTCCATATACCTGTGGGTCTAAAAACGGCACTGCCGCCTTGTGAAAATCTTCGAAAAATTCCTGATACAGCCCGCTTTTCAACAGTTCTAACAGATATTTATATTCCATATGCAGCCAGATCGACTCATTCTCCAGCCATCCCGGTGTAAACGCACGTGCACGTCCGAGTTCAAAAGACGCCTCCTGCAAAGATGCGTTGACCTTGTACATGGATAACTTTCTGTCGTATAGATCACTCTCTTTGATATTCTGATACAGCTTCTTTTTTTCTTCCCTGCTCTTTTGCAGTTTTAAATATCTCACCGGTCCTTCTAAGAAGTAAGGCACTGTATTTACCTGAAACGCCAGCGGGCGGATTCCGCCGTCTTTTAATTTTTCATATTCTGTCACCTCATAAGTGAAGTAGGTCGGACAGATTCCTCCGGAAAGCCTGCACGCTTTTTTGATGCCAAGGCAGATCGTTCCCCGGAATCCCTCTAACATCTCTGCCAGATTCTCTGTGCGGTACACGATCTTATTTCCTGAGATACCGGAATACGTTTTGTCACGGTAAATTTCTTTTGCATCATTGATCCGGTTCCAGAATGATAATACCTGACCGTCCCGGTACAGGCTGTCCTGCTCAATCCTGTTGATCAAATTGAGTTCATCCATAAAACAAGCAAGTTCTTCGATCACTTCGACCTGTCCCGGATACCGTTTTAGGGCATCGGTGGTATAGGAAAGCATTCTTGCAAGCTCATAAGTTTCTGCCATTGATGATCCAAACATTCCAGGCATTCCGTTTAAGGCATCATACCAGCCGGGTTTTCCGCCCTCCATCTCGATTCCCATTCCATAGGCATCTAATGCTGCAAATTTTGTTACACATAAAAGCAGCAGCTTTTCCATCAGCGTCATTTTTAACACATCGCCATTTCCATACTTTGTGCGTACCAGTTTCTCTCCGGAATCTTTCCGTCTTGAAGATTCATCCAGGGCATGATACTGACGCAGTCCGTTTTTTGTTTCTTCGTAACGCTTAAACCGACGGTTGATATTGATCTGTGACAAAAAAGTCGTATACACATTTTCATAGAGCATTTCCTGTTCTTTCTCAGGAAATACCTCAAGATAATCAAATATCAGATCCAGATTGTAAGTCCAGTGGTCACACCAGTAACCTTCTCCAAAGTTTCCATTTACCATTCCCTCAGCAAAATCAATGATCTGGATAAACAGTGATTCATCCCAGTTATCTTTTAAAACCTCGTCTAATTTCCGGTAAAGTGCTCCCGGTGTAAATGGTTCTGCCACAAATCCGATCAGCATTTCCCCCTGTTCTTCCGGCAGACGTGAGAGAATTTTTTTCGCTTTTTCCAAAGGAACACGGTAGGTCAGTTTTTCAACATTTAATGGATTGTATCCATCTAACTGGATCAGACTGTAAAATTCATGAATATTTTCCCGTCCCACAAACGGAGCAAAAAAAGTATCACATCTGCGGTTCTGGTTTACATCACGGAAGTTTCCATTTCCCTGTGAGTAAAATTCAGGCAGCATGGAAAAATAATTATAATCACGCTCAAGATCCCCGTGCTTTCTGGAATACACATAAAAAATCTTATTGTTTCCAAGACGCATCGGATAACCTCCACGCAGAACATTATCCATATAGGTATACCGGCAGTACGCATCAAATGTTTTTGAAGCGGTCTTCGTATCAATTTCATTCGTCAGATTCTCTGCCAGTTCTTTTGCTTCTCTACGCTTTGCATAAAAATAGGAATCGTCTTTCTTATCTGCAAAGAAATCAGACAGGATATGCTTATTTTCCACCTGACCGATCACTTCATATAAAGTAAACTCCTCTCCCGGTACAAGGCATTTTACTGTTCCATAAAAACTGCACGGAAACTGATTCTGTGTCATCTGCTCCATCCCATAGAGTTCTTTTAAACTGTGTTCCCTGAATCCGACCGGATTCTGCAAGGAAGCATCATATGAAAAAATAACAGAAGTATCCACGATCGGTGCAAGCAATTCACCATCTTTTAAACATCCCGCAGAAAAATTACCACCTTCAATTTTCTGGACAGATGCCGTGTCTGCCATACTTGCACGCACCCTGAAATAAGGTATACACTCTGCGACATCCTCCACCTGCATCCATGCCTTGGCTGTCTGGCACATATTTTTTGTATTTTCCATGGACACACCATATGGTATCACCGCCGGCATTCCATCTAAAATTTCGATCTTTACAGGTTTCTCACTGATATTTTCCACGGTGACCATACGGATCAGCGCCCCAAGATTTTCCTCCGGCAGTGTATAATAATATACATTGGTTCTAAGACCGCTTTCCTGATTCTTCTCCTCAATTTCCAGACCGTTCATTGCGATCTGCATACTGTGTTCTACCGTCTCATCTGAAAAAGGCTCCCAGACAATCCCGTCTTTTTTGATGAAAGTACGGAATCCTGTTGTCTTTACATTCTGATATGCCTGATGTGCCGGATAAAATTCCATAATGGCATGATCTTTATTATCCACACCAAAACTTACCACGCACTGTCCGCGATTGACATAATAACACCAGATCGGAATACCGCGGATGCCGGCGATCCCAGGCAGAAAACTTGCAAAGGTCGACTTTTTTCCGTAGTTTTCAAGTATAAAATTCTCCTTCTGTCTCATCATAAACAAATCTCCTCTATTTCAGTACAACATACACCTCATGTAACATTTTTCCTGCTTCTTCTAACTTCGTTCTTGGAATGATCGCAGATTTTTCTGCTTCATCTGCTTTCCATTCCTCCTGCTCTAATTTTCTGCCGTCAAACCGTACTTCTTCGATCTGATATATATCGAATGCTTTTTTTTCTTTATTCTCATAAATAACCTGACAATTTACGCCCGCAAAGAAAAGTGACAGTTTTGCCAGACCATTCTTATCAAACTGCTCCGGCATCAGCTTTGGCATCAGTAAAAGATCACCGCATTTTCCTTTGACCCCGAACATTTCTGTGATCACTGTCAGCATATACCAGCTTGCAGCACCGGTCAGATAATGGTACATGCCTCTTCCGCGACCGTTAAAATATTCCGGGATTCCAGGATAGATCCTGCTGACCGGGAAATTGACCGACTGACGGTAAAGGGCGGATAGTGCCTTATATCCTTCCGCCGCAAATCCTCTCCGGTACAGTGCATTTGCAAACATCACCGCCATGTGGGAAAATACAGCTCCGTTTTCCTTCTCGCCATATGCAAAGCCAAACATCCTGCCAAGATCCATCTTTACCTCATCAAAATCCGTATTCAGGCGGTAACCGCCGACCTCTTCCTTATACAGATAGCGGTCTGCACTCTTTATGATCTCTTTTACCTGTTCTTCTTTTGCAGTTCCTGCCATCACAGCGAACACCTGGCTGGTAAGCATCATACGGATGCCCTGTTCAAATTCACCCTCCACACGCCTGCCGTGATTATCGTAATAGCCGTTAAACCAGCCATTTCCCTCTGAATCTGTCACCCATTCGGTGTTGCGGATATGATCCATCATCCATTCTGCTTTGTCCGACAGGCTTTCGATCAATTCCTTTACCGGTACTTCTGTTTTTTCTCCGCTGACGTTATGTACACAGCTCTCTGCATAAGATAAAAGCAGCTCTTTCTTCTTTTCGACGGAGTCATATAATTTCCCGTCTCCGCCTAACAGCACGCTGATCTCTTTTGCAAGGAAAACGGTACTTTTTCCTGTTTTTTCCTGATATGTCTTTAAAAGTTCCGCAATATCCTTTAAATTTCCGGCATAGGCATTCGTAAATGCAACGCTCTCCCCGCGTTCCGGTGCCATATCCAGTGCATCATTCCAGTCTGCCCCGCGAAGTAAGATATGTCCATGTTCCCCAACCTCATAAAAAGCGGTCAGATTCTGCAGCAGAAGATGTTCTAATACACTTCCTTTATAGATTTCCTGTGTCTCTGTTTTCTGCCAGCAGCCATATGCTTCGTCCCACGCATCATCCTTTTTGGTTCCTCTTACAACCTGTCTGTCCTTAAAATAGGCAGCCTGCTCATCTAAGATCTCTATGTCCCCGGTCTCATCGATATAAAGTTTTGTCGTAAAAAACGGCCACACACCATGATCCATCCATACGCGTGTAATGTTATTGCGGTCTGCGATAAATTCGCCCTGTCTTTCTCCGATAATTGTTGCATTCGTTCCATCCATACGCACACCGGCAAAATTTGACAAAAGCATTTCCCGGACACCATCAGGATTCATGATCAGAAGTGCCAGACAATCCTGCCAGAGATCTCTCCAGCCCCTTCCGCCTTTTCCGTAATCATGGTGTGGCAGGAAAGAACAGCCGTAGATCCGTCGTAAGATCGGCTGAAAACTTACCCAGTGCATGTATTTGTCAAACACCAGATCTCCTGTATGATAAGAAACATTTACTTTTTCTTCCCAATAGGCTTTCACACGGGCAAATTCGTTTTTTACTTTGTCCGCTGTTTTATATTTTGCGGTAAGTTCTGCGATACCATGTTCTACGTCAGCATTTTTCCAATCTGTCACTGTATCACTGCCTGTATTCTCATAATCTGTCTTTTCTTCTGCAGCTTCCTGCTGCTTTAACGCTCCGATCAGGACTGTGTAGGACACAGTTTCACCTGCCTCTAACACCACCTCTTTAAAATGGAGTCCTCCGACCGCCTCGCATCCTGCAAAGCTGCATCCTGCCTTCACACCTTCAAGATTTTTTACAACTGCCTCCGGTCTCTCGAAATTGCCGCCTTCTCCAATATAATCTTCCACGACCGGATAAAAATCTTTTGGCGGCTCGCCGTTTCCATCAAAACCACAGACAAAGTAGGTCACATCATTTTTACGGTGTCCACGCTCGTCGAATGAAAGTGTCGGTGTCACAAGCACACCGTTTTCCACCGTTTTGATCCGGTGCAGTAAAGATGTCACATGTCGGTGATCCCTGATATTATCTGCACTTCTTCCATATAAAGGGATTGCCGCTGTCGGTGTGAACCGCACCTGCATCTTCCCGATATTTGTGATCTCCACATACATGATCTCTGCGTTCTCATCCACCGGAACGAACGATGTGATTTCTGCAGATAACTGATATTTATCTGAAGTTCTCGTCACGGTATGCCACATCAGTCCTGCTGTCACTTCATTTTTATCTGACAATCCGGTAAACTTCTTCGACTCTTCTTCCGCAGAAATGCCTGTTGCCGACCAGTTACCAGCATTTGCGACATGGCACCAGAAGTTCCTGCTGCTGCGGTTATTATGCAGATTTTCTGCACTGACCGGCTCAAGTATAAAAGTATTCTGATCTATCTTACAGTCACCTGAAAGATTCGGTGTCACTGCACTTTTGATTCCTGCTTCTCCTGCCACAGGGAAATACAGATAACTGTAATTTTCCGCATTTTTTAAGTTAAATGTGGCATCCTCTCCGATAAACTGATATGTATCCTGCATACTGACTACTCCTTTTTCCTTTTCATGTTCTGACATCATTGTAAAGAAAAAAAAGGGCACAAAAAAAGATACCTTTTTTCTGTAAGGTATCTTTTTTTTAGGCTGACAGATATCTGTCACTTATTTTGTTTCTTTCTTATATTTTGCAAAAGACAGGATATTACTGCAGATCACAACGATTTCAAGCAGCCCTGCCCAGTTTTTTATACTGATCTGATAAAACAGGGACGTAATACTTGTTGCCATTCCAGCAATCCGCATCTTCTGTGGTTTTAACCACCAGATCGAAAGTAGTGAGATCGATGATGTCAGAAATACCAGTATGGAAGATATCCCGGCAAATTTCCAGATCATGATAAAGATTAAAAGCACCTGAAAGAAAACATATACCGGCGTCCATGCCCTTTCCTTCCGTTCCTTGATATTTGCGACGATCAGGATTGTAAATGAAACAAGCATGCTGTACGCACCGCCCCTCCATTTAACATATCCATTTCTTTTGTTTTCTCATTTGCCGTTTTCATCCGGATATGTACTTCCTCTTTCCAATGATTCTATCTTTCGCCGGTGTACTGCATCACTAATATTGTTTTATTTTGCACAATCCAGTATAATCTGTCTGCATCTGTCATATCCAAGTTGTGAACTATTTAACGCTAACGTATAATTCGCTGCCAGACCCCACTTCTGTTCCGTATAGAAATTATAGTTTGTGCTGCGGCGTTTATCTATATCCATTATCATTTTCTTTGCATCAGCTTCCGTCACATGATATAACCTGCAGATACGCTCCACTTTTTGTGGCATATCCCCATGTATAAAAACATTCAGCACATCATCCCTGTCCTTTAAAATAAAATCGGCGTTCCTTCCAATGATCACACAGTCCTCTTTCTGTGCTATTTCCATGATCACTTTGCTCTGCGTTTCATATACGATATCTTCCACGGATTTTCCCGTGATATCCCTTCCTGTAAATGCATACGCAAACAACCCTTTTTTTGTGGATAATTCTGCTTTTTCCCTGATATATTCCGGTGAAAGTCCTGACTTCTCTGCGATCTGGCTGATAATATCTTTGTCATAATATGCAATTCCAAGCTCTTTTGCCACTTTCTCGCCGATAAAACGTCCTCCGCTTCCAAATTCCCTGCTGATCGTGATAATTCTTTTTGCCATGGTTCATCCCTCCCTAATCTAAACTGTCAACTTTTATTTTTCTGATTTTCTTTAAAAATACATATCCTACCAGACATGCTATAAACTCTGTGACCGGAAATGCCCACCAGATCAGTGAAACTCCTGCCTGACCATTTCTTACAAACACAGAAAATATTCCTGCTAACGGCAATATGATCACAAGCTGTCTTAAAAGTGAGATCACAAGTGATTCGATTCCACCATCTAGTGCCTGATAAATTCCCTGATATGCCACATTGATCCCTGCAAAAAGAAAGCTGATGGAAATGATCCGCATTGCACCGATAAAATATTCTCTCGACTGTCCGGCATTAAACAAAGTTGCAAATGCTCCAGGGAAAATTTCTGTAATGATAATGCCAAAGATCATCAGTGCAACGGTATATAAAAGGCCATATCTGATTCCATCCTGGATTCTCTTTTTACTGCGCATGCCATATGCAAAAGCTATGATCGGGGTGATCGCATCCCTCAGTCCAAAAGCAAGAAACAATACAAACTGCTGCACTTTGTAAAACAGCCCATATGCAGTCTGCGCTGCCGGAGCAAATTTTAAGATAAGGTTCATTACGTATACCATAACAGACATTAATGCCTGTGCAATGATCGCCGGAAGTCCGATCGCATATATTTCCTTTATAATGCCTGTATCCGGTTTCATATACTTTATTCCGTGGTCAAATTCTTTATTTAATCTGATATGAAAAACAAATAACAGTAACGCCGATGCCACCTGTCCGATCACCGTTGCATAGGCAGCACCCTTTACCCCCATTTCCGGGACCGGTCCGATACCATAGATCATGATTGGATCAAGAATGATATTGATCACTGCTCCTGTAACCTGACCGATCGTAGAATAAAGTGAACGTCCTGTTGCCTGTAATAATTTTTCAAACAGTGAAAAGAAAATGATTCCAAAAGAAATCACACAGCAGATTCTCAAATAATCCGTTCCCATGGAAAGAACTTCTGCATCCACTGTCTGCGAAGAAATATATGCTTTTACCCCGAAAATTCCAAATAACAGACATACTGCATAAATGATCACACCTAAAAACAGGCTGTTTCCTGCAACTTTCGCCGCCTTTTTGCTGTTTCCCTGCCCGAGCGTCCTTGCAAGCAGCGCATTCGTTCCTACTCCTGTTCCGATCCCGACTGCGACCATAAGCATCTGCACGGGGAATACCAGCGTAAGTGCATTTAATGCCGCCTCGCTTCCCACCTTCATGTTTCCGACAAAGGCACTGTCCACGATATTATAGACCGCCTGTAATGCCATCGATAAGATCATCGGTATCCCCATCTGAACCATGAGCTTACCTACCGGCATCTCCTTCATTTTGTTACTCTCTGCCATTTTAAATCCTCCTTGTTTTGCATCTTGTTTTCTGCACAAAAAAAGTGTGCACCTATCATATAAGCTGGACTTACGCTGATAAGCTACACACTTTTTTATGGCAATCATTCATAAGATGTAATTTTCTATGAAAAAACGAGCAGCAAAAACTGGATTTACGCAGATTTGCTACTCGTTCTTTTTTGAATTATAATTATTTTATTTTTAAAAGTCAAACGGAAATTTTTGCAGATCAGATATTCTGCTTTACCCATGCTTCAAGTTCTGTCTTTGAACTCTTTGCCTGACCGCCCATAATGGATTTACCTTTTCTGACATCCGCATCCGGGCACAGTGCTTTTATCGTTTCCTCACTTTTGCCCATACCGCTTCCCTCATTCGTGCAAAACGGAAGGATTTTCTTTCCGGAAGTATCAAAGAATTCCAAAAACGTTGCCACTGCCATCGGTATCGTCCCGCAATAATTCGGATATCCGAGAATAATGGTGTCATAATCTCCCATATTTTCCGGATAATTTATGAGTTCCGGTCTGTTATTTTCCGCAAAATCGACTTTTGCCTGTTCAACACACTCCCGGTACTGATCCGAATACGGCTGTTTCATCTCAATTTTAAAAAGATCTGCGTCTAAAAATTCTTTTATGAGTCTAGCACAGATCTCTGTGTTTCCAACCGTTATATTTTTTATGGAACCGCCAAAATAATTTTCTCCCGCTCTTGAAAAATAAGCAATCAATGTACGCATTTTCAGCTTCCTCCTTTACTCAAGAACCATAATACTAAAGTCTGTCATAATGTCAAGGTTATCAGCGAAACATTTCCTTTAATCTTAAAATATTCTTTTCAATCTCTGCTATCACTTCCATAAATACCTTATCATCACATCCTGTCGGATCAGGCAATCCCCAGTTATCATCAAACTCCCTGCCGATATACGGACATCCGACATCACATCCCATGGAAATAGCGATAATGTACACATATAAATGCTACCTTTTTCTTACGCATGAAAACCTCCTTTCAGATGATCCGCAGTCTCTTAGGATCAGACAATGCTTTGAGGATTTTGGCTGTCTCTGTATAGATTTTTTCCAAATCAATCACCTCACATAGAAATATCTCTATGTGTTAGGATAATATACAAATAGAAAAAAGTTAATATGACTATTCATTCACTTTGTCTACAAAACGCATGAAAGCACTTCTTCCTTCTTCCGTGCATTTGTAAACACCGGCATCTTTTAATACTTCCATAAATACCAGACCAATCTCTGTCTGCACGATCTCATGCAGTCTTTCCGGAGTAACTTCGCCCTCTAAACCGGTACCGAATGTAAATCCGTATTTCGGAAGGAACTCTTCTACCCAGTCTGCATGTTTTTCAAGGACTTCATCCTCACGGATAGATGTTCCATCAAGCAATGCCTGCTCTAAATCTGCCATCTCTTTTTTCAGACGTGCCGGAAGCACTGCAAGTCCCATAACCTCGATCAGACCGATATTCTCTTTCTTGATATGGTGCAGTTTTGCATGCGGATGGTAAACACCAAGCGGATGTTCTTCTGTTGTGATATTATTACGCAATACCAGATCCAGTTCGTATAAATCGCCGCGTCTTCTTGCGATCGGAGTGATCGTGTTATGTGGCTCTCCGTCTGTCTCGGCAAAAACAAATGCAGCCTCGTCTGTGTAACCTCTCCATGCCAGTAAAATCTTATCTGCCAGCTCGATCAGGCGGTCTTTTTTCTCTGCGCTGATACGGATAACGGACATCGGCCATTTTACGATACCTGCTTTGACATCCTCAAATCCCTTGAATGATATCTCTTTTTCCACCGGAGCTTTTGCCATGGCAAATTCATAATGACCGCCCTGGAAATGATCATGGCTCAAAATAGAGCCGCCAACGATCGGAAGATCTGCATTTGAACCAACAAAATAATGCGGGAACTGCTCTACGAAATCAAGCAGTTTACCAAAAGTAGCACGCTCGATCTTCATCGGTGTATGCTGTCCGTTAAAGATGATACAGTGCTCATTATAATAAACATAAGGAGAATACTGGAAAAACCAGTCACTGCCATTGATCGTTACCGGAATGATCCTGTGGTTCTGTCTTGCCGGATGGTTCACACGGCCTGCATATCCCTCATTTTCCTTGCAGAGTAAACATTTCGGATAACCGCTCTGTTTTGCAAGTTTCGCTGCTGCGATCGCTTTTGGATCTTTTTCTGGTTTGGATAAATTGATCGTGATATCCAATGTACCAAACTCAGTATCTGCAGTCCATTTCAAATCTTTCTTGATACGGTATCTGCGGATGTAGTTTGAATCACAGCTTAATTTATAAAAATAATCGGTTGCTGCCTGGGCAGACTGATGATTGTAAAGTCCACGGAATTTTGTAATGACTTCGCTTGGTCTTGGCATAAGCATGCTCATGATCTTTGTATCAAACAGATCGCGGTAGGTGATCGTATCTTCCGGCATCAGTCCCTGCTCTGCCGCATAATCAAGCATCTCTGTAAGAATACCCTCTAATGCTTCCTCTGCAGATTTCTGTGTCATTGGCTCTCTTTTTTCATAAGCTGTAACAATGTTCTCTTCTAACTCATCTAATTTAAAAAGCTCTAACAGACGATTGATGGTAAATCTTTTATCTTCCGGTGCAACCAGTCCTGTCACCAGACCATATTCTGTTAACTCTAAAATCTTTTCCTGTATCATTTTCTTCTTCACCTCTACGCTATTCTACGTATCCGGACTATATTCTGTCGCGCATACACAATTATGCTGTCTATGTCATTTCTGACAATGAAACACTTCTCTTTTTATGCTAATTTCACCGGGCCGTCACCGATCTCAACAACATAGAAATCTGCTGCGTATCCGATCTTCTTCTCATAAGCGGCTCCAACTTCTTTGATAAAAGTATCCACAGCTTCATCTTTTACGATACTGACCGTACATCCGCCAAAACCTGCACCAGTCATTCTTGATCCGATCACACCATCGATCTTCCATGCTTCTTCGACCAAAGTATCAAGCTCGATACCGGTTACCTCATAATCATCACGGAGAGAAACATGTGATTCATTCATCAGTTTTCCAAATAAAGCAACATCATTATTTTTCAGCGCCTCTACTGCTTTGATCGTTCTCTGATTCTCATAGACTGCATGTTTTGCACGTCTTACACACACTTCCTCTTTAATGGCATCTTTGTGTTCCTCAAACTGTGCCTCTGTCAGATCTCCGAGTGCATCAATGGAAACCACTTTCTGTAACTCTGCTAATGCCTTCTCACATTCACTGCGGCGCTCATTGTATTTGGAATCGCCAAGTCCACGTTTTTTATTGCTGCAGGAAATCACGATCTTTGCATTTTCCAGTTTGATCGGTGCATACTCATATTTTAAAGTTGCCGTGTCAAGGAAGATTGCGTGTCCTGATTTGCCCATTGCGATAGCAAACTGATCCATGATACCACAATTTACACCGTTAAATTTATTTTCAGAATACTGTCCGATCAGTGCAAGATCCTGATTTGTCACGTCAAATCCGAACATATCGCGTAAGATAAATCCTGTTAAAACCTCTACAGATGCAGAAGAAGAAAGTCCGGAACCATTCGGGATGTTTCCAAATAATACAAGATCCATACCCTGCTCTACTTTCATGCCTTTTTCTCCGAATGCCCACATTACACCCTTCGGGTAATTTGTCCAGTCAGCTTCTTTCTCCGGTTTTAAATTCTCTACCGATGACTCTAACACGCCAAGCTGCTCAAAGTTCATGGAATAAAAACGCAGCTTCTTATCATTTCTTTTTCTTGCCACACCATAAGTACCGATCGTCAGTGCACAAGGAAATACATGACCGCCATTGTAATCGGTATGCTCTCCGATCATGTTCACACGTCCCGGTGCAAAATAAACACCGATCTCACCTTCATCTCCAAATAACTCTTTAAACTTTGCCAGTACGTTCTCCCAGACCATCTTGAATCCTCCTTTAATTTCTTCTAATACATCATTTGTTCTTATTTTGCCACACATCATCCTGTTCGTTTTTTTATCCTTGGAAAACAGGATGCATTTGTTTTGTTTTCTTTGATAATCCTATTATACTGCATCCAACTCCCTTTGCAATGGCTGAAATGCAAACTGCAACAAAGTGCAGAAAATCCTGCAACATTTTTACATAAATGTTGCAGGATTTTAAAACCTTTTCTTATCATCAATTATTTTATGCTTCAAAATCGCGGATCAGTTTCAATGTTGGCAGCGCATTTCCCTTATAATCAAATAATGCCTGATTTGCCCACTCGTTGCCACATGGTCCCGGATCCTGTATATATTTTAAAGATGCAGGTGTTGCCCAGCCGGAACCCGGAACCGGAATCCATGCCGGCTCCCAGTAGAAAAATCCCTTTCCTTTTCCACCGTCAATATGGCTGATACGTTTTAAGAAATCTTCCATAAAATCGTACTGTCCCTGTATGGTCATCGGATATTCGATTTTCTCGACCAATGCCGGCTTTGTCGCATATCCTTTGCGCTCTTCGTCGGACAGTTTCTCATAATCTTTGTAATCTTCCATTGTATATCCCATGGAAACTTCAGCTACGATCAGATCTTTGCCATAACGCTTTGCGATATCATTCATGTTGTCATTTAACATCTGAAGAGATCCATGCCAGAATGGATAATAGGACAATCCGATCAGTTCAAAATCCTCACCGTGTTTTGTAAAATTATCAAACCATTCACGGTAAAGTGCATTATTGCCGCCATTGTCAAGATGGATCATAACCGGAATCTTTGACAGTTTCTTCATCTGCGGGCATACACCTTTGATAGAGCCTGCGAGACGCTCTTCATCTGCTTTGCGGACAGCACGGATACCGGCATTGACAAATGTTGCGATGTTATCATAGTTCGCCACCTTGCCTTCCGGCCAGAGCAGACCATTTGAAAGTTCATTTCCGACCTGTACCATCGTGATATTGACACCGTTTTCCAGATAAAGATGCATCATCTCTAACGTGAAATCATAAACTGCCTGCTCTAACTCTTTGACACCATAATTTTCCCATGCCTTCGGTTTAAACTGTTTTCCCGGATCTGCCCAGAAATCACTGTAATGCAGATTTAAAAGCACACCAAAACCTGCTTTTGTCACCTTTTTGGCGATCTCAAGAGATGTCTTTGGATCATTTTCTCCTGCACCGTAAGATTCTCCTGTTTCTGACCACGGATCATTCCAGACACGGATACGGATCGTATCCACATCATAAGATTTCATGATCTCCAAAATATCCTTTTCTTCTCCGTTGTCATAATATTTTGCACCACACTTCTCCAACTCTGCAAGTGTAGATAAATCCATTCCTTTTACAAAATTCATAGTCATTCCCTTCCTTTTCATAAGCTGTAATATTTGTGCCAAAACATAAATAAATCAGGCAGCCGGGCTTATTTCTTATACTTTATTACTTATACTATATTCCTTTAAAGCGGAACGTAAATTCCAGCGGTTTTGTCACATCAATATGATATTCCGGATGTACCCATGAACCCCAGCTGTCATCGCCGCCGACTCCCATCTGTGCCATTGCCACACGGACGATCGTATGATGTACCTGTGGCAGTTCATAAACATGTGCTGCATTTTCAAGTTCATGCGGTGTATATGGGAGTGCAGAAAAACTTAATTCATCTCCCTCAAACAGAATACCTCTGCCTTTTGCATCCACAAGACGCGCATAGCGCACACCGACTTTGTTGCCGCATTCCTGCGGAACTAAGTATTTTGCCATATTGTCAGCTACTTTATTACTGTAGATTCCAAGTTTCGCACCATGTCTCCGGTCTGCATACGTCTCATCCGGTCCCATGCCATACCAGGTAAGATTGTCATAATCTGCATTAAACCAGAACATCATGCCAAACTCCGGCATATCCGGAAGTCCCTCGACCGGATCATACATCAATTTCGTCTCGATTGTTCCATCACCGAAAACCGTGTAGGCAACCTGACATTTACTTGCCGGTGTTGTCGGCATAAAATAAGTATAGGTGATCTTTACGGTATTATCTTTTTCTTCCACTTTCGTTGGAACATTGTCAAACATTCCTCCATTTCTGTGGCTGATATACATGCTGGCGATCTTCCACTGCGCATAGCGCGCCGGTGCCATACTTCCGTTATCATTGTCAACCGGTGCCCTCCAGAAATTCGGCATCGGGATCTTTTCGATCATCTCTTTTCCCGCATAACGGTAAGAAACAAGTCCACCATTCAACATGGAGAACAGACAGTCAAAATCTTCACCCTTCACACCGATATTTACCTTTCCGTGAACCACACGGATTGGTTTTTGGGATGCATGGAAAACGGTACTCTTTTTATAAATCTTCTGTCCAAATGCAACTTCATGACCTGCATCTGCCCAGCTTCTGTCCTCTTTTAAAAGGAATGAAACCGTAAGTGCATATTCCACGTCCGGTTCTTCTTTTTTCTGATCCTGACCATCTGCCCGCAAAACTGCAAACGGTATCTCATAATCGGAAGAACTAAGCGGTGGTACTGCTGTTTTGATCTCCTGTTTTTTTATCACAACTCCATTTTTCTGTAAAACTGCCACACAGCGGAACTGGTCTGTACCCGCAAACAGATTCTTATTCACTACCGTGAATTTTCCATCCTTTTCAAACAGGACACTGATATTCTGATAATTGAATTTTACTTCCTGCATTTTCGGGGATGGATCTCTGTCACCGCCATAACAGATTCCATTTCCACTGAAATTATAATCCGTCGGCCGCTCTAAGAAATCACCACCATATGCCTGAAACTCTTTTCCATAGCGGTCTTTTTTCAAAATGGACTGGTCAATGTAATCCCAGATAAAACCGCCCTGATATCTCGGTTCCGTATCGGTCAGATCCGTGTATTTGTGCATGGCACCACAGGAATTTCCCATCGCATGTGTATATTCACACATAATAAACGGTTTTTCCTTATGCTCGGCGAGGAATTTTTTCACATTTTCCACGCTCGTATACATCTGGCTTTCCATGTCACTGGTTGCCTCATATCTGCGGTCATGAAAAATTCCCTCATAATGAACCAGACGGTACGGATCTAAGGCACGGAATTTTTCGGACATGTCAAAAATTACTTTTCCGCCGTAAGATTCATTTCCGACTGACCAGATCAGAACTGCCGGATGGTTTTTATCTCTCTGGTAACAGGAATTGACGCGGTCAAGCATCATCGGTTCCCAGTCCATGTTGTCCCCCGGAACGATCGTATCTTTCGGCACAGAACCATGCATCGCGGCATCCCATGAACCGTGTGATTCGAGATTGTTTTCCGCGATCATATAGAGTCCGTACTCATCGCAGAGATCATATATAATGGAAGCATCCGGGTAGTGGCAGGTGCGGATCGCATTAATGTTGTTCTGTTTCATCGTAACGATGTCTTTTAAAACCTCTTCCCTTGTCACTGCACGTCCTGTTTTGGAACTGAACTCATGACGGTTGACACCCTTAAATACAATGCGCTTTCCATTTAATGTCATGATACCGTCTTTCATTTCAAAACGGCGGAATCCGATTCTTTGGCTGACAAGCTCGCTTCTCTCCCCGTTTTGATCAAAACATTCGATCGTAAGCGTGTATAAATTCGGGATCTCCGCACTCCACAGATCCGGTTTTTTAACCTCTTTTTCAAAATGAACTTCCCCCTCAGAGACTGGCAGCTCCTCAGAGAAAATAATCTGTTCTTCTTTTTCTTCCAAAACGGAATAATTTCTGCTGCCGGTCAGGGTCAGTCTTGCTTTTCCCTCGCCGCGCATCTGCATTGTGACAAGAAGATCTGCATTTAAAACCGCCTCATCGACAACCGGCTGCACTTTTAAATCATACACATGCACCTTTGGCATGGTATACAGATAAACCGAGCGGAAAATACCGGAAAACCGGTAAAAATCCTGATCCTCACACCAGCTTGATGATGTCCACTTAAACACCTGTACTGCCAGCTTGTTTTCACCTTCTTTTACATACGGAGTCAGGTCAAATTCGGACGGTGTAAAACTGTCTTCGCTGTAACCGACATACTGACCGTTTAACCACAGTGCAAAACCACTCTCCACACCCTGAAAGGAAATATAAAGACCATTTTTCATAAACCCTTCCGGCAGTGTAAAATATTTTACATAACTTGCTACCGGGTTAAATTCACTCGGCACCGTATCGCGCCATACATCTTCCCTGCCGTCCCACGGGTACTGGATGTTCACATACTGTGGAATATCATAACCTTCCATCTGGATATGCGCCGGCACACGGATATCATCCCAGCATTTGCAGTCAAAATCCTCTGCCTCAAATCCGGTAACAGCCTGTGCATAATTTTTTGCATAATGAAATTTCCAGATTCCATCTAACGGTAACCGGAAGCTGCTTTTTTTCTCCTCTGCCTCTTTCTCATCTGCATATGAAATATGATCAGAGTGCGCTGCCATACAATTTTCCTTAAAAAACCTCGGATCATGGATCTTTTTTATTTCGAATGACATGTATTGTTCTCCTTTTATCTTTTTCTTATCTCCATTTTAACGAAAAAATGCGCATTTTGCATCTGTATTTCAACACAAAACACGCATTTTCAACCATAAGTTTTACCAGCCTTTCAAAGCGGAAATATTATAATTTAACAGTTTTCTCTCATAATTTTCCGGACTGATCTTCCACTGATACGGAGATGTATTCAGATATTTTTTGAAGTTCCGGTTAAATGTAGATGTCGTGGTAAATCCCACTTTCTGTGCGACCACATCCATCGGATCATTTGTCTTTTTCATGATATCACAGGCTTTTTGCACACGCATCAGATTGATATAATCCATAGGTGACATATTCATATAAGATTCAAACACTCTTCTGAAATGCGTCTCACTCATATGACTTGCCTTTGCAAGTTCTTCCACACGAATATTGTTCGCATACTCTAACCTTACATAATCAAGTGCCGCCGTGATCTGAGAAACACCTGTCTTTTTCTTTACCTCATTCTCCGAGATATCACTCTCACACATACGGAGCAATTCTGTAAAAAATGCGATCAAAAGACCTCTGACACAATCATTAAAATGGCTTTTTTTCTGTCTCATCTCATCCATGAGCATCTTCACAAGAACGGAAATCCCGCGATTTTCCCATTCATGGAAAAACAAAGCCTTTCGATTGACCATCTGTAATACTTTTTTTTGCATGACAGCATTATCCGGATACAATTCCTGGATCATGACCATCGGATCAAAAAATAGATATTCCCAATAGCTTGGTCCCTCCGCTATATCACTGATCGTCACATGCGGGTAATTCTGCGGAATAATACTGACCATTGCCGGTTCGTAGCTTTTTGTCTCTTCATTTAAGATCAGCCTGCCGGTACCGTTTTTACAATATCCGATTTCCATGAGATTGTGAAAATGAAGATTGCTTTCATCATGTCCGTAATCACGAATCCAGCTGTCTCCTAAAAGTGCCAAAACATATTCACCCTGCGGAACTTCATAAAATCTTAGTTCCATCGTGTCTTTTTTCTTTTTCCCCATGGTTATTACCTCTTTTTAAAACTGCCGTACATTATTTCAGTACGGCAGCCATTTTGTTTCTGATATCAGAATTTAATCAAAATCAAATTTTGTAATTCTATCATGCATTGCTTTATAACGGAAACGGATCATTTCGTTTTTCTCTAATACATCCTCTTCCGTTCCACGGTACTGACAGCGGATACAGCTATAAATACCAGTTTCTTTATTGTAGAACATATCGATGTCAAGATCTCTTAAAAAACAGGATGGGCATCTATAATTTAATTTGCCTTTGCCAAGTTGAGCCATGTTGCAAATACCTCCTTATCTGAGATTTTTTTTCTATATCCCAATGTGAACATTGGTGAGAATGCATATCCTTCTTTTACATATCCTTCTGCCTTTGCATCGGATGCTGTCATGGATACTCTTGTCTCGATTTCAGGAACAACTGCAGAAACCTCTGTAGCTCCTACGACGCCCTCTTCACGGCATTTGTATTCATAGTTGATCGTCTTCTCTTCCGGTCCGTCGATCTTTAATGTGATATGACTCATATCCTCGGAATACTCAGTTGTACCATAGCATGCAACCATGTATTCATTTAATGTTACTTCTGCAGTCGGATCACTCATCTCTAAGATGTGACGCTCGATCCTGATGTTGGAAGATCCTTCCTCAAAGTATTCTTTTGTCTGAAGTTTTACAGTCAGATCCTTAAACTCGATCGTAACAGGGTCTAATGTAAGGATTCTTGTCTTGCCTTCCTGGGAGAAGTGTGCATGTGTCGGGCAGAGGCAGAGATCAACTTCCTCTCCTTTGTAAGAAAGTTTTGCACTTCTTACAGTTCCCTCTCCTGCGTAATGTGTAAAGTAACCTGCACGGTATTTCTCCTGGATTAAGAATGGGTAGGATGCATCCTGAACATGTTTTGTTCCAATGCCGACCGGCCACTCTAATTTTGCTGCATAAGGACGAAGATCAACGATCGCACCGCCCTGATCCATATTAACACATGCTCTCATGTACGGATCACAGTACCAGAATAACTGTTTGTCTGAACCATATAAGATATCTCTCCAGAGAGCACATTCCGGCTCGTTGTAATTGTTCTGGTTGACACCTTTCTTCTCACGGTAGTAATCAGCGAACTCTGACATGGTCATATCTACTAACTGACCTTCTTTTTTCAGCTTGCCGTAGTAAGCACAGCCATCGCTGTAAGATTTGTAAAGGAGTTCATATGGCTGCTCCCAGCGTCCCATCTTGTTCATCCAGCCCGGTCCAACGAACATCATGTTGTAGGAATATCCGTTGTTATACTTCTCTAAGGAACGGTACTGGTCGATTAAGTTATAAAGATATGGATATTCCCATGTCTTTGTATCATAAATCATACCACGGAGTACATTCTGCGGATGTGTTCCGAAGTTCGAACCATTTCCATCGTAACATGCGATCAGGTCACGGGAAAGATGAGGGATTGCTACGATACCGCTGTCTTCCTCTTTATTTGCAGCCGGTGCATGTGTGTTCTGTTTCGATGGAATCCATGGTGCCCATGGGCCGCCATCAAATAATGTATACCAGGAGTTGTTGCAGGTGTGATATGCCTTCGGGCCTTCCTCCCAGCAGGTAGCAACTGCACATTTTACAGTCGGATAAGTTGCTTTGATATAGTTTGTCAGATCAGCATCCATATAATAAGATCCTGTTGACTCCGGATAAAAACCGAATCTGTCATGGAATTTCTCGAATACATCATTTACGATGGCTTTCTTATCTTCCATGGAGAACATCCAGATACAGAAGTCTTTTGTCTTATATTTTTCGCGGAACTCCTCACAAGGAAGTCCTAATAAAGATAATGCGATCTCATCACCATATACTTCATGGTCATGTTTTGCGATCTCTACTGCTTCATCATTGAAGAGTGAAGCATATGTCATCTGAATGGTTACTTTTAATCCATTCTCGTGAGCTAATCTCTGCTGTGTCTTAAAGATATCCAAAGACTCTGTTAAAAGTGCTTTATCTCCGATATCCTCTTCTTTTCCCTGTCCTGTCACTGTCGCAGAATACTCTGGAACCAGCTCCGGACGATGAATAAGATTCAGTACAAATTTATCCATTTTTTTCTTTCTCCTCTAAAATTTTATCTAAAAGAGTTAATACTCTTCTCAAAACTACACTTTCTCAGAAGAACGCTGCTCCTGCGTTCTTCCAACGCGGGTTAGTAACACTTAGGCATTGCAGCCTCTGCTGCAATGTCTACTTAGTGTTACTTCCCGCAATTTAGCCTTTAACAGCTCCGCCGGTAACACCCTCAACATAGAATTTCTGCATTACTACGAAGAGAATTGAAATCGGGATTGCGATCATTACACCGCCGGCACAGAAGATTGCGAAGTAATCTCCGATCAGAGTCTTCTGTAACAGGTTATAAAGACCGATCGCAACTGTCCAGTCTGCCGAATCTTTCGACTTGATCATGATCCGTGCCAGAACAAAATCCATCCATGGATTCAGGAAAGAGTTGATAATCGTATATACTATCATCGGTTTTGACAGCGGAATAATGATTTTTCCAAAAATTGTTGCCTCGGAAGCACCCTCTAAGCGGGCAGCCTCTCTCAGTGAAACCGGGATGGTATCAAAGAAACCTTTCAATACTAAAAACCCAAGTCCCGAACCTGCAGAATATACGATAACCAGACCTGCAAGTGAATCGGTAAGTCCGATCATTTTTAAAACAAAATAAACAGCGATCATGGAAAGTACACCTGGGAACATTCCAAGAATGATAGAAAAACTCATCAGAGATTTTCTCGCCTTGAATCTCATACAACTGAATGCATAAGAGACCATCAGTACAAAAGCGGATGAAACGATACAGGTAAAAAATGCTACGATAAAAGTATTTTTAAACCATGCAGGGAAGTTTGCTGCTGTATCTGTCTTGAAGAACAGTTGATGATAGTTTGCCAGTGTCCAGTGTTCCGGGAAAAAGTGCTGATAACTTACACCCTTTGTAGTGGAAAGGGATGTTACAACCAGCCATACAATCGGAATCAGCCAGATGATTGCCAAAAGAGCAAGTACTAAATGTCTTACAATGATTTTCCATGTTTTCTTTTTCATTATTGGTACACCTCCTCTTTATCGCCACTGATCATTCTTGTATAGCTAAGCAATGTAAGAAGCGCACAGATAGCAAATGAAATAATACCAATTACCGATGCCATCTTATAGTTTGAGTTATCGTTGGTCAATGTAAACAGCCATGTAATGAGAAGGTCTGTCTCTTTTGCATTAGAGTTTGCAAATGCCATGTTTGCTGTTGCATTGGAACTTGTCAGCAGATAAATAACGTTAAAGTTATTGATGTTTGCAATGATGCTCTGAATCAGGGATGGTCCACAGATAAATAATACATACGGCATTGTGATCTTCCAGAAGATCTGCCATTTATTTGCACCATCGATACGTGCACTCTCCAACTGATCTGTCGGAATATTCATCAGAATACCGGTAGCGGAAAGCATCTGATATGGAACACCGACCCAGATATTAATAAGAATGATCATTGCATGAGACCAGCCCGGTTTAGAGAGAAATGGAATATAGTTTCCTGAAACAAGTCCGATACTTTGTAACCAGCCTGTCAGACCGATGTTGGAACATAATGTATTTACAATACCGTGGTCGCTGAACATTTTGCTTACAAGAAGCAATGTTACGAACTGTGGAATCGCAATTGTCACAACAAAAAGTGATCTCCACATTTTTTTAAAATGTGTATCTTCATGGTTGATCAACTTTGCCAAAAGAATACCACCGATGAAAGTTGTAAATGTTGCCGATACTGCCCAGATCATTGTCCATGCAAGAATTCTTACGAATGCATAGGAGAATGTGATCGTGGTGCCGCCTGTAAACATATTCTTAAAGTTTCTAAGTCCAACCCATGTAAACAGGTAGTTTGGCGGCATATGATCCATATCATAATTGGTAAATGCCACACAGGACATAAAAATGATCGGTATAATGTTCATCATAATAACACCGATACTCGGCAGGGTAAGTAATGTGATATAAAACTTACCATTGAAAAGAGATTTTATATCTTCTGCAAATGTATTGACATGTTCTCCCTCTTCTTTCATAAGCTGAAGCCGGTAAACAGCTTTCATATTGCTTATATATAAAAATATGAATGCTACGATTACGAGAACACCAATAATACCATATAGCAGGATCAGCAATGAGTTATCGTAATCATTAACAGTATTTTTCAAGGTCAGCGGATCAAATACGGACTCATACTGAACGGTACCAAGTGTATTTAAATCCTTAATATAATTGATAGAGAACATTCCTGTAAACAGGATCACTACCACTTCAAGGGCTGTTATTAAGACACCTTTGACGATCTGTTTCCGTCCCCAGTATCCGGCACCCATAACAAGCAGTGAAAGCTTGCACCAGATATCTCCCTTTGCCACTGCTGTTCCGAAATCGACAAAGTATTTTTTGATTGCGTTTAAAAATGTTTTCATAGATTCACTCCCTATGCGCGTGAATGAGAATTTTTGTTTCGGTAACAAAAACTTTTCTCTTTTTAAAAATCCCCACATGACCTGTCTGTCAGGTCATGTGGAAATATGAGTTTTACAGATATTTTGATTATTCAGCTACCGGCTGTGTAATACCAGCTACTGCATCATCAAGTACAGCCTGAAGATCTGTTGCACCGTCAACCAGATTCTGTCCAAGTGCCTTTGCCGGATCCCAGTAATTATTGCCTACAACCTGCTGATCTGCAAACTCTGACTGCGCTGCAAGTGCTGCAAGTGCCGGGGAATCAATCTGAGCTGCTGCTACTGTGTTAGCCGGTCCCTCTGATGTAGCGTTACCAATTGCTAACTGACTCTCCTCATTTGTAAGATACTCAGCAAGGAGCATTGACCAGCCAACATTTTTAGCATGGGAGTTCACACCTACAAATTTGTATCCTGCATAAGATCCCATCTGTGTAGCTGTTCCATTTACATCGAAAGTAGGTAATTTACATGCTGCATATCCATCACCGTATTTCGCTTCAAAAGATCCGGTGTTCCATGTACCGGAAACATATGCGCCAAGTGTACCGTCATTTAACATGGTAATTGCATCCTGATCTTGTACGCTTACAAACGCCGGAGAAGAAGTGATATTTTCAATGCTCTGTGCTACTGCAAGACCTGTCTCAGAGTTCCAGTCACAATTATTTGAGTTATCTTCATTCATGGAAAGTTCACAGCCTGCACCAGAGAAGAATCCATACAGATACCATCCATCTGCTACATTCATGCCAACTTTTGTTCCTGCTTCTTCCGCTTTTGCTGTAAGATTTTCCCAGGAAGCCACATCCTCTTCAGAGAAGATGTTTGAATCATAGTATAAGAAATAACCGTTTGATGCTGTTAACGGATAAGCGTAAAGTTTTCCGTCTTTGGTAGCTGCTGCTACAGTTGCCTCTGAGTTTGTTTCTTTCGGATCATATGTATATGTAGCTGCCACTTCCTGAAGCGCACCTGCATTTACAAGATCATTTACCTGATCATCTGCAAATACAAATACATCTGCTGCCGCATCAATATCCTCAAGAATCTTATCTTTGGCATCTGCCTCAGATACAGCACCGATTGTGATGTTGAAATCTACATCTGAGTACTGCTCTTTAAATTTGTCTGTCAGCTCTTTCATAACGTTCTGATAAGCTTCAAGTTCTGAGCACCATAACTGGATATCTACGGTTCCATCTGTAGATGCGATCAGATTTGCGATTGCATCATCGGAAGCTGATGCTGCCTCTGTCTCTGCAGCTGCATCGCCTGCTTCTGTTGTTGCAGCTGCATCACTGCTCTCTGCTGCGCTGTTGTCAGCTGTGCTGTTGTTTGCGGCTTTGTTTCCACATCCTGCGAACATGGAAGCTACCATTGCTGCACATAATACTGTGCTGATGACTTTTTTCTTCATTTGAAAATCCTCCCTTTTCCTTGATAGAAAAAAATGTTCTTTTAGAACGCTTTTTCGTGTTGCGCTATGCGCAATCGGTTGTTCTATGGTTAGAGTATATCTCTGTTACATACTTGTGTCAATGTCCACTATTTATAATAAATCCGACCATTTTTTAGCAATTTTGCACAATATTATTTTCTTCTCTTTCTTTTATTTTTTTCATATTCGACTTTTGCGCAACCGTTAACCATCGATTTTTCGTGCATTTTCAATTATGTAACATGCTTTTTATGGATGTTTTAGCTCTTTTTTTGCAATTTTTGAACCAGTGATTTTGGGGGCAGATTTGGTAACGTTTTCAAAAGATATAAACTGGGTATATCTGCCCAGCAAAACAGTTTTCTGTAAAAAAAAAGCGAAACACATTCATTTTCCTGTGCTTCGCCCATTTCAAATTCATAACTTCAATCTATCCATAGATTTTCCTGTCTGTATTTACTTTGTCGATTCTTTGAGTACCACTTCATATGGAAGTAATGTGCGTTCTTTTACTTCAAGTCCCTCCGTCAGATCAAGCAGTGTTCTGCATGCTACCATTCCAAGTTCTTTCGCATCAAATGACAGCGATGTGATCGACGGTACGTTATTTTCAAGTACCATGCTGTTATAAAATGATGCCACCCGGACATCTTCCGGTACTTTGACATGCTGCTGGCGGAGTGTTTTTAAAACACGGCTGCAGACAGCATCATCCATACATAGAATACAGTCTGCCTGCCGGTTCAACGCTTCCTTGACTGCTTTTTCCACCAAAACCTGATTATCCTGGCTTAAAAACATCAGGTCCTCATCTAACTCTTTTCCCATCTTTGCATATGCTTCGCGAAATCCCCGCAGACGGCTCTGTGTGACCACATGTTCCTCATTGCCGCCGATCAGCGCAATTTTTTCCATCTGTTTCATCAATATGATCGATGTAAGTTCTTTGCATGCGCTCTTGTGATTGTGGTCTACCTGGATCACACCTTTATAATTGGTACTGGTACTTCCGATCGTGACAAACGGTACATTTTTTGTCTGTAAAAACTCGATCTGCTCATCTTCCACAAAAGTCCGCATCAAAATCACACCATCCACTTTATGGTTAGCAATGATACGCTCTAAAGAAGATATATCATTTGTCATACAGATAGAAAGCAGGATGTCGTATTCCATGCTTCCAGCGATCTCCTGTATGCCAAACAGACATTCCTGAAAGAATGTAAGATCCACCACATCATACTCTCCCGGCATGACAACACAGATATTATAAGTCTTAGACTGTGCAAGCCCTTTCGCAATCACATTTGGCTTATAGTCATGCTCCTCTATATATGCTAAAACACGTTCTCTCGTTTCCTTACCGATCCGTCCTTTGCCGGAGATTGCACGCGATACGGTTGTCTTTGATACCCCAAGTGCCTCTGCCACATCCGCAATCGTAATATTTTTTTCTGACCCCTTGTCCATAAACTCTTATCCCTCGCTTTTTTGCGCTTAGTTGCGCAACTAAGTTTATTATTGTACAACCAGGGGCAAAAATCAATCCTATTTTTTTCCTAATTTTATTCCAGTATCAGACTTTTTACCGTTTTTCCGGCAAGCCTCTCGCTACGCGTATCCGGCTGCATACCTCCGACAAATATCCGGAAGTTTCCAGACGGCAGGATCTTCTTTCCTTTCTCATCATACAGCATAAACGCCTCCGGTTCTAAGCGGATGTGAATTTCTTTTTCTTCTCCTGCGTGAAGTGGAAGTTTTACGATCTTCTTCAACTGTCCATATGGCATATCAGAATGTTCTGCCTTCACGTAAACCTGTACCGTCTCGATACCATCCATTTTTCCGGTATTTTTTACGGACACACCGATCGTTACCCCATCAGAGGTCTTTGGTCTCTGCTCTAAAAACCTGATATTCTGATACGTATACTCCGTATAGGAAAGTCCATAGCCAAACGGATATAATGCCTCCTGTTTCATATAACGGTAAGTTCTTCCCTTCATGGAATAGTTTTCAAACTCCGGCAGTTCTTCCGTGGTACGGTAAAATGTGACCGGCAGTTTTCCTTCCGGATTTGCTTCTCCAAACAAAATATCTGCAATCGCCGCTCCGCCTCTTGCGCCCGGATACCATCCCTGTATGATCGCATCCACATGTTCATCCGCCCAGCTTACCGCAAGCGCGCTTCCTGATAACAGGACTAAAACAACAGGTTTGCCACAGGATACTGCTGCTTCTAAAATTTCCTCCTGTAGTCCCGGAAGATTCAGATCCGGTTTGTCACCACTGCCATACTCATTGCCTGCATCTCCTTCTTCTCCCTCAATACCTGCATCGAGCCCAAGTACTGCAATAACCACATCACTCTCTTTACATACACCAAGCACTTCCGACATGCGGTCATTCTCCTGTGCCAGATTGCTGGTACGATCCTTATAAAGATGACATCCCTCTGAATAGAGCACCCTCACATCATCGCCGACATAATCTTCAATTCCCTCTAACACAGTAATGTAACGTGACGCAGTTCCCTCATAATTGCCAACTAACGCACGTCTGCTGTCTGCATTCGGCCCGATCACACCGATCGTTTTTATTTTATTTTTATCAAGCGGTAATATATGCTCCTTATTTTTTAACAGGACAATCGTGCGTTTTGCTACTGCTTCATTGAAAGTTCTCATTTCTTTGCTGTCTGCGGCAAGATAAGGAATTTTATCATATGGGTTTTCTTCTTTTTTATCGAACACACCCAGTTTCATTCTTGCCGTAAAAAGATTTGTGACAGCCTCATCTAAACGTTCTTCTTTGACCAGTCCCTGTCTTACCGCCTGAACCAGAAAGCCAAACAATGTACCGCAGTTTAAGTCACAGCCATTATTCATTGCCATCGCAACCGATTCGATCGCGGTGCTTGTAACATGATGTCCTTCATGAAAATCCCTGATTGCCCAGCAGTCAGATGTCACATGTCCCAAAAATCCCCATTCTTTTCGCAGAATATCGTTCAGCAGACGTTTGTTTCCACAGCACGGAACTCCATTTGTCCGGTTATAGGCCCCCATTACTGCTTCTACTTTTCCTTCTTTTACACATGCTTCAAATGCCGGCAGATATGTTTCCCTTAAATCCTGTTCCGTCACCTTGGCATCAAATTCATGACGCACCACCTCCGGTCCGCTGTGAACTGCAAAATGTTTCGCACATGCAGCCGCTTTTAAATAATTTTCATCATGTCCCTGTAAGCCTTCAATATACCGTACTCCAAGACGGCTGGTCAGATACGGATCTTCCCCAAAAGTCTCATGTCCCCTGCCCCATCTTGGATCGCGGAAAATATTGACATTCGGCGCCCAGAAAGTCAGGCCTTTATAAATATCTGTATCTTTTCCTTCCTGCTGCATATTAAATTTGGCTCTTGCCTCCGTTGACACCGCATCCCCGACCTGTTCTAACAGATCTTCGTCAAAAGTTGCAGCCAGACCGATCGCCTGCGGAAATACTGTTGCTGTGCCGGCTCTTGCCACACCATGCAGTGCCTCGTTCCACCAGTTATATGCCTTTATATTTAACCGTTCCACCGCCGGTGCCTGATACAGGGTCTGTGCCACTTTTTCTTCCAGTGTCATTTTACCGACCAATTCTGCCGCACGTTTTCTATAATTGTCAAGTTTTTCTTTATTATGATTCAGTTCCATATGTCCATCCTCCATACTTATACCGGTTTTAATGTCAGGCTTTATTCTCTGGCAGCCTGCAAAAAACATTGCTTATTCATTTATGTTAATGAATAAGAGTATAACTGTCTACACTATATTTTACAGTATTTTTCCCGACAAATCATAGATATTTTTTCAAAAGAAAAACTGCGGCATTTTTCATACCGCAGTCTCTTTGACTTATTTTTTGATCTTGATTTTTATGGTTGCTTTCTTACCACTTCCATCGGTTGCTTTTGCCGTGATCGTAACTGTTTTTCCAATTCCGGCTTTCTTTGCCGTCACAACACCTTTGCTGTTTACTGTCGCATATTTGTTGTTTGAAGAAGTCCATTCAATCTTTGAATTGGCTTTCTTTCCATTTGTTTTTACTCTTGCATACACAGTTATCTTCTTACCGGCTTTCACTGTTTTAGCTTTTGCCTGTAATGTGATCTTTGTAACTGTATGTTTCATGATCCTGATCTTGGCTTTGGCACGAACACCGCTTCCATCCGCTGCTTTTGCCGTGATCGTAACTGTTTTTCCTGCTCCGGCTTTCTTTGCTGTCACAACACCTTTGCTGTTTACCGTCGCATATTTCGTATTCGAAGATGACCATACAACTTTTTTATTCGTCGCTTTCTTCGGGCCAACGGTTGCCTTCAGGGTCAGTTTTTTCCCAACTGCCAGAGAATACTGTCCCGGTGTGATCGTAATTTTCTGTACTTTCACGTTTTTCTTTGTATTATCTGGTTTCTCTGTATCCGCCGGTTTCTTTGTATTGTCCGGTTTTTCTGTATCTGCCGGTTTTTCTGTATCACCTGGCTTTTCTGTATCCGCTGGTTTTTCTGTATCCGCTAGTTTTTCTGTATCCGCTGGTTTTTCTGTATCCGCTGGTTTTTCTGTATCCGCTGGTTTTTCTTTCAGATTACCGACTGCTGCAGCTAATCTTTCTGTAACCGCATCAATCTCATCCTGCGTTGCCTTTTCGTTTGCTGCCACCTCTTTTGCTGCTGCAAGTGCCTCAGCAAAAACTTTATAGCTTTCTTCTGTATAGTCTGATGCATTTATTTTTTCAGCTTTGGCAATCTGCGCATTTAATGCTGTCTTATCAACCGGAACGACGACCGGTGCCTTATCTTTTACTGTTACTTCACATACAACATCATAATTTACACCGTTAATCTGTACTGTACCGTAAATCTGATAATTTCCAGCTTCATCAGCTTTTATAACCTTATCTAAGGAAGAATCCTCCCACTCTACTTTTTCCTGTATTACAGTTTCATCTGCCATCGTTACAGAAACTGTCTGCGGCAGAGTATCTTTCGTCAGTTCAGAAACATTCTCCACCGTTACCGGATCACAGGATATCGATTTCACGATCACTGCATCCGATACATAGGTACCGTTAACCTGTAATACCGTAACACCGATCCAGCTTTTACCGCCATCATTTGCAAGTACATTGATCCGCATATGACGTGCCACCGTGTTTTTCGGGAAAACATCTGTATACGGTTCTTTTGCTGTTGTATCAACCCCCGCTGCTTCCTCAGAATGATCAATCACTGTCGTCCAGTTTTCACCATCTTTTGAAACGTCCAGTGTATATTTTAATTTTGACCAGAATCCGGTCTTTACATTTTCAATGTTTACATCAGAACCAAAATCAATGGCAATCGCTCCCTCCTTTGTAGCAGATCCTGTTGTCCATGCACTGTTTCCAGGATTTAAATTCATAGTACGTGCATTGATAAATGCATTTTTTGCCGGTCTTACAGAATTTGTTTCTGTAACTTTGATCCCGTTCGCACCGTAAGCAGAAGTCAGATCTTTGGTAACCGTAATCTTTTTCTGAGCAGATACACCCCGGCTCTCACTTACCGCAGTGATCGTAGCTGTTCCCTCTCCCACTGCCGTTACTACACCGCTGTTTTTATCCACGACCGCAACGGAAAGATCATCAGAAGTCCACACAACTTTCTCTTCTGCTGTAGATGGCGAGATTGCTGCGGTCAGCGTTGTCTGTTTGTTGACATTTAACGCATCATCACCGCCTGAAATCTTAATTCCGGTAATCATCGTATTCTTCTCTAATCCGGTTACCGCATTGTTAAGATTCTCTGCTGCTTCGTTGATCGTACCCTGTTTTGCAGCATCCCATTTTTCTTCTTCAGATTTCTTTAAAATATTTTCTGCCTGCTCTAATGCTTTCTGATATGCCGCAAGGCTCTCTGCCGTATAATAATCATCCGCCTGGTCTTTTGCTGCCTTTGCATCCGAAATCGCATTTTCAAGTATTGTTGTATCTGCAAGTGTCTCTCCTTCGACTTTCACTGTAAAAGTTCCAGTCAGCGGATCACCTGCATACATTGTAACTTTCAGTGTGATATTTGCTGTACCTGCTCCTTTTGCAGTCAGCACGCCGCTCTCAGCATCGATCACTGCCACTTTTGTATTATCAGATGTCCATTCCACACCTGCATAATCACTCTCACCGTCACCGCCTGTCAATACCGGAAAGAATTGTTTCTTATCGCCTGTATCAAGGCTTACTGTCTGACCTCCGGTACCCATCTCATAGACAGCGTTTCCATCCTCATCTTTGATTGAGAAAAACTCTGATGCATTCGGGTTGTTGCTGATCGTAACCGCAATCTCTTTATAAATAGAAGGATCTTTTACGGAAGACACTTTTACCATACAGCTTCCGGTAACGATATCTTCTAATTTTTCATATGTATTTACGGCCTGGATCGTTCCATCCTGCGATACTGTTACAAGATCTGTGTCCGTTGACTCCCATAACATCTCCTGATCTGCCGATGCCGGAGCCACAGAGGCTTCTACTTTTGCACTGACACCACGTGTTCCTGCCACCGGGATCAGTTTTACAGAATCCTTATCTGCCTTTATCTCCACCGGAGCAACTGCTGCAGGATAAATGTTAAAATTATCCACTGCCGGATTCCAGGAAAGTGATCCACCATTTCTTCTTCCATAAAAATGAATTGCTGCAACATCTTTTGTATAAGAAGTTCCTGATACAAAAGCAATTTCTTTTGTAGCTGTCACACTCGCATCTGCCTTCGATGTAAGTGTCAGCGTTGTTTTTCCAGCTTCCATATCAATGATCGCATGCACATGGTACCATGTATTTGTCTTGTTAAATGCAGTTCCAAATTCCTGTGTATCGGAAAGTTCTCCTCCAGTCTCCATTGTTCCTCTGCTGCCATAAGAAAGAACTCCCTTGCTGTTAATCTGCAGTCCAAAATAACAATGATTACTGCTGTCCGTCACAGTCAGATAAGCCGGACCGCTGCTTACTTTGCCGACATTCCAGTCAAAATCCACGATCACTTCATCGCTCTTTACCGCTTTCTGGAATTTTTTCATCAGTGCACGGTCACCGGAACCGCCTCCTGTGATCTGTAAGAAAGCATTTTCATCTGAATCCTCTGTAACTGCTGCTGTCAGTGTTCCAAGTGTAACACTCTTTCCCATACTCCAGTTATCACCTGCATCACGATTGTCAAAGCTCTCGCTCACTGCAGGAACGTAAACTTTTGCTGTCGCTGCATGACCACCGTCTGCTGTTTTTGCCGTGATCGTTGTAACACCTGCTGCCACTGCCGTGACCTGTCCATAAGCATCCACCGTTGCAACACCCGGTGTATCAGATTCCCAGGTTACATCCGTATTGGTTGCAGTATCCGGAAGAACCGTTGCTTCCATTCGGATCACCGGTGCATCTTCAGATGCATTTTTATCTGAGAAGTAATCAGATGAGAAATAATAATTCTCCTGATCTAATGTCACACCACTGACCGGAATTGCATCTTTCTGTACCGTCACCTTACAACTTGCCTGATAACCTCCATTTTTTGTGGTTGCTGTGATAGTAATCGGACCACCCTCTGACACACCGGTAACATTTCCGTTTTCGTCTACTTTTGCGATCGAATCATCAGAACTCTCCCATGTCACTTCTTTATTATCCGCATTTGACGGAGTAATGATCGTATCGATCTTTTTACTCGATCCTGTCTGTAATGTAAGTGTTGTCTTGCTTAACGCAATACCTTCCACCTGTACCGGCAGTACATGTACTGTACAACTTCCATAAATATCCTCGTTGTCATCGGATATCGCCTTGATCACGGCATCACCGACTCCGACTGTACTTACCAGTCCGTTTTCATCCACAGTTGCGACTGAAGTATTTTCAGATTTCCAGTGTAATTTATATTTTGTCGTATTCTCTGGTGTCACAGTTGCTTTTAACTGTAAAGTACGTCCAAATCCGATTTCAGCTTCTGTTTTATCTATTGTTACAAACGTTGCATCCACCTTGCTCACATTTAACGTAAAACTTAATGTCTTTGATCCGTCCGTAGTCTTTGCCGTAATAACGGTAGTTCCAACAGATTTCATATTCAACTGTACCGCAGTATCTGTTTTTTCTGTTTCCTGACGCATGCTTCCTTTTTCTTCCTGCTGCCATGTTTCTCCCAGAAAGGAAGCAACCTCCGGATCTGATGAAGTATAAACAACTGTCTGATCCGTTACATTGCTGCCGGATAAAACAGCATTAAGCTGTATCTTATCCAGAACAACAGCACTCTTTGTACTATTATCCGTTACCTCTTTTCCATCTGCTTTTAAGGTAATTCCTTCTGCTTTTCCTGCCTCTGTCACTTTTACATCTACAACTGCTTCATGACCGCCTTTTACAGACGCTGTGATCTTTGCATCTCCTGCAGACACTCCGTATACAAAGCCATCCTGTGTTACTTTCGCAACGGAAGGAGCTGATGACGTATAAGTGATATTACTGTCAGAGAGTACTTTATCTGCCGGTGTAACAGTTGGCTGTAAGCGTTCCTGCTCACCAACAGCAAGTGTGATACTGTCTTTTGATAATGTAATACCCGTCGGATCTGTCACATCAACAGAATAGGTTCCTGCATCCTTTAACGGAGTGATCATATCTGCGGATTTGTTTTTCGGGCATCCACGCATCAGGTAAGCATACATGCTGTCCATCATGTCACCGACTTTTCCGTCTTTCGTACTTCCCATTTCCCGGATGCTGGTATCGCCATTATTAAACATGATACGGCAGCTGATATCACCGGAAGCTCCTGCCGAAGAACCGATTCCAGGTGTCGGGATCTCATCGACCTCCCAGTAATAAAAACCTCTGGTCTGCCCGTAAGCATTTGGTGTATCAAGTGCTGCCTGCATATAATCAAGCAGCCAGTTGTACTGACCATTTGCCGATGCATTATAGTATGCCGGCTGTCCCATGGATGAAGTTGCCGTATCCATAGTAGCCTGATATCTGGTGAAAGAAAATGCCGTCTCAACATTGACATAATCCATATAACGCAGGGCTGTATCCGAAGAAATCGCATTTGCCATGGAAATAATATTGCCGGATGATCTTCCTCCGTACAGGGAAAATGCCATACCATCAAATTGAGCTCCATTATTTAATAACCCTTTAAAAAATGTCTTCATCTGATTTGAATCATAGCCATTATTGGTATGCACATAAGCAGCCACACCCGGCATTGCATCTTCCGCTGCTGCATAGGATGCTGCGATCAGTTTTGCATGTCCCTGTGATGTTGATCCTTTTCCAACCGGCCATACAATACCGCCATTCTGCTCATTTCCATGTTTTACACCGCATACATTTACATTGTTATCTTTCAATGATTTCATAAAATCATAAACATAATTGTATACGATCGTCTGCATATGTGCGAGATCGGTATTTTTATAAGTGTTTTCATAGTCAGAATCCAGCCACTCTTCCGGAGTATATGCCTTCGCATTACTCATCCAGGTATCACTGTAATGAAAACTCGGAAGGTAACTCATTCCAAGCGCAGTCGCACGTTTTCCAAGTTCTAAGGAATGTTCCTTATCAAACCACGCCGTAGCTTCATCCTCTGGTGCGATCATCTTAAGTTCCAGCGGATTGCCCTGCTCATCTAACCATAATCCACCCCATGCTTCATTTAAGTATACTGTGTCCAGCGAATCTGTATAGTGTGCAGCTTTTCCAGCATGTACAAACAGCATATTCGTGATGGAGTTTACACCATGGTTTGCTAAAATTCTGAGGCAGTCCTGCTGTACACCATTTGCAAAATATTTTCCATCCAGATCTTCGACTGCCGGAAGGAACGATACATCTGCACCACGCAGATAATTTTCATCCTGGATACGGAATACATCAAAATTATCTACATATGCATAATCAGAACCATTTCCCTGCCAGTCGTCTGCCAGTTTCGTTCCGGCAGATGTATAAAGAGTCACTGAATCTTTATAAGTCTGATCATATTTCGTATTTGCATATATCTCAACTTCTGTCTGATTTTCTCCGGTCTCAAAGGTGATCGTCACAAGCCCATACCCCTCTGTTCCGGATGGTGCCTGTCTTAACACCGTACCATCTGTACTTCTGACACCAAGATTTACACGGTCACCTAATTCTGTGCGTGTTTCATTCTCTCCAATAATTCCCAAATTACCGGAAGCATCCGTACGGTAAGTACTTTTTACTTTCTCCGTCTGGAATGTATCCTGTTTATCTACCTTTGCACGCATCGTTACTGAATATTTTGTATTCGGCTCTACGGAAATCTTCTGTGAAATTTCACTGTCTGCGCCTAAACGCATTGCTTTTTCACCGGTATCTGCATTATTTTTGGAAGCAATCTCTGCACTTCCGGTTATTGTCCATCCGGACTCGCCTTCTTCAAACCCCCAGTTTGAAAGCGAATTGTCATCTGCAGAATCCATAACCAGTTCCATGGTATCCAGATCAAGTGCTTTATCTCCTGCTTCAACAGTGACGGTCACCTGTCCATTGTATACCAGAACATTCCGGTGTCCCGTTTCAGTCCACGTATCCGCTTTTTTATATGCATCAAGCAATGCAACGGAATCTGGTCCTCCGGTTTCTGATACCGTAATTTTAGCATTTTTCCCTGCTGTTCCTCTGATCCATGCCGAAAGTGTGTAACTTCCCTGCCTGATATCTTTGATCGTCGTTGTGATCGAAGCACCTGCTTCCAGATGCACATATTTGCTTCCTCCCTGTGCACCTGAAGTTTCTTCCGTGACCGTTCTGGTTGTGTCCCATCCGGTCAGTCCATCCTCAAAATTAAAATTTGCATTTTCCATACCGGAAACTGTTTCTGCCGACACCTTCACCGGTTCCGGCAATCCGGCAAGCAGTGAAACTGCCATCATACCGGCAAGCAGTCCACTTATAAACCTTCGTTTCATCCTCTTTCTCCCTTCTCCTTTTTACGCAAATATATTTATTCATAAATATCTTCCGCTTGCGCAACCGTTTATTCAATTATAAATATTTCATATTTTATTTACAATTAACACATTTCAACAATATTTTTATCGCCTTTTTATTCATTTATTACAATATATTTTGTTTTTATTTTGGTGTTTTTTACTAATTTTTATCGTTTATTTTTAGTATTTTTCACGTTTTATCATCTTCCTTGTTGCGATCAAACTACATTATTGCGCAGTTTTTTTTATATTTTTTTGAATAAATATGCTTTTATTTTTCTATTTTTCCGCTTTATATACTTTTTTTCATGCATTTACAGCCATTTGCGATTTTTTATCTGTTGCATTACAGCATTATGGTTTACACACAAATTTCTGAATGATATACTATATTTGCGCAAGCGGTTGCTTTGTGTATAACACTTACAGATATCATGAAAAGAAAGGGCAATATGAAAACAGAAAAACTTTATTTTGGAGCTGCATATTATTCCGAATATCTTCCATATGACCGGGTAGAAAAAGATATGGAGATGATGGAAAAGGCAGGGATGAATGTCATCCGTATCGCAGAATCGACATGGAGCACTTTAGAGCCAAAAGAAGGGGTGTATGATTTTACACATATTGATAAAATGTTAGATGCTGCTGCACGCCACCATATTTCCGTGATCGTCGGAACACCGACCTATGCCGTACCGACATGGCTGGTAAAAAAATATCCGGATATCCTTGCGATCACACAGAATGGCCGCGAACGATACGGTCACCGTCAGAATATGGATATCACAAACCCTGATTATCTCTCCCACGCCGAACGCGTGATCCGCGTTCTGATGGAGCACGTGAAGGATGTACCACATGTGATCGGCTATCAGCTTGATAATGAAACCAAAAGTTATGGAACTGCCGGTCCCCATGTTCAGGCAATGTTTGTAGATTATTTAAAAGAAAAGTTTCCGGATATCAATGATTTTAATCATGAGTTCGGACTTGATTACTGGAGCAACCGTGTAAATGACTGGGAAGATTTTCCGGATGTCAGAGGTACGATCAACCAGAGTCTTGCCGCAGAATTTTGTAAATTCCAGCGCTCGCTTGTCACAAAATTTCTGGGCTGGCAGGCTGATATTGTCCGCGAATATAAACGTGATGACCAGTTTATCACCCAGAACTTTGATTTTGCATGGACAACCCATTCCATCGGTTATCAGCCTGAAGTGGATCAGTACGATGCCGCCCGCTGCATGACAGTTGCAGGTGCCGATATTTATCATCCATCCAACGAGGAACTGACCGGTGCTGAGATCACCGTATGCGGAAATATCTCACGCAGCCTGAAAAAAGATAATTATCTGATCTTAGAGACCGAAGCCCAGGGAATGACTCCATGGCTTCCTTATCCGGGACAGCTCCGTCTTCAGGCATACAGTCATATCGCAAATGGATCAAACAGTGTAATGTACTGGCACTGGCATTCAATTCACAATGCAATTGAAAGCTACTGGAAAGGCGTACTCTCCCACGATTTTTCAGAAAATGAAACTTACCGCGAGGCTGTTGTTATCGGAAATGAATGGAAAAAGATCGGTTCTCACTTAAAGAACCTGAAAAAAGAAAATAAGGTCGCTATCATGCTTGACAATGCTTCTCTGACCGGATTCGCACAGTTTCCTCTGGAAAATGCAGGTGTAAACGGCTACAACACTGTAATGCGCTGGTTTGCAGATGCCCTCTACCGCTTAAATATTGAGTATGATATGATTTCATCTAAAGAACGTGATTTTTCCGGTTATGAATGTCTGATCGTACCGGCACTCTACAGCGCACCGGAATCACTGCTCTCTGCACTGGATTCCTATGTAGCAGGCGGCGGACACCTGATCACATCCTTCCGCAGCGGTTTCTCGGATGAATATTTAAAAATTTATCCGGATATGCAGCCACATATGCTGCATAAATGTCTGGGACTTCATTATGACCAGTTTACACATCCGCATCATGTGGACATAGCACCGATTCAGAATAACATCTCTGCGATCGCCAAAGAACACTTTGCAATCTCCGATGACCATTCTGCTTCTGCAAGTGAATGGATGGAGCTTATCACCTGTGATACCGCCATACCGGTATTAAAATACAGCCATCCGGCATACGAACGCTATGCTGCTGCAGCAATAAATCAGTATGGTAATGGTTCGACACTTTATTTTGGAACGATGTTTGATAATCATGAACTGTTAGAATCCGTGCTTTTATCATTCCTGCTTAAAGCCGGTTTTTCGGGTGGAAATCTGTCATCCGATGCACCGCATTATCCACTGATCGTAAAGAAGGGTGTCAACGATTTTGGCAAAGAATTGTGCTACTACCTGAATTACTCAAAAGATCCGGTTTCTGTGGTTCATCACGAAAAAAACGGTGTGGAATTGATTTCTGAAACGGCTATTGCCTGTGGAGATAAGATCAATCTCGACGGATGGGGTGTTGCCGTAGTTGAGATGTAACATTTCTTTTATTAATTTTATCAAAACAGCTGTAACTCCTTTTATTTATGGGGGTACAGCTGTTTTACCCTACTCTGTTTTTCTCCCATATATCTCAAAATATTCACTTGCCTGCTGCATTGAGATATTAAGTTTATCCTGTAACTTCCTTAAAATATCTTCTTTAGAAAAGTTCATTTCAAGACAGATCTCTATCATTCCTTTTGCCTCTCCTTTTTTCTCTCCCTTTTCCTCACTCTCTAAGATCAGATCTTCGATCGCCTTACACATCTCTATCTCCTCCATTTCTTCCGATACCTCAATTGGTGTATTTGTGATCATCTTTATCACCCTCGCTGCATTCATTTCTATAGTCTTACGGGTATCTGTCCGCAAAAATTCCAACAGCTTTTCCTTATCTTTTGAATATTTGATATATCCCATAACTTCTTTTAAACTTGTAGAAAACTTATCTAATTCTTCTTCCGTCAACTTTGCCGGATCGATCAGATACAAAGGTGATGACTGGTCTGATATGATTTTCTTAAAAAAAACCGGAGAGATATTTGCCATTACTCTTTCCTGAAAAATCCTTTTTGTTCCTGCGATGATCTGCCGCTATATTTATAAATATTTCCGTACCAGGATTTTCCCAATCGTCTGACTGCCTGCTACAATATCAGAATTTCCTGTTATATCCACGGGATTTCCTTTATAATCAGTAACTTTTCCACCCGCTTCTTCCACAAGCAGCATTCCGGCTGCATAATCCCATGGTTTTAAACTGCGTTCAAAATATGCATCAATCCTTCCGGCTGCCACGTACGCAAGTTCTAATGCCGCAGAGCCAAGTCTTCTGATGTCTGCGCAATCTGTAAATACCTTTTCAAAAACTTTAAAATTTTCCTTTGCAAGTTCACGATGATACGGACTTGTTCCGATAGAAATCAGACACTCCGAAAAATTTCCCCTGCTGCTGACCGATATCGGATTTCCATTTAACCAGGCCCCTTTTTGCCGTTCTGCTACAAAGATTTCATCGGAATACGGATGATATATGATTCCAAATGTAAGTATACCATTTCTCGCAAGTGCCAGTGAGAGTGTACTGTTCCGAAAATCATGGATAAGATTTGTTGTCCCATCCACTGGATCTAAGATCCAGACGTCACCCGAAAAATCTATGTCACTGTTATCCTTCTCTTCTCCCATAAACTGTATATCCGGATACAATTCATAAAGTGCCTGCTTCACCTGTTCCTGCACTTTAAAATCAATCTGTGTCACAAAATCTGCTACACCCTTCACCTTGATATTTGATGACCCCTCACGGTCTGAAAATAATGGTTTTACCTTTTTTACGATCTCTATAACCTTTTGTGTATCAATATTCATGCCCATACTCCCATTTTTCACGATGACAGATCACAACCATCCAGCCCTACTTTGTGTTCTTCCCATATATCTCAAAATATTCACTTGCCTGCTGCATTGAGATATTAAGTTTATCCTGTAACTTCCTTAAAATATCTTCTTTAGAAAAGTTCATTTCAAGACAGATCTCTATCATTCCTTTTGCCTCTCCTTTTTTCTCTCCCTTTTCCTCACTCTCTAAGATCAGATCTTCGATCGCCTTACACATCTCTATCTCCTCCATTTCTTCCGATACCTCAATTGGTGTATTTGTGATCATCTTTATCACCCTCGCTGCATTCATTTCTATAGTCTTACGGGTATCTGTCCGCAAAAATTCCAACAGCTTTTCCTTATCTTTTGAATATTTGATATATCCCATAACTTCTTTTAAACTTGTAGAAAACTTATCTAATTCTTCTTCTGTCAGCTTTGCCGGATCGATCAGATGGATGCGATAGTTTTCCACAAAACTCAGGATTTCCATATCCCTTGTCGCCATCATTTCATGCAATGACAACGGTCCGTCCCATTCTTCCGCTCCAAAATGAATCACAAGGGTAATGACTGGTCTGATATGATCTTCTTTAAAAAATCCGGAGAGATATTCGCCATTACTTTTTCCTAAAAAATCCTTTTTGTTCCTGCGGTGTTCTGCCGCTATATCCGCCACCTGTCTGCCGTATTGCAGTGCATCATAAATAGCATTTCTGACCGGCATTGCATAATGCACCTCTGTCTGATTTTCGATGCCCAAAAGAACGTAAGACGTTTTTTCGTCCTGTTTTACTACTGCAGATTTTAAAAGATCGCGATATCTCTGCACGGCATCTGTTTTTATGTCCACTCTACTTGCATTTTTCTTCCTTACTGATCCATTTTTTACAGAACTCCATTCTGTTTTCTGCACTTTCCATTTCTTATCTTCACCGACTTTTTCTTCATTTCCAAACGGCAGTACAATCTCTGTTGAATCAATTTCTATCAGTTTTGCAGGATCAATGACCTTTTTTCCATTGTAGATCAGATAATTAAATGCATCTGCAAATACGGTATTTTCCCTCATATACTCTTTTGTTACTATATCCGCTGTTCCCATTCTTTTCTCCTCCCTGATGTTATTCGGGAGAAGTCTCAGGTTTAAAGAATCCTCCCATACTTTGTGTGGAAGAAATCTCCGGATTTTATGAATTCTCCCTGCTTAAATGTGTGGATAATAAAAGCATTGAAAATTCTTACAATTTTGATCTGTAGATAGAATGGCATATATGCCTGTATAGATAATTCAGAATGTCATGCTTTGTATGGATTTTAGCATATTGCTTATATTATGTCATTAAAAACACCTTATTTTAATTATATTTGTAAGTATTGCACAAAAAAATAGCATATAATTTCTACATGCTATTTTTAATAAAATATTTTATCTGCATAATCAGTAACTATCCGCTTATAACTTTTACAATTTTCTTTTCATTCTGCGCAAAATCTCTTTGTCATCAGCCGATATACGGTAAGATTCTATCATTTTCTGAATTGCCTTATTGTATGTCTCATCATCCAGGTGATTATTAAGCAAAAACGCATGTGTCTCCTTTGGAAATTTTGCATATGCAGTTGCAATGCCCCACGCGACTCCCATTTTCCGGTAATACCCCGGATGATCAAGACTATCCCACACAGACAGCACACGCGCAATATACTCCTCTGTCAGGAAATGATCCATCAGCATGACGGCAACGACACGCTGCGCAAATTCCTGATCAGATTTTGCATAAAGCATCAGAAAATCCCATACTTTTTCACGGTATTTCTGTGCAATTTTAAAAGTAGCACAAAAGCAGTCATTGACTGACCAGTCATGTATCTTCGGGATAAACGTCCGTACATACTCCAAAAGCTCATTGATTTCTCCCTTTGCATATCCAATCACGAGCCCCTGCAGCATGATTTCCTCATAAGTATCACAGACAGCATGATCTAAATATCCCCGCCAGTCCTCTTTTGCAATCTTTTTCGCAAGAGTTCGCAGTTTTGGGATACGCACGCCTAAAATCGGGTCTGCTCCGGGAATCAGACCGGATGTAAACTTCTGAAATTTTGATTCTGCTTCCGCATCTAACCATGCACGGATTTCTTCATTTGTCATATGTAATTCTCCTATGTTTATCATGAATTACTCAACAAATGCTGGTTTGTGGTTGACATGCGTCGCCCGTCCAAATGGTGTGTCGCAGGTCTGTGAATGGCATTTTGCGCAAAGCCGGAGTTAATTTTGGTTCCGTTGTACGAAAATAAGAAAAGTCTA